>Ga0247820_10001233_pt1 | contig 14440 bp, 12 predicted proteins | sample 13C_Glucose_Day1_2_FD_192480 | JGI IMG/M metagenome (GOLD analysis project Ga0247820, IMG submission 192480) | Soil microbial communities from agricultural site in Penn Yan, New York, United States - 13C_Glucose_Day14 | ecosystem: Environmental > Terrestrial > Soil > Agricultural land | place...
TTCTTGACCTCGGAGCGGGTCAGGCGTCGCTCGAGGAGCGCGATGAGCGGCATGTAGTCGTGCTCGGGCACGCCCCCCGGGTAGCCCTCGCGCAGCCAGGAGACGATCCGGGCGAGCGCGCTGCCTTCCTTCGGGGGCGCGTCGTCGTCCTCCTCGTCGCCGGCGAGCGGCCAGCCGCCCAGCACGAGCTTGGCGGCCACCCGGCGCATCTGGGTGTCGTCGGGCAGCAGGGCGGTGGCGGCGGTGTCCGTGATCAGGCCGTCCTGGTGCAGGCGGCGCAGTACGTCGAGCGCGCGGTCACCGCCGATCCGCTCCTGGAGCACGGCGAGCAGCGCCGCGGTCTCGTCGTCGGGCACGCCATCGGGGTAGCCCTCGCGGATCCACTGCAGAACGGGTCCGGACAGCGGGTTCATGAAAGGTGGTCTCCTACTTGTCGACGATCATCGGGTAGATGTTCTCGAAGCTGACTTCCTTGCCGAACCCGGTCGCGACGATGATCATCATCCCGACGACGATCCCGGCGACGACGACGGCGATGAGCACGCCGGAGAACAGGCGGCTGGACATCCTGGGGGTGCTGTGGATCTCGCCGCTGGGGTCGGCGTAGGCCGTCGAGCCGATCGTCAGCACGCGCAGGGCGATCGCGTAGACGAAGGGCAGGCCGGCGCCGAAGACGAGGCCGGCGACGAAGACTTCGCTGGCGCCTTCGAACAGGAGCTGGAGGGTGGTCACGGCGTCCGTCCTCAGTGGGTCTTGGTGTCGGTGGGCTCGACCTGGTCACGGTCGGCGGGGTCTGCGTCCTCGGGCCCGGCGGGACGGGACCCGTTCTGCGTGGGACCGGACCCGTTCTGCGTCGGACCGGACCCGTTCTGCGTCGGACCGGACCCGTTCTGCGTGGGGTCGGACCCGTTCTGGTGCGCGTGGGTGACCGGGGCGTGCTCGTAGGCGGGAGAGGTGATCTCCGCCGCGCGCTCCCACTCGTCGTTGACGTTGTCCGCGCCGACGTGGTCGCGGCGCGAGCTGCGGAAGATCCACGTCGAGAACCCGGCGAGGATGAGGAAGACGACGCTCGCGCCGACGGCCCCACCGACGCTGTCACCGATCCACCACATCAGGGCACCCATCAGGGCCGCGATCGGGAAGGTCGTGGCCCACGCGGTGACCATCCGGCCGGCGGTCGACCACCGCACGGGAGTGCCTCGGCCCAGGCCGCCACCGAGCACCGAGCCGGTGGCCACGTGGGTCGTCGAGAGGGCGAAGCCGAGGTGGCTCGCCGACAGCAGCACGGCTGCGGTGCTGCCGTCGCTCGACATGCCCTGACGGGGGGTGATGTCGACCAGGCCCTTGCCCAGGGTGCGGATGATCCGCCACCCGCCGAGGTAGGTGCCGGCGGCGATGGCCGCAGCGGCGCTGAACTTCACCCACACCGGGATGGAGGTGGTGCTGGTCCAGTGCCCGCTGGCGATGAGCGCGAGGGTCATGACCCCCATCGTCTTCTGCGCGTCGTTGGTGCCGTGCGCGATCGAGACGAGCGAGGCGCTGCCGACCTGGCCGTAACGGAAGTACCGCTCCTCCAGCCGGTGCATGACGCTCTCGGTCACCTTGTGCACCAGCCAACAGCCGGTGAAGGCGACGACGATCGCGATGATCGGCGAGATCATCGAGGGCAGCAGGATCTTGCCGACCACGCCGTCGAGCTTGGTGCCGTCACCGTTCCACTTCACGCCGGCCCAGCCCAGGCCCGCGGCACCGGCGCCGGTGAGCCCACCGAGGAGCGCGTGCGACGAGCTCGACGGCAGGCCGAGCAGCCAGGTGAACAGGTTCCACAGGATGCCGCCGGCCAGGCCGGCCAGGATGATGAGCAGCACCGCCTCGCCCCCGTCGGCCAGCAGCTCGGGGTTGGGTGCGCCGTCCTTGGTCTGCAGGTTGATCACGGCGTTGGTGACGGTGAGCGCCACCTGCACGGAGAGGAAGGCGCCGACGAGGTTCAGGATGGCCGACAGGCCCACGGCGACCCTGGGCTTCAGGGCCCCGGTCGAGATCGACGCAGCCATGGCGTTGGCGGTGTCGTGGAAGCCATTCGTGAAGTCGAAGGCAAGCGCCGTCACGATGACAAGCACAAGGGTGATGTTCGCTGCGTCCACGAAACAAGAGTGTGCGGGCGCCACCTCCACTTCACCAACACGAGTGGCCCTGTTCACCCGCTGTTCACCTGCATCAGACGGGGACGCGTCGCCGCACGTGTGTCAGGCTGACGCCGATGAGCGACCTCGACTGGAGCACACCCGACGGCCTGGCAGCCATCCGCGCCCATCTCGCCGCCCGGATCGACGGATGGCGCCAGCCGGTCGCCCACGCCGTGGGCCTCAGCCCTGCGTCGTCGTCGCCGGAGTGGGTGTTCGCCCACGTCAACACCCCCGGCGGAGCCCACGGGCTGGCCGCCGTCGTGCTCGCCAGCGTGCTCCGCCACGACGGATCGACTGCCACCGTGCCGGTCTCGCGGGCCCAGCTGGCGGCCGCCGTGGAGTCCCTCGAACCGGCCCGGGCGTGCACGAGCGTGGAGCACCCGAACCTGGCCGCCTGGCAGCAGGTGCTGCTCGAGCTCGAGGGCAACCCGGCCCGGGAGGCCCAGGCGGTCTTCGTGGCCGATCTCGACGACCCGGTCACCTCGGAGGCCGACGGCTCGATGCGGGCGACCTTTCAGGGCCACGCCCCCGACCTCTGACCGCCGGCACCTCCCACCGCCCGCGACCCCGCACGTGCGGGTCATTGCCGTCGGATCCACCGGATGTCAGCGACAACCCGCACGTGTCGTCCTGCGGGCACCCGCCGGCCGGCGGTCCGTCGTTTGCACTCTCCACCCGAGAGTGCCAATAATGGCGTTAGCACTCTCCCCGTGAGAGTGACAATCCTGACCGGTCCGGTGAGGGTCTGGTGCCCCGGCGACATGAGCCGACGGCATCCGTCTCGTCCGTCGCGGGCGCCGCCCGGTCTCCCCTTCGATTCGCGTGGGAGGAACCACCCGAATGGCCAAGATCATCGCTTTCGATGAAGAGGCTCGCCGCGGTCTCGAGCGAGGCATGAACGTTCTCGCCGACGCCGTCAGGGTCACCCTCGGTCCCAAGGGCCGCAACGTCGTGCTGGAGAAGAAGTGGGGTGCCCCCACCATCACCAACGACGGCGTCTCGATCGCCAAGGAGATCGAGCTCGACGACCCGTACGAGAAGATCGGCGCCGAGCTCGTCAAGGAGGTCGCCAAGAAGACCGACGACGTCGCCGGTGACGGCACCACCACGGCGACCGTGCTGGCCCAGGCGCTCGTGCGCGAGGGCCTGCGCAACGTCGCCGCCGGCGCCAACCCGATGGCGCTCAAGCGCGGCATCGAGAAGGCCGTCGACGCCGTCTCCGCCGAGCTGCTCGCCGCCGCCAAGGACGTCGAGACCAAGGAGCAGATCGCCGCGACCGCGTCGATCAGCGCCGCTGACCCCCAGATCGGCGAGATGATCGCCGAGGCCATGGACAAGGTCGGCAAGGAAGGCGTCATCACCGTCGAGGAGAGCAACACCTTCGGCCTCGAGCTCGAGCTCACCGAGGGAATGCGCTTCGACAAGGGCTACATCAGCCACTACTTCGTCACCGACGCCGAGCGCATGGAGGCCGTGCTCGAGGACCCCTACGTCCTCATCGCGAACTCCAAGATCGGCTCGATCAAGGACCTGCTGCCGCTCCTGGAGAAGGTCATGCAGTCGGGCAAGCCGCTGCTGATCATCTCCGAGGACGTCGAGGGCGAGGCCCTGTCGACCCTGGTGGTCAACAAGATCCGCGGCACCTTCAAGTCGGTCGCCGTCAAGGCCCCCGGCTTCGGTGACCGTCGCAAGGCCATGCTCGGCGACATCGCCATCCTCACCGGTGGCCAGGTCATCTCCGAGGAGGTCGGGCTCAAGCTCGACACCGCCGACCTCGACCTGCTCGGCCGCGCCCGGAAGGTCGTCGTCACCAAGGACGAGACGACGATCGTCGAGGGTGCCGGGGACCAGGACCAGATCACCGGTCGGGTCAACCAGATCCGTGCGGAGATCGAGAAGTCGGACTCCGACTACGACCGCGAGAAGCTCCAGGAGCGCCTGGCCAAGCTCGCCGGTGGCGTCGCCGTCATCAAGGCGGGCGCGGCCACCGAGGTCGAGCTCAAGGAGCGCAAGCACCGCATCGAGGACGCCGTGCGCAACGCCAAGGCGGCCGTCGAGGAGGGCATCGTCGCCGGTGGCGGCGTCGCCCTCATCCAGGCGGGCAAGGTCGCCTTCGCCAAGCTCGAGCTCACGGGCGAGGAGGCGACGGGTGCCAACATCGTGCGCGTCGCGATCGAGGCCCCGCTCAAGCAGATCGCCATCAACGCCGGCCTCGAGGGTGGCGTCGTCGCGGAGAAGGTCGCGCACCTCGAGCCGGGTTGGGGCCTCAACGCCGCGACCGGCGAGTACGTCGACCTCATCGCGGCCGGCATCATCGACCCGGCCAAGGTGACGCGCTCCGCGCTGCAGAACGCCGCGTCGATCGCCGCGCTGTTCCTCACCACCGAGGCCGTCATCGCCGACAAGCCGGAGAAGGCCGCACCGGCCATGCCCGGTGGCGACGACATGGGCGGCATGGGCTTCTGAGCGAGAGCTCGTGACCCAGCCACCCGGCTGACACCACACGAGGGCGGTCCCCACTACGGGGGCCGCCCTCGCGGTGTCCCGGCACCTCCGAACCGGCGGCCGGGAACCGCTCAGCGCATCCGCAGGCCGAGGCCCTGCTCGCGCGGGGAGTGGGCGCGCACCAGCAGGCGGGCCGCAGCCACCACCCACACGGCCACGAGCGCCACGGACACCACCAGGCTCATCGACGTGGGCAGCTCGTCGCGGCCCAGCAGGATGAAGGGCACACCCAGCACCCCGAACGCGACCACGGCCAGTGCCTTGTCGCCCGCGCCCCACCGGCGCGAGAGGAGCACGAGCAGGGTGCCGACGAACCACGGCACCGGTGCGAACGCCTCGGTCGCCGGTACGAGCGCCAGCACGACGGATGCCGCCAGCAGGGTCACGGTCGCCGCCTCCAGCCACGGTGCGCCGCCGGGGCCGTCCGCGGCATCGACGGGCGGGCCGAGCGCGTCGACGGGGGACAGGGCATACCCGCCCGCCTCGGCGACGAGCGCCGCCGGCGACCCGAGCTCGGCGATGGCGCGCTCGGCGGCCCGGCCGCCATCCGGTCCGGCGTCGCGAGCCGCGTCGGAGAGGTAGTCCTCGACGCTGGCGCGAAGTTCGGTGCGCCGGCCCTCGGGCAGCACCGCCGACTCGGTCTCGAGACGGGCCAGCCAGGCCCGGACCTCCGGCTGGTCCAGCCCGTTCGTGCCGCCGTCACCCGCTGCCATGCGCGCCACCGTAGCGGTCCGTCGCGGCGAGGTCACCCACCCGGCGTTCGCCGTGCCGGCTCGGTGCCACGGCGCGGCGCGCGGGGGCAGGATGGCCCCATGACCAACGCCGCGGTGGACGAGCCGCTCGTCCTGGGCCCGATGCTCCGCTACGTCGACGAGACGTCCGCGACGGTGTGGGTACGCACCGCGGCATCCGCTCGGGTCACCGTCGAACGCGCCGGTCGCACCTGGAGCGCCGCGACGGTGGCGGTGCACGGGTCGCACTACGCCCTCGTCGTGCTCGACGGGCTGCGTCCCGGAACCGACGACACCTACGCCGTGCGCGTCGACGACGTGCCCGTCTGGCCGCGACCCGGGATGCCGCCCAGCCGCATCCGAACGCTCGACCCGAACCGCTTGCCGCACTTCGCGTTCGGCACCTGCCGCACGACGGGGCCGCACGACGCCGACGGCAACAAGGCGCACGGGGTCGACGCGCTTCGCACCCTGGCCCTGGCGCTGCGCGACGACCCCGATGTGCGCTGGCCGGACGTACTGCTGCTGCTCGGTGACCAGGTCTACGCCGACACCACGCCGCACGCGGAGCTCGAGGAGTTCATGGCCGCCCGGCGCAGTCTCGACGAGCCGCCGGGTCTGGAGATCAAGGACTTCGTCGAGTACGCGGAGCTCTACCGGCTCGCCTGGAGCGAGGAGGTGATCCGGTGGGTGCTGTCGACCGTGCCGTCGGCGATGATCTTCGACGACCACGACATCCGTGACGACTGGAACACCTCGTGGTCGTGGCAGCGCGAGATCCGCACGACGACGTGGTGGCAGGAGCGCATCGTCTCCGGGCTCGGCTCGTACTGGCTGCACCAGCACCTGGGCAACCTCTCCCCGGCCGAGCTGGCGCAGGAGGAGGTCTGGTGCAAGGTCGTCGAGCACGAGGCCTCGGGCGCCACCGACGAGCTCGACCTGACGGCGCAGGTCGACGCCCTCGCGGCGAGGTCCGACGCCGACCCGACGTCGTACCGGTGGAGCTACACGCGCGCGCTGGGCGACAGCACCTTGGTCGTCATCGACTCGCGGGCCGCCCGCGAGCTGCGGCCCGACGGGCGCTCGATGCTCGACGCCGACGAGCTCCGCTGGGTCGACGAGGTGCTGCGGGGTGGGGTGCGGCACCTGTTCATCGGGACCTCGCTGCCGTTCCTGCTGCCCCCCGGGCTGCACGACTTCGAGGCGATGGACGAGGCACTGGCCCAGGGCGCCTACGGCCGCACCGTGGCCCGGGCCGCCGAGCAGCTGCGGCGGAGCATCGACCTCGAGCACTGGGCCGCCTTCAACGAGGGGTTCGACGAGCTGTTCGAGCTGGTCATACAGGTGGCCCGCGGCGAGCGCGGCCCGGCGCCGCAGACGATCACCTTCCTCTCCGGCGACGTGCACAACTCCTACCTCGCCGAGGTCACCGACCCCATCCGCCTGGGCGCGCAGTCACGGATGCTGCAGGCCGTGTGCTCACCGATCCGCAACCCGATGCCGCGGGCCGTGCGGGTGTTCGTGTCGCTGTTCGCGAGATCGCTGGTGCGGCCGATGCGCTTCATCGCGACCCACTCGCCCGACGTGCCGAGCCCCGACTACCCCTGGACGGTCACCGACGGGCCGTGGTTCGACAACAACATCGCGCTGGTCACCGTGGGGCAGAACGAGCTCGCGCTGACCTGGCAGACCGGCGTCGTGGAGGGCGATCATGCCCGTCCGCGGCTGCAGCAGGTGTATGCCGTGCGCCTCGACCCGCTGCCCGCGACGGTCAGGGTGGCCTCGGGGTCCGTTCAGGGTTGACCACCACGGCGGAACACCGGGACGGTCGCCTAGCGTTGGTCGGGCAGGAGACGGCACGCGGCACGCTCGCGCGCCGGCTCGCCCGTCCGGCCGCACCCCGGCCCGCACCGAAGGACCACCATGACGCTGACCAACGCGCCCGCCAGCGAGACCGGTGAGCGCCTGGCCGCCGCCCGCGTCGAGGGGCTGAGCAAGGTCTACGGGTCGGGCGAGACCAGGGTGGTCGCGCTCGACGACGTCACCCTCGACCTCTACGCCGGTGAGTTCACGGCCATCATGGGCAAGTCCGGCTCGGGCAAGTCGACCCTGATGCACTGCGCCGCCGGCCTCGACGACGCGACCACCGGGCACGTCTTCCTCGGGGACGTCGACCTGACCACGCTCAAGGAGCGGCACCTCACCGAGCTGCGCCGCGACCGGATCGGCTTCGTCTTCCAGGCCTTCAACCTGGTGCCCACCCTGACGGCGCGCGAGAACATCGAGCTGCCGGCGGCCATCGCGGGGCGTCGCCCGGACCCCGCGTGGTTCGACGAGGTCATCGACACCGTCGGCCTGCGCGACCGGCTGGGACACCGGCCGAGCGAGCTCTCCGGGGGTCAGCAGCAGCGGGTGGCCTGTGCCCGGGCCCTCGTGGGCCGTCCGGACGTGGTGTTCGCCGACGAGCCCACCGGCAACCTCGACTCGACGTCTGGCGCCGAGGTGCTGGGCTTCCTGCGCCGGGTGGTCGACACCCACGAGCAGACGGTGGTCATGGTGACCCACGACCCGGGTGCCGCGAGCTGGACCGACCGGGTGGTGTTCCTCGCCGATGGTCGCGTCGTGGAGGAGCTGCGAGCTCCCACCCCCGAGCGGGTGCTGGCGGCGATGGCCCGGCTCGACCAGCCCGCGGGAGCCTGACCCCGTGCTGCGGGCCACCTGGCGCAGCGTCTTCGCGCGAAAGCTCCGCCTGTTCCTGAGCGCCTTCGCCGTCATCCTCGGCGTGGCGTTCGTGTCCGGCTCGTACGTCTTCACCGACACCCTGGGTCAGGCCTTCACGGGTCTGACCAGCGGTGCCGTGGGTGACGTCATCGTGCGGCCCGGCACCTCGGCCGACAGCGGCGGCGGCTTCGGAGGTGGCACCTCGGGGTCGCGCAGCGTGCCGGAATCGCTGGTCGACGAGCTGGCCGCGGTGCCCGGCGCGGCTCGCGCCGACGGCCGAATCACCAGCTTCGGCACCTTCGTCGTGGGCAAGGACGGCAAGCTGATCGGCGGCTCGGGCCCACCCGGCATCGCGGTCAACTACACCACCGGGCCTGCGGCCAACGGGGTGGCCGTGGCGACCCTCGAGAGCGGTCGCTGGCCGGGCGCCGTGGGCGAGATCGTGATCGACGACTCGACCGCGGCCAAGGCCGGTTACGTCGTGGGCGACACGGTGCCCCTCGTCACCGCCACCGAGCGACCTCGTCTCGAGGCGACCCTGGTCGGCACGGCGTCGTTCGGGGGGTCGACCCTCGTCGGCGCGAGCGTCGTCATGTTCGACACCGCGCAGGCCCAGGAGCTGTTCCTCCAGGGCGAGGACGCCTTCTCGCAGGTGTGGGTGACAGCGGCCCCCGGCACCAGCCAGGAGCAGCTGCTCGCCGCCGTCACCAAGGCGCTCCCGAAGGACACCCAGGCCGCGACGGGAGACGCCACCGCCGCCCGCGCGGCCAGCCGGATCGACGAGGCGCTGTCGTTCGTCACGACCTTCCTCCTCGTCTTCGCGGGCATCGCCCTGACGGTGGGCGCGTTCCTCATCGTCAACACCTTCTCCATCCTCGTGGCCCAGCGCAGCCGCGAGCTCGCCCTGCTGCGGGCCATCGGTGCCAGCCGGCGGCAGGTGGCGCGCTCGGTGCTCCTCGAGGCCGGCCTGGTGGGACTCGTCGGGTCGGCGGTGGGGGTGGGCCTCGGTGTGCTGCTCGCCATCGGCATCAAGGAGGTCTTCGGGCGGTTCGGACTCGACCTCAGCAAGAACGCGCTGGTGCTCGAGCCGCGCACGGTGGTCGTGAGCCTCGTCGTCGGGGTGCTCGTCACCCTGGCCGCCGCCTACCTGCCGGCGCGACGGGCCGGCAGCGTGCCCCCCGTCGCCGCGATGCGCGACGACGTGGCCCTCGCCGAGAGCGGTCTGAAGTGGCGGCTCACCACGGGCGCGGTGCTCCTCGCCGCCGGCATCGCGGGCATGACCGCCGGGCTGCTCGGGGTCGGGTCGGAGCCCACGTACGTGCTCGGGGCCGGCGCCTTCGGGGTGCTCGTCGGCACCGCCCTGCTCAGCCCGGTGCTCGGCCGACCGGTGCTGGCGGGGCTCGGCTGGGTCTATCGACGAGGATTCGGGGCGGTCGGCCTGATGGCCGAGCAGAACACCCTGCGCAACCCCCGCCGCACCGCGGCGACCGCCTCGGCCCTGATGATCGGCGTCTCGCTCGTGACCATGATGGCGGTGCTCGGGGCCTCGGCCAAGGCCAGCCTCGACCAGACGTTGGCCGAGGACATCATCGCCGACTACGTCGTCACCAACCCCGTGGGACAGCCGTTCTCGAGCACCGTGGCGCGCGACATCCGCCAGGTGCCGGGCGTCGCCGCCGTCGCACAGGTGCGTGGAGCCCTGCTCCAGGTCGACGGCGACCGTGACTTCGCCACGGCCGTCGACCCCGCGGCCATCGCTGCTGTCGCCGACCCCGAGGTCACCACCGGCTCCCTGTCGGCCCTGGACGCGACGTCTGCGGCACTCTCGGACGACTTCGCGCGTGAGGAGGGTCTCGCGGTCGGGTCGACCGTCACGATCGGCTACGCCGGTGAGGACACCGAGGCCACCGTCGTCGCCACCTACGTCCCCGACAGCGTGCTCGGCTCGGACCTCACGATGTCGCTCGAGGGTTTCGACGCCATCGGGGTACCGCCGACCGACCGCACCGTCTTCGTCACCGCGCAGCCCGGCACCGACCGGGCCGCGCTGTCGGCCGGGCTCGACCGGGTGGTCGCGGACCTGCCGACGGTGAGCGTCAACGACCAGGCCGAGTTCGCCGCGGAGCAGCGCCAGCCGATCGACCGGCTGCTCTTCATCGTCTACGCCCTGCTCGGACTCGCGGTCGTCATCGCCGTACTCGGCATCGTCAACACCCTTGCCCTGTCGGTCATCGAGCGGATCCGCGAGATCGGGCTGCTGCGCGCCGTCGGCCTCAGTCGACGTCAGCTGCGCACCATGCTGCGGCTGGAGGCGGTGGCGATCGCCCTGCTCGGCGCGGTGCTCGGAGTCGTCGTGGGCCTGGCGTTCGCGCTGGCCCTGCAACGGTCGCTGGCCGACGACGGGCTCGACGTGCTCGCGATCCCGGGCACCCAGCTCGCTGGGTTCGTGCTCGTGGCCGGGCTGGTCGGCGTGCTCGCGGCGCTGTGGCCCGGCCGCAGCGCGGCACGCCTCGACGTGCTTCGTGCCATCGCCACTGAATAGGGTCTGCGACGTGGGTTCTTCCCCGGCTGCCGACGACCTTCCCTACGAGCTGCGCGTGGGCGAGCGGACCTACGTCGTCACCCGGAGCACGGTTGACGACGTCCCCGCGATCGTGGACCTGCTGCACGACGACGCGCTGGGCGCCGCGCGGGAGTCGACCACTCCCGCCGACCTACGAGCCGTCTATCGACACGCGTTCGAGGAGATCGACGCCGACCCGAACCAGCTGCTCGTGGTCGTCACGCGACAGGACGGGGGTGTCGTGGCCACCCTGCAGCTGACCTTCCTTCGCACGCTCTCGCGCCGGGGCGGGCTGCGGATGCAGGTCGAGGCCGTGCGCGTCGCGGCCTCGGAGCGAGGAGCCGGGCTGGGGCAGGCCCTGCTCGGCTGGGCCGTCGACGTCGGGCGGGCCCGAGGGGCTGTGGTGGCGCAGCTGACGACCGACCGACGCCGGGTCGACGCCCACCGCTTCTACCAGCGGCTCGGCTGGGTCGACTCCCACCAGGGCATGAAGCTCGACCTCACCTGAGCGCCCCGGCTTCCTCAGCTGAACATCCGGGTGGCGTTCGCCTCCGCCTCGGCGTACTGCGACCCGGCGGCACCGAGCACCTGGCCGATCGAGTCGAGCGACGCACGCACCTGCTGCTGGGTGCCCCGCCACTGGGTGACGACCCCCTGGAACTGCGCGGATGCCGTACCTGTCCAGGCGTCCTGGAGGCCGGTCAGGCGCGCCAGCATCACCCCCACCTGCCCCTCGATCTCGGCCGAGATGCGTGCGACGTCACCGGCCGCCGCGGCGATGCGGTCGGTGTCGACCTGGAACTGTGCGCTCATGTCGGCGCCCCCCTTCGTGGTGGACGCGCCACGGTGGTGCGTCCGTGCTCGAGAGCGTAGGTCGGCCCGGGGACACCGGCCTCGGGTTATCCACAGGCGCCCACCCAGCCGGCCTCGTCGGCCGCCACACCGACGAGGGGGATTAGGGCCGAACACGGGCAGCGGCTCCGGTCGTGCCCCGGGGATGGCGGTGGTCTGCGGGGCCGGCCGTGCCACCGCACCACCACCCGATGAGGTCGACATGACTCGGGAGGACCGACCAGAGCAGGAGACGGCCAGGAGCCCCGCAATCCGCAACAGCTCCTGACGTCGTGTTCTCGGGTGCGGCGCACGGGCAGGCCGCACCTAGGCTCTGGGGGTGGCCATCCTCATCGACCCGCCTCGGCCCGAGGCGCACGGCCGTCGGTGGTCGCACCTGGTCAGTGACACCAGCCTCGACGAGCTGCACCGCTTCGCCCGCTCGGTCGGCATCCCCGAACGTGGCTTCGAGGGCGACCACTACGACATCCCCGAGGAGCGCTACGCGTCCGTCGTGGCCGCCGGCGCCCGCCCGACGCCGGCCCGCGAGCTGCTCCGGGCGCTGCAGGCCAGCGGGCTCCGGATGCAGAAGCGGCGCGGCGACAAGGGCGTGGCGCGCGTGCGCGGCATCCAGTTCGCCGACGGCACGACGGCCGACGTCGACCTGATCAGGTCCGACCGCGAGGCCGACGAGCCGCGGGTGTTCGCCGCGATGGCGTTCGTGCAGGACGACATCGGTGACTTCGCGGTCGTCTTCTCCGTCCGGCGAGGCCAGTGGGGGTCTCCCGGCGGGTGGCGGGAGCCGGGAGAGTCGGTGCGCGAGAACGCTGTTCGCGAGATCCGCGAGGAGACAGGGCTCGTCGTCGCTGGAGACGCACTCCGGCCACGCGGCTACGAACGCTTCCATGGTCGTTCTGCCGGCGGCCTGTGGCAGGAGGGGCGCGACCTCCTCCAGGTCTTCCAGGTGCGCGTGCCGGGTCGGCGCCCGGACCTCACCTCCGCCCTGGACGACACCTCCGACCGACGGTGGATGACGTGGGCCGAGCTCGAGCGCGAGTGCTCAGACCAGTTCTGGTGGGCGCTGGCCGCCGCCGTGCTCAGCCCGCGAGGCGGGTGAGCTCGCGCGCGAGGTTCTCGCGCGCCGACGGCTCCCACTCCGCCCGTGCGTGGCCGGTGCGGTACACGTGGTCGCGCACGAGGAAGGGCCTCAGCACCTCGGCGCGCGCGGTCGCGTAGAGCGCCGCGGGCACCTGCGAGTACTCCTCGCGCACCTGGGCGCAGTACTCGTCGAACCGGGCCACCGGGGCGGACAGCACCCACAGGTCGGCGTCGTGCACCACCACACGGGCCGGGTCGGCCGACGCCTGCGGCGTCAGGTCGTGGGATGCCGTGTCGAGCACCACGGCGACGACCCGCGCGGTCAGGTCGGCGTCGACGGAAAGCCGCGCCAGCTGGCGCGCCGCCAGCGACGCGCTCTCTGCCTCGTTGGCCGCCGCCGGGTCGACCGCGTACACGGCGTCGTGGAACCAGGTGGCCAGGGCCGCCACGGCATGGTTCGACCCGTTCAGCCCGCCGACGGCGCACAGGGCGTCGACGGCGGTGAGCACCTCGGACAGGTGGGTCGTGTCGTGGTAGTGCCGGTGCGGCTCGTGCCACCGCCGCAGCAGGTCGGAGCCGATGTCGTCGACGGTCTCGACCGTCGCCCCGGCGGCCAGGGCGGTGCAGTCCGCCCGCCACCGCCCCTTCAGCGCGTCCATCCGGCCACTCTGCCACCCCCCACGTCCGACATCATGCGGTGAGACGGCTGCGCTCGTAGGCCTTCGCGTACCGGCTGCCGGTGGCGAGCAGGAGCAGTCCGATGACGATGAACGCGACGGACCGCACCAGTCCGTTCAGGGCGGCCAGGTCGTAGAGGAACAGCTTGGCGACGCTGATGCCGGCCAGCACGAGGCCCGTTCGCAGGGTGAGGTCTGCGTCGCGGGACCGCTCCAGTCCCCGGAGCAGGAGCCAGGTGGCTGCCAGCATCCAGGTCACGGTGGCGACCGCGTGTCCGATGGTGAAGCCGAGCGCGGTGTCGCCGGCCTCGGCCCCCAGCAGGGTGCCGAGGGCGACGAACACGGTGGTCGACGCGCCGAGTCCGAGCACCCAGGCGACCACGGTCGCGGTCAGCCGCAGGTCACGGCCGAGCCCACGCTGCGCGCCGACGGCCCACAGCCCGGTGGCGACGACAGCCGCGACGAGGATGCTGTCGAGCAGCGCCACGACCATGTCGTGCGCCCCGGCGGCGGATGCCGTGAGGATGGCCATCGGGTGCTGCGCCCAGCCGAGCACGGCCACGAGCGTGACGCCGGCGGCGAGGGCCAGGGAGGTGCGCGACCGGCTCGCCCCGGCCGCGGCGAGGCCCGCCAGGGCGAGGAGCAGCAGCCCGGTGGTGACGAACCGTTCGGGCGCGCCGGAGAGGACGGCGAGCACCGCGAGGGTGCTTCCAGCCGTGCCCACCGTGGCGACGAGGTGACCCGCGAGCGGACCGATCGGGCGCCGGGCCAGGCTCGTCGCGACGACGAGGAGCAGGGCCGCTGCGGTGGCCAGGACCAGCGTACGAGGAGGGTCGGCCAGCGCCGCCGACGTGGCGAGCAGGCCGGTGGACAGCAGGGCGACCGCGACCGACGCCGACACGTCGCGGGAATCGCGCCGAACCGAGATGGAAGAGGTGACCAACGTCGCCGCGAGTACCACGACAGCCACGGCGAGCTGGCCGGCGGCGTCGACCCCACCGCCTGGCGCGTCCACGACGCCGGCGAGCAGGGCGAAGGTCACCGGGAGGACGCGAACCAGGGTCAGCGCCGGGCTGGTCCGGTTCCCGCCGGCCCACCACCCGGCCACGCAGAGCACTCCGAGGAAGG
>Ga0247820_10001234_pt1 | contig 14418 bp, 17 predicted proteins | sample 13C_Glucose_Day1_2_FD_192480 | JGI IMG/M metagenome (GOLD analysis project Ga0247820, IMG submission 192480) | Soil microbial communities from agricultural site in Penn Yan, New York, United States - 13C_Glucose_Day14 | ecosystem: Environmental > Terrestrial > Soil > Agricultural land | place...
GGCGATAGATGCCCCGGTCCCGCCAGAACCTGGGCATCTATCGCCAGCAGGTGATTTCGCGTCGCGAGGTGATCATGCGCTGGCTCGCGCATCGCGGCGGGGCGCTCGACTTCCGGGAGTTTGCCGCTGCGAACCCGGGCCGCCCGTTTCCGATCGCCGTTGCGCTGGGCGCCGATCCGGCGACCATCCTCGGCGCCGTGACACCGGTGCCCGACAGCTTGTCCGAGTACCAGTTCGCCGGGTTGCTGCGCGGCGGCCGGACCGAGGTGGTCGACACGGCTGTCGGCGAGGGTGCCTCGAAGCTGCAGGTTCCCGCGCATGCGGAGATCGTGCTCGAGGGCCACATCCCCGTGGCCGAGCGGGGCTTCGAGACCTCGAGCGCCCATGGCGTGCCGTGCAAGGAGATCGGGGGTTATCTGCACGCGCTGGAAGGTCCGTTCGGCGACCACACGGGCTACTACAACGAACAGGAGTGGTTTCCGGTGTTCCGCATCGACCGCATGACGATGCGCCGCGACGCGCTCTACCACTCCACCTACACGGGCAAGCCGCCCGACGAGCCGGCCGTGCTCGGCGTCGCCCTGAACGAAGTGTTCGTGCCCATCCTGCAGAAGCAATTCCCGGAGATCACCGACTTCTACCTGCCGCCCGAAGGTTGCAGCTACCGGCTTGCGGTCATCGCCATCCGCAAGAGCTATCCGGGCCATGCGAAGCGGCTGATGTTCGGGCTGTGGAGCTTCCTGCGTCAGTTCATGTACACCAAGATGATCGTCGTCACCGACGACGACGTGAACATCCGCGACTGGAAGGATGTGGTGTGGGCCCTGTCGACGCGCATGGACCCGGTGCGCGATACCACGCTCGTGAGCGAGACGCCCATCGACTATCTCGACTTCGCGTCCCCGCGCAGCGGCTTGGGCGGGAAGATGGGGCTGGACGCCACGAACAAGTGGCCGGGCGAGACGACACGCGAATGGGGGCGGCCGATACGGATGGACCTCGCTGTGGAGGAACGCGTCGCAGGCCTGTTCGATGCGCTCATGAACGGCACTGATGGTGCGCGGCCGCGCGATAGCTCCAAACGGCCTTGAACTGGTCTCGCCGCTGCGCTAAGGTCTGGATGCCTGCTCGCAGGCAACTTCGCTGGCGCAGTCTCTGCGCGGCAGGGGCCCCGGACCTCATTCCTCCGGAGCTCCGATGGCGATCGTCGATCGCCCGCCCCCTCCGGCTGTCAAAGGTACGGAGGGGTTTCGTTTTCTACGACCCCGCCAGAAGCCCGATCGCCTCGCGCAGCGTCTGGCGCACCAGGGCGTGGCCTTCGATGCTCGGGATCCAACGCAGCACCGGCGATTCGATTCGGGGCGCCCAGGCGATGGGCGCGGCCAGGACGGCGATGTCCGCGTTGGCCCTGCGGGCCGCGTCTTCGAACGCGCGTTGCGCGCGCGTCATGTGCCAGGCGTGCGTGACCAGCACGATGCGCCGCACCCGCTCGGTCTTCAGGGCCGCTACCGTGAAGGCCGCGTTTTCTCGGGTGTCCCGCGATTCGCCCTCGGCCCATCGCAGGGGACGGCCGAACTCGCGCACGGCGATGCGCGCGGCGATGCTGGCTTCGGCCAGGCCTTCGCCCTGTCCGTGGCCCACGCCGCCGGAGAAACCGGCCGGTGCGCCCGTCTCGCGGCTCAGCCAGAGGGCGTAGCGAAGGCGCTCGAGCGAGCGCGCGCTGAGGCTGGGCATCCCGTACTCGGGCGCAAGCGACTCGCTGCCGCCGCCCAGCGCCACGATGGCGACTGCATTCGTGCGAGCCACTTCCTGGCGCAAGGCGGCCCGGTGGGGCGCGTCCAGGGCGGGAGGCGGCTTCAGCAATTCGCGCATGAGCCACTCGCCGACGGCGGCGCAGCCGGACAGCCACAGCGCTGCCAGCGCCAGCAGCACGAAGAACCATCCGAGTCCCCGGCGCCACGGGATCATGCGTGCGCCCACGATGACGAGGAAGAGCAGCGGCACCGGCGGCAGGACGAGCGCCGCGATCAGGACCTTCCAGGATTGCAGCCCGTACTCTGCGATCAGCGCGTCCATTCCCGGCGTCAGAAGAACGCCTGCAGGCCGGTCTGCGCGCGCCCGAGGATCAGTGCGTGGATGTCGTGCGTGCCCTCGTAGGTGTTCACCGTCTCCAGGTTGATCATGTGTCGGATGACGTGGTACTCGTCATGGATGCCGTTGCCGCCATGCATGTCGCGGGCCATGCGGGCGATGTCGAGCGCCTTGCCGCAGCTGTTGCGCTTGACGAGGCTCACCATCTCCGGCGTGGCGGCGCTCTCGTCGATGAGCCGGCCGACGCGCAGGCAGCCCTGCAGGCCCAGCGTGATCTCGGTCATCATGTCGGCCAGCTTCTTCTGCACGAGCTGGTTCTGCGCGAGGGGGCGGCCGAACTGGGTGCGGTCGAGCGTGTAGCTTCGGGCGGCATGCCAGCAGAATTCGGCGGCCCCGAGGGCGCCCCAGGCAATGCCGTAGCGCGCCTTGTTCAGGCAGCCGAACGGGCCCTTCAGGCCGCTCACGTTGGGCAGCAGGTTCTCGGCCGGGACGAGCACACCGTCCATCACGATCTCGCCGGTGGTGGATGCGCGCAGGCTCATCTTGCCTTCGATCTTGGGGGCGCTGAGGCCCTTCATGCCTTTTTCGAGGATGAAGCCGTGGATCGCCTCCTGCCCCTCACCGCGCCCCTCGATCTTGGCCCAGACGACGAAGACATCGGCGATCGGGCTGTTGGTGATCCACATCTTGGAACCCTTCAGCACGTAACCGCCATCGACCGGCCGGGCTCGCGTGGCCATGCTGGCCGGGTCGCTGCCATGGTCGGGCTCCGTGAGGCCGAAGCAGCCCACCCACTCCCCGCTCGCCAAGCGGGGCAGGTACTTCTTGCGCTGGGCTTCGCTGCCGTACGCGTGGATGGGATGCATCACGAGCGAGCTTTGCACGCTCATCGCGCTGCGGTAGCCGCTGTCCACGCGCTCCACCTCGCGCGCTACGAGCCCGTAGCAGACGTGGTTCAGGCCGGCGCAGCCATAGCCTTCGATCGTGCTGCCGAGCAGGCCCAGGGCCCCCATTTCGTTCATGATCTCGCGATCGAACTTCTCGTGCCGCGCGGCCAGCAGCACGCGCGGCTGCAGCTTGTCCTGGCAATAGGCCTGGGCGGCGTCGCGCACGGCTCGCTCGTCGGCGGAAAGCTGGTCGTCGAGGCGGAACGGATCGTCCCATCGGAAGGCAGCTTTCATGGGGATTTCCTCGTCGTCACAATGCCCCAGTGTAAGGAACGCGGCGCCACCGCGACTGCCGGGGCGTCGTTGTCGAAGGAGTTCACATGAACGAGGTCATCACGCTGGGCGGCGGCTGCTTCTGGTGCCTGGAGGCGGTGTACGAGCAGGTCGACGGTGTCGTCGCCGTGGAATCGGGCTACAGCAACGGTCAGGCGCCGAACCCGACGTACGAGCAGGTGTGCAGCGGGCGCACGGGGCACGCGGAGGTCGTGCGCGTGACGTTCGACCCGGCGCGCCTGCCCCTGCGCGAGGTGTTCGAGATCTTCTTTTCGATCCACGACCCGACGACGCTGAACCGCCAGGGCAACGACGTGGGCACGCAGTACCGCTCGGGCATCTATTACCACACCCCCGAGCAGGAGCGGATTGCGCGCGAGGTGCTTGCCGAGGCAGACGCGGCGCACAAGGGGCGTGTCGTGACCGAGCTCGAGCCGGAGCGCAGCTATACGCGCGCCGAGGCGTACCACCAGCACTACTTCGCGAACCACCCGGAGCAAGGCTACTGTGCGTTCGTGGTGGCGCCGAAGGTGGAGAAGTTCCGCAAGACCTTCGCGAAGCGGCTGCGGCGTTGAGTCAGGGTGCCAGCCGCTCCCGGGCCCAGGCGGCGTCCGTACGCCGGTAGCGCAGCCGGTCGTGCAGGCGCGACTTGCGGCCTTGCCAGAACTCGAACGTGTCCGGCACGAGGCGGTAGCCGCCCCAGTGCGGCGGGCGGGGCGGAGCGAGCAGGAATCGCGCGCTGGCCTTTGCGGCGTTGGCGACCAGCACCGCGCGCGACGTGATCACCTCGCTTTGCGGCGAGGCCCAGGCCCCGATGCGAGAGTCGAGCGGGCGCGATGCGAAGTAGGCGTCGGATTCGTGGTCTGCGACTCGCTCGACACGCCCTTCGATGCGCACGACGCGTTCGAGCTCCACCCAGTGGAACTGCAGCGCGGCGCAGGGGTTGGCGGCCAGTTCGCGGCCCTTGCGACTCTGGTAGTTCGTGTACCAGACGAGCCCGCGCTCGTCGCACCCCTTGAGGAGCACGATGCGGGTCGATGGCCGACCCTCCGGGCCGACGGTGGCCAGGGTCATCGCGCTGGGCTCCGGCACAAGCGCGGACACGGCCTGGTCGAGCCAGAGCGAGAATTGGCGGAACGGATCGGCATGGGCGGCGCCCTCGTCGAGTTCGGCGCGCTCGTAGCTCTTGCGCAGGCTGGCCAGTTCTTGCGGCGTCATTGTTGCTAAAGCATACAGGCGTGCGCATGTTGAACATGCGCTACGTGGCAACGCTTACGGAGAATGCCTTAGGTACACGTCCCACTATCTGGCGTGGCGCCTCGCTCTCATTCTTGGGGCTGTCATGAGAGCCCGACCCCTGCTGATCATCCTCGCCGCCGGACGCGGAAGCCGCTTCACGGCCGACGGACACAAGCTCGAGCAGCCGCTGGAGGGGCTGACGCTGTTCGCCCGGACGCTGGTGAGCGCGATCGCCAGCCATTTGCCGGTACTCGTGGTGACCACCCAGATGCTGGAGGCTCAGGCGCGCCACTTCGTGGCCGCGCGCGACGTCGTCGTGCTGCCGGACGCCGGCTCGGCTGTCGAACTCGGCATGGGCTACTCGATCGCCACCGGTGTCGGTGCGCGGCCGGACGCGCCGGGGTGGGTGTTGCTGCCGGCCGACATGCCGCTGGTGCAGCCCTCGACGATGGCCGCGGTGGCCCGTGCGCTGGATCAGCATCCCATCGCCTATGCCCAGCACCGGGGCCGGCGCGGTCATCCCGTCGGCTTCTCGTCGGAGTTGTATTCGGAGCTCGTCACGCTCACCGGCGACCAGGGAGCGCGTCGCCTCATCGCGCGCTACCCCGCGCACGCGGTGGAGGTGGACGATCCTGGCGTGCTGGTGGACGTGGACACCGAGGAAGACCTGATCGCATTGCGCGCCGCGCACCAGCAGGCGAGCGCCGCGGCGCACCCGAAATAGTGGCTCAACCCAGCTCGTGGCGGCGCACGAGCGCCATCAGGCGCTCGATCTCGCGGTCGCGCACGCCGCGGTCGCGCAGGCTGCGCGCGGTGGCGACCAGGTATTGCAGCGTCGTGCCGTAGCGGCCGCTGGCCCCCCGCAGTACATGCAGCAACTCGTCGTCGGACATCGTGGACACGTAGTTGGGGCTGCGCCTGCTGAGCGTGAAGCCGAGCGCCTCCACGGTGCCTTCCGGCGTGCGGCACGGCAGCCATTTCGGGTCGTACACGCCGGTGGGCATCTCGCGCGCCCACAAGCGGTCCAGCTCGGATTCGGCACGCTCCCGGCCGATGCGGTAGACCACGCCGCGGCACGAGCCGCCGGGTACGAGCGCGAACACCAGGCCCGGGCGCTCGGGCGTGCCGCGGTTCACCCGCGAACGCATGCGCAGCGCCCGATGCCAGCCGTGCACGGCGGCCGCCCGGTGCTCCTCGAACTCGAATTCGGGGCGCCAGATCAGCGACGCGTAGCCGAACACCCAGAGATCGCGGGCCCCGCCCCAGCGGGTGCGGGTATGGGCCAGCAGGGCCGCAGGGTCTCGCACGGGCGGAACGAGCACGGCATCGGTCATCGGCGCATTATCCGAAGAGAAGTCGGGTACCGGGTATGACGTATGCCGCGCAGTCGCGACGTTGACGTTGTAATTTAGTTACCTGATAATGACCACCGTAGTTACGCCGGAGCGCGCCGAGATGAACCCTGCCGTCCATGACGTCACCCAACGAATACGCGAGCGCAGCGCTGCCGGCCGGCGCGACTATCTCGCCCGCGTGCGGCAGCTCGGCGATCGGCCTCGCGGCACCGAGCGCTTCGGCTGCGCCAACGTGGCGCATGCCGTTGCCGCATTGCCGGCCAGCGACAAGCTGAAGGTGGTCGCCGAGCGCGCGCCCAACATCGGCGTCGTCACGGCCTACAACGACATGCTGTCCGCGCACCAGCCCTACGAGCCGTACCCGCCGCTGCTGCGCGACGAGGCTCGCCGGCAGGGCGCCACCGTGCAGGTCGCCGGCGGCGTCCCGGCGATGTGCGACGGCGTGACGCAGGGCCTGCCCGGGATGGAACTCAGCCTCTTCTCGCGCGACACCATCGCCATGGCCACGGCCATCGCACTCTCCCACGACGTCTTCGACGGCGCGCTGCTGCTGGGCATCTGCGACAAGATCGTCCCCGGCCTGCTCATCGGCGCGCTGCACTTCGGCCATCTGCCCTGCGTGTTCGTGCCCGCCGGCCCCATGAGCACCGGGCTCGGGAACGAGGAGAAGGCCAAGGTTCGCGAGAAGTTCGCGCAGGGCCAGGTCGGCCGCGACGAGCTGCTGCGCGCGGAGAGCGCCGCCTATCACGGCCCCGGCACCTGCACGTTCTACGGCACGGCCAACAGCAACCAGATGCTCATGGAAGCGATGGGGCTGCACGTGCCCGGCGCCGCGTTCGTGCACCCGCACGCGCCGATGCGCGAGGCCCTGACACGCGAGGCGTTGCGCACGGTGCTTGCGAACGTGCGCGGCCGGCGCTACACGCCCATCGGCGAGATGGTCGACGAGCGCGTCATCGTCAACGCCATGGTGGCGCTGCTGGCCACGGGCGGCTCCACGAACCACCTGATCCACTGGGTGGCCGTGGCCCGGGCCGCCGGCATCCGGATCGACTGGACCGATTTCTCCGACCTGTCGCGAGCGGTTCCGCTGCTGGCCCGCGTCTATCCGAACGGCAGTGCCGACGTGAACCAGTTCCAGGCCGCCGGCGGACCCGGCTTCGTGCTGCGCGAACTGCTCGACAGCGGCTGCCTGCATCCCGACGTGACCACGGTGAACGAGACGGGCCTGCGTGCGTACACCGAGGTTCCCGAGCAGGAGGGCGAGCGCCTTGCGTGGCGGCCGTTGCCCAGGCAAAGCGGCGACGACGCCATCGTGCGGCGCGCAGAGCAGCCCTTCTCGAGCACCGGCGGGCTGCGGCTGCTCACCGGCAATCTCGGGCGCGCGGTGATCAAGGTCTCCGCGGTGCCGGAGGACCGGCACGTCATCGAGGCCCCCGCGCTCGTCTTCGACAGCCAGGAGGGGCTGCAGCAAGCGTTCAAGGCCGGCCGCCTGGAACGCGATTTCGTCGCGGTCGTGCGCTTCCAGGGCCCGCGCGCGAACGGCATGCCCGAGCTGCACAAGCTGACGCCGCCGCTGGCGGTGCTCCAGGGCAAGGGCTTCCGCGTCGCACTCGTGACCGACGGCCGCATGAGCGGCGCGTCGGGCAAGGTGCCCGCGGCCATCCACGCCAGCCCGGAAGCGCTGGCCGCAGGGCCGCTGGCCCGCGTCCGGGATGGCGACATGATCCGACTGGATGCCGTGGCCGGAACGCTCGACGCCCTCGTCGACGACGGCACGTGGGCGGCCCGCGAGCCCGTGCACCTGGACCCGGGCCATGCGCGGGACAACGCCCATGGCATCGGCCGCGAACTCTTCGGCGGCATGCGAAGGAACGTCACCAGCGCCGAGGAGGGCGCCTGCACATGGCTGTGAATCATCCTCTCGAGCTGGCCTCTCATGGGCCGGTGATCCCCGTCATCGTGATCGACAGCGTCGACGACGCAGTGCCGCTCGCCCGGGCGCTCGTCGAAGGCGGCGTGCGCGTGCTGGAGGTCACCTTGCGTACTCCGGCCGCGCTGGCCTGCATGGAGGCGATGGCACGGGCGGTGCCCGAGGCCATCGTCGGCGCCGGCACGGTGCGCACCGCGGCGGATGCCAGGGCGGCACGGGACGCGGGCTGCGCCTTCGCGGTCAGCCCCGGCTACACGAGGGAAGTGGCGCAGGCTTGCCGCGAGGCCGGGCTGCCGCTGCTGCCTGGGGTGGCCACGGCCAGCGAGGTCATGGCCGCCAGTGCGGACGGCCACTCGTTCCTGAAGTTCTTCCCCGCGGTCGCCGCGGGCGGCATTGCGATGCTGAAGGCGCTTGCCGGGCCGTTTCCGGACGTCGTCTTCTGCCCGACGGGGGGCATCACCCTGCAGACGGCGCCGCAGTTCCTCGCGCTGCCGAACGTCAAGGTGTGCGGCGGCTCCTGGTTGACGCCGGCCGAAGCGTTGAGCGCGCGCGACTGGTCGCGGATCGCCCGCCTGGCCCGCGAGGCCGCCTCGCTTCGCTGAAGCGGCCGGGAGCCTCAGCGCTTCAGGTGTCGCGCTCGATGAGCTCGATCTTGTAGCCGTCCGGATCGGTGATGAATGCGATCACGGTGGTGCCGCCCTTCACGGGGCCCGGCTCGCGCGTGATGGCGCCGCCGAGCGCCGCCGCCTTCTCGCGCAGGGAGGCGCAGGTGGCGGCGACGTTCTCGACGCCGATGGCGATGTGACCGAAGGCGGTGCCCAGCTCGTACCTGTCCACGCCGTAGTTGTAGGTGAGCTCGATCTCGGCGTGCTCGGGATTGCGGCCGTAGCCCACGAAGGCGAGGTCGTACTTCTGGTCGGGCCGCTCGGTGGTGCGCTGCAGCTGCATGCCGAGCACCTGCGTGTAGAAGGCGATCGAACGTTGCAGGTCGCCCACCCGAAGCATGGTGTGCAGAACTCTCATGGCTTCCCCGGTGATGGATGGCCATTGTGAGGGCCACGGGCGGCCTGCGCCCGGGCGGCCCATACAATCCCGGGCGGCGTCGGGGACTGGCCCTAGCCCAGATCCCCTATCGTGAACGCCTTCCTCGTTTCCACCGGCATCGTCGCCGTTGCCGAAATCGGCGACAAGACGCAGTTGCTCTCCCTGGTGCTGGCGGCGCGCCTGCGCCGCCCGTGGGCCATCGTGGCCGGCATCCTGGTGGCCACGCTGCTCAACCATGCGCTCGCCGGCGCGATCGGCGCGTGGATCCTTTCGGTGCTCGGTCCGCAGGTGATGCGATGGGTGCTCGGGCTGTCGTTCATCGCCATGGCGGCCTGGGCGCTCGTGCCGGACAAGCTGGACGACGGCCCGCCGGCCGCATCCCACCTGGGCGCCTTCGCCACGACGGCGCTCGCGTTCTTCGTCGCTGAAATGGGTGACAAGACGCAGGTCGCCACGGTGGCCCTCGCCGCGCGCTACGACGCGCTCACGGCGGTGGTGGCGGGAACCACGTTGGGCATGATGCTGGCGAACGTGCCGGTCGTGATGCTGGGCGAGCGGGCGACGCGGCGGGTGCCGCTTCGGCTCGTGCGGGGGATTGCCGCCGCGTTGTTCGCCGCGCTCGGCCTGGCCGTGCTGATCGGCGCCTGAGAAGCTGAGCTCAGCGAGACGCCGGCCGGTCCAGCCACACCTCGATGCCCTGGGCGTTGAGCTGTACATCGAGCGCAAGCAACTCGTCGATGCGCTCGTCCGGCAGCCGGCAGCCGTGGGCGCGCAGCCGATCCCGGTACAGCGCAAGGAGCCCTTGCTTCAGCGCCTGGTGACGGTCGGCGGCATCTCGCAGGCGCCGCGCGATGGCCACCATGGCGTCGAGCTGCGACAGCAGCATGTCGGCGAGGCGCCTGACGCCGTCGAGGCGGCCATAGTGGGTGACGTAGACGCACGACGGATCGAACGACACCAGCCGCTCGATGGAGGCGCGCAGGGCCGGGGGGTCGAACTGCACGGGCGTCGAAGTCGGGAAGATCCACGGCTGCCCGTCGGCGTTGTCGAACTCGCGGTAGCTGAGGCCGAAGGTGTCGCCCGTGAACCAGCCGCACGTGACGGCATCCCACACGCAGTGGTGGTGCCGGGCGTGGCCTGGCGTGTCGGCGAACCGCAGCGGGCGCCCGGCGACCTCGAGCACCATGCCGTCGTGAGTGGTCGTGACGCGCTCGGCGTCGATGCCGACGAGCCGGCCGTAGGAACGGTCCATTTCCGCCTGTCCGTAGACCGCCAGCGCGCCCTGGTACAGCACTGCGGGGTCGATCATGTGGCGCGCGCCGCGCGGGTGCACCACGAGCGTCGCGCGCGGCAGCTCCCGCATCAGCAGGCCGGCGCCGCCGGCGTGGTCCAGGTGGACGTGCGTGGGGATCACGTGGTCCACGGCATCGCGCGCGATCCCGAGCGCGGCGAGCGCCTCGAGCAGCCGCGGCACGGCATGGTTGGTGCCGGTGTCGATGAAGGCCGCCCGGCCACCGTGCACGAGGAGATAGGCCGCGTCGAAGCGGTCGCGATGGAAGCCGGTGTCGATGGCGTGCACGCCATGGCCGAGCGGTTCGACGAACGGGGGGAGTGTCTGCATGGTGGGGCGCGATCCTGGGAGACGCGCCTCAGGCGCGGGGCAGTGAGCGCTTCAGCTCGCCGAGCAGCTCGAACAGCGTGGCCTGCTGCGATGGTGCCAGGCCGCCGAACAGCTCGACGATCCAGGTCTCGTGGGCGCGGGCCATCGCGCGGAACTGGCGCCGACCCTCCGCGGTGAGCAGCACCGTGTAGGCCCGGCCGTCGCTCGGGTCGTCGCGCCGCTCCACCAGCCCCTCGGCCACCAGCTTGTCGGTGAGCCCGGTCACGTTGCCGCCCGTCACCATCAGCCGTCGCGAGAGCTCCCGCATCTTGAGCCCCTGGGGGTGCCGCTCCAGCTGCGCCATGAGGTCGAAGCGGGGCAGCGACGCGCCTTCGAACTGCTCGCGAAGCCGCGATCGCAGCGGTCCCTCGACGAGGTTGGCACATGCGAGCAGCCGCAACCACAGGCGCAGCGCCATGTGGTCGTCCTCGCTGGCGCGGGTCTCGGAGTCGAGGCCCGGCATGGGCATGGGCGTCAGCCTTGTGAATTGAAGTGCGTGATCCACAGCCGCGCGATGTCGGCCGTGCCGTCCTTGCCGCCGACCGTGCGCAGGGTCTGAACGCCGGCGGCCTTGGCTCCCGCCTTCATCTGGGCCATGCCCAATCGCAGCTTGGCCTCGTCGGGGCGCTTCAGCCCACCCTTCGCGATGCCCTGCTCGATCAGCGGCACGCCCTTGTCGGCCTGGCCCATCGTCACGTAGGCATAGCCCACCTTCACGAGGCCGTTGCCGTCCTTGGCCTGGGCGGCCTCAGCAGCCTCCTTGGCCAGCGCCGCGGAGGCCTCGGCGGCCTGCTTGTCGGCCAGGGCCTTCAGCCGCTGGTGCCGCTCCGCCTCGGGCCCGATGCCGAGCGCGCCGGACTTGAAGCCCTGCTCGACGATCTGCTTGCCCTCGAACGGCAGGCCGGCCTGCAGCGCGAGCTGGGCCATTTCCATGTAGTCGTTCGCCGAGGTGACCAGCCCGTTGGCGAGCTTCAGGCGCATGACGTCCAGGCCCAGCCGGTCGGCAAAGCCGGGCTTGCGCTGGATGCGCGCCAGGTAGGCGTTCCAGTAGTCCTTCTTGGGATAGTGCAGCACCAGCTTCTCGAGCGCGGAGGAGTACTGGGCCTGGTTGTTCATCCGTTGCGAGGCATCTGCCAGGCGAAGCAGGTCGTCCTCGCCGGGCTTGCGGCCGGCCTGTTCGGCGGCAGCGACCGCCGCCGCCGAATCGCGCGCGATGGCGGCGTAGTCGCCGCTTTGCGACTGCACGTAGGCCAGCAACTGGCGCAGCTGCGCGCTGTTGCCCCCGAGTTGCTGCGCCTTTTTTGCCCATTCGCTGGTCTTCTCCCAGTCCTTCGCCTGCGAGTAGGCGAAGGCCAGCGCCTCGGCGGCCTGGGCCTGCTCGGCGCCGCTGGTCTTCTCGTAGACCGTCTGGAAGGCCTTGTTGGCGGCCGGCGTGTCCCCGGCGCGCTGGGCGGCCGCGCCGCGCATGCGCTCGATCGTGAGCTGCTCGGCGGGTGTCTTGTTGGGCACCGCATCCGCTTCGCGAACCTTGGCCAGTGCCTCCTTGGCGTTGCCGGCCTTCAGCATGTCGCTGGCCTGCTGCAGCGGCTTGCCGACCTCGGGCCGCATGCCTTGCGCCAAGGCGGTGCCGGCCAGGCCCGCGGCGATCAGGAGGGCGCAGGACAAACGAAGGAATTTCATCGGAGACCTCGCTTCGGATGGACAAGCGGGGACCGGCCTGGTGCCCGATCCCCGCCTTTGGAGACGAAAAGCGGTGCGTCAGTTCATGAACTGCTCGTTGCCGATGAGGCCGATCTTGGTCACGCCCAGGCGCTGGGCGCTGGCCATCACGGCCGCGACGTGCTTGTAGGTCACGAGCTTGTTCGGGCGCAGGTGCACTTCGGGCTGGTCCGGCTGGGCTGCCACTTCGCTCAGCTTGGCCTCGAGCGTGGCGCGGTCGGGAATGATCTCGCCGTTCCAGCCGACCGTGCCGTCGAAGTCGACGTCGATGCGGATGATCACCGGCGGCGTCGGTGACGGCGTGCTCGGCCCGACCGGCATGTTCATTTTCACGGCGTGCGTCTGGATCGGAATCGTGATGATCAGCATGATGATCAGCACGAGCATCACGTCGATCAGCGGCGTCGTGTTGATGTCGATCATCACGTCGTCGGAGCCGCCGCCTTCGCCCACGTTCATTGCCATGGCATGCCTTTCAGTGCACCTTCGGGGGCGGCTCGGTGATGAAGCCGACCTTGGAGATTCCGGCGCGCTGGCACGCCACCACCACGCGCCCCACGCTCTCGTAGCGCACTTCCAGGTCGCCCCGGATGTGCACTTCTGGCTGCGGATCCTTCACCGATTCCTTCTTCAGGCGCTCAACCAGCGTCTCGACGTCGGGGATCGGCTGCACGCCCCAGTAGATGTCGCCGTCGCGGCTGACGGCGAGCAGGATGTTCTCCGGCTTGGTCTGCGTCGGGAGGTTGCGCTCCTTCGGCAGCTCGAGCTGGATCGACTGCGTCACGACCGGGATCGTGATGAGGAAGATGATCAGCAGCACCAGCATCACGTCCACGAGGGGCGTGGTGTTGATGGTGGAATTCATCTGGGGGTCGTCGCCGTCTTCGGCCGACCCCACGTTCATCGCCATGGCGTTACCTCTTTCCCGCGAGCAGAACGTTGTGCAGGTCACCGGAGAACGTCCGCACGCGCTCCATCGCCGTCTTGTTGCGGCGGATCAGCCAGTTGTAGCCCATCACCGCGGGCACCGCGACCGCGAGGCCGAGCGCGGTCATGATCAGCGCCTCGCCGACCGGGCCGGCGACCTTGTCGATGCTGGCCTGGCCGGCGATGCCGATGGCCGTCAGCGCGTGGTAAATGCCCCAGACGGTGCCGAACAGGCCCACGAACGGAGCGGTCGAGCCGACGGTGGCCAGGAAGGCGAGGCCGTCCTGCAGGCGGCTGTTGATGTTGTCGACCGCGCGCTGGATGCTCATGCTGATCCAGGTGTGCAGGTCGATCTGCTCGACGAGCGTGCCCTCGTGGTGGTCGCTCGCGCTCACGCCGCTCTCGGCAATGAAGCGGTAGGCGCTACCTTCCTCGAGCGCGCCGACCCCGGCCTTGACCGAGCCTGCATTCCAGAAACTCTTCGATGCCGCGTTGGCGCTGCGCATCAGCTTGCGCTGCTCGTACAGCTTCACGAAGATGATGTACCAGCTGCCCATCGACATGATCACGAGGATGATCAGCGTGCCCCTGGCCACGAAGTCGCCCTGTTTCCACAGCGCTTCGAGGCCGTACGGGTTCTCGATGCTTTCAGTGGTCGCGACGGGCGCGGGCGCCGCCATCGGCACCGGCGACGCGGGCTGGGCGGCGGCGGCCGGTGCCGCAGCGGGGTCGGATGCGGCTTGCGCAAAGGACGCCGCGGGGGCCAGTGTTGCGAGGGTGGCCGCGGCCAACACGGCCGCGCGCACGAGTTTCGTCAGGGACATGGTTCCTCCAAGGATCAGGCGCCGCCGGAGATTGAAGCGCCGCTAAATGAAAACGCGTTGCGTCGGCCGCGGCCGAAAGCGAACCTACTGAATCTTCCAGACGTACTCGACCTCGAACGTGCCGCCAGCCGGCTTTCCGGCTGAATCGATGCCTGGGGTGAACTTGCAAAGGCTGAGCTTGTCGGCCGCGACGCGATCGAGAAGCTTGTGCTCCTTCGACGAACCGGCCGACTTGACGACTTCGGTCTTCACGAGCTGGCCTTGCCCGTCGATCGTGAACTTGATCTTCGTCAGGCCGGTGGCTTGCGCGCGAAGTGCGGCCACGGGGTAGTCGGCGTTCGTCGGTGCGCAGCTTTGCACGTTGGCGATGGCCGGCTTCGCGGCGACCGCGGGCGCCGGTGGCGCC
>Ga0247820_10001237_pt1 | contig 14405 bp, 16 predicted proteins | sample 13C_Glucose_Day1_2_FD_192480 | JGI IMG/M metagenome (GOLD analysis project Ga0247820, IMG submission 192480) | Soil microbial communities from agricultural site in Penn Yan, New York, United States - 13C_Glucose_Day14 | ecosystem: Environmental > Terrestrial > Soil > Agricultural land | place...
AGCTGGACCGCCAGCCCACGCTGACCGCCAAGGTCGACGGCGTGCCGGTGTTCGAGTGCGACTACGGCGTGCTCGGCGCGCGCTACGGCGTGTGCATCCGCGAATTCCTGACCCAGCCGACCGACGCGCTGGGCGCCGCCGCGCTGGCGACCAACCCGGCCCCCAAGGCCGCCCTTCCGACATGACCACCCCTTCCTCCGACAACCAGGACGCGATGGCGGACGACTGGGGCGCGGCCCTGGCCGAAGCCGAAGCCGCGCAGCCCCGCCCCGCCGCGGCCGGCCTGTTCCAGCAGCTGGGCGCCGGCGCCGGGCCGGTGCCGCGCGACGACATCGACCTGGTGCTGGACATCCCGGTGCAGCTCACGGTGGAACTGGGCCGCACCCGCATCCCGATCAAGCACATCCTGCAGCTCGCGCAAGGCTCCGTCGTGGAACTCGACGCGCTGGCCGGCGAGCCGATGGACGTGCTGGTCAACGGCTTCTTGATCGCCCAGGGCGAAGTGGTGGTCGTCAACGACAAGTTCGGCATCCGCCTCACCGACATCGTCACGCCGTCCGAGCGCATGCGCCGGCTGGGCCGCTGAAGAAGGACTTCCTCGATGCAGTCCCTGGCCTGGTCCTTCCTGATGCTGCTGCTCGTGGTGGCGTTGATCCCCGCGGCGCTGTGGCTGGTCAAGCGCGTGCAGACGCTGCAACCGGCCGGCGCGCCGCGCCAGCTGGAAGTGCTGGCGCAGCTGCCCGTCGGCCCGCGCGAGCGCGTGCTGCTGGTGCGCGTGCAGGGGCGCTGCCTGGTGCTGGGCGCGACCGCGCAGCAGATCACGCTGCTGGGCGAAGCCGAAGTCCCGCCCACGGGACGCTGACCATGGCGGCTCGATCGTTCCTGCGGCGCTCGGCGTCCGCCCTGCCCCTGCTGCTGGCCGCCGGCGGCGCGCTGGCGCAGTCCACGCCCTTCGGCTTCAGCGCCACCACCAGCGGCAACACCACCACCTACTCGGTGCCGGTGCAGACGCTGCTGATCTTCGGCGCGCTGTCGTTCCTGCCCGCGGTGCTGCTGCTGATGACCAGCTTCACCCGCCTGATCATCGTGCTGAGCCTCCTGCGCCAGGCGCTGGGCCTGCAGACGACACCGCCCAACCAGGTGCTGGTGGGCCTGTCGCTGTTCCTCACCTTCTTCATCATGGGCCCGACGCTGCAGAAGGTGTACGACGACGCGTACAAGCCCTACAGCGAGCAGCGCATGAACTTCGAGGACGCCGTCGCGCGCGGCTCCGATCCGCTGCGCGAGTTCATGCTGAAGCAGACGCGCCAGGCCGACCTGGCCCTGTTCTCGCGCATCGCCCGCGAGCCGATCGCCGAGCCCGCCAGGACGCCGATGCGCATCCTGGTGCCGGCCTTCGTCACCAGCGAGCTGAAGACCGCCTTCCAGATCGGCTTCATGGTGTTCATCCCGTTCATCGTGATCGACCTCGTGGTCGCCAGCGTGCTGATGTCGATGGGCATGATGATGTTGTCGCCGGTGCTGGTCGCCTTGCCGTTCAAGCTGATGCTGTTCGTGCTGGCCGACGGCTGGAACCTGTTGATCGGCTCCCTCGTGGCCAGCTTCGGGAGCGGTTCATGACGCCGGAGGCCGTCCTCACTTTCGCCCGCGTGGCGATGGAAATGCTGGTGACCGTCTCGGCGCCGGTGCTCGTGGTGGCCCTGGCCGTGGGTTTGGCGGTGAGCCTGCTGCAGGCCGTCACGCAGATCAACGAAGCCACGCTGTCCTTCCTGCCCAAGATGCTGGCCGTGCTGGCCACGCTGGGCATTGCCGGGCCCTGGATGATCTCGGTGCTGGTCGACTGGATCCGGCAGGTGATCAGCTCGATCCCGGCCTCGGTCGGCTGAGCGCGATCGCACCGTGATCACGTTCAGCCAGCTCCAGCTGGACACCTGGCTGGCCGGGCTGCTGCTGCCCTTCATCCGCGTGCTGGCGCTCTTCACTTCGGCGCCGCTGCTGTCGATGCGCAACTTCCCGGTGCGGGCGCGCGTCGCGGCCGCCGCAGTGATCGCGCTGCCGGTGGCGCCTTTCGCGGGCGTGCCGCCGGGGCTCTCGCTCGCGTCCGCCGCGGGGCTGGGGCTCATCGCGCAACAGCTGGCGATCGGCCTGGCGCTGGGTTTCGCGGCACGGCTGCTGTTCGCGGTGTTCGAGATCGCGGGCGAGCTGATCGGGCTGCAGATGGGCCTGTCGTTCGGCGGCTTCTTCAACCCTCAGGGCGGCGCCGGGACGGCGGTGGGCACCTGGTTGAACACGGTGGCCATGCTGCTGTTCATCGCGCTCAACGGGCACCTGCTGCTGATCGACGCGCTGATCGCGACGTTCCAGAGCCTGCCAATCTCGGCCGAGCCGTTCAGCGTCCTGTCGCGGCTGCGGATGGATCGACTGGGTGCGGACGTGTTCCGGCTCGCGTTGTCGCTGGCGTTGCCGGCCACGCTGCTGATGCTGTTCGTGAACCTGGTGCTGGGCTTCGCCTCGCGCGTGGCGCCGCAGCTGTCGATCTTCTCGGTGGGTTTTCCGATCACGCTGCTGGCCGGTTTGGCGCTGCTGGCGCTGGGGGCGGAGCACATGATGGGGCCGATGGTGGAGGCGATGCAGACGTTCCTGGATCCGCTCCGCTAGCCCTCCGTCATTCCCGCGGAGGCGGGAATCCAGTGCGTCCGCCTTCTGCGAACTTCAAGAAAAGGCGGAAGCTCTGGATCCCCGCCTTCGCGGGGATGACGGGTTTCAGGTTGATGTGCGTGCCAGAGACACCCGCTCGGCCAGCCGCTTGGGGATCTCCATCAACGGCAACACCTCATCCGCCGCCCCCGCCGCGATCGCCGCTCTGGGCATCCCGAACACCACGCAACTCGCCTCGTCCTGCACCAGGTTGAACGCGCCGCGATCGCGCATCACGCGCATCGCCTCCGCGCCATCCGCGCCCATGCCGGTGAGCATCACGCCGAACGCCCGCGGACCCGCGTGCTGCGCGACCGATCGGAACAGCACGTCCACCGAGGGAATGTGCCGGTTTACCGGATCGCCCGCCGTGACCCGCGCGACATAACCGCCGCCGCTGCGTTCGACATGCAGGTGCCACCCCCCCGGCGCGATGTAGACATGCCCCTGCAGGATGCGTTCACCGTCCTGCGCTTCCTTCACGCGCAACCGGCACAGGCTGTCCAGCCGCGCCGCGAAGCTGCCGGTGAAGCCGGCCGGCATGTGCTGGGTGACGACGATGCCGGGGAAGGCCGCCGGCAGCCGCGTCAGCACTTCACGAAGCGCCTCGGTACCGCCCGTCGAAGCGCCCATCGCCACCAGCAGCTGCGTGTCGCGCGCGGGCAGCGCCGGCCGTGCCACCGGTTGAACGGGCGCCGGCGGCGGATCGGCCGCCAACGGCCGCCGCGCCACGCGGGCCGAGGCCGCCGCGCGGATCTTGGCGGTGATCTCGCGCGCCGCCTCCTCCAGCCCGGCGCGCTGCGCCAGCGTGGGCTTGGCGACGAAGTCCACCGCGCCCAGCTCCAGCGCCCGCAGCGTGGTCTGCGCGCCGCGCTCGGTGAGCGTGGAGATCATCACCACCGGCATCGGCCGCAGCCGCATCAGGCGCGAGAGGAATTCCAGGCCGTCCATGCGCGGCATCTCGACGTCGAGCGTGATCACGTCCGGATCGAGCTCGCGGATCATCTCGCGCGCGGCGTAAGGGTCGGCCGCGGTGCCGACCACCTGGAGGTCGGCTTCACGGTTGATCAGCCCGGTGAGCACCGAGCGCACCAGGGGGGAATCGTCCACCACGACGACGCGGATGGTCATGAGAACAGCTCCACCGAGCCCGACGACGGGCCCTGCTTGCGCAGGCGGTCGCGGTAGCGCGCCTCCTGCAGTTCGAATTCGCCCGCGTTCGTGCTCGGCAGGCGCTTGCACAGCGCATGGCCCGATCGCGGGAAGAAGCACACCTTGCGCGGGCAGAAGTCCAGCACGTCGCTGCCGCGCACCGTGATGCCTTCCTGCGCCAGGAACTGCTGGACGAAGGCCACGTTCTTCTCGCCGATCTGGGTGCCGGCCAGGCTGCGGACCACCTGGCCGCCGCCGAAGATCTTGGCTTCCAGCGCATGGCGGCGCGCGCCGCGCTTGAGCATCTCGTTGATCAGCAGCTCCATCGCATGGACGCCGAAGCGCCCGCCCGCTTCGCCCGCGCCGGCCTCGGGCAGCATGAAGTGGTTCATGCCGCCGATGCCGGCCACGGGATCGTGCAGGCACGCCGCCACGCAGGAGCCGAGCGTGGTGCTGACGGCCAGGTCCTGGTCGCAGACGTAGAACTCGCCCGGCAGCACCTTGACCGAGACCCGGCCGAACGCCGGATCGTCGAAGAAGAACGAGGCCTCGCCCGCCCGGCGCGGCTTGCGGCGCAGCTGCGCCGCGGTGTCCGCGTCCAGCGGGTGCAGGGCCAGCTTCACGCGGCCTCCGCGCGCCGGTAGACCGTCTTGCCGCACAGCGCGAACAGGTCGCGGTGCTCGGTGAAGTTCTCCGAATGGCCGACGAACAGCAGCCCGCCGGGCTTGAGCGCGGCGTGCAGCCGCTCCAGCACCGCGCGCTGGGTCGGCCGGTCGAAATAGATCATCACGTTGCGGCAGAACACCATGTCGTGCGGCTGCAGCTTCCAGGGCTGCGACAGCAGGTTCAGGTTGAAGTACCGCACCAGGGACCGCAGCTCCGGCTTGACGCGCGCGAAGCCCGCGTTGCGCCCCGAGCCGCGAAGGAAGAAGCGGCGCAGCCGCTCCTCGCCCAGGCCGGACGCCGACTCCAGCGAGTAGATGCCCGCCTCGGCGTGCGCCAGCACGCGGGTGTCGACGTCGCTCGCCTCGATGTGCGTGCGGTGGCCCGCGCCGCATTCCATCGCGGTGATCGCCAGGCTGTACGGCTCCTCGCCGGTGGAGGCCGCGCACGACCAGATGCGCACCGGCCCGTGCCGCGAGCGCAGCTCCTGCGCCAGCGTCTCGAAGTGGTGCGACTCGCGGAAGAACGCGGTGAGGTTGGTGGTCAGGCAGTTGATGAACTCCTGCCATTCCGGGTCGGTGTCGCCGCGCAGCGCGTCCAGGTAGCTGCGGAAGCTCCGGTGGCCGCGGTCGCGCAGGCGCCGCGCCAGCCGGCTGTACACCATGTTCTGCTTGCCCGCCTGCAGGTCGATGCCGGCCTTGCTGCGGATCAGCCGGCGCACGCGCTCGAAGTCGTCGGCGCTGAACTCGATGTCCCGATCGTCGAACGGAACTGCGGCGACTTCCGGGAGATGGACTCTCATGGAGGACTCAGGCGGGCTGTGCCTGGGCGGTGCGGAAGTTCGCCACCAGGCGGGCCAGCGCCACGGCCTGGTCCTTCAGGCTGCTTGCAGCGGCGGTGGCCTCCTCCACCAGCGCAGCGTTCTGCTGCGTGATGCGGTCGAGCTGGCCGACGGCGTCGTTCACCTCGCCGAAGCCGGTGGCCTGGCTGGTGGCGGCCGCCGCGATGCCCGCGATCGCCTGCGTCACCCGGCCGACGCTCGCCTCGATCTCCTGCATCGTCGCGCCGGCCTGTTCGACCAGCCGCGAGCCGTGCTGCACCTTGTTCGTGCTGCCCTCGATCAGGCCGCGGATCTCGCGGGCCGCCTCCGCGCTGCGCTGCGCGAGGCTGCGCACCTCGCCGGCGACGACCGCGAAGCCGCGGCCCTGCTCGCCGGCACGCGCCGCCTCCACCGCCGCATTGAGCGCGAGGATGTTGGTCTGGAAGGCGATGCCGTCGATCACGTCGGTGATCTCGCCGATGCGGCCGGCGCTGGCGTGGATGTCGCGCATGGTGCCGACCACCTCGCCGAAGGCGGCCGCGCCGCGGCGCGCCACCTCGGCCGCGTTGCGCGCCAGGCTGTCGGCTTCGCCGGCCGAGCCGGCGGAGCGGCGCGTGCTGTCGCTCAGCTGGCCCATGGTGGCCGCGGTCTGCTGCAGGCTGGCGGCGGCCTGCTCGGTCCGCGCGCTGAGGTCCTGGTTGCCGCTGGCGATCTGCGAGGTGGCCACGCCGACGCTATCGGTGCCCGTGCGGATGCCGGCCACCATCTCGCGCAGACGCTGCTGCATGTGGGCGAGAGCGCCCTGCAGTTCGCCCACTTCGTCGCGGCGATCGCGCACGACGTCGCGTGAGAGATCGCCACCGGCGATGGCCTGGGCCGAATCGATCGCGGCGCGGATGGGACGCAGCAGGTCGCCGCTCATGCGCCAGGCGAGCACGGTTGCCAGCACCAGGGCGGCCAGCGACAGCAGGGCCAGCCTGGCGATGGCGCTGCGCACCGCCTCCGCGCCGGCCTCGCCATGGCGCTTGAGCAGCGCCTCCTCGTGGGCGACCACCGCCTCCAGCCGGCCGAGATAGGCCTGGGCCGCCGGCACCAGCTGCGAGTCGACCTCGGCCGCGGCGCCCGCAGGATCGTCCGCCATGCGTTGCAGGAGCCTGGCGCGAAGCGCCACGTACGTCTTGCGGGTCTCGCCCGCCTTCTGCATCAGGTCGGCGCCTTCGGGATCCGCGACCATGCGGCGCTCGAGCTCCGACTGCAGCTGGCTGATGCGCGCCGAGGTCGCCTTCATCTCGCCGTCCATCCAGGTCGCCAGGGCGGGAGGGCTGCCGGCCTTGGCCAGCGTCACGGCCCGCACCACGTTCATGCGGGTCTGCGCGCTCCACTCGAACACGAGCTGCCGGCTGTCCGCCAGCTCGCCCTGCCTGGCGGCGATGCGCGCGAGCACATCGATCTGGTGGAGCGCCGCGCCGGCCGCGAGCAGCAGCAGCGCCAGCAACGCGCCGAAGCTCAGGGCCAGGCGGGCTCTCAGGCGCAGCGTGCCCATCACGCCACCGCCGTCGGCAGGCTGGCGAAGTCGCCCAGCAGCGACTCGATGTCCACCAGCATCAGCATGCGGTCGCCCACGGACGCGATGCCGGTGATGAACTCGGGGTTCTCCTCGCCCGGCAGGCCGGGCGGCGGCTTGATGGCTTCGGCCTGCAGGTCCAGCACGTCGGACACCGAGTCGACCACCACGCCCAGCACGCGGCCGGCCACGGCCAGCACGATGACCACGGTGAAGTCGGTGTACTCCGCCGTCGCGCATCCGAGCTTCAGGCGCAGGTCGACGATCGGCACGATCACGCCGCGCAGGTTGACCACGCCCTTGATGTGCGCGGGCGCATGCGGGATGCGCGTGGGCTGCTCGTAGGAGCGGATCTCCTGGACCTTCTGGATGTCCACCCCGTACTCCTCGCTCCCCAGCCGGTAGGTGAGGTACTCGCCGGCACGCGCGGCCGCGGCCGCCTGTCTTCCGGCTTCCTGGCGGGCGATGTGCCCGCCTTCCACGATCATTTCCATGGCGCTGTCCTTCTAAGGCGGGAGATCAGAACTGGGTCCACTCGTCGTCCGTGGAGGACGCGCGGGCGGTGGGAGTCGGTGCGGGCGCGGCGGCGGCCGGCGCGGTCGCCACCGGGGCGGGCGCGGGGCGCGTCGTCGTGGTGGCCTGCGGCTTGCGGACCGGTGCGACGGCGGCGGGCGCCGGTGCGGCGCTGGGCGAGGCGGTGGATGCGGACTCGCGCGTGCGGAAGGCGGCCACCGAACCCAGCAGCTCGGCCGAGCGCGAATTCAGGCTGCCGGCGGCGGCCGCGAGCTGCTCGACCAGCGCGGCGTTCTGCTGCGTGACCTGGTCCAGCTGGGACACGGCGTCGCTCACCTGGCCGATGCCCTGGCTCTGCTCGCCGGCGGCGGCGCTGATCTGGCCGATCATCTCGCTGACCTTGCGCACGCGCGCCACGATGTCTTCCATCGTGCGGCCGGCGTCGCCCACCAGCTTGCTGCCGCCTTCGACCTTGCCGACGCTCGCGCCGATCAGGGCCTTGATCTCGCGGGCGGCCTCGGCGCTGCGCTGCGCCAGGCTGCGCACTTCGGCGGCCACCACGGCGAAGCCGCGGCCCTGCTCGCCGGCACGGGCGGCTTCCACCGCGGCGTTGAGCGCCAGGATGTTGGTCTGGAACGCGATGCCGTCGATCACGCCGATGATGTCGTTGACCTTGCGGCTGGAGACGCGGATGTCTTCCATCGTGTGCACCACTTCGTGCACGACGCGGCCGCCCTCTTCCGCCGCCTGGCTGGCCGACACGGCCAGTTCATTGGCGTGGCGCGCGATGTCGGCGGTGTTGCGCACGGTGCCGCTCAGCTGCTCCATCGAGGCGGCGGTCTCCTGCAGGTTGGACGCCTGCTGCTCGGTGCGCTGCGACAGGTCCTCGTTGCCGCGGGCGATCTCCGAGGAGCCGCTGGCGATCGAGTCGCTGCCGGCGCGCACGCGGCCCACCAGGCCCGAGAGCGCGCCCGTCATGCTGCCCAGCGCGGTGAGCAGGCGGGCGGCTTCGTCGCGGCCTTCCACCTTCACCTGGCGGGTGAGGTCGCCGCCGGCCACCTGCTCGGCCAGTTCCACGGCCTGCTCGATCGGACGCACCACGCTGCGGGTGATCGCGAAGCCCACGGCGACGGCCAGCAGCGCGGCCAGCGCGGCGGCGCCGACCATGATGTTGCGGGCCATGTGGTAGCTGGCCGCGGCGGCGGAGACGTACTGGTCGACGTCCTTTTCCTTGTCGGCGATCAGCTCCTCGATGCTCTTTTGCCACTTGGCCTGCTGGGGCATGAGCTCCTGGTTCAGCACCGTGCGCGCGTCCTCGCGGCCGGCAGCGGCCAGCTTGAAGACGCGGTCGGCGATCTCGGTGCCCTTGACGCGGATCGCCGCGACGTCCTCGAACATCTTGAGGTCCTGGGCGTCGTTGGCGTGGCGGATGCTCTGCTGGAGCTGCTCCGCGGCTTCGGCGTAGCGCTTGCGCTGCGCGGCCAGCTGGGTTTCGAGGTTGCGGATCGCGTCGGGCGAGAAGGCGATCACCACGTCGCGCGAGACCACGCGGATGGCGGCCAGCGCGGCCAGCATGGTCTGCGACTGGCGCAGCTGCGCGTTGCTGACGGTGGCGATGTGCTCCAGCCGGCTGTTGAAGGCCGACATCCGCTCGATGCCGAGCGCCGCGACGGCCACCAGCAGCACGAGCAGCGCGCCGAAGGCGGCCGCCAGGCGCGGGCCGATGTTGAGGTTCCGGATCAGGTTCATGGCTACTCCAGGGGTTCTGTTGGCTCGGGGCCGCTCATCGCGCGACTCCCCACCGGTATTTCGGCGGGCGCGCGCGCGGCTTGAGCCCGTTCGGCTCAGTGGCGGCCGCGGCGCACCAGCGCGCCGACGTCCAGGATCAGGGCGACACGGCCGTCGCCGAGGATGGTGGCGCCCGACACGCCGGGGACCTTGCGGTAGTTGGCTTCGAGGTTCTTCACCACCACCTGCTGCTGGCCGACCAGCTGGTCCACTTCCAGCGCGATGCGGCGGCCGTCGCCCTCGACCACCACGTGCATGAGGATCGCGTCCCGTGCGGCCGGCAGGGACAGCACTTCGGACAGCGACACCACCGGCAGGTACTCCTCGCGCACCTTCACCACGCGCGCTTCGCCCGCGACGGTCTTGACCGAGGTGTCGGAGGGCTGGAACGACTCCACCACGCTGGACAGCGGCAGCAGGTACAGCTCGCCGCCGGCCATGACCGACATGCCGTCCATGATCGCCAGCGTGAGCGGCAGGCGCACCGTGACGCAGGCGCCCACGCCCGGCTCGGAGGACAGGTCGACGCTGCCGCCGAGCGAGAGGATGTTGCGGCGGACCACGTCCATGCCGACGCCGCGGCCGGACACGTCGGTCACGGCTTCGGCGGTGGAGAAGCCGGGCGCGAAGATCAGTTGCCAGACTTCGGCATCGGGCATGCCGTCGTGCACGGCCATGCCGTTGCTGCGGGCCTTGGCGAGGATGCGCGCGCGATCGAGGCCGCGGCCGTCGTCGCGCACCTGGATCAGGATGCAGCCGCCTTCGTGCTGCGCGCTGAGCGTCAGCGTGCCGTGCGCCGGCTTGCCCGCGGCGATGCGCTGCTCGGGCAGCTCGACGCCGTGGTCCAGCGAGTTGCGCACCAGGTGCGTGAGCGGATCGGTGAGCTTCTCGATCATGCCCTTGTCCAGCTCGGTGGCCTCGCCGATGGTGCGCAGCTCCACCTGCTTGCCCAGGCGCGCGGCCAGGTCGCGCAGCATGCGCGGGAAGCGGCCGAACACCTCGGACATCGGGATCATGCGGATCGACATCACCGACTCCTGCAGGTCGCGCGTGGTGCGCTCCAGGTCGGTGAGGCCGCCGATCAACTGCTCGCGGGCCGGGCCGTCGAGCGCGCCGGCGCGCTGGGCCAGCATGGCCTGGGTGATCACGAGTTCGCCCATCAGGTTGATCAGCTGGTCGACCTTGTCCACCGACACGCGCAGCGTCTCGGTGGAGGGCGCGGGCGCCGCGGATTTGCGCGACGCGGCGGGGGCCGGCGCGGCCGCGGGAGCAGCAGGCGCGTCGGGAACGGTCACCGGCAACGCGCCGGAGCCGGGCCAGTCGGCGATGCGCAGCTGCTCGCGCGGTATGTGGAAGCCGCACAGGTCCAGCAGGTCGCCGTCGCTCGAGGCCGTCTTCAGGCGGAAGCGCACGACGCCGTCGGCCTGGCCGGGAACGGCTTCCCCGCGAGTGAGTTCGCCGAGGCCCGCGACTTCGCCGAACAGCTCGACCAGGTCGTCGGCCAGGCCGGGCTGGGCCAGCGGGCCGGCGAGCAGTTCGAGATCGCGCGCTTGCGCGGTTTTCGCGGCGACGGGCGCGGCCGTCGGTGCGGGAGCGGCCACTGGCGCAGGCGCAGGCGCCGCTTCTTCCGGCGCGGCCAGGCGCACGAGCGTCGCGCGCAGTTCGCGATCGTCCACCGCCTCGCCCGAGCCTTCCTGCCGGTATCGCAGCATCTCGCGCAGGGCATCGCCCGAGGCCAGCAGCGTGTCGACCATCGCCGTGGTGGGCACGAGCTCGTGCCGGCGCAGCCGGTCCAGCAGTGTTTCCATCACGTGCGTGAGGTCGGCGAGCTCGCCGAAGCCGAAGGTGGCCGCGCCGCCCTTGATCGAATGCGCGCAGCGGAAGATGGCGTGCAGCGTCTCGTCGTCGGGCGCGGCGAGGTCGAGCGCGACGAGCAGTTGCTCCATGCGCTCGAGGTTGTCGCCGGCCTCCTCGAAGAAGACCTGGTAGAACTGGCCGAGGTCGAACCCGGCGGCACCGCCGTCGGCGGCGGGAGTGGTGGTCAGCATGGCTTGGTTCCCGGTGGCGGCGCCACCTTGCGAATGACTTCCAACAGGCGCTGCGGCTCGAACGGCTTGGTCAGCCACCCGGTCGCGCCCGCGCTGCGCGCGGCCTGCTTCAGGTCGGGGTCGTCGTCGGTGCTGAGGATCAGCACGGGCACGTCGCGCAGGCGCGCGTCGGCGCGCAACGAACGCGTGAGCGCCAGGCCGTCCATGCCCGGCATGTTCTGGTCGGTGATCACCAGGTCCACGTCGATCGTGCCGGCCTGCGCCAGCGCGCTGGCGCCGTCGGCGGCTTCGATGACGTGGTAGCCGGCGCTGCGCAGCGTCCAGGCGATCAGCTGTCGCATGGACACCGAGTCGTCGACCGCGAGAATCGATTGCATGGCCATCCCCATCAAAGGTCCGGGCCATTGTGGGAGCCGGGGGTGATGGGCGAAGCGCCGGAAAGCGGCCCGGTCCGCCCGCTTTTCGACGCAAGCGAAAGCGCGCGCGGCGCCGGCCGCGAGCTATCCTGCACCGCAGGAAGTGGGAGCGGAGCGGGGCGAGGATGCTGCAGTTGCTGGTGATCGAGGACGCGGAGCTGGACTACCGGCTGCTGGTGGCCACGCTGGCGCAGCAGGGCCTGGCCTGTGAATCGCGCCGCGTGGAATCGGCCGCGCAACTGCGCGAAGCCCTCGACGAGCGCGCGTGGGAGCTCGTGATCTCCGACCACTGCCTGCCCGGCTTTTCCAGCTCGGAGGCTTTCGAGATCGTGCGCAGCCGGCCCGAGCCGCCGCCTTTCATCATCGTGTCCGGCGTGATCGGCGAGGAGGTCGCGGTCGAGGCCATGCGCCGCGGCGTGGACGACTACCTGGTCAAGGGCCGCTTGCTGCGCCTGGGCGCCGCGGTGCGCAACGCACTGGCCGGCGCCGCGGCGCGACGCGAGAAGGCGCAGGCGCTGGCGCAGCTGGCCGAGTCGCAACGCGAGCTGCAGGCCTTGTCGGCGCAGCTGCAGTCGCGCATCGACCAGGAACGCGCCGCGATCGCGCGCGAGATCCACGACGACATCGGCGGCACGCTCACCGCGGTGCGATTCGACCTCGAGCTGGCGCAGTTCGAGACCGGCGAGGCGGCGGCCGAGCGCATCCGCCGCGCGCTGGGCGAGTTGTCCGTCGCCCACGTGGCCGCGCAGCGGATCATGCGCGACCTGCATCCGTCCACCCTGGACGCGGGCCTGGCCGCGGCCATCCGCGCCCTGGTGCAGCAGTTCCGCGCGCGCCACGGGCTTCATGCCGAATTCCACTGCAACGTGAAGGACGCCGCCGTCGCGCCCGATCCCGCCATCGCGGTGTACCGCGCCTGCCAGGAAGCGCTGACCAACGTGTCCAAGCATGCGCAGGCGACGCGCGTCGTGCTGGACCTGCACCTCGGGCCGGAGTGGCTGTCGGTGGAGATCGAGGACGACGGCCGCGGCTTCGATGCGGCCACGCGCGCGCGTCCGGGCGCGCTGGGCCTGCGCGGCATGGCCGAACGCGTCCGCGCGCTGGGCGGGCAGCTCGATGTTTCGTCGGTGCCGGGGCGCACCACGCTCATGCTCTGGATCCCCCTGACGGCAGACGCGGAGGTGGCGGCATGACGACGCGCGTCGTCCTGGCCGACGACCACGCCCTCATCCGCCGCGGCCTGCGCGACACGCTGGCGCAGGACGGCGGCTTCGAAGTCGTGGGCGAAGCCGGCGACTGGACCGCGCTGGAGCCGCTGCTGGCCTCGACCGGCTGCGAGGTGCTGCTGCTGGACATCAACCTGCCCGGCCGCTCCGGCCTGCAGATCCTGGAGGCGCTCGCCACGCGCGCGAGCGCGCCGCACGTGATGGTCGTGTCCATGTACCCCGAGGACCAGTACGCCGTGCCGTCGCTGCGCGCCGGCGCGCTGGCCTACCTGAACAAGGCGGGCGAGCCCGGCGTGCTGCTGGACGCGCTGCGCTCGGTGGCGCGCGGCCGCAAGTACCTGACACCCGCGGTCGCCAACCTGCTCGTGACCGAGCTGACGTCGCCCGAGCAGGCGCTGCCGCACCACCGCCTGACCGAGCGCGAGCGCGAGCTGCTGGTGCTGATCGCGCGCGGCGTGCCGCTGCCCGGCATCGCGCAGGCCCTGGACATGACGCCCAAGACCGTGGGCGTGTACCGCGCACGGCTGCTGGAGAAGATGAAGCTGCCGAGCAATGCGCAGTTGGCGCATTACGCGCAGCGGCACGGGCTGCTGCACTGATGTACCGAGATCAGGCGCCGGCCGCTTCGATCGAATCGAGCTGCGCCAGCGTCCGCTGCGCCAGGGCCTGGATCGTCGGCCAGCGTCGCCAGGCCGCGTCCACGTGGCCCTCCAGCAGGTCCTTCTCCATGCTCCTCGCCTCTTTCGACAGCTGCTGGTCCTGCATCATGGCCGCCGAACCGGCGAGGCCGTGCAGCGCGACCACCAGCCCTTCGCTGTTCGTGTAGGGCCGCATGCCGATCAGGTCCAGCTGGTTGGTGAGGGACCGGCGGTACATGCGGACCAGTTCGCCGCGCGTCTCGGCCGGCAGGTTCGAGATCAGCGCGGCCAGGGCGGCCCGGTCGTGCTCGCTCATGACACTTGCAGCTCGCCCGCCCAGGCCAGCGCGGCGACGTGGGCGCGATTGACCTGGTCGGAGGTGACGAAGGCGGCGTCCGCCAGAGCGGCGGGATCGGCGTCCGTGCGCTCGCAGGCTTCGGCCAGCTTGAGGAAGGGACCGTAGATGCCTTCGCGCTTGAGCAGCGCCTGCACCACGGGGCCGGCGAGCTGGACCTTGTCCAGCGCCTGGCCCATGGGCACGCCGAGCAGACGGTCGATCAGCGAGAACATGCCCACCACGAACAGGTTGTCGGCCTCGTTCGCCGGCAGCAGGCCGCGGCCCAGCAGCTCGGTGAAACGGCCGCGCACGATGGCGGTCTGCAGCAGTACCGGCGAGTTCGCCTGCGAGCTCGATGACGCGAGCAGCAGCGCCAGCCAGCGAAGCAGCGGCCGGTAACCCATCATGCTGACCGCGTGCCGCAGCGACTGCACTTCGACGCCCTGGCCGAAGCTCGCCGAGTTCAGGCACCGCAGCAGGCGATAGGCCTGCGCGGCGTCCTGCTTGAGCGCGGCCTCGAGGTCGCGCACGTCGGCGTCGGAC
>Ga0247820_10001238_pt1 | contig 14403 bp, 9 predicted proteins | sample 13C_Glucose_Day1_2_FD_192480 | JGI IMG/M metagenome (GOLD analysis project Ga0247820, IMG submission 192480) | Soil microbial communities from agricultural site in Penn Yan, New York, United States - 13C_Glucose_Day14 | ecosystem: Environmental > Terrestrial > Soil > Agricultural land | place...
CCCCTTCACCGCCCCGCCCAGCGCGAACCCCCCTCCCAGCCGCCGCGCGATCAGCACGTACAGCAGGATCACGGGCGTCGAGTAGACGATCGAGAACGCGGCGAGCTGCCCGTACGCCACCATGCCGCGGTTGCCGAAGAAGTCGTTGATGCTCACGGACGCCGGCATCTGGTCCGGGGTGAGCAGCAGCATGAAGGGGACGAAGAAGTTCCCCCACATCATCACGAACGAGAAGACCGTCACCACCGCCACGCCCGGCCCCATCAGCGGCAGCACGATCCGGGCCAGGGACTGCAGGGACGACGCCCCGTCCGTCCAGGCCGCCTCCTCCAGCTCCTTGGGCACGCCGTCCATGAAGTTCTTCATCAGCCAGATCGCGAAGGGCAGTTGGGAGGCGGCGAAGAAGAAGACGGTGCCCTGCATGGTGTCGATCAGATCCACCCTGACGAACAGCGCGTACACCGGCACCATGATCGCGGTGATCGGCAGGCTGGTCGCGAAGAGGATGGTCAGCAGGAAGGGGCGGTTGAGGCGGGAGCGGAAGCGGGAGAGCGGATAGGCGGCGAGCGCGGCGCACACCACGGTCAGCGCGGTCGCGCCCCCGCACAGAACGAGGCTGTTCAGCAGCGGGGTGAAGGTGATCTCGTCGGTGAGGATCGCGTCGAAGTGGTCCAGGGTGAGACCGTCGGGGGCCTTCACCCGGAGACCGGCGCGCGGATCGAGCGCGGACAGCACCACCCAGGCGAGCGGCAGCACGAACGCGGCGGCGACGGCCAGCAGCCCGGCGTCCGCGGCGAGGCGCCGGGCGGTGCGGCGCGAGGAGAGGGCCATGACGGGTCAGACCTCCGTCCGCAGCAGACGCAGATAGACGAGCGAGAACAGCGAGCCGACCAGCAGGAGCAGCAGCGCGACCGCCGTCCCGTAGCCGATCAGGCTGTTCTGGAAGGCCTGTTCGTACATGAACAGCGGCAGCGTCTGGCTCTTGCCGCCGGGGCCGCCCCTCGTCATCACCCAGATCAGCCCGAACACCGAGAGCGTCTGGAGCGTGTTGAGCATCAGGTTGGTGCCGATGGAGCGGCGGATCATCGGCAGGGTGATGTGCCACATCCGGCGCCAGCCGCCGGCGCCGTCCACCTCGGCGGCCTCGGTGATCTCCTTGGGGATCTCGTTGAGGGCGGCCGAGTACACCAGCATCGAGAACGCCGTGCCGCGCCAGACGTTGGCGAACGACACCGCCAGGATCGGCAGGGTGTACAGCCAGTTCTGCGACGGCAGGTGCAGGAGGTCCAGGACGGCGTTGAGCGTCCCCTCGCGGCGGAAGAAGGCGTACAGCAGGAACCCGGCCACGACCTCCGGCAGCACCCAGGCCGTGACCACGATGCCGCCGGTGAGCGTGCGCACCGGTTTGGACGCCCGCCGCATCAGCGAGGCCAGCGCCAGCCCGAGCGTGTTCTGCCCGACCAGTGACGACAGCACGGTGAACACCACCGTCAGCCATACGGCGTTGAGGAAGTCCTCGTCCCCGAACGCCCGCCGGAAGTTCTCCAGGCCGACGAACGACTCCTCCGCCTGACCGGTCAGCTGGAGATCGGTGAAGGCGATCAGGACGCAGTACGCGATCGGCCCGGCGAGGAACAGGAGCAGCAGGGCCAGCGCGGGGGTGAGGGGCAGGAAGCGGGGGAGGAGCCGGCGCGCCCCGTCGCTCACCTCTCGACGACCTGGTTGTCGGTGGCGTCCCTGAGCGCGTCGTCGTAGCCGCGCGCGGCCTCCTCGACCGACATGTCACCCGTGGTCACGCCCTCCATCGCCTCCTGGATGGCCGTCGAGACCTTCGGGTACGCCGGGTACGCGGGCCGGTAGTGGGTGTGCTCCACCAGGCCGGTGAAGAAGCTGATGCCGGGCTGGGCCTCGGCGTACGCGGGGTCGTTCGCGACGTCCTCGCGGACCGCGATGCCGGAGTTGGCGACGTACCACTTCTGCGCGTTGGCCTTGGTCTGCATCGTCTTGATGAACTCGAAGGCCAGGTCCGGGTTGCCCGCCTTGGCCGGGACCGCCCAGGTCCAGCCGCCGGACATGCTCACCCTGCCGGGGGCCTGCCCGTTCTGCGTCGGCATCGCGGCGAGACCCAGCTCCTTCGACCACTCGGGCCACTCGTGCCCGCTGCCCTCCAGCCAGTCCTGCGGCAGCCAGGAGCCGTCCAGCGCGATACCGAGCCTGCCCTGCGGCAGCCACTCGCCGCGCACCCGGGTGCCGACGTTGGGATCGAGGGCGTCGGAGACCTCCGGGCCGAGCTTCTCCCGGTAGACCGTCTCGACGAAGGCGAGGGAGTCCTCGAACCCCTTCCCCGAGGTGATCCACTTCTTGCCGCCCTTGTCGTAGAGCGGGTCGGACGTGGCGTCGCCGGTGCCGTAGAGCAGCATCTCGAAGGTCTGCATGGTGGCCGCCTCACCGACCGGCTTGCCGGTGTAGACGTTCAGCGGGATGACGTCCGGGACCTTCTCCTTGATGGTGCGGGCCGCCTCCAGCACCTCGTCCCAGGTCCTCGGCTGCCAGTCGGCGGGGAGTCCGGCCTTGGCGAAGACGTCCTTGCTGAACCACAGCCCCCGGGTGTCGGTGCCGTCCGGGACGCCGTACGTCTTGCCGTCCTCGCCCTTGGCCGCCGCCTTCGCGGTGTCGATGAACCGCTCCCAGTCCTTCCACTTCGCCAGATACGGGTCGAGGGGCTTCAAGTACCCGCTGGTGATGTCGGAGTTGATGAGGAAGGTGTCCTCGTAGACCAGGTCGGGCGCGGTCTTGGGGGAGCGGAGCATCTGCTGGAGCTTGGTGTAGTACTCGGCGTCCGGGGCCTTGATGGGGACGAGCTCCACCTTCTTGCCGGGGTTCGCCTTCTCGAACTGCTCCTTGATGTCCGCGAGATAGGTGTCCATCACCTTGATGGAGTTGTCCGTGGACTGCTTGAACGAGACCTTGACGGTGTCGGGATCGCTGCCGGAGCCACCGCCGCAGGCGGTGAGCGTGGCCGCGGCGGCGAGGGTGAGGGCGAGAGCGGTGGGGAGGGCGGCGGTGGGGCGCACGGGCATGACCTCCTGCGGACGCACTTCGTTGTGGCGCGGGAACGGCTGCCCGGTGAACGTAGGTTGAGTGGTCTAGTCAGGTCAATGCGTCTGCGGAGAATCGCGTGCCGACCGCCGCGGCCGGAGGGTCACCGCGCCGAGGCCCGCGTCGCCTGCCCGGAGGCCGCCGACGCCTGCACCCGCGCCGACGCCCCCGCGGAAGCCACCGAGGCCCGCGCCCGGCCCGTGCGACTGGGCCGCTCCTCCCTCAGCGCCCCTTCTCCGCCTCCCTGACCCACCGGTACTGCAGCTCCGGCCGGCCCACCGTGCCGTACTGCGGGCGGCGGGCCGCGCGGCCGGCGTCGACCAGGTGTTCCAGATAGCGGCGGGCGGTGATGCGGGAGATGCCGACCGCCTCAGCGACCCCGGCAGCCGTCAGGCCCTCCCCGGCGTCGCGCAGGGCCACCGTCACCCGCTCCAGCGTGGGGGCGCTGAGGCCCTTCGGCAGCGCGGCCGGCCCCGGTGCGCGCAACGCCGCCAGGGCCCGGTCCACCTCGTCCTGCCCGCTGGCCTCGCCCACCGCCGCGTGGAACTCGGCGTAGCGCACCAGCCGGTCCCGCAGGGTCGCGAAGGTGAAGGGCTTCAGGACGTACTGCACGACCCCCAGCGACACCCCCTCACGCACGACCGCCAGGTCCCGCGCCGAGGTCACCGCGATCACGTCGGCGTGGTGGCCGGCCGCCCGCAGCGAGCGGGCCAGCTGGAGTCCGTGCACATCGGGGAGGTGCAGGTCGAGGAGGAGCAGGTCGACGGGGGTGCGGTCCAGGGCCCGGCGGGCCTCCGCGCCGGTGTGCGCCTTGCCGACCGCGACGAAGCCCGGCACCCGTCCGACGTACATCACATGGGCGTCGGCGGCGACCGGATCGTCCTCGACCACCAGCACTCTGATGGGCTCCCCGGTCATACGGTGCCTCCCGGAGACCGCACGAGGGCGACGGACCGGAGCGGCAGCCGGGCCTCGAAGGACGCGCCGCCCTCCGGGGCGGAGTCGACCGACAGGCGTCCGCCGTGCCGGGACACCGCCTGGCTGACCAGGGCGAGCCCCAGGCCGCGTCCGCCCGGACCGGACGGCTTGGTCGAGAAGCCGCGCCGGAAGAGCTCCTCCGTGTGGTCCGGGTCCACGCCGGGGCCGGTGTCGCACACCCGCAGGATCAGCTCCGAGCCGTCCTTCGTCAGCGCCGTCACCGTCACCCTCGGGCGCACCCCGCCCTGCGCCGCGTCCACGGCGTTGTCGATCAGGTTGCCGAGGATGGTGACCAGGTCCCGGGCGGGCAGCGAGTCCGGCAGCAGTCCGTCGTCCATCCGGCTGTCGGGCGACACCACCAGCTCCACGCCCCGCTCGTTGGCCTGGGCGGTCTTGCCGAGGAGCAGCGCCGCCAGCACCGGCTCGCTCACCGCCGCCACCACCTGGTCGGTGAGCGCCTGCGCCAGCTCCAGCTCGGCCGTCGCGAAGTCCACCGCCTCCTCGGCCCGGCCCAGCTCGATCAGCGAGACCACGGTGTGCAGCCGGTTCGCCGCCTCGTGCGCCTGCGAACGCAGCGCCTGGGTGAAGCCGCGCTCGGAGTCCAGCTCGCCCATCAGCGACTGGAGCTCGGTCACGTCCCGCAGGGTCACCACCGAGCCGCGCCGCTGGCCGCCGGTGACCGGCGAGGTGTTCACCACCAGCACCCGGTCCGCCGTCAGGTGCACCTCGTCCACCCGGGGCTCGGAGGCGAGCAGCGCGCCCGTCAGCGGCGCCGGAAGGCCCAGCTCCGCCACCGATCTGCCCACCACGTCCTCCTCCTGGTCCACCCCGAGCAGCACCCGGCCGCCGTCGTTGATCAGCGCCACCCGGTACTGCCCGTCCAGCATCAGCAGCCCCTCGCGCACGGCGTGCAGCGCGGCCTGATGGTAGTCGTGCATATGGCTGAGCTCGTCCGCGTTCATCCCGTGGGTGTGCCGGCGCAGCCGCGCGTTGATGACGTACGTGCCGACCGCGCCGAGCCCGAGGGCGCCCGCCGCGACCGCGAGCAGCGCCGTCAGCTGTCCCTGGGCGCGCTGGCTGATCTGCTCGACCCTTATGCCGGCGCTGACCAGTCCGACGATCCGGTCGCCGTCGCGGATCGGGGTGACCGCGCGGACCGACGGGCCGAGGGTACCGGTGTAGGTCTCGGTGAAGGTGCGGCCCTCGAGCGCCGCGGCGGTGTTGCCCTGGAAGACCAGGCCGATCTGGCCGGGGTCGGGGTGGGTCCAGCGGATGCCCCGCGGATCCATGATGGTGACGAAGTCGACCTCGGTGTCCCGCACCACCGCCTCCGCGTAGGGCTGGAGCCGTGCCGAGGGGTCGGAGGTGCGGATCGCGCTGTTCACGGAGGGGGAGTCGGCGACCGAGCGGGCCACCGCGGTGGCGTGGCGGCCCGCCGCGTCCTCGGCCTGGCTGCGGTTGCTGACGAAGGTGAACAGCGCGTACCCGGCCACGACCACCGCGATGAGGACGGCCTGCATGGCGAAGAGCTGGCCCGCGAGACTGCGGGGCCGGGGGACGGGGATGCGCATGCCGCCAGTCTGCCTCCCGGTTCGCCGGTGAACTAAATGAACGGAAGGGTGACCGCACTCACAGGGCGCGACATAGTCACGGCGTTCCCCGAAAACCCATCCCCCGGACGTGAGCCGCACGCCGGTGATGCCGACGACGTCGTCAAGGAGGGCCGCCGTGACCAGCACATCCGCTACGGCACCTGCCGAACCCAAGGCCAAGCGGGACCGCACGCACTATCTCTACATCGCGGTGATCATCGCGGTCGCCCTCGGTATCGCCGTCGGTCTGATCGCCCCCGACTTCGCGGTCGAGCTCAAGCCGATCGGCACCGGGTTCGTCAATCTGATCAAGATGATGATCTCGCCGATCATCTTCTGCACGATCGTGCTGGGCATCGGCTCGGTGCGGAAGGCCGCCAAGGTCGGCGCGGTCGGCGGTATCGCCCTCGGCTACTTCATGGTGATGTCGGTCGTCGCGCTCGGCATCGGCCTGGTCGTCGGCAACATCCTCGACCCGGGCACCGGCCTCGCGATCACCGACGCGGTCAAGGAGACCGGTCACGCGCAGATCGACGCGGAGGCGAAGGACACCACCGAGTTCCTGCTCGGCGTGATCCCGACCACGATCGTGTCCGCCTTCACCCAGGGCGAGGTCCTGCAGACCCTGCTGATCGCCCTGCTGTGCGGCTTCGCCCTGCAGGCCATGGGCAACGCCGGCCAGCCGGTGCTGCGCGGCATCGAGCACATCCAGCGCCTCGTCTTCCGCGTCCTGGCGATGATCATGTGGGCCGCCCCGATCGGTGCCTTCGGCGCCATGGCCGCGGTCACCGGCTCCGCCGGACTGGAGGCCCTGAAGAGCCTCGCGGTGCTGATGCTCGGCTTCTACGTCACCTGTGTGCTGTTCATCTTCGTGGTGCTCGGCGCGATGCTGCGGATCGTCGCGGGCCTGAACATCTGGGCCCTGTTCAAGTACCTGGGCCGTGAGTTCCTGCTGATCCTCTCCACCTCCTCCTCCGAGTCGGCGCTGCCGCGACTGATCGCGAAGATGGAGCACCTGGGCGTCAGCAAGCCGGTCGTCGGCATCACCGTCCCGACCGGCTACTCCTTCAACCTCGACGGCACCATGATCTACATGACCATGGCCTCGCTGTTCATCGCCGACGCCATGGGTACGCCGATGTCGATCGGCGAGCAGATCCCGCTGCTGCTGTTCCTGCTGGTGGCCTCGAAGGGCGCCGCCGGTGTCACCGGCGCCGGCCTCGCGACCCTGGCCGGCGGCCTGCAGTCGCACAAGCCCGCCCTGGTGGACGGCATCGGCCTGATCGTCGGCATCGACCGCTTCATGAGCGAGGCCCGCGCCCTGACGAACTTCGCGGGCAACGCCGTCGCCACGGTGCTGATCGGCACCTGGACGAAGGAGATCGACAAGGAGCGGGTGGCCGAGGTGCTGGCCGGCCGGGCCCCGTTCGACGAGAAGACGCTGCTGGACGACCACGGTTCCGACGGCTCGCACGACGACGCCGAGGCGCCCGCGCCGGGCGGCGACAAGGAGCTGGCCAAGGCCTGACGGCCCGCTCCCCACGGACCCGGGCGGCTGGGAACTCCCCCCGTCACTCAGCCGCCCGGCTGCCGGAGACCCTCCGGGTCCCGGACGCACCACCGCTCCACGGCCGCCGGACGGCCGGGCTCCTCCCCGTGAGCCCGGCCGTCCGGCTTCGTGCTGCCCGCCCTTGCCTTGACGCCGAGGTCAAGGCTTACGTTCGTTCCCATGCGAATCGGCGAGCTGGCCGCACGCGCCGGGACCACCACGCGGACGCTGCGGTACTACGAGTCGCGCGGACTGCTGACCGCGCGGCGCTCGGGCAACGGTTACCGGACCTACGACGAGAACGATCTGAAGCTGCTGCGGCAGATCCGGACGCTCCAGGACTTCGGCTTCGACCTGGAGGAGACCCGCCCGTTCGTGGAGTGCCTGCGGGCCGGTCATCCCGAGGGCGACTCCTGCCCGGCCTCGCTGCGGGTCTACCGGCGCAAGCTGGACGAGCTCGACGCGCTCATCGGCGAGCTGCGGGCGGTGCGGGCCAAGGTCGGCGAGCAGTTGGCGCGGGCGGAGTCGGCGCGGGACGGGCTGGCCGCCGGCGCGGCGGTTCCGGGAGGTCCGGAACCGGTGTGCGAACTGGGAGGGGAACTGCGGTGAAGGGTGTGCCCGAGGTGAGTGACGGGGACTTCGCGGCGGAGGTGCTCGGAGCGGAGCTGCCGGTGCTGGTGGAGTTCACCGCCGACTGGTGTCCGCCGTGCCGGCAGATGGCCCCGGTGCTGAGCGCGCTGGCCGCCGAGGAGAACGGCCGGCTGAAGGTCGTCCAGCTGAACGTGGACGCCAATCCGGACACGACCAACGCGTACAAGGTGCTGTCGATGCCGACCTTCATGGTGTTCCGCGACGGGGAGCCGCTGCGGTCGATGGTGGGGGCCAGGCCCAAGCGGCGGCTCCTCGAGGAGCTGGCCGACGTGCTCTGATCCGCCGGACGGCCGGACCGCCGGTACGAGAAAACCCCCGGGCAATTGCGCCCGGGGGTTTTCTCTGCGTATATTCATGGATTCGCGACTTCGTAAGAAAGAAGCCGCAAATGAAGTTCGATGACCACAGTATATCCGGGCGGGAGCGGAATTGTCAAACACCGAATTTCCGGACGAGGAATTGCGGCAGGAACAGCAATTCGTCGACGGACTGTACGCACGCGTGGACGCCCTGCGCGGCGACGCCGAGGTGTCCGTCACGGAGGCCCTCGCCCAGGGCCACACCCCCCGGCAGGCCAGGCTGGAGCGGGACATCCTGGTCGCCGAGCGCTCCGGGCTGCTCGCCGCGCTGAACGCCGTGGACGGCTCCCTCTGCTTCGGCCGCATCGACCTCGCCTCCGGCGACACCCACCACATCGGCCGCATCGGGCTGCGCGCCGACGACGCCGAGCGCACCCCCGTCCTCATCGACTGGCGGGCCGAGGTCGCCCGCCCCTTCTACCTGGCGACCGGCCACACCACGATGGGCCTCCGCCGCCGCCGGCACATCTCCACCGAGGGCCGCCGGGTCACCGCCCTGCACGACGAGATCCTCGACCTCGGCGACGAGACCCGCACCGGCCACGAGGACCCGGCCGGCGACGCGGTGCTGCTCGCCGCGCTGAACTCCGCGCGCACCGGACGCATGGGCGACATCGTGCGCACCATCCAGGCCGACCAGGACCGCATCATCCGCGCACCCCACCGCGGGGTCATGGTCGTCGAGGGCGGCCCCGGCACCGGCAAGACCGCGGTCGCCCTGCACCGCGCCGCCTACCTCCTCTACGAGCACCGCGAGCTGCTGGCCCGCCGCGCCGTCCTGATCGTCGGCCCCAACCCGGCCTTCCTGGGCTACATCGGCGAGGTGCTGCCCAGCCTCGGCGAGACCGGCGTGCTGCTGGCGACCGTCGGCGAGCTGTACCCCGGTGTGCGGACCACCCGGACGGACACCCCCGAGGCCGCGGCCGTCAAGGGGCGCGCGGAGATGGCCGGCGTCCTCGCCGACGCCGTGCGCGACCTGCAGACGCTGCCCGACCCGGTGATCGCGATCGAGCACGACCGCGAGGTCCTGATGCTCGACGACGGCCTGGTCAACGTCGCCCGCGAACGCACCCGCGCCGCGAAGCTGCCGCACAACGTGGCCCGCGAGCACTTCGAGGGGCACATCCTCAACGCGCTCACCGACATGGTCGCCGAACGCATCGGCACCGACCCCTACGACGGCGGCAACCTGCTCGACCCCAGCGACATCACCCAGATCCGCGACGAGCTCGCCGACAACCCCGAGGTCTGGTCCGCCGTCGACCGGCTGTGGCCGAGGATCACCCCGCGGCGCCTGGTCGCCGACTTCCTCGCCGCCCCCGAGGAGTACCTGTCCGAGGAGGACGCCGCCGCCGTCCGCCGCCCGGTCACCCGGCACTGGACCGTCTCCGACGTGCCCCTCCTCGACGAGGCCGCCGAACTCCTCGGCGTGGACGACCGGCTCGCCCGCGCGCGGGCCGAACACGAACGGCAGACGCAGATCGCCTTCGCACAGGGCGTGCTGGACGTCTCGTACGCCTCCCGCACCTTCGAGTTCGAGGACAAGGAGGACGACGACCCCGAGTCCTCCGAGGTGCTCTCCGCGCACGACATCATCGACGCCGAACGCTTCGCCGAGCGGCACGAGGAGGACGACCACCGCAGCGCCGCCGAACGGGCCGCCGCCGACCGCACCTGGGCGTTCGGGCACATCATCGTCGACGAGGCGCAGGAACTCTCCCCGATGGCCTGGCGGCTGCTGATGCGGCGCAGTCCCACCCGGTCCATGACCCTGGTCGGCGACCCGGCGCAGACCTCGGAGGCGGCCGGGGTCGGCGCCTGGGCGGACATCCTCGACCCGTACGTCGGGGACCGCTGGGAGCACACCCGGCTCGGCGTCAACTACCGCACCCCCGCCGAGATCATGGACGTCGCCGCCGCGGTGGTCCGTGCCGGGCACCCCGGCTTCGAACCGCCCGGCTCGGTCCGCTCCACCGGGGTGCGCCCCTGGGCCCGCGCCACCGACGACCTGCCGGGCGCCGTCGCCAAGGCCGTCACCGAACTCGCCCCCGGTGAGGGCCGGCTCGCCGTCATCGCCCCGCGCGAGCTGCACCGGGCCCTGGCCGCCCGGCTGGACGGGGTGACGGCGGGCGGCGAACCCGATCTGTCGCACGACGTCGTGCTGCTCGACCCGCGCCAGGCCAAGGGCCTGGAGTTCGACTCGGTCCTCGTGGTCGAGCCGGGCCGCTACGGCACCAGCGACCTGTACGTGGCGCTCACCCGGGCCACCCAGCGGCTCGGCGTCCTGCACACCGGGCCGCTGCCGGAGCCGCTGGCCGACGCCCTCGGCTGAGAGCGTCCCCGGCCCTCAGGCCGGGCGCAGCCACACCGTCGCCAGGGGCGGCAGGGTCAGCCGGACGCTCGCCGGGAACCCGTGCCGTCCCTGCGGCTCCGGCTTGACCGGGTCCGGGTGGACGACGTCACCGCCGCCGTACCGGCCGGCGTCGGTGTTCACCGCCTCGTGCCAGGCGGGCACGTCGTCGGGGACGCCGATCCGGTAGTCGTGGCGGACCACCGGGGCGAAGTGGGACACCGCGAGCAGCGGGGAGCCGTCGGCGTCGTACCGCAGGAACGCGAACACGTTGTCCTCGGCGGCGTCCCCGGTCACCCACCGGAAGCCGGACGGCTCGGTGTCGCACCGCCACAGCGCGGGGGTGTGCCCGTAGACGGTGTTGAGGTCCCGCACCAGATCGCGCACCCCGCGGTGGTCGGCCTCGGCGCCGTAGTGCGGGTCCAGCAGCCACCAGTCCGGGCCGTGCGCCTCCGACCACTCGGCGCCCTGCGCGAACTCCTGCCCCATGAAGAGCAGTTGCTTGCCGGGGTGGGCCCACATGAAGCCCAGGTAGGCCCGCAGGTTGGCGCGCTGCTGCCACCAGTCGCCGGGCATCTTCGACACCAGGGACCGCTTGCCGTGCACCACCTCGTCGTGGGAGATCGGCAGCACGTAGTTCTCGCTGTACGCGTACACCATCGAGAAGGTCATCTCGTGGTGGTGGTGCCGCCGGTGCACCGGGTCGTGGCTCATGTACGCGAGCGAGTCGTGCATCCAGCCCATGTTCCACTTCAGGCCGAAGCCGAGCCCGCCGAAGCCGCTGGGCCCCTTGTGGTGGGTGGCCCGGGTGACGCCGTCCCAGGCGGTGGACTCCTCCGCGATCGTCACGACCCCCGGCACCCTGCGGTACACGGTCGCGTTCATCTCCTGCAGGAACGCCACCGCGTCCAGGTTCTCCCGGCCGCCGTGCTCGTTCGGCGTCCACTGGCCCGGCTCGCGCGAGTAGTCGAGGTAGAGCATGGAGGCGACCGCGTCCACCCGCAGCCCGTCGATGTGGAACTCCTCGCACCAGTACAGCGCGTTGGCGACCAGGAAGTTGCGCACCTCGCGCCGCCCGAAGTCGAACTCCAGGGTGCCCCAGTCGGGGTGGGCCGCCCGCAGCGGATCCTCGTGCTCGTACAGCGGCCGCCCGTCGAACTCGGCGAGCGCCCACTCGTCGCGCGGGAAGTGCGCCGGCACCCAGTCCATGATCACGCCGATACCGGCCCGGTGCAGGGCGTCGACCAGGTACCGGAAGTCGTCGGGGGTGCCCAGCCGTGCGGTCGGCGCGTAGAACCCGGTGACCTGGTAGCCCCAGGAGCCGCCGAAGGGATGCTCGGCGACCGGCATCAGCTCGACGTGGGTGAAGCCGAGGTCCTTGACGTACGCCGGGAGCTGATCGGCGAGTTGGCGGTAGGTCAGGCCGGGCCGCCAGGACGGGAGGTGCACCTCGTAGACCGAGAGCGGCGCCCGGTGCGCGGGCACCTCCGCCCGCCGCTCCAGCCACCGCGCGTCGCCCCACTCGTACGCCGACGACGTGACGATCGACGAGGTGGCGGGCGGCACCTCGGTGCGGCGGGCCATCGGATCGGCGCGCAGCGTCTTCGAGCCGTCGGGGCGGGTGATCTCGAACTTGTACAGCTCCCCGTCGCCGATCCCCGGCACGAACAGCTCCCACACCCCCGTCGAGCCCAGCGACCGCAGGGGGAAGCCGGTGCCGTCCCAGAAGTTGAAGCCGCCGGCCACCCGCACCCCGCGCGCGTTCGGCGCCCACACCGTGAAGCGGGTGCCGGCGACGCCCTGGTGGGTCATCGGGTGCGCGCCCAGCACCGTCCACAGCTCCTCGTGCCGGCCCTCGGCGATCAGATGCAGATCGAGCTCGCCGAGGGTGGGCAGGAAGCGGTACGCGTCCTCGGTCTCCTGCACCGCCGACTCGTACGTCACGAGCAGCCGGTACGCCGGGACCTCCCGCAGCGGCAGCAGTCCCGAGAAGAACCCGTCCCCGTCGTCGTGCAGCTCTACGGTGACGCCCCCGGAGACGACGGTCACCGCACGGGCGTACGGCCGGAACACCCGGAAGACCACACCGCCGGGCACCGGATGCGCGCCCAGCACGGAGTGCGGGGCGTGGTGCGTGCCGCTCAGCAGCCGCTCGCGGTCGGCGGCGTCGACGGCGGGGGAGACGGCGATCTCCATGTCGGGCGGGAGGGGCTGCGGCGGCGGAGCGGTCTCCGGTACGGCGGTCGTCCCGGCCGGAGCCTTCGCGTCCGGCGCCTTCCCCGCCCTCGTCTTCTTCGCCCCCGCCTTCTTGTCGGCCGCCTTCTTCTCCGACGCCTTCTTCTCCGCGTCCTTCTTGCCGGCGGACTTCTTCGCCGCGGCCGCGGCCGCCTTGGCCGCCGTCGTCTTCCTGGTCACGGCCTTCGCCGCCGACGACGCCGCGGCGCTCTTCTTCGCGGACGTCTTCTTCCGCGCGGGCGCCGGTGGCTCGGCGCTCCGCCGCTCGGCGGGCTGCTCCGGATGCGAACCGCTGGACTCGGGGCGGGGGGTCACGGGCGAAGCCTCCTGGACGCGGGTTCGGATGGGTCAGATCTGCTCGGACGAGGCGAGCCGGCGCACGGCGGCCAGCGGTACGGGAAGCCACTCGGGCCGGTGCCGGGCCTCGTACACGACCTCGTAGACCGCCTTGTCTGTCTCGCACGCGCGCAGCAGCACCGGGTCGGTGCGCGGGTCCCGGCCGGCCGCCTCCGCGTAGCCGGAGCAGTACGCCGCCCGGCACCGCACGGCCCATTCCGGGTGCGGCCGGTCCGCCGAACGCGCCGCGTAGTCGAAGGACCGCAGCATGCCCGCCACGTCCCGCACGGCCGGCTGCGGCATCCGCCGCTCGGCCATCGGGCGGGCCGGCTCGCCCTCGAAGTCGATCAGCGACCACTCCCCGGCGGGCGAGCGCAGGCACTGTCCGAGGTGCAGATCGCCGTGCACCCGCTGGGCGGTCCAGGTGCGGCCCCCGGCGGCCAGGTCGTCCAGCGCCGTGAACGCCGAGCGCAGCCCCGGCGCGTACGGCCGCAGCGCGGGCACCGCGTGCACCGCCGCCTCCAGCCGCTCGCTCATCCCGTCGACCATGGAGCGCAGCTGGGGGTGGCCCAGGGTGACCGTCGGCAGCGCACGGGCCAGCGCGGTGTGCACCTCCGCGGTGGCCCGCCCGAGCGCGCGCGCCTCGGCGACGAAGTCCTCGCCCTTGGCCAGCTCCCGCAACGCCAGCTCCCAGCCGTCCGTCGCGCCCTGCACGAACGGCTGGAGCACCCCCAGGACGTACGGCTCGGCCCGGGGCGGCGGGCCGGGCGACTCGTCGGGGTCCGCGACCAGCCAGGCCGTCGGCGGCGGCACCCGGGGGCAGCCCTCGCGGGCCAGCGCCAGCGGCAGCTCCAGATCCGGGTTGATCCCGGGCACGACCCGGCGCAGCAGCTTCAGGATGAACGTATCTCCGTAGACGACCGACGAATTCGACTGCTCGGCGGTCATCAGGCGCGGCACCAGGCCGGGCCGGATCTCCTGGCGCGGGTCGCGGTCGAAGCGGAGCCCGCCGATCCGGGCCCGGGTGCGCAGGGCCTCCAGGAGCAGTTCGGCGGGCCGGGTGTCGTGCAGGGCCTCGTAGACCGTCCGTCCGGCCAGCGGGCCCCGGGTGACATGACCGATCAGCGCGGGCGCGAGCCGGGGCGGCAGCGCCTCGCGCACGCCTATGAGCAGCTGGTAGCAGTCGCCGGGCTGCTCCGGGCCGCCGTGGCCGGGCAGCAGCGGCTGATGTGCGCGCACCAGCAGGTGGTACAG
>Ga0247820_10001239_pt1 | contig 14397 bp, 15 predicted proteins | sample 13C_Glucose_Day1_2_FD_192480 | JGI IMG/M metagenome (GOLD analysis project Ga0247820, IMG submission 192480) | Soil microbial communities from agricultural site in Penn Yan, New York, United States - 13C_Glucose_Day14 | ecosystem: Environmental > Terrestrial > Soil > Agricultural land | place...
CGCCGCTACATCTCGCCGGCGGTGGCCGAACTGCTGGCCCAGCAGCTCAACCGCAAGGAAGGCGGCGCTCCGCACGAGCAGCTGTCCGAGCGCGAGTTCCAGGTCTTCCTCAAGCTCGCCAAGGGCGAGACCGCCGGCGACATCGCCAAGGCGCTGTCGCTCAGCGTGAAGACCGTGAGCACGTACCGCACGCGGCTGATGGAGAAGATGAGCCTGGCCTCCAACAGCGACCTGACCTACTACGCGCTGAAGAACAAGCTGATCGATTGATCGGCGGGGAGCGCCTGCTCCCTTGAAGCGCTCGCGCCCCAGCTCAGGCGCGCGAGCGCGAATCGGCCTGCTGCACGCAGTAGTCGATCAGCGCATCGATCTCGTTGGACTTGTCGAACACGGCGTCGGCGCCGAGTTGCGAGCAACGCTTGCGCATGTCCGTGGTGGCGTAGTTCGACAGCACGACCACGCGCTGCTCGGGCGCACGGCCGCGGAAGGCTTCCAGCACCCCCAGCCCGCTGCCCTGCTTGAGGAAGAGGTCGATCACGGCCAGGTCCCATTCGCCCCCCGCGTGGCGCAGCCAGGCGCGCGCGTCGGCCTCGTTGTCGGCCCAGCCCAGCGAGCGGATGCACGCCAGTTCCTCGAGCGTCCCGATCAGGTTCTCGCGGATGGTGGCGTTGTCCTCGACGAAGAAGGTGCGCAGGTCCAAGGGGTGGGGCTCGTGGGGCTTCTCGACGGTCGCGCGAAGAGCGTCGCTCGACGCGACCATTGTGCCAGCGGCCCCCCAGCGCAGCCGTAGGAGCAGGACTACCGGCGCTGCTCTTTGGAGCCCCTTTTTCCAAGGCGCGCCTGTAGGCTCGGGCCGACAGGAGCTGACGCCGGGCACTGACCGGACCGCCGCTCCTCAGCAGCCACACTGCGCCAACTTCCCCGCGTGCCGCCGCACGCATTCCCATGAAGCTGGTCCTGCACTCCTTGATGATCTTCTTCGGCACGCTGATCGCGGCGGCCGTGGTGGCCTTGGGCGAGCCCGGGCCGGCGCCCGCGTCGCCGGCAGTGGGCCAAGCCGCCGTGGTCATGACGGTCGACGAGTGAAGGCATGGGCACAGCGGCCGCACCGACGCTGAGATCGAGCCTCTGGTTCAAGGTGCTCGCCGGCATCGTCGTGGTGCTGCTGGCGCTGGTGCTGCTCGCCGTCTTCTTCCCCTGGGACCTGCTGCGCGGTCCGATCAACCGCTACGTCACCGACAAGACCGGCCGCGAATTCGCGATCACGCGCCACCTCGACGTGAAGCTGGGTCGCACCACGCGCGTGATCATGGACGGCCTGGAATTCGCCAATCCCGACTGGGCGCAGGACCGCCACCTGGTGAAGGCCGACGGCGCCGAGGTCGAAGTGCGCCTGTGGCCGCTGATCTCCAAACGCGAGATCGTCCTGCCTTCGATCCGCCTCTCGCGCCCGCAGCTCGGTTTGCAGATCGAACCGGACGGCCGCCGCACCTGGGCGCTGGGCGGCGACACGAAGGAAGAGAGCAATGTGCCGTACATCGGCGCGCTGGTGATCGACGAAGGCAGCATCCATTACGTCGCGAAGGAGCAGGGAGCGGACATCCGCGCGCAGGTCGCGATGGACCGCCAGTCCCAGCCCGCCAACGCGGCGGATGCGAACGCCGCGATGCCGCTGCGCTTCAAGGCCCAGGGCCGCTGGCGCGAAGAGGCGTTCAGCGCCGAAGGCCGAACCGGCGACGTGCTGTACCTGAGCGCGCCGCTGCAGAAACCCTTCCCCGCGGAAGTGAACGTGAAGGCGGGCGGCACCTTGCTGAAGGCGCGCGGTTCGATCGCGAGCCTGGCCACGCTGGACGGCGCCAACGTGGACTTCCAGATGCAGGGCCCCAACCTCGCCGAGCTCTATCGGCTGGTGGGCGTGACGCTGCCCGACACGCCGCGCTACGACGTCGCGGGCAAGCTGTCCAAGAAAGGCGAGCAATGGCACGTGCGCGATATCGCCGCGCGCCTCGGCCACACCGACATGGCGGGCGAGCTGGCCTTCGACAGTTCGCAGCAGGTGCCTCGGCTCACCGGCCAGCTGAAGTCGCGCATGCTGGACTTCGTCGACCTGGCGCCGTTGATCGGCCTGGACGACGACCGGCGCGGCCCGCCGGGGCAGCAGCAACGCGTGGTGGCCAAGGCGGACGACAAGGGCAAGAAGGACAAGCCGAAGCCCGATCCCAACCGCAAGGTGCTGCCCGCCGCGCCGCTGGACGTGAGCCGACTCAAGTCGATGAACGCCGACGTGCGCCTGGATGCGGCGAAGGTGGTCAACGCCAAGGGCCTGCCGCTCGATCGCATGGGCGTGCGCGTGCTCCTCGACAACGGCCTGCTGGTGCTGAATCCCTTGGATCTCGGCGTGGCCGGCGGCCGCCTGTCCGGCCTGCTGCGCATCGATGCCAACGCGCAGCCGGCCGTGGTGCAGACCAAGCTCGATGCGAGGTCGCTCGAGCTGAACCGGCTGTTCCCGCGCTCGGAATCGGCGCGCAACAGCTTCGGCAAGATCCAGGGCCAGGTGGACCTGAGCACGCGCGGCGGCTCGGTGGCGCAGATGCTGGCCAACGCGAACGGCAACGTGGCGATGCTCATGGGCAAGGGCGAGATCAGCAACATCCTGCTGGAGATCGCGGGCCTCGACGGCGGCGAGATCATCAAGTTCCTGGTGAAGGGCGACAACCGCGTGCAGCTGCGCTGCGCCGCAACGGCGTTCGACGTGCAGAACGGATTGATGACGTCGCGCGCGCTGGTGCTCGACACGGGCGATACGGTGTTCTACGGCGACGCCAAGGTGGACCTGGCCCGCGAAAGCATGGACGTGCTGATCAAGCCCCAGCCCAAGGACACCAGCATCCTCAGCCTGCGCTCGCCGTTGCGCATCGGGGGCACCTTCGGCGCGCCGGACATCGGCCTGGAGAAGACCGCGCTGGCCGGCCGGGCGGGACTGGCGGTGGCGTTGGGCGCGATCAATCCGCTGCTGGCGCTGGCGGCCACCATCGAGACCGGTCCCGGCCATGACGCCGACTGCGTGGGCGCGCTGAAGGAAGCCGCCGCGCCGCGCGCCGAAGCGCGCGTGGAGCGCAACGCGCCGCCGCCGGCGGGCTCGGGCGGCAAGACGGTGGACGAGCGCGGGACGCGCATGGGCGCGGGCCCGGCCCCGGCGGCCAATCGCGCGCCGGCCAACGGCCCGGTCGCGCAGAAGGGCGCCGCGGTGGATCCGCAGGGGAACGGCACGCCGGCGAAGCCGATCGCGCCTTGAACTTCAGAGCAGCGGACGGTCGCGGCAGACCGGGCAGGATGTCCGCCGCGGCGTGCGCATCCGCGTCCACTCCATGGTCCGCGCGTCCAGCATCAGCAACTGGCCCGCGAGCGATTCACCGACCTGCGCCAGCAGCTTGAGCGCCTCCGCGGCCTGCATCGCGCCCACGATGCCTACCAGCGGCGCGAACACGCCCATCGTCGCGCAGCGCGTCTCCTCGGGCGCGCTGTCATCGGGGAACAGGCACGCGTAGCACGGCGAATCGGCGCGGCGCGGATCGAACACGCTCAGCTGGCCGTCGAAGCGGATCGCCGCGCCCGACACCAGCGGCACGCCGTGCCGGAAGCACGCGGCATTGACCATCTGGCGCGTCGCGAAGTTGTCGCAGCAATCGAGCACCACGCCGGCCTGCGGCACGAGGCGATCGAGCAGCTCAGGATCGGCGCGCTGCACGACGGCCTCGACCTGCACCTGCGGGTTCAGCCCCGCGATCGCTTCGCGCGCCGACAGCGCCTTGGGCTGGCCCACGCGCGCCATCGCGTGCGCGATCTGCCGCTGCAGGTTGGTGAGGTCCACGTCGTCGTTGTCGACCAGCGTGATGCGGCCCACGCCCGCGGTGCCCAGGTACAGCGCCACCGGCGACCCGAGGCCGCCGGCACCGATCACCAGCGCGTGGCTGCGCGCGAGGCGCTCCTGGCCTTCCACGCCGATCTCCTCGAGCAGGATGTGGCGGGAATAACGGAGCAGGTCGTCGTCGGTCATGGGTGCGGATTGTCGGCAAAAAGAAAAAGCCGGCTGCTGCCGGCTTTCTTGCTGGAGGCGCGGAGATCAGTTCTCCTTCTTCTCCGCCTTGCTCTCGATCACCTGGGTCTTGCTGACCAGGACCGGGCGGCCCTTGAGCTGGTTCAGCGCCTGCACCAGCATGAAGTCCTTTTCCGGCACGCCGAACTCGGGCGTCTTGCGCTCGGAGACCGGCTTGCGCGATTCCTCTTCGGCGCGCTTGATGGCCTCCTGGCGCAGGCGCTCACGCACCGGGTCCTTGACCTCGGGGCCCTGGCCGCTGCCCAGGTGCTTGTCCAGGTCGGCCTCGCGGGTGCGCAGCATGGAGAACAGGTTGCCTTCCTCGCTCTCGTCGACCAGCACGTCCGGCACGATGCCGCGTGCCTGGATCGACTTGCCGCTGGGCGTGTAGTAGCGCGCCGTGGTCAGCTTCAGGCCGGTGTCGGGGCCGAGCGGACGCACGGTCTGCACCGAGCCCTTGCCGAACGTCTGGCTGCCCAGGATGGTGGCGCGCTTGTGGTCCTGCAGCGCGCCGGCCACGATCTCGCTGGCGGAGGCCGAGCCTTCGTTGACCAGCACCACCAGCGGCACGGTCTTGATGGCGGCCGGCAGGCGGCGCAGCGGGTCGCTGCCCGAGCGGCGCTGGTAGAACTCCGGCGAAGCCTTGTAGACGAACTTGCTCTCGGGCAGCTGGCCGTTGGTGGACACCACCGTGACGTTCTCGGGCAGGAAGGCCGCGGAAACGGCGACGGCCGCGTCGAGCAGGCCGCCCGGGTCGTTGCGCAGGTCGAGCACCAGGCCCTTCAGGTTGGGATCGGCCTTGTAGACCTCCTCGACCTTGCGCACGAAGTCCTCGACCGTGCGTTCCTGGAACTGCGACAGGCGGACCCAGGCGTAGCCGGGCTCGATGGTCTTGCCCTTGACCGACTGGGTCTTGATCTCTTCGCGCGTGATGGTGACCGGGAAGGTGCGGTTCTCGTCCTTGCGGAAGATGGTCAGCGTCACCTTGGTGCTGGGCTCGCCGCGCATGCGCTTGACGGCCTCGGACAGCGACAGGCCCTTCACGACGGTGTCGTCGATCTTGGTGATCAGGTCGTTGGGCTTGAGGCCGGCGCGGTAGGCGGGCGAGCCCTCGATCGGCGACACCACCTTGACCAGGCCGTCCTCCTGCGAGATCTCGATGCCGACGCCGACGAAGCGGCCGGACGTGCCCTCGCGGAATTCCTTGTAGGACTTCTTGTCGAAGTACTGCGAATGAGGATCCAGGCTGGCCACCATGCCGGAGATGGCATCGGAGATCAGCTTGCGTTCGTCGACGGGCTCGACGTAGTCGCTCTTGACCATGCCGAAGACGGCGGCCAGTTGCTGAAGCTCTTCCAGCGGGAGCGGAGCCAGCGTGCCACGCGCGACTGTCTGCAGCGAGACCGTGGTCAGGGCACCGGCCAATGCCCCTGCCGAAATCCAGCCGACGATCTTCAGTTTGTGGCTCATGCGAAACCTAAGTCCTCTCGAAGTTTCAATATACACCTGAGAAGACACTAAGACGCGCCGGTTACCGGGCGGTTCCGGAAGAGCGCGCCGGCGCGTGAAAAAAAGCAGCGGCTTTACGTGGCGTTGACCCGCGCAGACTCAGCATTGGCGCGGGTTCCCGCTGAGTCAGGCCTTGCCTTGGTTCGCTACCGCGGCGGCTGCTTTCGCGACCGCTTCGGCATCGCCGAGGTAGTAGTGGCGGAGCGGTTTCAGGTCGGCGTCGAGTTCGTAGACGAGCGGGATGCCGTTGGGGATGTTGAGGCCCACGATGTCCTGGTCGGAGATGCCGTCGAGGTACTTCACCAGCGCACGGATGGAGTTGCCGTGCGCGGCGACCAGCACGCGCCGGCCGGCGCGGATGGCGGGGGCCATCGACTCGTTCCAGAAGGGCATCACGCGCGCCACCGTGTCCTTCAGGCACTCGGTCAGCGGCACTTCGCCCGCGGCCAGGCGCTCGTAGCGGCGGTCGCCGCGTTCGGCGCGCGGATCGTTCGCCTCCAGCGCCGGCGGCGGGATGTCGTAGCTGCGGCGCCAGATCAGCACCTGGTCGTCGCCGAACTTCTTGGCGGTCTCGGCCTTGTTCAGGCCCTGCAGCGCACCGTAGTGGCGCTCGTTGAGCCGCCACGACTTCACGGTGGGCAGCCACTGGCGGTCCATCTCGTCGAGGGCGTGCCAGAGGGTGTGGATGGCGCGCTTGAGCACGCTGGTGTGGCAGACGTCGAACTCGTAACCCTCGGCGCGCAGCAGGCGGCCGGCGTTCTTGGCCTGCTCGATGCCGGTGGCGGTGAGCGGGACGTCGGTCCAGCCGGTGAAGCGGTTTTCCAGGTTCCAGGTCGATTCGCCGTGGCGGATCAGGACGAGCTTGTGCATGCGGAAGGTGAGCCGGGCAAAAGCGTCGATTCTAGAATCCCTGGTTTGCGCCGAGGGGGCGCTTACGCAGGACAACATGGACTTCTTGATTCACAACTGGGCGCTCATTTCGGTCGCCCTCGTCTCCGGCGGCATGCTGGTGTGGCCCATGATCAAGGGCGGCGCGGCCGGCGGCCTCAGCACTTCGAACGCGGTACAGCTCATCAATCGCGAAAAGGCGGTGGTGGTGGACGTGAGCGAAACCGAGGAGTTCGCGGCCGGCCACATCGGCGGCGCGCGCAACGTGCCGCTGAACGAGCTCGAGGAACGCCTGCCGGCCATGGTGAAGAACAAGGCGCTGCCGGTGCTGCTGGTGTGCCCCACCGGCGCACGCGCGAGCCGCGCGCTGGCCATCGCCAAGAAACTCGGCTACGAAAAGGCCCAAGTCCTGGGCGGCGGGCTGAAAGCGTGGAAAGAAGCTAACCTGCCGGTCGAGAAAGCCTAGGAAGCCCCGACCCCATGCAAGCCGTCACCATGTACACCACCGCCGTCTGCCCCTACTGCATCCGGGCCAAGCAGATCCTCAAGGCCCGCGGCGTGAACGACATCAACGAGATCCGCGTCGACATGCAGCCGCAGGAGCGGCAGAAGATGATGGAGATCACCGGCCGCCGCACCGTGCCGCAGATCTTCATCGGCGACACGCACGTGGGCGGCTGCGACGACCTGATGGCGCTCGACAGCCGCGGCGGCCTGGCCCCGCTGCTCAACGGCGGCTGAACCTTCGGAACCGACCTCCGGAACGGGCCTGAGATAATCCGCGCCTGACTCCGAATCCCGGCCCGCTTCGGTTGCACCCGGCGGGCCTTTTCCTTTGCACGAAAGCACCGACATCGCCATGGCCGATTCCCAGGACCCCGTCTTCCAGATCCAGCGCGTCTACCTCAAGGAGGCCTCGCTGGAGCAGCCCAATTCGCCCGCCATCCTGCTGGAGCAGGAGCAGCCGGCCGTGGACATCCAGCTGGGCGTCGAGGCCTCGCAGGCCGCCGAGGGCATGTACGAGATCTGCGTGACCGCCACCGTCACCACCAAGCTCAAGGAACGCACCGTGTTCCTGGTCGAGGTGAAGCAGGCCGGCATCTTCGAGATCCGCAACGTGGGCGACCAGCTCAACGCCATCATGGGCATCGCCTGCCCGCAGATCGTCTACCCGTACCTGCGCGCCAACCTGGCCGACATCGTCACCCGCGCCGGCTTCCCGCCGGTGCACCTGGCCGAGATCAACTTCCAGGCCATGTTCGAGCAGCAGCAGGGCCAGCTGCAGCAGCAGGGTTCGCCCATCATCACCACGGCCTGACGGCCCGCAGGCGGCACGGATGAGGCTCCTCGTGCTCGGCGCCGGCGCCTGGGGGACCGCGCTGGCGGCCAGCGCCGCCGCGCGCCACGAGGTCGTGCTGTGGGCCCGTGACGCCGCGCAGGCGCGCGAGCTGCAGGCGCGACGCGAGAACGCCCGCTACCTCCCGGGCATCGCGCTGCCCGAATCGCTTCGGATCGCGTCGGGTCCGTTTTCTCCCGACGGCCACGACCTCGTCATCGTGGCCACGCCGATGGCCGGTCTGCGCGAGTCGCTCTCGGCCCTGGCCGGCTGCATCGCGCCGGTCGCCTGGCTCTGCAAGGGCTTCGAAGCGGCCGCCGACGGTCCCGGCCTGCTCGGCCACGAGGTCCAGCAGCAGGTCGCGCCGCGCCTGGCCGCCGGCGTGCTCACCGGTCCCAGCTTCGCGCAGGAAGTCGCGCGCCGCCAGCCCACCGCCCTGGTGGCCGCCAGCGCCCATGCGCCGGTACGTGAAGCGCTGGTCCAGGCCTTCCACGGCGACCACCTGCGCGTCTACGCCAACGACGACGTCGCGGGCGCCGAAGTCGGCGGCGCGGTCAAGAACGTGCTGGCCATCGCCACGGGCCTCTGCGACGGGCTGTCGCTGGGCCTGAACGCGCGCGCCGCGCTGGTCACCCGCGGCCTGGCCGAGATGACGCGGCTGGGCGTGGCCTTGGGCGGCCGCGCCGAGACCTTCATGGGCCTGTCGGGCCTGGGCGACCTCGTGCTGACCGCCACCGGCGATCTCAGCCGCAACCGGCAGGTCGGCCTGCTGCTGGCCCGGGGCCGCACGCTGCGGCAAGCCGTCGATTCGCTCGGCCATGTCGCGGAGGGCGTGTACTCCGCGCGTACCGTGGTCGCGCGCGCGGCTCAGCTGAAGGTGCAGATGCCGATCGCTCAAGCGGTGGCCGCCGTGCTGGAGGGCCAGTTGCAGCCCAAGGACGCGGTGCGGCAGCTCATGCAGAGGGACCCGGCTCCGGAATCCCCCTGAGGCGCAAGGCGTGCGGGCACGACGTCGGCGGGCGGCGGCACCGCCGTGAACGCGCGTGATCGCTCGGCAAGGGGCCCTGGCAGAACGCGAAGGGCCAGACATCGCGTCCAGCGTCGACCAGCTGCACGGCCAGAACAACCTGAACAAGCAGACCGCGCTCACCGAGAAGGGCGACGGGGTCAGCGGCAGCGGCGATCCGGTGAACCCGCACGGGCTTCGCCGCGGACTGGGACTTCAGCCGCCGGCTATGCGCGCGAGCGCGTCGGCGATGCCTTGCGCGTCCTGGGGCCGCACCAGCCGCGCGACCTCCTGGCCATCGCGCAGGAACACCAGCGTCGGCCAGAGCTTGATGCCGAACGAGCGGCCCAGCCGGCGGCCGCTGCCGTCTTCCACCTTCACGTGGCGCACCGAGGCATGCGCCTGGAGCGCCTGCGCGATCTTCGGCTGCGCGCCGCTGCACCAGCCGCACCAGGGGGCGCCGAACTCCAGCAGCGTCGCGCCGGTCCAGCCGTCGACTTCGGCTCGGGTGGGTTCCTTGTCGAGATAGGCGGTTTCCATGCCCCGATTGTCCCGGTTGCGGCCTGGCGCGCTCGTCAGCCTTACGCCGACGGAGCCATCGGCGTAAGGCTATGCTCGCCTCATGCAACGCTTCGATTTCAGTCCCGCGGCCGTGGCCGACCTGGCCAGGCAGGATGCCGGGCGCGCGCTGGCGGAAGACGTCGGCGCGGCCGACCTCACGGCCGGCCTGGTGCCCGCCGGCCGCCAGGCCCAGGCTGTCGTCATCGCCCGCGAGCCCGCCATCGTCTGCGGCGGCCCCTGGTTCGTCGCCGCCGTTCGCCAGTGCGATCCGCAGGCCACCGTGACCTGGGCCGTTCCGGAAGGCCGCCGCTGCGCCGTCGGCCAGCCCGTGGTCGAGATCCGCGGCGACGCGCGCGCACTGCTCACGGCGGAGCGCACGGCGCTCAATTTCCTGCAACTGCTCAGCGCGGTGGCGACCAAGACCGCGGAGTACGTGGAAGCCGTGCGCGGCACCCGCGCGAAGATCGTGGACACCCGCAAGACGCTGCCCGGCCTGCGCCTGGCGCAGAAGTACGCGGTGCGCACGGGCGGCGGCGCCAACCACCGCATCGGCCTCTACGACGCCGTCCTGATCAAGGAGAACCACATCGCGGCGGCCGGCGGCGTCACGCCCGTGCTGCGGGCCGCGGCCGAAGTGGCGGCTTCCGCCGACTTCGTGCAGATCGAGGTCGAGACCCTGGAGCAGCTGCGCGAGGCGCTGTCGGCCGGCGCGAAGATGGTGCTGCTGGACAACATGGACATGCCTACGCTGCGCGAGGCCGTGCGCATCAACGAAGGCCGCGCGGTGCTGGAGATCTCCGGCGGCGTGACGCTGGAGCGCGTGCGCGAGCTTGCGGAAACGGGCGTCGACCGCATCTCCATCGGTGCCCTCACCAAGGACGTGAAAGCCACCGACTTCTCGATGCGCTTCAAGGAGCTGTGAACTGACATGAGCGCCGTCATCCCGATCTTCGACGTCGAGTACGAACAGCCTGTCGGCAACGCCTGCGACACGCGCCATGCGTGGGCGCGCATCCCGCAGGAGCCTTCGCCCGAGGAGCGTTCCGAACTGAAGGCGCGCATCAAGCGCCTGCTCAAGGAGCGCAACGCCGTCATGGTGTCGCACTACTACGTGCACCCCGACCTGCAGGACCTGGCCGAGGAGACCGGCGGCATCGTCAGCGATTCGCTGGAGATGGCGCGCTTCGGCCGCGACCATCCGGCGCAGACGCTGGTGGTCTCGGGCGTTCGCTTCATGGGCGAGACGGCCAAGATCCTGTCGCCCGAAAAGCGCGTGCTGATGCCCGACCTGGACGCCACCTGCTCGCTGGACCTGGGCTGCCCCATCGACGAGTTCAGCGCCTTCTGCGACCAGCACCCGGACCGCACCGTGGTGGTCTACGCCAATACCAGCGCGGCGGTGAAGGCGCGCTCGGACTGGCTGGTCACCTCCAGCTGCGCGCTGGACATCGTCACCGCCCTCAAGGACAAGGGCCACAAGATCCTGTGGGCGCCCGACCGCCACCTGGGCAGCTACATCCAGCGCCAGACCGGCGCCGACATGGTGTTCTGGAGCGGCTCGTGCATCGTGCACGACGAGTTCAAGGCCTTCGAGCTGGAAGCGCTGATGAAGGAGCACCCGAAGGCCAAGGTGCTGGTGCATCCGGAGTCGCCGGCCGACGTGGTCGCGCTGGCCGACGCGGTGGGCTCGACCTCGGCGATCCTGAAGGCCGCCCGCGAGCTCGATGCGAAGGAGTTCATCGTCGCCACCGACAACGGGATGATGCACAAGCTGCGGACGCTCAACCCGGACAAGGTGTTCTACGAGGCCCCGACCGCCGGCAACAGCGCGACATGCAAGAGCTGCGCGCACTGCCCGTGGATGGCGATGAACGGGCTGGCGGGGTTGGCGCAGGTGCTGGAGAGCGGCGCCAACGAGATCTTCGTGGACCCGGCCGTCGGCGAACGCGCCCGGCTGCCGATCGACCGGATGCTGGCGTTCACCGCCGCGCTGAAGAACGGCCAGCCGGCCGGGGCTCTGGTGCCGAACATCGGGGCGGCCTGAGCCCCGACGCGCGGCGGCCCGTCAGATCCTCCGGATCTCCACCTTGCGGAACTTCACCGTTCCGCGGCCCCATTGCAGGGCGACCGGGCCGCTGGCGAACTTGCGGTCGCGGTGGTCCACGGTCTTCTCGCCGTTGAGCAGGACCACGATGTGGTCGCCCTTGATCGTCACTTCCATGGTGTTCCACTTGCCGCCGGCCTTGGGCGGCGGCTGGCGCACCGGCGCCACCTTCACGATGGAACCGGTGCCGTAGGTGGGATCGGGCCGCTGGTCGAAGATGTTGGCCTCGTAGCAGGTCTCGTCGTTGATGTCCGCGGGTTTCTGGCAGCGCATGAACAGGCCGCTGTTGGCGTCGTCGCTGGCCCAGAACTCGGCGCGGATCACGAAGTCGGTGTACGACTCGCGGGTGACCAGGTAGGCGTTGCCGCTGCCCTTGGTGGCCTGCAGGGCGCCGTCGACCAGCGCCCAGTCCGCCTCGCCCACTCGGTTGAGCTTTTCCATGCCCTTGCCGGCGTCCACGATGGGGACCCAGTTGCCGCCGCCGCCCGGCATGTTCGCGCACGCCGTCAACGCGAGCGCGGTGGCCAGCGTCCCGGCGCGCAGCGCCGTCTCGATTCCGATGCCCATGGGCCGTCTCCTGGTTCGTGTGGGACGGCCATGCTAGAGGCAGGAACTCCTGCCGGGCACCGGGTGCAAACCCGAGTGAGAGGGGCTAGGGCGCGAGGGTCGTCGGCTGCGCGACGGGTGCCAACTGCGGATAGTCCCGGCTGAAATGCAGCCCCCGGCTCTCGCGCCGGGACTGCGCCGACCGAACGATCAGGTCGGCCACCGTGACCAGGTTGCGCAGCTCCAGCAGGTCGCGGCTGACATGGAAGTTGGCGTAGAACTCCTGGATCTCTTCCTGCAGCAGGCGGATGCGGTGCGCGGCGCGCTCCAGGCGCTTGTTGGTCCGGACGATGCCGACGTAGTCCCACATGAAGCGGCGCAGCTCGTCCCAGTTGTGGGAGATCACCACCGATTCGTCGGCGTCCGTCACGCGGCTCTCGTCCCATGCGGGCAGCTGCGGGACCGGCGGCTGCGGCGTGGCGCGGATGTCCTGCGACGCCGAGCGCGCGAACACCATGCACTCGACCAGCGAGTTGCTGGCCAGCCGGTTGGCGCCGTGCAGGCCGGTGTACGCCGTCTCGCCGATGGCATGCAGGCCGGGCAGGTCGGTGCGGCCCGACAGGTCGGTGTGGATGCCGCCGCAGGTGTAGTGCGCGGCCGGCACCACCGGGATCGGCTGCTTGGTGATGTCGATGCCCAGCTCCAGGCAGCGCGCGTGGATGTTGGGGAAATGCTCGCGGATGAACTCCGCCGGCTGGTGCGAGATGTCCAGGTAGACGCAGTCCAGGCCGTGCTTCTTCATCTCGAAGTCGATGGCGCGGGCCACCACGTCGCGCGGGGCGAGTTCGGCGCGGGGGTCGTGCTGCGGCATGAAGCGCGTGCCGTCCGGCAGCAGCAGCTTGCCGCCTTCGCCGCGCACCGCCTCGGTGATCAGGAAGCTCTTGACCAGCGGGTGGTACAGGCAGGTCGGGTGGAACTGGATGAACTCCATGTTCGTCACCCGGCAGCCCGCGCGCCAGGCGGCCGCGATGCCGTCGCCCGTCGCGGTGTCGGGGTTGGTGGTGTACAGGTACACCTTGCCCGCGCCGCCGGTGGCCAGGATGGTGTGCGGCGCGCGGAAGGTGACGACCTCGTCGGTCCGCTCGTCCAGCGCGTACAGGCCCAGGCAGCGCTCCGGCTGCTGGCCGCCCAGGCGGCGGCTGGTGATCAGGTCGACCAGCGTGTGGTGCTCGAACAGCTGGATGTTGGGCGTGCGCTGCACGTGCTCGATGAGCGTTCGCTGCACCGCGGCGCCGGTGGCGTCGGTGACGTGCACGATGCGGCGCGCGCTGTGGCCGCCCTCGCGCGTCAGGTGCAGCTGGCCGTGCTCCTGCGAGAACGGCACGCCCAGCTGGCGCAGCCAGGCGATGCTCTCGGGCGCGTGCTCGACCACGAAGCGGGTGGCCGTGGGGTCGGACAGGCCGGCGCCCGCGACGAGCGTGTCGTCCACGTGCGATTCGAAGCTGTCGCCGCGGTCCATCACCGCCGCGATGCCGCCCTGGGCCCAGCCGCTGGAGCCGTCGCCCAGGGCGCGCTTGGTGATCACGGCCACGCGGTGCGTGGGCGCGAGGTGCATGGCGGCGGACAGGCCGGCGAGGCCGCTGCCGACGATCACGACGTCGAAATCGAGCATGGTCATCACGCCGGCTGGTACGCCAGGCGCACGTAGATGGGGGCGAAGGCTTCGGCCTGCGTCACCTCGATGAGGGTTTCCTTGGCCAGTTCGAGCATCGCGATGAAGGTGACGATGAGCACCGGCATGCCGCGGGTGGTGTCGAACAGGTTCTCGAACTCCACGAACTTGCGGCCCTGGAGCTTGCGCAGGACGATGCTCATGTGCTCGCGCACCGACAGCTCCTCGCGCGTGATCTTGTGGTGCTGCACCAGCTTGGCCCGCTTGAGGATGTCGCGCCAGGCTTCCTGCAGGTCGGCGACGTGCACGTCGGGAAAGCGCGGCTGCAGCGACTGCTCGATGTAGACCTGGGCCCGCAGCACGTCGCGGCCGACCTGCGGCACCTCGTTCAGGCGGGCGGCGGCCATCTTCATCCGCTCGTATTCGAGCAGGCGGCGCACCAGCTCCGCGCGCGGGTCTTCCGGCTCCTGCCCCTCCGCCACCTTCTTGGGCGGCAGCAGCATGCGCGACTTGATCTCGATCAGCATCGCGGCCATCAGCAGGTATTCGGCGGCCAGCTCCAGGTTGCGCGAGCGGATCTCCTCGACGTACACCAGGTACTGGCGGGTGACGGCCGCCATCGGGATGTCGAGGATGTTGAAGTTCTGCTTGCGGATGAGGTAGAGCAGCAGGTCCAGCG
>Ga0247820_10001242_pt1 | contig 14388 bp, 13 predicted proteins | sample 13C_Glucose_Day1_2_FD_192480 | JGI IMG/M metagenome (GOLD analysis project Ga0247820, IMG submission 192480) | Soil microbial communities from agricultural site in Penn Yan, New York, United States - 13C_Glucose_Day14 | ecosystem: Environmental > Terrestrial > Soil > Agricultural land | place...
GCGCTGCTCGGTGCCTCGGGGAGTCCAGCGTCCAACGGCCGGCCGCCGTAGTGCGCGTGATCGGCCGGCCTTGCGGTGCGGTGCGGTGCGGTGCGGTGCGGTGCGGTGCGGTGCGGTGCGGTGCGGTGCGGTGCGGTGCGATGCGGTGCGGTGCGATGCGGTGCGGCGCGGGCGGCGCGTCAGCGGACCTGCAACTCGCCGGCGGGCGCCGTCGCGGGCGCGGCAACGCCACCCGTTGCGCGTCCGCCCGCCCGGTACACCCGCCACATTACCCCTGGGACCATGAGGGAAGGCGGCTTGCTCAGCATGTGCATCACCCGCAGGAAGGCTGTCGCCACCACGGGATCCGTTGCTGCCGCCCGGTAGATCTGCGCGATGTAGGCGTTGACGAGGCGCACCGGCAGCGGCCGCGGCCCCGGCACCATCGGCAGGGCGAGGTCGCTGCCCACCGCCGTCTGCCAAGGGATGTCGATGACCTTCGCCGCGGCGCGGAAGAAGCGCGGCGCCAAGCCGTCGAGCCCGCTGCGAAGCGCGGCGCGCAGTTCCAGCGCCTCGCAGGCGGCGACCGTCATGCCCTGGCCGTAGATCGGATTGAAGCTCGCCAGGGCATCGCCCATCACCAGGTAGCCGGCCGGAAAACGCGCCATCCGCTCGTAATGCCGGCGCTGGCTGTGCGGGAAGCGATAGCGCATCACCGGGCCGAGCAGCCTTCCGCGCTCGGTCACCGCGACCAGCTCGGCACCACCGATGGCCCGGGCACGCGTGCGCATGCCGTCGAGCGACACATCGGGATGGTCGCCACCATAGCCGCCGACGGCCGCCACCCAGCGCTGCCGGCCTTCGCGATCCGGTTCCTGCGCGAGCAGTACCCCCGGCCGGGGCAGTGACGGCGTCGCCGTGCTGATCACGCCGGCAACGTCGCCGCATTCGGCCTCGTCGCGGACGAAGTAGGCACTCGTATAGGAGAGGTCGACCCGCACGCGCTCCTCGAAGGCCGGCTCGTAGCCCCAGCTGTCGAGCCAGCTGAGCGAGCGGGATCCGCGGCCGGTGCAGTCGACGACCAGGTCCGCCGCGACCGTAGCGGCTTCGGACCGTTGCGCAGCCCCGGTGTCGGCGGACGCAGTGTCGGCTGATGCGATGTCCGCGGACGCGGTCCCGCCGTCGCGGTGCACCAGACGCACGCCCGTGACCCGCCGGCTGGCGGCATCGTAGGCTGGCTCGACGACGTCCACCTGCGTGAGCAGGCGCACGCCGGGCAGCCGGCGGACACGGCGCCGCAGTTCCGCCTCGATCGCGAGCCTGCTGGCGAGCACGCCGACGCTGCCGATCCGCTGCCGGGCCATCCGGCTGCGGTCGGCATCGAAGACCACATCCTGGCCGACGTCGCCGCGCAGTCCGCCCTGCGCCACGAGCGCATCGGTGAACCCGGGGAACAGCTCCTCGATGATCTCCCGGCCGCGGGCCAGCAGGCCGTGCGGCTGCACCGCGTGCGGCGTGCCTTTGCGCGCTGCAGCCGCATCCGGCAGCTCGTCACGCTCGAGCAGCCAGACTTCGGCGAAGCGTTCGCTGAGGATGCGGGCGGCGAGCAACCCGGCCATGCTGGCGCCGATCACGACAGCGCGGGCTGCAGCACGGGTAGGGTCCCGGGCCGCTTCGCCGGCTGCTTCGCGCGTCGCGTTTGCGGTCACGTCTCGGTTCACGTTCATGGTAGGACTCCTGTCCGATGGTCTGGGCCACGCTGTCGCGGTCATTGCCGCTCCCGATGCACCGCAGCGCTGCGGTCGGCGGGCTGGGCGCCGCGACGGAGTCACCTTGACGGACAGGCGTTTCCTGGCCGTTGGCGTGCCGTTGGCCAGGCGTTACTCTTGCGTTAATCCGGTGCGGCCGGCCTTCGGGAGCTCCGATGCGGCGAGATCAGCAGGCGGTCACGATCACGCGGTTGCGGGGGCTGCAGGTGCAGTTGCTGGGGCGACCGCGGCTGGAGATGGACGGCCAGCCGATGGCGCGGCTGATGCCTGCCAAGCAGCAGGCGCTGGTCTTCTACCTTGCCGGCCAGGATCGGGCGGTGCCGCGGGCGCGGCTCGCCGCGCTGCTCTGGGGTCGCCTGGAGGTTGCCGCCGCCAGGGCGAACCTTCGCGTCGCCCTCAGCCGGCTGCGCAAGCTGCTGCCGCAGGCGCTGGACATCGACGACATCGAGGTCGTCCTGTCGCCAGGCGCGGCGACCCGCGTCGATTGGCGCGAGCTCGACGCCATCGCACGCGATCCCGACCGGCATCCGCCGGAGCAGGCCGACGCGGCGGCGCGCTCATGGCGCGGGCAGTTCCTCGATGGCTTCGAGCTGGGCGACGCGGACGAATTCCACGAGTGGGTGAACGCGATGCGGCCGCGGGCGGCCCGCGCGGCGATTACCCTGCGGCGCCACCTTGCACGCGCGAGCGAGGCGGCCGGCGACCAGGAGGCCGCCATCGCGCACCTGCGCGCGTGGCTCGACATCGACGATGCCGACGAGGAAGCCCACATCGCCCTGATCCGGCTGCAGGCAGCCTGCGGGCGGCGTACCGCTGCCATCGCCCAGTACGAAGCCTGCCGCGCGGCCCTGCTCGAGCGCCTTGGCGCGCGGCCGTCGGCCGACTGCTATGCGCTCTACCGGCGCATCCATGCGGACGCCCCGCATCCCCAGGCCCCGCATCCCGACGCCGCACATTTCGAGGGCGCCCATCCCAAGGGCGCGAAACCCCAGGCCACTCCGCTCGAGATCACTCCGCTCGAGGCCGCTGCGCAGGTTGCCCCGACGCCCGATGGCGGGCAACCGGCCGCGCCCCCGGCCGCCGCCGGCACTGCCTGGCCTTCGTGCCTTGTGCGGCCACCGGTTGAGGCGGCCGGAGCGCGCCTGATCGGGCGCGCTGCCGAGCTCGCGACGCTGCGCGAGCGCCTGCTGGATGAGCAATGTCGCTGGCTGACGATCGTGGGGCCGGGCGGTATCGGCAAGACCCGTCTGGCACAGGCCGCCGCCGGCCAACTGGAAGCGGACTTCGGCGCCCAGGCCTGGTTCAGCGGTCGCGAACTCGATGGGCAGGGCTATGGGATCGGCCGCCGGCAACTGGCCGAATCGATCGTGCAATCGGTCGCCACTGCGGCCGGTGCCGACTCCGATCGGGTGCTGCTGATCCTCGACAACCTCGAGAGCGTTCCCGACGCGCGCGAGCTGGCTGAGGCGCTGGTCGCCCGCCTGCCCCAGGCAAAGCTGCTGGGCACCTCGCGCGTGCGCGTCGGCGGCAGCCGGGAATGGCTCCTCGAACTCGCCGGTCTCGACCTCGCCAGGAATCCGGCCGGCGAGGCAGGATCGTCGGAAGCGGCGCGGCTGTTCTGCCACTGCCTTCACAGGGCCGATCCACGCTTCGATCCCGTCCGGCACGCCGACGCGATCGAGCGGATCTGCCAGCATGCCGGCGGCCTGCCGCTGGCCATCGAGCTGTCTGCGCACGGTGCCGCAACCGTGGGCATCGCCGCGATGGCCGGGCGCATCGAGGCGGGTATGGTGCTGACGGATCCCGAGCGGCGGCCCGACGATCCTCACCGCAGCCTCGACGTGGTGCTGGGGGACTCCTGGGTTCTGCTGCCGGGACCTGCGCGCGCCGCGGCGGCGGTCGTCGCGGCGCTGCCGGATGAGTTCGACCTCGATCTCGCCGAAGCGGTCTCGGTGGACCTCGATGCGATCGAGATGCTGCGCAAGTATTCATGGCTCGGCCGCACGGCGGACGGACAGCGCCTCGCGATGCACCCGCTGCAACGGCAGTTCCTGCGCCGTCGCGAGGGCGCCGGCGATTGCCGCGAACGAGTCGCCGAGTTGCTGGCCGCTGCGCTGCGCGCCCGCCTTTCCCAGGTGGCGCCGTTCGGCGACCTGGCGCCGGGATGGAGCGGACCCGGTGCCGCAGGAACGGATCCGACGCAGTCCCCGGCCCTGATCGAGCCGCCCGCAATCCGCATGGCGAGCGAACACGTTTTGCGCGACTGGGCGCCCGACGCGCTGGCCGCGTTCGTCGACGCCCTGGCGGCGCGCCTGGTTGCGCAGGATCAGCATGGCGAGGCCGCGGCGCTGCTGGAACGCGCCAGCCGCTGCCACGCCGTGCCGGCCTGGCGACGCACCGGCTGGCTGCTGCGATGTGCCGAGATCGCCAACGAGGGCGGCGACCCGGTGGGGGCCGTGCGAGCCTGGCGCAACGGCCTGGAACAGATGGGCTTCGGCGACCTGGAGGCGCAGGCGCTGCTGCCTCTCGTCGCGCGCGGCTTGCGGCGGCTGAGCGGGCTGCGCGGCTGGCCCGATGCGGAACCGGAGCGCACGGCCTTCAGCCGCCTGCTTGCGCGCAGCCTCATGCAGTTCGGCCAGCACCTCGCGCTGACAGCCCGGCCGCTGCCGCTCTTTGCCTGTGGCGCGCTGCAGTGGCTGGTGGCGATGCGCGCCTTGGGCGCGTCGGAGCGCGCCTGCGCCGGCGCCGGCTCGGCCTACGGCAACATGCTGTTCGGCGCGTCCCGCCTGTCGCACCTGTTCGTGAGGAACTGCGAGCGGCGCGGCCTGCGGGCGGAAGACGAGCGGATGCGGCTGCTGACTGCCGAAACGCTGCTGGTCTGCAAGGTCGCCCAGGGGCGATGGCACGGGCTCTTGCCGCTGCTGGACGACCTGATCCTGCAATGGCAGGCGCGGCGCTGCACCCGCCACGAGATGGAATGCCGATCACTGGGCGCCAAGCTCGCCTACTACCAGGGGTTGCTGCCACAGGCTGCCCGCCGTTTTGCCGACCTGTCGCTGCACGCCCACCAGGCCGGCCCGCAGCCGGGTCGCTTCTGGGGACCGATGGGCGAGGCCGAAGCCGGCATGGCCCTCGGCAGCATCCCGGACGAGGACCTGCGTCGCTTGCTCGAGCGCAGCCGGCATGCCATGGCCGAGAGCGAGAACATCGACAGCGCTTATACCCTGCGCTGGTTCGGGCTGCGGGCACGGCTTGCCAGCCGCACCGGGGACATCGACACGCTGCGCGAGACCACGATGACCGGCGCTGCCGCCGCCTCGCGGATCGCGTTCTGCGGCTTCTGGGCCCACGAAGGCTACGGCGGCATCGGCGAGGGGCTCATCGAGTTGCGTCGGCGCGAGCGCGAGAGCGGCGGTAGCGTTTCGTCGCTGACGGAAACCTGGCGCAGCTTCAGGCAGCCGCTGCGCGCACACTGTGGCCGGTTCCCCCCAGCCGCGAGCCTGTGGCACTACCTGCACGCGCAGGACGCGGCAGAGGGGGAGCGGATGGCGGAGGCGCGCAGGCACCTGCATGAGGCGGCGCGCTTCGCCGAGCGCCTGGGCATGCGGCTCGAGCTGGCGCGCGCCTGCCGGCTGATCGGCCTGCTCGAACACGACCAGGCGTCGGCCGACCGGGCCGCGAACCTGTACCGAGACATGGGCGCGGCCGGCGAAGCGCGCAGCGCACCGGCCTTCCTTCCCGACGGGGCGACGGCGCGGCTTCTGGGCGCCTGACTCGGCGCCTGACTCGGCGCGCAGCGGTGTGCTACCGTGGCGGCCTTCCACAGGAGGGCCGGAATGCAGACATTCACCCAGGTCGAGCTCTACACCGCCGAAGACGGCAGGGCGCGCTTTCGCGAGACGAGCGTTGCGCTCGACCAGGGCACGCCGGCCGCCGTGCTGTCCGGCATCTTCCCGGCCAGCGGCATCCAGTTCCGCCAGAGCCCGGTCGGCTTCAAGTCCGACTTCCATTGCACCAGCGCACCGCAGTGGCTGTTCGTGCTGTCGGGCAAGATGGAGATCGGCCTGCAGGACGGCACGGTGCGGCATTTCGGCCCGGGCGAGCATTTTCTCTCGGCCGACACCCTGCCGTCGGGTGCGACCTTCGATCCTTCCCTGCACGGTCATCGCAGTGCGCAGGTGGGGGACTCTGCGCTGGTGACGCTGTTCGTCAAGCTCTGATCGCGGCGCGGCCCCGGGTCCGCTACCGATCGCGACTCGACGCCGGCTGCGAAGCGGTCCTTTCGACGATCGGACCCGAGAGCGTGCCGAGAAAGGCAGCCAGGTCGCGCGCCTCGCCGGCGGTAAGGCGAATACGGCGGCGGTCGCCCTTCCGGTCAGACCGTGCCGACGCCCTCGGGCTCCCATGGCCGTCTGCGCGAAGGAGCTCGCTCTGCCCGACGGCGGCGGCCGGCGCCTTCACATAGTGGGCGATGACCTCGTCGAGGCTGGCGAACTGCCCGGCATGCATGTAGGGAGGACGCAGCGCGACGTTGCGCAGGCTGGGCGTTCTGAACGCGGCCTCGAGCGACGGATCGTCGGCGACGATGAAACGCAGCTCCTGGCAGTCGTCGGGCGTGGCATCGCTGAACGGTCCGACGCAGTTGAACTCGTCGCGCTGCACCTGCAGCGCGGCCGGGGCGCGGCCCCGGTCGGGTTGCGCCGACTCCCGCGGCGGCACGCCGGTATTGTGGAACTGCTGGTCGGTGAAGAGCGGGCCGTTGTGGCAGGTGACGCATTCGGCCTTGCCGATGAACAGCCGCAGGCCATTCGCCTCCTGCGGCGACAACAGCGGCTCCGCTTCCGCAAGGGGCTCGCCTTGCGCGAGCGGATCGAGCAGCCGCTCGACGTGGCGGTCGAAGCGCGACGGGCCGTAAGCCAGCGTCTTCTCATAGGCGGCGATCGCCTTGCCGAGGTTGGCAAAGACCCGGCTGGCCGCCTCGCGCAGCGCGGGCGCCAGCGCAGCCCAGGCTGCCTGTTCGGCCGGCGAGCCCAGCGGTCCGGCGTCATCCGGAAGGCCGGTGAGGTCGGGCATGGGGCCGAAGACGGCCTCGTAGTCCCCCCGGTAGTGAGCCTGCAGCAGGTGCACGTGCCGCGCGCGGTTGCCGCCATGCTCGACCGCGTCCTCCAGCGGCCCGAGCGCCTGTGACCACAGGCTGTCCTTGCGGCCGTCCCAGAACAGCCAGGTGGCGTGACCCGCGGCGACGACCGGCATGGAACGCCGGCGGCCGGCCCCGACACCGATCGCCAGCGGACGGCCATCCTGGAATTGCAGCGCCGGATCGTGGCAGCTGGCACAGGAGACCGCCTGGTTGCGGCTGAAGCGGGCATCGCCGAAGAGACGCCGGCCGAGCGCAACCGCCTCCGGCCGCCCCTCGACCGCATTCGACGGGTCGACGGACATGGCTGGCAGGGCGTCGAGGCGCAGGGACGCGAGCACCGCGAGCTCCTCATCGGACCAGTCGCCGCCCGCGATTGCCGTGGACCGGCGCTGCCCATCGGCGGCGCTGGCAAACGGCATGCTCGCCAGGAGCCCGGCCAGCAGGAGGGCCGGCAACCAGCCAGCAGCCGGCGCAGCGCGGGCAGCGCGGGCTGCAAGAGCAGCGAGAGCAGCGAGAGCAGCGCGGGAAACCCGGGCGACGGGCATGGCGCGGCTCCTGGAGGTACTTCCGTGCATGATCTTCACCTGCGGGACGGGGATCGTCGGCTTTCAGCGCGCCGCACCGGGGGCCGCAACCATGGTGTTGAAGGTCACCGTGTCTTCGCCTTCCGCCGACTTGATGGCGAGCTTGATCTCCCACCATCCGGTCATGCTGAACTTCATGCCTTCGAGCCGGTAGGCGCCGTCGGCCAGCTCCGGCGTGGCCCGCGGCCGGGTCGGCAGTCCGTGACCGTGCTGCGGCATGCCGCCGTCGATTGCGATGCGCGCCTTTGCGACCGGTTGGCCGGCAGGCGTCTCGACCTTCATCTGCCACGAGTGCAGCTGGTTGATGGCTGGCGCCGGGGAAGGCGGTTGCAGCGTGACGACGTAGTGCCCGTCGACGCTGGGCCGCCTCAGCGACAGGTCCAGCTGCGGCGGCGGCGTGGCGCAGCCGGCAAGAGCGATGAGTGCGATCAGGCCGAGGGCCGGTGAAGTGATGCGGGACATGCGCGGGCTCCGGTTGGGCTGTGGGGAATGCAATCAGGATGGCCGGCCGGCAGCACGGTCGATCAGCGCCTGCAGGTCCGGCGGGACCGGCTGCGTCCGGAAGGCGCTCACGTCCGCGCCACCGGTGTTTCCGGTGAGCACCCAGCCGACGGCCGTCTTCGTGGCGGCGCCGGCGATGCGAAGGACCTGCCCCACGACCTCCATCGGCCGGCGGTAACGCAGGCCCCAGCGCAGCATCCGCCAGTGCACGCGCACGTGCTCGACGGTCGACCTCTGGCCGAGGACGTGGGCGCGCTCGAGCCGGGCGAAAGCCTCGGCAGCGTCGCCGAGCACCTCGGCCTTGCCGGCCGCCTCCAGCTCTGCGGCGACGAACGGCCTGATGCCCGCTGCGAAACGGGAGCGTGCAAGCGGGCGGCCTGCGATAGGGCGGAGCGCGCGACTGGGGATTGCGGAACCGGGGGTTGCGGAACGACGGACTGCGAAACGGCTGCTGCGATGCATCAGCGCTTCTCCTCGAAGGGGCGGGTGTTAGGATCTGGCGGGTCCGGGTGGGCCACCCTTGCGGCGTCGGGTTGTGGCCGCATGGCCGCGGTGAAGAGATTCTGGAGATGACGGACTTCGCGGGCTTGAACGAAAGGGCTGACTTGCGTCCGGCTCGCGCCGAAGGTCGCGTCCATTTCTGGCACGGAGGCGGGATCTGGATCGGCCGCGCCCAGGGCCGCACCCGCCGGCACGAGCACCACGCCCTGCAGATCGCGCTGGCCCTCGAAGGCACATGCAGGTTCCGCAGCGACCCGGCAGGCGCATGGATTGACTTTCGCGGCGCGCTCGTCCGGCCGCACCGGCGCCACGAGTTCGAAGTCTCGGTGGCGAGCGTCGCGCAGCTCTTCGTCGAGCCCGAAACGCTGCCGGGCCGCACGCTCATCGAGCGGATCGCCGAGGCGGACATCACGCCGCTGCCGGAGCCGCAGCGACTCGAAATGGCGACGATCCTGCTTCGCGCCCACCAGGAGGGCGCATCCGCCGAGAGTATGGTTGCGGCCGCGAAGCAGGCGATCGCCGTACTGGCGGGGCCCGTCGAGCCGCAATCCGCCGTCGACAGCCGAATCGCCAGGGCGGTCGATTACATCCGCGCGAACATCACGGCGCCGCTCTCGCTGACCAAGGTCGCCGCGGCGGTCGCACTGTCCCCAAGCCGGTTCCGGCACCTCTTCGTCGAACAGACCGGCGCGGCCTTTCGTGCCTACGTGCTCTGGCTGCGGCTGAACCTCGCCGTGGAAGTGGCCATGGCAGGCGAATCCTGGACCCATGCGGCGCAGGCCGCGGGCTTCGCGGATTCCGCGCACATGACGCGCACGTTCAAGCGGATGATCGGGATGAACCCGGCCACGCTGGTGCGGGCTACATCGCCAGGGGCACTGTCCCCTGCACCGCCCATGCCTTGGCCATCATCCTGATCGTACCGTCAGCCTCCGGCACGAGCCGCGCCTCGAGGGCGTCCCGGATGGCGCCCTGGGTGTCGCCCGGCAGCGATGCGAGATAAGCCGGCGCCGGGCCCTGGCGGCTGAGGAAGGGTTGCCAGTAGTCGTCGAAGTCGCGAAAGACGGCCGGCACCTCGATGGCGCGTACCGCGATCGATTGCAGGCCCGCGCGCTCGAACAGTGCCCGCAGCGGTGCCGAGCGGCACAACGGGAAGCGCTCCGCCTCGTCGAGACCCGACGCCGTCGGTACCTGCTCGAAGGCGACATCCCAGAAGTGGCGAATCATCTGCATGCCTTCCGCGTAGTCCCACACGTACATCGCGATCGTGCCGCCCGGGCGGGCGACGCGCCGCATCTCGTTCGCCATCGCGTCGGCGTCGGCGACGAAGTTCAGCACCAGGCCGGAGACGGCAGCGTCGACACTGCCGGACTCCCAGGGCAGCGCGCAGGCGTCCCCGACCTCGAACTGCACGCGGGCATCCGGCAGCCTGGCTCGCGCCTCCGCGAGGTAGGCTTCGGACCGGTCGAGGGCCCGCACCAGTGCCGGCTCCGTCTTCTCGAGGATGCATCCGGTCAACGCACCAGTTCCGCAGCCGACATCCGCCCATTCCAGGCCGCGATCGAGGGCCAGCCAGGCGATGAAGTCCGCGGCGATCCGCCTGCTCCAGCGGCCGACATACCCTTCGTAGGCGCTGCCCGAATTCCAGTGTTCCTTCGCGGACTCGCTCATCGCTGACTCCTTCCTCATCGGGAACCGGACCAGTTCGGGATGCGCCGGCGCTGGCCTGCCGGCGTGCCGAATCGCAAGCATGCCTGCGCGCCCGGAAGTTCTCAATGGGCTGCCGAAGCCGCCGGTGGCGTGATTCCAAGACCCTCCTATTTCGTGGGAAATGGTGTACCCGCCGGTCGCGCTCCTCCACCGCGGGACTGCGCTCGTATACTGGCCGCGTCGATGGCGTCTGGTTCCACCTCGCGAGGAGGACAGAGTCATGAGATCGAACCGGCACCGGGCTCTTTGCGCAGCGATCGTCCTGGCAGGACTGGGTGGATGCGGTGGGGGCGGCAACGATGGTCCGGCCGAGCAGGCAAACCCTCCGGCGCCCGCGCCGTCGCCGGGTCCATCTCCGTCCCCCTCTCCCTCTCCCGCGCCAAGACCGGCGCCGACTCCCGCGCCGATGATCCAGCCCGGCTACTGATTTCGTTGCGCCGCGCGGTCGTGCGCCGGGGCACCCGCAGGGAACGCCTGCCGTGGAAGCGATCCCAGGCGGTAGACTGGCGGCATGGGTTCAGCGGATGACGCCATCACGTTACGCATCGACGGCCGTGACGTCGTCGTCTCGCACCCGTCCAAGCTGCTGTTTCCGGAGGCGAAGGTCCGGAAGCTCGACCTGGTGAACTACTACCTCGCCGTCGCCGAGGGGGCGCTGCGCGGCGCGGGCGGGCGCCCCTGCATGCTGGTCCGCTACCCCAACGGCATCGGCGACGAGTTCTTCTTCCAGAAGCGCGCGCCTGCGAACCGCCCCGACTGGCTCGAGGTGGCCGCGATCCGCTTCCCGTCCGGCCGCAGCGCCGACGAGGTCGTGCCGCGCCATCCGGCCGATCTCGCCTGGCTGGCGAACCTCGCCTGCCTCGAGCTGCATCCGCACCCGGTGCGTGCCGACGACCTCGATCATCCCGACGAGCTGCGCATCGACCTCGACCCGGTGCCGGGCGTCGAATGGCCGCAGATCCGCCAGGTCGCCGGCGTCGTCCACGAGGCGCTGAGCGACTTCGGCCTCACCGGTTGGCCGAAGACGTCCGGCTCGCGCGGGCTGCATGTGCTGGTCCGGATCGAGCGGAGCTGGAACTTCGACCAGGTGCGTCGCGCCGCACTCGCGCTGGCCCGCGATGTCGAGCGCCGTGCGCCCGATCTCGCCACCAGCGCATGGTGGAAGGAGGAGCGGCGCGGCGTTTTCGTCGACTACAACCAGAACGCGAAGGATCGCACGGTGAGCTCGGCGTATTCGGTGCGGCCGAAGCCCGACGCGCGGGTGTCGACGCCGGTGACCTGGCAGGAGCTGGAAGATTGCGACCCCGCGGACTTCACGCTCTGGACCGTGCCGAAGCGCCTCGAGGCGATCGGCGACCCCCATGGGGCGATCGACATGCGGGCCGATTCGCTGGAGCTGCTGCTCGAGCTGTCGGCTCGTCACGAGACCGAGGGCCGGGGCGATGCACCGTGGCCGCCTCACTACCGCAAGGCTGCCGGCGAGCCGAGGCGTGCGCCCCCGTCGACATCCGGTCGGAAGGTCCCGGCGGCGCGACGGAAGGCGCCGCTGATCGAGATCGCGCGGGCCGACCGCGAGGAGGACGCGATCGCTGCCGCCGAAGCCTGGAAGGAACGCCATCCCAAAGCCGCTGCCCACCTCGAGCCGGCCGACGTGCTGGTCGACCGCATGCGCGGGAGTTCGTCATTGTGGTACCGGGTGCGGATCAACCTGACCCGCGTGCCCTCGCGGTTGCGGCCGAACGCGCCCGAGCCGTCATAGCCGTTCACGCGCCGAATACCTTCCCCAGTTCGTACGGGGTCGTCACCTCGAGCTGGTCGTAGCGACAAGCCGCCGGCGGCTTGTCGGGGCGCCAGCGCACGAACGACGTCGCATGCCGGAAGCGGCCGCCCTGCAAGTGATCGTAGCGGACCTCGCAGACGCGCTCCGGCCGCAGCGGCTCCCAGCTGAGGTCCTTGCCGCCGCTCCAGCGGCTCTGCGCGCCCGGCATCCGTTGGGCAGCATCTCCCGCCCCGCCGGCCGGCGCATTGCCCCAGTCCCGCCAGGGGTGCGACGCCATTGCCGCTTCGCGCAGCGGCGCCAGCTCCTGCAACAGCCGCTGGCGGATGGCCATCTTGAAGGACGAGGTGATGCCGACGTGATGCAGGACGCCCGCGTCGTCGTACAACCCGAGCAGCAGCGAGCCGACCGCGTCGTCGCGATCCTTGTAGAAGCGGAAGCCGGCCACGACGCAGTCGGCGGTGCGCACGTGCTTGATCTTGAGCATGGCCCGCTTGCCGGGCTGGTAGATGGCGGATTCGAGCTTGGCGATCACACCGTCGAGGCCCGCGCCCTCGAACTGCTCGAGCCAACGCGCGGCTTCGGCCTTGTCGCGGGTCACCGGCGTCAGGTGCAACGGGGGCTTCATGCCGTCGAGCAGCGCCTCGAGCCGCCCACGGCGCTCCGCCTGGGGGAGGTCCATCGTGGACCGGCCGCCGACGGCGAGCAGGTCGAAGGCAACGAAGCTCGCCGGAGTCTCCTTTGCGAGCCGGGCGACGCGCGAGGCGGCGGGATGGATGCGCTGTTGGAGCGCATCGAAGTCGAGCCCCCGCGCCGCGGCGACGACGATCTCCCCATCGAGGACGCAGCCCTGCGGCAGGATGTCGTGCAGTGCCTGCTCGAGTTCCGGGAAGTAGCGGTTGAGCGTTTTCAGGTCGCGGCTCTGCAGCACGGTCTCTTTGCCGGTGCGAAAGACGATGGCCCGGAAGCCGTCCCACTTCGGCTCGAAGAGGAAGCCAGGCTCGGCGGGCAGGGCCGCCGCGATCTTGGCGAGCATCGGCTCGATCGGCGGGGCGGGGAGGTGGGCAGCTGAGATCGTGGGCTCCGGCTCAAGAACAAGGCGCCTGCGCGCCTCGCGTTGTCCCGCGTGGTCCGCGCGAGGCAGTCCAAGGAGCCACCCGCGCGGGGCCCCTCGAGGGCGTGCCGACGATCAACCGCCTTGCTTCACGCCGGGCGGCCGGTAGGCCACCGATCGCACGCGCCCAAGCGCATCCAGCGTTTCCTCGACCGTGAGCAGCGGGGTGGTTTCGCACTTCGACAGCGCGCCACCGGCGCTGAGTGCCACCGCGACGGCCGCCATCGACACGTTGTCCGGGGCTTCCCAGAGGGTGTAGCCATCCTGCTCGCCGAAGGCGTACCAGAAGCCCTGGAGCTTGCCTCCTACGGCCTCGATGTATTTGCGGGCGGCGTCACGGCGGTCTTCCGGGTTGCTCGCCAATCGGGACCACGTCTCGGGCGTATAGCTGAAGCGCGTCAAGAACAAAGGCATGGCATTCTCCTTCCGCGTTCGAACGCTGGCACGTCGCCGGCCTGGAGATGGTATTCCTGCACCTGGCGAGGCGATAGGGGCCCGCCCCTGATGCTCAACCGGCGTTCGCCCAATGGCTGGACTGTTCGCGACGGACTGCAAAGCGGACGGCGCGGACCCCGGCCGCCCTGGTTCACCAGCGGAAGGTCGCGCCGATCATCGGGCCTTTGAAGCTCAGGCTTTCCACGCCCTCCCCCGCCTTCAGCTCGTAGGCGAGGTGGCGCCACATCGCGGTGAGCTCGCCCCAGTTGAATGCGTAGGTGATGCCGCCGGCTACCTGCCAGGTGAGATCGGATTGGCCAGTACCGATATCCAGATAGAAGGGCACGGACCAGCGGCCCATGTCTCCAGGGTCGCTCGTCCCTTGAGGCCGACGATGCCGTCCCAGAGGTCGATCCCGGCCTCGGAGGAGCCGCTGCGTCCCTCCGGCTGGATCGGGCCGAGATCGCCTGCGATGTCCCAACTCAGCGTTTGGCGCAAGTTGAGCAGGCGAGCACCCGCGAGCACGTCCAGATTGAAGCGGGGGTCCGATGGCAGGCGGTACTCGACCCCGTTGGAAGCGATCGCTGATCGGCCAAGTATTCAACACAGGACCTCTTCGACCCAAGGACCGACGCCGGCCATCGCGACCGGCGCAGAGTTCGCACGCTTCCTGCCTACCTGACCGAATAGCCACGCCCTTCGAGGCAAGCCTGGCGCGCCTTGCCGTAAGCCGCCTGGCCGGCGCTCACGGACTGCTGCTGCTGGGCGGTGGCCTGCTGCTTCTGCGCGGCGTTCTGCCGCCTGCTCACGCTCCGGCCAGCGACAGCCCCGGCCGCCGCTCCGGCGCCGGCATCATCCGCAACGATCTCGCCGACGAC
>Ga0247820_10001243_pt1 | contig 14386 bp, 15 predicted proteins | sample 13C_Glucose_Day1_2_FD_192480 | JGI IMG/M metagenome (GOLD analysis project Ga0247820, IMG submission 192480) | Soil microbial communities from agricultural site in Penn Yan, New York, United States - 13C_Glucose_Day14 | ecosystem: Environmental > Terrestrial > Soil > Agricultural land | place...
CTCTTGGGCAACGGCGGCAGCGCCGCGGCGACAAGAGCTGGACCCGCTTCGTGCCGACCCAGGTGGCAGTCGAAGGCCGCTACTACGTCGCCGCGCGGGCGATCGAAGCCGGGGAAAGCCTGAGCGTCACCGACGTGGCTGAGCGCAGCGGCGACCTCGGCGACCTGCCGCGCTCGGTGATCACCGAAGGCGCCGCACTGCAGGGCATGGTGGCGACCAACCGGATCGCCGCCGGCGCGCCGCTGCGCAAGGAGTCGATGCGCGGCGTGGTCGTGATCCAGCAGGGCCAGACCGTGCAACTGGTGGCCCAGGGCACCGGCTTCACGGTCAGCACCGAAGGCAAGGCCATGACCCGGGCCGAGATCGGCGCCACGGTGCAGGCCAAGACCCGCGACGGCCGCCTGCTGACCGGCGTGGCGTCGGAGAACGGGCAGATCCGGCTTTCACAGTAGATGGCCCCCACGCTCCGTCACTGCGTGTACTCGCTGCCCCCCGAGGGGGCCGCAGGCCGCCTTGGGGCGGCCCGGCGCCGGCCTGGGGTGCCGCGACTGGCGGTCTGGCCTGGTTTTCCACCTGGGCCGCCCATCGAATTTTGTGCAAACTTCGCCTAAAGATCCTGCCGAACCCGCCGATATACGGGTCAGCCCTTTGAGGAACCATCTTGAAAATCGATCCACCCGGCCCCTCGGCCACGCCCCTCAGCCGCCCCGCCAAGGCGGCAGCCGCCGCGACCAGCGGTGTCGACGGCGCCGCCGCGCCTGCGACGGACACAGCGCCAGCCATGGGACAAGTCCGGACCCTGCCCAGCGCGCCCGGTGGCAGCGACTTCGACGCCGCCCGCGTTGCGGCGATCCGCGAGGACATCCGCGCCGGCCGCTATGAAATCCACCCGGAGCGCATCGCCAGCGGCCTGCTGACCCGCGTGCGCGACCTGCTCGATCCGCAAGCCAAGCCATGAACACCATGCTGCTCTACCTGCACGCGGAGAAATCCTGCGTCGAGGAATTCCTGGCCGTGCTCGACCAGGAAGAACACGCGATGACGAATGCCCGCTTCGGCGAACTGGGCGCGATCACCGACCAGAAGATCGACCTGCTGGACCGCATGGCGACCCTCGACCGCCAGCGCGAAACGGCCCAGGTGGCGCTGGGCTTCGAGCCCGGCCCGGCCGGTGCGGATGCCGCGGCGGCCGCCGCCGGCGAGCCGACCCGCCAGGCCTGGACGGCCCTGCTGGAACTCGCCGACGAAGCCAAGGCGCGCAACCTGCGCAACGGCTCGATGGTCCACACGCACCTCGACTTCACGCAGCGTGCGCTGCACTTCCTGCAGTCGAGCGTGCAGCTGTTCTACGGCCCGGACGGCGCCCGCAAGACCGCAGGCGGCGGCAACCGCCTCGCCCTCGGCTGATTGCATCTCTCCCCCGCGCGCCGCCACGGCGTCCAGATCGCTTCCCCCGAGGGGCCGCAGGCCATCCATGGCCGCCCCCGTTGCCGATCTCTCGATTCACCACGGCACTCACGTTCGACGGCGGCGCAGGCGCGGCAGGTGCTGATCCTGGCCGACCTTCTACTTGCCGGGGTTGAGCAGGACCTTCTCGCCCGTCGCGTGGCGGGAATAGACCGCGATGCGGTCCAGGCTCAGCGCCTCGACCAGCGAGAGCTCCGCCGTGTAGTGGCTCGCGAAGGTGGTCTTGAGCTCGGCCGCCACCCGTGCCTTGAGCTTCGCCGCGCCCTCGGGCCCGATCTTCTGCAGGAACGGGAACAGCAGCCAGCCCCCCATGCCCCAGGTCATGCCGAATCCGCGCGTGAACTCGGTCGGCCCGCGGTCGAGGCCGCCGTAGATGTAGACCTGCTTGTGGGTGCTGGAGCCGTAGCGGCTGTATTCGGTCGCCGTCTTGTTCAGCGCCGCTTCCATGCAGGTCAGGATCTGGCCCGCCAGCTTGCCGCCACCGATGGCGTCGAAGGCCAGGGTAGCGCCGGTGGCGACCAGCGCATCGGTCAGGTCCTGCATGAAGGTGGGCGATTCCGTGTTGCAGACGTACCTGGCGCCGAGGCCGCGCAGGATCTCTTCCTGCTCCTTCTTGCGCACGATGTTCACGAGATCGATGCCGTCCTGGAGGCAGATCCGGTTCAGCATCTGGCCCAGGTTCGACGCCGCGGCCGTGTGCACCAGCGCCTTGTGGCCCTCGCGGCGCATGGTCTCGACCATGCCGAGCGCGGTGAGCGGGTTGACGAAGGCCGAGGCGCCCTGCGCCGCCGTCGTGCCCTCGGGCAGCGCCAGGCACTGGGCCGCCGCGATCGCGCGGTACTGCGTGTACATCGCGCCGCCGAGCACCGCCACGGTCTTGCCGAGCAGCGCCTGCGCCTCGGGTGCGGCACCTGCCGCCACGACGACGCCCGCCCCCTCGTTGCCGACCGGCATCGACTGGTCGGCGCGCCCGGCCATGCTCTTCATCGCGGCTTCCGGGATGCTGGCGGTGACCACTGGCCGCGCCGCCGTGCCCGAAGCCTTGGCGGTGCGCAAGTCGGCGGCACCGAACAACAGCCCGAGATCGGACGGATTCATCGGTGCGGCTTCGACCCGCACGATCACTTCATGGTCGGCCGGCTGGGGGATCGCATCCTCCGACAACGACAGGGTCAATTCGCCCTGGCTGCCGACGAGCGAGCGGATTTGCAGGGTGGTGGCGGGCAGGGTCATGGCGGTCTCCGGGTCTGGGGCCGGCCAGTATAGGAGCGGCGATCCGGAGCGGCGATCCGGGCTTGCTCGGCGTGCTGCCGCAGCCTCAGGGCGCCAGGTCGGCCGCTCCCGCGTCCGGATAGGCCAGCACCCGATCGATGCGCTTGCCCTCGAGCGCCGCCACCTCGAAGCACCAGCCTGCGCAATCGATGCGCTCGCCGACTTCGGGCAGCCGGCCCGAGACGAACATCAACAGCCCCGCCACGGTGTTGTAGCGGCCTCGATCCTCATCGGGCAGTTCGCGGATGCCCAGGCGGGCGCGCAGTTCCGACACCGGCATCAGGCCATCGAGCTCCCAGACGCCATCGGGACGCTCGCGGGCCCAGGCCTCGGCATGGGTGGCGACCTGCAGTTCGCCGGTGATCGCTTCCAGCAGATCGCGCGGCGTCATCAGGCCCTGCACCACGCCGTATTCGTCGACCACGAAGACCAGCCGGCCGGCGTGCGAGCGGAACTGTTCGAGCAGTTCCATGCCGGTCAGCGTCTCGGGCACGAACACCGCGGGCTGGGCCGAGGGTTCGATCGGGCCCGCATGGGCGGGGCCGAGCCTCAGCAGGTGCGCCACGCTGATCACGCCGACCACGTCGTCGAGCGAAGCGCGGCAGACCGGATACCAGGAATGCACCAGGTTCAGCGCCCCGGCCGCCGACACCTTCTGCAGGCACTCGGCCACGGTCCACGAGGCCTCCAGCCACTCGATGTCGGCCCGGGGAATCATGAGCGAGGTCAGCCGGCGGTCGTCGAGGTGGAACACGTTGCGCACCATCTGGTGCTCGTGCATCTCGATCACGCCGGCATCGACGCCCTCTTCCAGGCTGGCGGAGATCTCTTCCTCCGTCACCACGCGGGCCGCGTTCGAATCGATGCGCAGGAGCTTCAGCGTGGCGGCGGTGGCGCCCGACAGCAGCAGCACGAAAGGCTTGGCCGCCGTGGCCAGGCCACGCATCGGCCGGGCCACGAAACGCGCCACCGGCTCGGGGTAGAGCTGGCCGATGCGCTTGGGCACCAGCTCGCCGAAGATGATCGTGAAGAAGGTGATGCAGGTCACCACCACGGCGGTCGACGCGATGCTGGCCGTGCCGGCGCCGATGCCCCAATCGCGCATCGAGGCCGCCAGCGGCTCCGCAAAGGCGGCCTCGCCCACGATGCCGCTGAGCATGCCGATCGAGGTGATGCCGATCTGCACGCTGGACAGGAACTGCGTCGGATCCTCCATCAGCTTGAGCGCCGCGGCGGCGCCCGCATCGCCGGTCTCGGCCAGCGCCGCAAGGCGCGCCCTGCGGCTGGTGGACAGGGCCATTTCGGACATTGCGAACAACGCATTGAGCGTGGTCAGCAAGGCCAGGAGAAAAACATCCATGAAAGGGCGAAAGAATGGGGGACGTGGCACTTTACTTCACCGGTGACATGCAAGCGCCAGGAAGCGGCAATCCGCGTGTTCGCTCCAGAGGGCGCTGCCATCGCCCCCCGCGCGGTATCACCCGTCCACCATCTCGCGATAGGCATGCCAGCTCCCGTGTGCCAGCCACGGAAAGATGACGATGAGCCCGAGCATGAGCGAGGCAAAACCGAGGGCCGTCAGCATGGCGATCAATGCAGCCCACAGCAGAACGGCGAGCGGATTGCGGGCGCAGCATCGCAGGCTGACAAGCACCGCGGTGATCATGTCCACCGGGCGATCCACCAGCAAGGGCACGCTGACGACGCCGAGTGCGAAGACGAGCGCTGCCACCGCGGCGCCGACGGCGAGGAAGGCAAGCACGAGACCGACCGACTGGCCTGACAGCAGCAGCGCCGCAGGCAGGTGAGACGCGTGCCGCACTTGCTCGGTGAAGAACAGTGCAAAGACGATCGCTGCCAGGCGCTCCCAGACAAAGTACGCCAGCGTGAGCAGCAATCCGAACAGCGCAATCGATCCTGCGTTGCCGCGCCACGCGTGAAAAGCCGATGCGGAGTCCGGCGGGGCGGACCGCTCCCGCTGGCGCGAAAGTGCGTACAGGGGCATCGCAACGAAAGGCGCCACCAGCAGGAAGCCGCCGAGCAGAGTTGGCGCAAGGTAAGTGGCCTCCCACGTCGCGGCCGTCAGGGCCAGGCCCGCAAGCGCAACCAGCACACCGATGCCGAGGCTCAAGCCTGGCCGGAACGCCAGATCGCGCGCGCCCAATCGCAGCCAGGCGAAGGGCCGCATCGCGCCAACCCGGCGCACGGTGGGCGCCGCCACTGCCGGCGCAAGAGACTGACTGTCAAGCGGGTGTTCCATGGCACACACTCCTTCGTGAGGCCCGCGCTGAAAACCAAGCGGCGCTACGCAACCACCAGCATAGTCACGCGCATCGCCGGTGGCTTGACGTCCATCAAATATCTGAACGCTCGCTCGAAGCTGTCCGCCGCCGGGCCGGCCCGACGAACTGCTTCCTGATGCTCCACGGCTGCCTGCGGGAGCGCTCGCACGGCCCGCCTGGGGAGGGCGAGCGGTGCGTCGGGCCCGTGAGCCCTCGTGACGCGCTCCATGTTAAAACCAGCGCCGACCTCTCTGTGTTCGCATGCGGCACGGGACCGTCGTCATGATGGAGCAGCCGTTGTCCCCAGTCAGAATGAGTGCCGCAGATTTCCTCCTCTCGCCAGAAGTCCAGAAGTTGCTGAAGGTCGTTTTCGCAGCACCGACCCACCAGTTCTCCGTCGCGGAGCTTGCCAGGAAGGCCAGGCTGGATGCGGGCGACGTCGAGCGGACTCAGGAGCATCTGGTCAAGAGCGGCATCCTGACCAGGCAAAAGCCGCAGGCCGACGAGCCCGGGACGGTCGAGGCGAACCTGTCCTTCGTTTTCTACCACGAGCTTCGGTCTATCGCCCTCAAGTCGTTCGCCGCCGCCGAGCCTATCCGCGCGATGCTGCGCTCGAAGTTCAAGGATTCGGTTCTGCGCGCCTTCGTGCTTGGGGAGGACCAGGACGCGACCGTGCAACTTGTGGTGGTTCACGGCCAACTGGTGCCGGATGAATCGGAAATGTCCATCGCCTGCCGGAGGCTCTCCGTGTCCCTCGGCCGGCACCTCAAGGTGCACGTGATTTCGAGCGCCAGGTTCGCGGCCCTCACGCCACGGGACGGCCTCGGGGCGAGGCTGGCTGGCCTGTCTGTGGTCGAAATCATCGGCCAAGGCGAGACCAGAGCAAAGCCTCCGGCGGAACGCGAAGGCCTGTTGCAAAGCGCCAGGAAGAGATTGGCTGCCCTGGCCAGGTAACTCTCGCGGCAGAGGGTGAGGTCCGCGACACCGTGGGATCACGCCCGGCCCACGACGCCCGGCCGCTGCCGAGTGACTGGTCATTCCACTGCGCATTCCAGCGAGAAGAGGGGCACATCGGCTCGTCGGCTGAGCCACAAGCCGCCGCCCAGGCCCTTGAACTTCCTCGACAGCCCCCGCCTGTACATCTCCGCGCGGTGCCGAAAGAGCAGAGGGTCTGTGAGGTCTTCGTCGACGATGTCGTTCTCGTAGTCCTCGAGCGTCACTGCCTCCACGTAGAGCGCGCCATGGCTCAGCGTCCCGAGGTTGCGCAGGGCACGCTTGAGGTCGACAGGACTCAGATAGGCCAGCACACCCTGGCAGATAACGAAGTCAAATGGCTCCCGAGCCTGGTAATCCACGACCGAGCCACGCTCCCAGCCGTAGCGACCGCACAGGTATTCGCTGATCTCGACGCCCTGGTAGCTCGCCTGCGGAAAGTGACGGGCTACGATGTCGCGCCACAGCCCGACTCCACAACCGACATCCAAGACTCGACGGACAGGGACGCGCAGGTATTCCAGGTAGGAACTCACGAAGGCACCCAGGCGTTCGACATGCTGCGGGTCGGCCACCTTGGTCTTCTTGTCAAAATAGTAGCGCGCATAGTAGGACTCATCGAAGGTGGCGGCATCGGCGGATTCCATGCCTGAATCCTACTCGCACGGCCCGCCCCACCTGCTCGACGCGCTCGCCATCAGGCGGGCAAGCCCCTTGACGCTCGGCTACGAGCAATTTCTCCGAAGACATGTTTTCTGCCGATTCCAGCCGCCGCGCCTTCCTTCTCCGGACCTGCGCGCACGGCGCCATCGCGGCGCTCGCCACAGTGGCCGGCTTCTCGCACGCCGCCGCCGAGAAGAAAGGCAGGGCAGCGGCGCGCATGCCCACGATCTTCATTGGCCACGGCAGCCCGATGAACGCCATCCAGGACAACGGGTTCACGCGCCGAATGGTCGCGTGGGGAAAGGCCTTGCCGCCCCCGACGGCCATCCTCAGCGTCTCGGCTCACTGGCTCACGCAGGGTGTCACCGGCGTGGGCATCCAGGAGCGGCCCAAGACCATCCACGACTTCGGGGGCTTTCCACAGGCCCTGTTCGACATCCAGTACCCGGCGCCCGGTCATCCGGACATGGCGCGCGTTGCGGCCGGCCTGGTCACTCAGGGCCGCGTGGTCCCCACGCAGCAATGGGGCTTGGACCACGGCACGTGGACTGTTCTCAAGTACCTCTACCCCAAGGCGGACGTGCCGGTCTTCCAGCTCTCGGTCGACTACGACAAGCCGGCCTCCTTCCATTACGCCGTGGGCCGCGACCTTGCCGCCCTTCGGGACCAAGGAGTTCTCATCCTCGGCAGCGGGAACATCGTGCACAACCTGCGGGCGACAGACCGGGGCGTCCCAGAGGCCAAGTCCGCCAGCCGCCCCTGGGCTCAGTCGTTCGACGATGCGGTGACGTCCGCTCTTCGCGGTCGTGATGACAAGGCGCTCATCGACTTCAGCAAGCTTGAAGGCGCGTCGGTGGCCGTTGCGACGCCCGATCACTACTACCCCTTCCTGTATCCCCTGGGCGCCGCAGGCGCCGGCGAGCGCGCGCAGACCGTCTACGAAGGCTTCCAGTCCGGGACGCTCAGCATGCGCTGCGTCCAGTTCGGATAGTGCGAGGATTGGAGCAGGCCGCAAGCCGGAAGGGCGAGCAGCGGGCCTGATGCAAGCAGCGCGGCCGCACCGCGTGGCGGGACCCGCGCTTGAAGGCTCCAACGACCCGCCTTCACCTTCCCTGCGCCGGCTCCGAGCGGTTCTTGTGGATGACCCCATCCTTCATGATGACCGCGAAGCTCTGCTCGGGTCTTGCCACGAGGCCGATGTCGGCGGTCGGATCGCCGTTGACGAGCAGCAGGTCGGCCAGCGCACCTTCGCGGACGACACCGACCGCGCCCGCATAGGGATTGCGCTTGCCGGACAGCGCCAGCAGTTCGGCGTTGGTGCCGGTGGCCATCACCAGCACCTCCGACGGCGAGTACCAGCGCGCCAGGCTCGCGAGAATCGCGCCCTGCCGGCCCGCCAGTGCGCTCGAAAAGAGGATGTCGGTGCCGAAGGCCGTCTTGAGCTTGTATTTCTTCGCCAGCCGGTAGGTCTTGTCCGTCCCGGCGAACACTTCCTGCGCCTTGTTCCATTGGTCCGATCCGCGCGGAAACGCGTTGGCCAGTTCCTCGGGGAAAGGCTGGGTGCTCAGCCAGGTGCCCTTGCTCGCCATGAGCCGGGCTGATTCTTCATCCATCAGGCTGCCGTGCTCGATGCACAGCACGCCCGCGCTGACGGCCTGGCGGATGGCGTCGGGCATGTAGGCATGCACGGCGACGTAGGTGCCCCAGTTCCTCGCGGCGACGACTGCGGCCTGGAGTTCGGGCTCGGTGAAGGTGATGGCATCGAGGGGACTGTGCGGCGACGAGACGCCGCCCCCCGCGGTGAGCTTGATCTGCGAGGCGCCGCGCATGAGTTGTTCACGCACGCGGATGCGGACTTCGTCGGGGCTGTCCGCAATGGCGGTGTCGCCCGTCAGCTCATGCCGCGAGCCGGGCGCGCCCAGCGTGCGCGGCAGGTCGGTGAACTCGCGGAAGTCGCCATGCCCGCTGGTGACGCTGATCATCGCGCCCGAGGGATAGATGCGCGGCCCTGGAATCAGTCCTTCATCGACGGCGACCTTGAGGCCGAAGGCGGCCCCCCCCATGTCCCGCACGGACGTGAAACCGCGCATCAGCGCGCGCGTGGCCTCCACGCCGGCCACCACCGCGAGATATGAACGGTCGGCCTGCATGGCGACGGCCAGTGACGGGCCTGCGAACATGCTGTGCCAGTGCATGTCGATCAGGCCAGGCATCAGCACGCGCCCCGATCCGTCGATCACCAGCGCGTCAGCGTCCGCTGGCAGGCCGGTGGCGATCCGCTCGATGCGATTGCCCTTCACGAGCACGTCGCGCGGCGCGGACACCTGGCCCGAAAGCCCGTCGAAGACACGCACATTGCGGAACATGGTCGACGAAGGCCTGTGGGTCTGCGGCGGCGCGGTTGCCGTCGCCTGAGTGCCCATTGCAAGCTCGTGTCCAAGGGCGTTGAGGGCCAGCCCTGCGAGCGCGGTGGCAAGCAGGCGTGCGAAGCAACCCGTTCGCGAAAGAAACCATTTCGACATCGCTTGACCTGGAGAGTTGTCGGCGCCGGGAACTTTGCCACAAGTGGCGGCGTCGCGGAGTCTCGGGCCCGTTGCCGCCCTTCAAGGCCCGGCGAGTCTCAGGCAGCAGCCTCGACCACCTCGGCAGGCAGGAAGGCAAGGATGTTGCCTATGGCCCGCGCAACGAACGCCTCCTTCTCGCCCACGGGCGCCACGTAGTGCAGTGCGGCCTCCGCAGCCTCGATGCCCTCCAGGCGCGCAATGACCCACGCGGCCAGGTAGGGTGATGCCAGGCACCCCCCCGCGGTCGCCACATTGCCGCGTGCGAAGAAGGGCTGGTTGAGCACCTCCACGCCGGCCTCCTGTACCCAGGGCTTCGTTGTCAGGTCGGTGCAGGCGCAGACGCCCTCCAGAAGTCCCAGCTTGGCGAGGACCAGCGTGCCTGAACACTGCGCCGCAAGCAGCTGTTTCGCAGGGTCCAGCTTCAACCGCGACATCAGGGCAGGGTCCGCCACGACATCGCGCGTGAGCAGCCCGCTGCCCACGATGACTGCATCTGCGCTGGCCGCGTCCTCCAAGCTGGCCTGAGCCTCCACCACCAAACCGTTCATGGAACGCACCTTTGCGCCAGGGCTGGCGATGGAAACCTGCCAGTCGGGCTTCTTGATGCGATTCAGGATGCCGAGTGCGACGAATGAATCGAGCTCGTTGTAGCCCTCGAAGGTCAAGATGGCGATGTGCATGGGGTTATCCTCGGCGATTTGTACGTCTGCGATAGCCCCATTGTTGCCGGACAACAGGTCGGTGCGCACGCGTTTCAAGGCTCAAAGGTCCATGGCACTTTTCTTGATCGGTGACGTGCAGGGCTGCGACGAGCCCCTGCAGCGACTGCTGGACGACATCGCTTTCTCCCCCAGCCGGGACACGCTGGTGCTGCTCGGCGACCTCGTCAATCGCGGGCCGGCGTCGCTCGAGGTGCTGCGCCGCGTGCAGCGCATGGGCGCATCCGCGCAGAGCCTGCTGGGCAACCACGACCTGCACCTGCTGGGCGTCGCCCATGGAGCACGCAAGACGGGCCGCCAGGACACGCTGCAGGGCGTTCTCCAGGCCCCCGATCGCGACGCCCTCCTCGACTGGCTGCGCCATCAGCCGATGGCGTTGCATCGGCGCGTCGGTGGCGGCGACCTGCTCATGGTGCACGCGGGCGTGCTGCCGCAGTGGAGCGTCGAAGACACGCTCGCCGTCGCGGCCGAGCTCGAATCGGTGCTGCGCGGCCCCGCCCTGGCCGACTTCCTGCAGACCATGTACGGCAACAAGCCGGCCCGGTGGAACGATGCGCTCTCGGGCAGCGCGCGGCTGCGGGTCATCGTCAACGCGCTGACCCGGCTGCGCTTTTGCACCACCGAGGGCGAGATGGAGTTCGAGAGCAAGGATGGGGCGGCGGCCGCGCCCGAAGGCTTCATGCCCTGGTTCGACGTCCCCGGCCGGCGCACGGCGGCGGCCACGGTGGCTTGCGGCCACTGGTCGACGCTGGGATGGAAGTCGCGGCCGGACCTGCTGTCGATCGACACCGGCTGTGTGTGGGGCGGCTGCCTGAGCGCCGTGCGCATCGGCGCGACGCTGCAGGACCGGGAGTTGATCCAGGCGGCCTGCCCCCAGGCCCAGAAACCCGGCTGAATCAGCTCGACTGTTCGGTCGTCGCCTTGAAGAGCGCGGCGACCTTGCGCTTGGTCTTGATATTGGCCGAGATGCCGCGCGCGGGCGCCGCCAAGGCGGCGGATTCCCAGGCCGGGGCCGCCTCGCGCTCGACCGGCGCCTCGTAGGGCTGCTCGAAGAACGGGTCGCGCGGCGCCGACGGCGCGCGGTGCGGCCGGGTGCTGCGCACCGGCCGGCTGTCGCTGCGCTCGCGCGGGCGGTCCAGGGTGTCGAGTACGTCGCGCGCATCGCCGGCCTCGCCCTCTTCGCGCCAGTGGCGGCGGCCGTCGTTGATGCGGCCGCGCGGCCGGTCTTCCTCGAACTCGACCGGCTCGAGCTCGATCTTCTTCTTGATCAGCTTCTCGATGTCGGCCACCAGCCGGACGTCGTTGCCGCCGCTGGCGAAGCTCACGGCCAGGCCGGAGGCACCGGCGCGGCCCGTACGGCCGATGCGGTGCACGTAGTCCTCGGCATTGAACGGGATGTCGAAGTTGAACACCGCCGGCACGTCCTTGATGTCCAGGCCGCGGGCGGCGACGTCGGTGGCCACCAGCAGGTCGACCTCGCCGGCCTTGAAGGCGGCCAGCGCCTTGAGGCGCTCGTCCTGGCTCTTGTCGCCGTGCAGGGCCGTGGTCTTGAGGCCCTCGCGCTCGAGCGAGCGCGCCAGCCGGGCGCAGCCCAGCTTGCTGTTGACGAAGACGAAGGCCTGCGTGAGGCCGCGCTGGCGGATGATCTGCTTCAGGGCCCGGCGCTTGTCGTCGTCGCTGACGCTGTAGAAGCGCTGCTCGACGGTGGAGGCGGTTTCGTTCGGCCGCGCCACTTCGATGGTGACCGGGTTCTGCAGGTAGCTGCCCGCCAGGCGCTTGATCTCGGGCGAAAACGTGGCCGAGAACAGCAAGGTGGTGCGCTGCTTGGGCAGGTACGACAGGATCCGCTGCAGATCAGGCAGGAATCCGATGTCGAGCATGCGGTCGGCCTCGTCGAGCACCACGTACTCGACCTGGTTCAGCACCGCGTTCTTGGCCTCGATGTGGTCCAGCAGCCGGCCGGGCGTCGCCACCAGCACCTCGACGCCCTTTTTGAGCTCGAGCGTCTGGGGCTTCATGTCGATGCCGCCAAACACCACCGCACTGCGCAGATTGGTGTATTTGGCGTAGAGCTTGACCTGCTGCGCCACCTGGTCGGCCAGCTCGCGCGTGGGCAGCAGCACCAGCGCCCGCACGGGGTGGCGCGCCGGCGAGGTGGAGCTGTTCTCGTGCTTGAGCATGCGCTGAAGCAGCGGCAGCGAGAAAGCCGCGGTCTTGCCGGTGCCGGTTTGCGCCGCACCCATCACGTCCTGGCCCGACAGAACCACCGGAATGGCCTGTTCCTGGATCGGCGTCATGGTCTCGTAGCCCATTTCGGCTACGGCACGCGCGAGGGGTTCGGCCAGGGAAAGATTGGAGAAGGAGCTTGTCATTAAGCGTTCTATTGTCGCACTTTGGCGAAAAACGCCTGTGACAGCACGGTAACTGCCACTTTTCCCCCGAAGACGCCGCTGCTGGCTACAGCGTCTTGGCCGCGAAAGTGTCGCAATCCTGCATGTTTCCGGACTTGAATCCAGCCCCGAACCAGCGCTGGCGCTGGGCGCTGGTGCCGTGGGTGAAGCTGTCGGGCACGATGGCGCGGCCGGCCGAGCGCTGCAGGGCGTCGTCGCCGATCTTCTGGGCGGCGTTCATGGCGGCCTCGATGTCGCCCGGGTCCAGCCACTGCTTGGACTGCTGCGAGTGATGGGCCCAGACGCCCGCGAGGCAGTCGGCCTGGAGTTCGACCCGCACGCTCAGGGCGTTGTTCTGCGCCTGGCTGAGCCGCCCGCGCATCTGGTCGACCTTGCCCGTGATGCCGAGTTCGTCCTGCACGTGGTGGCCGATCTCGTGCGCGATCACGTAGGCCTTGGCGAACACGCCAGGCGCGCCGAGCTGGTTCTGGAGCGTGTCGAAGAAGCCGAGGTCGATGTAGACCTTCTGGTCGCCCGGGCAGTAGAAGGGCCCCATGGCCGACTGGCCGGTGCCGCAGGCGGTCGGCGTGGCACCCCGGAACAGCACCAGCCGCGACGGCGAGTAGCTGCTCCCGTTCTTGCGGAAGATGTCGCTCCAGACCACCTCGGTGTTCTTCAGCACCGTCGAGACGAAGGCCGCCTCGCGATCCTCGGGCGGCGGCTTGGGCGCCGGCCCCTGCTGCTGCACCTGGGGCGTCGGATCCCCGCCGCCGGCCAGCATGCCGAGCATGGTCAGCGGATTGATGCCGAAGATCCAGCCCGCGATGAGCGCCACCGCCACGGTGCCGATGCCCACGCTTCGCCCGCCGATCGGCAAGCCGCCGAAGCCCCCGCCCCCACCGCTGCGTCGATCCTCGACGTTGTCCGACTGATCGTTGCCTTCCCATCTCATGACACGCTCCTCGCCGTCTCCAGGACGGCCGTCGCGGAATGGTACGCGCTCAACGAGACGCCACGTAGCCGACCTTCACCACGTCCCTTGAAGGCTTGGTGGTCGAAGCCGCCACCGCGGCCGTGCTGCGTTCGGCGGCATAGTGCGCCTCGGCCTTCTGCACCTGGGAGCGTGTCACCAGGGCCATCGCCACGACCTGGACCAGCACGATCGCCGCCAGGGTCGCGATCAGCAGCAGTCGGTAGGGACTGGCTTCTCGCAAACGTTCCGAAATCGACATGTTCTCGCTCCTCGGGTCCACGCCAAGGCGGTGTGGAATAGAGGCAGATCGTGCCGTTTCGGCCCCCGCGGCACACGGGCTGCACGGCCCGAGACGGTGTAGGACCAGGCGAAGTCAACCAGTCAGTTGAGGACAGAGCAAAAACCGCTGCGCAGTTTCCTGGTCTGTCCCGCAAAGTATCAGGCTTTCGGCAAGGTCACGCCGCGCTGCCCCTGGTACTTGCCGCCGCGGTCCTTGTAGCTCACCTCGCAGACCTCGTCGCTCTCGAAAAAGAGCACCTGGGCGCAGCCCTCGCCGGCGTAGATCTTCGCCGGCAGCGGCGTGGTGTTGCTGAACTCGAGCGTCACGTAGCCCTCCCATTCGGGTTCGAAGGGCGTGACGTTGACGATGATGCCGCAGCGCGCATAGGTGCTCTTGCCCAGGCAGATGGTCAGCACGTTGCGCGGGATGCGGAAGTATTCGACGGTGCGCGCCAGCGCGAAGCTGTTGGGCGGGATGATGCAGCTGTCGCCGTGGAAGTCGACGAAGCTCTTCTCGTCGAAGTTCTTCGGGTCGACCACGGTGCTGTGGATGTTCGTGAAGACCTTGAACTCGGGCGCGCAGCGGATGTCGTAGCCGTAGCTCGAGGTGCCGTAGCTGATGATCTTGTGGCCGTCCTGCTCGCGGATCTGCCCGGGCTCGAAGGGCTCGATCATGCCGTTCTGCTCGGCCATGCGCCGGATCCACTTGTCGCTCTTGATGCTCATGTCAGGTCCTTCCTCGGGGCCGCTATTCTAAGGAGCGGCCCCGAGGAAGGACCTGACA
>Ga0247820_10001246_pt1 | contig 14352 bp, 15 predicted proteins | sample 13C_Glucose_Day1_2_FD_192480 | JGI IMG/M metagenome (GOLD analysis project Ga0247820, IMG submission 192480) | Soil microbial communities from agricultural site in Penn Yan, New York, United States - 13C_Glucose_Day14 | ecosystem: Environmental > Terrestrial > Soil > Agricultural land | place...
TACGACAGCTCGAGGCGCTGGGGGAGCCCGGGTGGGTAGAAGTGGCCGCGCCAGCCGGCGTACCGCCATCCGGAGATGCCGATCCGTGCCATGTGGTGCTCCCGTCGCAAGCCGTGCCGCCGCCCTCGCGTACCCGCTGCGTCCACCGTCATGCCCGCCGGGCCTGTCCGCGCGGCGGCTCACTAGAATCGGCACCGCCCGTCCCACCCTGTCACCCAGGAGCATCCCCGTGGCCAGAGTCGTCGTCGACGTCATGCCCAAGCCCGAGATCCTCGACCCCCAGGGCAAGGCGGTGCTCGGTGCGCTGCCCCGGCTCGGGTTCGATCTCGTCACCGACGTCCGCCAGGGCAAGCGGTTCGAGCTCCAGGTCGACGGCGAGATCACCGACGCGGTGCTCGCCGAGATCGAGCAGGTGGCCGAGACGCTGCTGTCCAACCCGGTGATCGAGGACTTCGAGGTCCACGTCGAGGAGCACTCCGTGGCCGAGGTCGCGCACGAGGCCGGTCGATGAAGGTCGGTGTCGTCACCTTCCCCGGCTCGCTCGACGACGTCGACGCGCGCCGCGCCGTCGCCATCGGCGGCAACGAGGCGGTCGCGCTCTGGCACGGCGACGACGACCTCAAGGGCGTCGACGCGGTCGTGCTGCCCGGTGGCTTCTCGTACGGCGACTACCTCCGCTGCGGCGCGATCTCCCGCTTCGCCCCGGTGATGACGTCGGTGGTCGAGGCGGCCGGCAAGGGGCTGCCCGTGCTGGGCATCTGCAACGGCTTCCAGATCCTCTGCGAGTCGCACCTGCTGCCGGGTGCGCTGATCCGCAACGACCACCGCAAGTTCGTCTGCCGCGACCAGCGGCTGCGCATCGAGCGCGTCGACACCCCGTGGACGTCGGCCTACGCCGAGGGCGCCGAGGTCACGATCGTGCTCAAGAACGGCGAGGGCGGCTTCGTCGCCGACGAGGCGACCCTCGACAGGCTCGAGGGCGAGGGGCGCGTCGTCGCCCGCTACCTCGACCACAACCCCAACGGCTCGCTGCGCGACATCGCCGGCATCTCCAACGAGCGCGGCAACGTCGTCGGCCTGATGCCCCACCCCGAGCACGCCGTCGAGGACCTCACCGGCCCCGGCATCGACGGCCTCGGCTTCTTCACCTCGCTCGCCGAGAAGGCCTTCGCATGAACCCCCGCACGCTCTACCGCACCCTCGCCGTCGCCGAGGCCGTCACCTGGGCCCTGCTGCTGACCGGCATGTTCCTGAAGTACGTCACCGAGACCACCGAGCTCGGCGTCCAGGTCTTCGGCATGGTCCACGGCGTCGTCTTCATCGCCTACTGCCTCGTGACGGCGCTGCTGTTCGTCGACCAGAAGTGGCCCGTCAGCCGGCTGGCACTGGGCCTCGGCGCGGCGGTGCCGCCGTTCGCGACGGTGCCCTTCGAGCGGTACGCCGAGCGCGCGGGGCTGCTGGGCGACGCCTGGCGCCTGCGTTCCGAGACGCCGCACGGCCTCCTCGAGCGGCTGACCGCCTGGCTGGTCCGCCGCCCGGCCCAGGGCGCCTTGGTCGGCCTGGTCGCCGTCGCCGGCCTGACCGGCGTCGCGCTCGTCGTCGGCCCGCCTGCCTGATCACTCCGCGGGAGGGCGGTGGGGTCAGCGACCCTGCTGCAGCTTGTTCCAGGTCTGGCGCGTGGCGACGCCCGAGACGCTGATCCGCAGCTGCTTCTGGTAGGTCCGCACGGCGGCCTCGGTCTTGGCGTCGAACACCCCCGTCGCCCGGAAGCGCCCGGCGCCGGCCGCGTTGAGCGCCCGCTGGAGCCGGTGGACCGACTCGTCGACGGACCCGCGCTTGATCGTCGTACGGGCACCGGCGGCGAGGAGCGCGGTCCAGTGTCGCTTCTCGAAGGTGTCGCTCGGGGTGAACTTGCGGGCGGCCTGCCAGGCGCGGGCGCCGGCGATGGTGGCGGCGTCGTACGAGCCGTTGATCGGTCCCGAGTAGGTGCCCTGCTCGGTCAGCAGGCACTGCAGCACCTTGACGCGCGTCGACTTCGCGGAGGACGGGGAGAGGGCGGGGTACTTCCAGTAGCCGAGGCGGGTGCCGGGGCAGCGGCCCTCCGGACGCGGCTGGGAGCCGGTGCCGAGGTCGATGTAGTTGCTGTCGATGTTGATCGTGACCCCGCCCCACGTCTCGTTGTGGCCGCCGAGGTACTGCTTCATCCGGCCACCGGGCCGCCAGCCGTCCTCCGGGATGTACGTCGTGGACGTGTTGGCCGCGCCGTCCCAGCGGGCGATCCAGATGCGGTCGGGCAGCGCGAACCGGCCCGGGCGCTGGGTGCGGGCGTCGTCGAGCATCTTGATGCCCGAGCTCGCGCTGGAGTAGAAGCCCGCGGTGTAGCCGAGCGCCTTGATGCGGGTGACCCACGCGGACGTGAAGACCAGGGCGGACTCGCGGCAGTGGGTGTCGTTGAGGTTGAAGCCCTCGAGGTCGTACCAGATCGTGCTGCCCGCGCCGATGCCGTACGCCATCGCGTCCGCGGCGTTCTTGTCGGCCTCGACCGCACCCTGGGCGGCTGCGGTGGCGTAGCCGTTGGCCGGGCTCGGGGAGATCTTGAAGTCGTCCTTGTAACGCGGGAAGCGTGGCTGGCAGGACGCCTGCGGGCCGAGCGCGATGGGCAGCAGCCGCCACCCGCGCGCGACCTGGGTGGCGACCCAGGTGGAGCTGAGGTTCGGCTGCGTGCGGCAGGCCCGTGAGTCCCCCGAGATGTAGATGCCGACCGCCGTGAACGGCGACTTCTTCCACCACGCGTCCATGGCCGACTGGGACGGTGCGACGCACTGGTCGAAGCCGTATCCCGTGAAGTCGCCCGGGGTGGCGAGGGCCACCTGGCGCTGCGAGGCGAGCGCCCGAGCCCGGGGTGCGGGCTCGGCGGTCGCGGACGTCGACCCGGCGAGCGGCGCGGTGAGGGCCAGCGCGAGGGCGGCCGTCGCGGTCCGGAGGAGCGTACGAGGTCGGGTCGGGCGAGCGCGGCGCATGGGTGACTCCAGCAGGCGTGGACAGCGGGGAAGGTGGGTGGGGCGTGGGTGGCGCGAGGACAGGCGGACCCAGAGAACCACACCAGTCACACGGGTAACAGGCGTTCGACGGAACTACCGCGGTGTAGTTGGCCCGGTCAGTCGCCGGGCACGTCGTCGAGGAAGAAGTTGCCCGCGGCCTCCTCCTGCTCCACCAGCTCCTCGAAGGCGAGCGCGATGTCGGCCTGGTGCTCGTCGACCATGCGGGCGAGGTGACCCTGGAGGAGGGCGCCGTGGGGGGACTCGCCGGAGAACACCCGATCCCAGGTGTCCTCACCGCCGCGGATCTTCTCGACAAGCGTCCGCATGTCCTCGCCGAGCTCGCCCGAGCCGGCCTGCTCCTCGAGGGCCTGCTTCTCCTCGTCGGTCAGCAGGGGGCGCGCGTTGAGCTGGTCGACGGTCGCCCGCAGGTCGACCAGGCTCGAGGTCAGGTCCTCGTGCGCTGCGCTGATCGCGGCCAGGATCTCGGCCTGGCTGCGGGGGTCGCTCATTCCGGGGTCCCGGCGGCGTTGTCGGAGGGTGGAGCGCAGCGGGGTACGAGGAGAACGGTGTGGGGTGGTTCGTCCATGCCGGGACGCTACCCGCGGGCGGGCGCCACCGGGGCGACCGGATCGACGCGCTGGCCGACCGTCGGGGTGGTGACCGTGCTGGGGTCGCGGGTCACGCTGATCGGCGTACCGGACGAGACAGGCCCTGCTGGCGTCGACACGGGAGCCCGGTCGCCGTCGAAGAAGTCCTTCACCGTCGTGATCAGCGACTTCACCTCCTGCAGGATGCCGATGAGCCTCGTCAGCGCCTGGTGGGCCTTCATCACCGCCTGGAACGCCTGGAACACGGCCTGCACGACGCGGGCCCACCCCACGCCCGGGATGCTCATCGTCGCGAGCGCGGCGGAGACGGTCTGCACCGCCGCCTTCACGCACTGCACGACAGCGAGCGCGGTCTGCCACGCATCACCGCAGACCCGCACGACGGTCTGGCCCATCTGGACGAGCTGGCCGGCCTGGGCGTCGAGCGAGCCGACCCACCTGCCGATCTGCGTCACCGCGGCCTCGGAGGCGCCGCCCTGCCAGGTCTGCGTGATGGTGCGGCTACCGGACTCGAGGTTGGCTGCGACGCCGTGCATCGACTGGCCGAGCGCGCCGAACGACGACCCCTGGGTGGACGCGCCGACGACGTCGCCGCCGATCTTCTCGGCGAGCTCGGCGCGGATGTCGAAGCCGGTGAGCATGCGCACCAGGTCGCACACGGTGTCGTACGGGAAGCCGAAGCTGATCCGGGGCAGGCTGCTCTCGGTCGGGCCCGCCCGCCGGATGGTGGTGTCGGCGACGTCCCAGAAGCCGTTGGACCCGTTGCGGCCGTCGGTCCCGGTGGCGTGGTGGCGGCGTACGACGCCGTCCTCGGTGAGCGTGAAGTCGCGGGCCGTGGCCCGCAGCGCCTCGGCGTGGTCGCTCATCCCCGTGCCGTTGTCCTCCAGCGACCGGTGCACCGACGGCAGCAGGGCGTGGTAGGCGCCCATCATCGTCTCGAGGATGGGACCGAAGTCGGCCTGGACGAGCGCGTTGCCGCCGTTGCGCGCGATGCCGGACAGGTCGTCGCCTGCACGCTGGACCTGGGCGGACCAGGCGTCGAGCTCGGAGAGGTCGACGCTCATCACGGCGTTCATGGGGGCTCCTGCGGGGTCCGAGACGGTGGGGCTTGCCGATCGACGTTCCCCGTCCGGGCGCCTGCGAAACCACCCCTCGCCGATCCTGTGCCCACAGGTCGCCGCGGCCGGTGTTTGGCCCGCCCGGGCGGGGGTATTCCGCTGGAGTGAGCGCACACGGCAAGCGATCCCTGATGCAGGTCGAGCCGACCCGGCTGGTCGAGCTGGCGGGCTCGTCCGAGCGCGTCCTCGACGCGATGAGGCACGAGTGGGACGACGCCGTCGAGGAGCTCGGCCAGGCGTGCGTGGCGCTCGGTGACGCGGCGGGCACGGCCAACCTCGCGGCCTCGTACGCCGATGCGCTGGCCGATGCCGACGCGGTCCTCGTCTCGCTGGTCGGCGCCCTGGGGCTGGGGGTCGCCGGACTGGTCGACGCCGCGCGCGACGCGTTGCTCGCCGACGACGCCGCCGCAGCCGAGCTCGAGCGCTGCGCCCACGTCCTGGTCGAGGGGTGGTCCCGGACGGTGCCGGGACCGGGCGGTCGCTGACGTGCCGGCGAACCCCTGGGAGCTGCGCGCCGACGTCCGACCCCTCGAGGCCGCGGCGCAGCGCTGGGACGAGGTGAGCGCCCGGGTGTCGCGTCGCGGCGACGAGCTCGTCGAGGCCGCCCGGCGCGCCACCGAGGGTTGGGACGCCGCATCGGCGGAGGGCTACGGGGAGCACCGCAAGCAGGTGCTCGACCACCTCGACCGCTTCACCTCCCTCGCGGACCTGATCGCCGACTGCCTGCGCGGGGCCGCCACCGTGATGTCGTCCTCGCAGGAGGAGCTGGACCGCGCATGGACGACCGTCGCGGCGGTGCCGCACGAGATTGTCGGGGAGTCGCGCCACCTGGTCTTCACTCCGTCGGAGGACGACGAGCGTGGCAGGGTCGTCCGCGGGCGGGCCGAGGCCGATGACATCCGTGGCCGGCTCGCGGTGGCCCTCGACCAGGAGAGCGCGCGGCTCAGGGCGGCGCGCGCCGAGCTGGTCACCGTCCGCACCGAGCTGCTGTCGCTCACCGGGGGGAGCTTCCCGGGGTTCGGCGAGCCCGGGAGCGAGGTGTCCGGGGTGGGCACCGTCGCGCCTGCGTCCACCTCGGTTCCGGGTGCCGCTCAGGCCGGTGTCTCCGCTGTCTCCGCGCTGCCGCCGCCGGTGCCGGTGTCCGTACCCGGCCCCATCGGCCTGTCCGCGGCTGAGCTGACCGGCCTCTCCGCAGCCGGGCTGACCTCGCTGTCCGCGGCCGAGGCGGGCGGGTTGCGCGGCCGTCGCGGGGGAGCGTCGGGGCGCCAGACCCCCACCGGGACCCCGCCGGTCGGCGGGACGGGGGCCATGGGCATGGCCGCGAGGGCCGGGACGTCGTCACGCGGCGTGACGGGCGCTCGGAGCGGCCCGGCCCGGATGCAGTCCCCCCGCCCGGAGCGGACGGCGCCGGGGGATCTGGCCGCGCGCGAGAAGGAAGCGGCGCGTGAGGCCAAGCGCGCTGCGCTCGAGGAGAAGCGCGCCGGGCGAGCGGCCCGCAAGGCCGAGCGACAGGCGGCCCGCTCCGCACAGAGCACCGCCCGGGTCGGGGATGCGGGGCGCGGCGACGACCAGGCCGTCGACGAGGCCGTCGACGAGGACGACCTCGCACCGCGGGACGGACTCGACGGACCGGACCCGAGCCCCGACGGCGACGCAGCAGGCCTCCCTGACGGCGGCGAGCGGCGTCCGGTCGTGCGGGTCGTCCACGAGGCGACTCCCGGCCGTCCCGTGGGGGACGACCGCCGGTAGATTGGCGGCCGTGCCCGACACGAGCGCCGCCCCGCAGACCCCCGCCTTCGAGAAGACCGGTCTCACGACGTCCGGCGCGACCGGCACCCTCGACACCGTGGCCGTGGCGGCCACCGACGCCGAGCGCGAGCAGCCGTGGGCCGAGCTCGGCCTGAAGGCCGACGAGTACGCCCGGATCCGCGAGATCCTCGGCCGTCGTCCGACGAGCTCGGAGCTCGCGATGTACAGCGTGATGTGGAGCGAGCACTGCTCGTACAAGTCCACGAAGGTGCACCTCAAGCAGTTCGGCGAGATCCCGCAGGAGACGCCGGTGGGCAAGATGCTCGCCGGCATCGGTGAGAACGCCGGCGTGCTCGACATCGGCCAGGGCTACGCCGTGACGTTCAAGGTCGAGAGCCACAACCACCCGTCGTTCGTCGAGCCCTACCAGGGTGCGGCCACCGGCGTCGGCGGCATCGTCCGCGACATCCTCGCGATGGGCGCCCGCCCGGTCGCCGTGATGGACCCGCTGCGCTTCGGTCCGCTCGAGGCCACCGACACCGCGCGCGTGCTGCCCGGGATCGTGGCCGGCGTCGGTGGCTACGGCAACTGCCTCGGTCTGCCCAACATCGGCGGCGAGGCCGTCTTCGACGAGACCTACGCCGGCAACCCGCTGGTCAACGCCCTCTGTGTCGGGGTGCTCCGCCACGAGGACCTCCACCTCGCCAAGGCGTCGGGCGCCGGCAACCAGGTCGTGCTCTACGGCGCCCGCACCGGCGGCGACGGCATCGGCGGCGTCTCGGTGCTGGCCAGCGAGACCTTCGATGCCAACTCCGACGGGAGCAGCGGGCCGGCCAAGCGCCCGAGCGTCCAGGTCGGCGACCCGTTCATGGAGAAGCTGCTCATCGAGTGCACGCTCGAGCTCTTCGCGGCCGGCGTGATCGCCGGCATCCAGGACCTCGGCGGCGCCGGGCTCTCCTGCGCCACCTCCGAGCTCGCCTCCGCCGGTGACGGTGGCATGCACGTCGAGCTCGACCGCGTGCCCCTGCGCGACTCCACCCTCGCTCCGGAGGAGATCCTCATGAGCGAGTCCCAGGAGCGGATGATGGCCGTCGTCGAGCCCGGCGACGTCGACGCCTTCATGGCGATCTGCGAGAAGTGGGACGTCGAGGCCGTCGTCATCGGTGAGGTGACCGACAGCGGTCGGCTGCACATCGACTGGCACGGCGAGCGGGTGGTCGACGTACCCCCGCGCTCGGTCGCGCACGACGGCCCGACCTACCAGCGACCGTTCGCCCGCCCCGCGTGGCAGGACGAGCTGCAGGCCGATGACGCCTCGCGCCTGGCGCGTCCGGAGTCGGGCGAGGAGCTCCGCGACACCCTGCTCCAGCTCGTGGCGTCGCCCAACCTCGCCGACAAGTCGTGGATCACCGACCAGTACGACCGCTACGTGCAGGGCAACACCGTCCTGGCGCAGCCGGCGGACTCCGGCATGGTGCGCGTCGACCCCGACACCAACCTCGGCGTCTCGGTCTCCACCGACTGCAACGGCCGGTTCGCCAAGCTCGACCCCTACACGGGTGCCCAGCTCGCGCTGGCCGAGTCCTACCGCAACGTCGCCACCGGCGGCGCCCGCCCGCTCGCGGTCTCCGACTGCCTCAACTTCGGCTCGCCCGAGGACCCGGACGTGATGTGGCAGTTCGCCGAGGCGTGCCGCGGGCTGAAGGACGCGTGCCTCGAGCTCGGCATCCCGGTCACCGGCGGCAACGTCAGCCTCTACAACCAGACCGGCGACACGGCGATCCTGCCCACCCCGGTGGTGGCGGTGCTCGGTGTCATCGACGACGTCACGCGGCGTACGCCGACCGGCTTCGGCGCCGAGGGGGAGCGGGTCTTCCTGCTCGGCGAGACCCGCGACGAGCTGTCGGGCTCCGAGTGGGCCCACGTCGTGCACGGCCACCTCGGCGGCCTGCCGCCGGCGCTCGACCTCGCGGCCGAGCAGGCGCTCGCCGCCCTGCTGCAGGATGCCGGCCGCGACGGCGTCGTCACCAGCGCCCACGACCTCTCCGACGGTGGCCTCGCCCAGGCGCTCGCCGAGTCGGCCTTCGCCCGCGACATCGGCGTGGCGGTCTCCGTGTCCTCGGTCGCCGACGACGCGTTCGTGGCTCTTTTCTCGGAGTCCACGGGCCGGGCGCTCGTGACGGCGACCGACGAGCAGGCCGACGCGCTCGTCGACCTCGCCCAGCGCCACGGCGTACCCCTCACACCCCTCGGGCACACCGGTGGCGACACCATCTCGGTCGAGGGCGCCTTCGACCTCCCTGTCGCCGAGGCCAAGGCGGCCTGGCGCGCGACCCTCCCGGCGGTCCTCGGCTCCTGAGGCGGACTTCGCACCCGAAGTCCCCGCTTGTCGGCCGGGCTCACGCGGCGAGGGCCGGCGCCGTCTCCTCGTGGGTGACCCACTCCGAGGGGCGCGGCACCGACCGGATCGACCGGCTCGCGGTGAGCAGGACGGCCAGCAGCGCGGAGGCCACGACCAGGGCGGTGATCGCCGCCGTGCCACCGTGGTGCTCGAGCAGGTAGCCGCCGAGCAGGGGCGCCAGCGGCATCACCGACATCGACGTGAACTGGCTCGTCGAGCCGATCCGACCCTGGAGGTGGGCGGGGGTGACCGCCATCCGGTAGGAGCTGATGCCGGCGTTGCCGACGGGGCTGAGCAGGAGCAGGAAGAACGTGCTCGCGCAGGCGGTCCACACGCTCGACGACACCGTGAGCGGCACGAACGGCAGGCAGCACATCCAGCCGATCAGCACCGTCAGGCGCCCGGTGGGCATGCGGTGGATCAGGCTCGGCGCCAGCGCCGCACCGAGGACGCCGCCGAGGCCCGCGGCCATGGAGACCAGGCCGATCTGGGCCGCGGGCACCCCCGCGGCGACCATCCGCATGAGGACGACGAAGAAGATCGCGTTGGTCACCAGGTTGGTCAGCGAGGCCCAGACCATCAGCGTGCGGAAGAAGGGGCGCTGCCAGATGAAGCGGAAGCCCTCGCCGAGCTGCACGCGCAGCGGCTCGTGCCGACGGCGCGGTGCCGACAGGTCGGTGCGCACCCTGCTGACGGTCGCGCACGCGACGGCGTAGGTGATCGCGTCGACGGCGAACGGCAGCCACCGCGTGACGGCGTACAGCGCACCGCCGAGCGGACCGCCGAGCAGCGAGGCGACGTGCTGTCGGGCCTGGTTCTGGCTGAGCGCGGTCGGCAGGTCCTCGGTCGCGACGACCGAGCGGATGGCCGAGAGCTGTGCGGGGTTGAACGCCCCGGCCGCGACGCCGGCCACGAGGGCGACGGCGACGAGGTGCGGGAGGGTGAGGTGACTGGTGGCACCCGCGACCGCGAGGGAGGCGTACGCCGCGCAGCCGGTGGCGCTGGAGGCCAGCATGATCCGCTTCCGGTCGACGCGGTCGGCGAGCACTCCGGCCGGCAGCAGCGTCGCGCACAGGCCGCCGAGGAAGGCGGCCTCGACCAGCGCGGAGGTGAGCGCGGAGCCGCTGAGGGCGTAGGCGATCAGCGGGAACGCGAACATCGACAGCGCGCTGCCGAGCTCGCTGACGGTGTCGCCGATCCAGAGGACGGTGAAGTCACGGTTCTTCGAGAGCTGGCGGTATCCGGGCATGTCCGCACCATATGTTGCGCAAGACATGTTGCGCAATAGTTCGTGCGCAATTCCGGTAGGATGGCGCCATGTCCGAGCCGCGGATCCTCAACGACCCTCGCGTGCTACGCGCGCTGGCCCACCCCGTGCGGGGTCGCATCCTCGACGAGATCGAGGCCTCGGGGCCGGTCCGCGCTGCCGACGTCGCCCGCGAGCTCGGGATCCCGCCCAACCAGGCCAGCTTCCACCTGCGTCAGCTCGCCAAGTACGGGCTGGTCGAGGAGGCGCCGGAGGAGGCCCGCGACAAGCGCGACCGGGTGTGGCGGAGCGCGGCCCCCGCCGGCTACACCGTGCGGCTGGGCCAGCTCGAGAAGGCACCGGGCGGACGGGCGGCGGTCGAGGTCTTCCGGCAGAACAAGAGGGCCTGGGGCCACCACCTCATCGAGCGCTCCTTCGACACCTCCCATCCCGAGGGCAGCGGTGTCTTCTCGCTGGCCGACCACGCGCTCAAGCTCACCGACGAGGAGGCGACCCAGCTCTTCCGCGAGATCGAGGAGCTGGTCGAAGCGTGGGGCGCGCGCACGCGCGGCCGTGACCCCGAGCGACGGACCTACCTGATGATGAGCCTGGTCCAGCCCTACCCCGACGCCGTCGAGTGACGTCGACGAGCCGCCGCGCGCTGCTGGTGGCCGCCGGAGTGGCCACCGGGGTGGTCGGCGTGTCGGCCGCCCTCGCCGGGTGCGCCGACGAGGTGTCCGGCAGGGTGGGTGACGTGGCGAGCGGACCCGAGCGGATCACCTACGGCGACGACCCCAGCCAGTGGGTCGACCTCCATGTCCCCGAGGGGGCCAGTCGCGGACTGGTGGTCGTCATCCACGGTGGCTTCTGGAAGGCGCAGTACGGCGCCGAGTACGGCGAGCCGCTGGCCGCCGACCTCCTCGACCGCGGCTGGACGACCGCCAACGTGGAGTACCGCCGCGTCGGCAACGGCGGCGGCTACCCCGCGACGCTCGACGACATCCACGCCGCGATCGGCGCCGTCGCCGCCGACGCTGCCGGACCGGTCGTCGCGCTCGGCCACTCCGCCGGGGGACACCTCGCCACCTGGGCGGGCGCCCGGCTGCGCTTCGACCGCTGGGCCGACGGCCCCGCACTCACCCACGTCGTCAGCCAGGCCGGGGTGCTCGACCTGCGGGCGGCCGTCGCCGACCACCTCGGCGACGACGCCGCGCCCGCGTTCCTCGGCGACGCCGGCGAGACGGCGTACGACCGGGCGGACCCGCTCACCCAGGTGCCACTCGACGTCCCGGTGTGGGCGGTGCACGCGCGCGACGACGACACCGTCCCCTTCGGCCAGGCCGAGGCCTACGTCGACGCGGCGACCGCAGCGGGCGCCGAGGCCACGCTCGTCGAGGTCGCCGGCGGCCACTTCGGGGTGATCGACACCAGCAGGTCCGCCTGGGCGGCCTGCGTGGAGGTCCTCGACTCGATCGGGTGACGCACCAGGAAGGCAGTTCGGGCGCGGGCGCCCCGCCGTCACGCTCAGCGAGCAGCGACCTGCCACGAACTGCCTTCCCGGTGCCGGTCTAGCCTCGGTGCGTGCCCGCACGTCTGAAGGTCCTCACGCCCGAGCAGCTCGCGACGGCCGAGGCCGACGGCGACACGAGGGCCCTGGTGAAGCACTACCTCGCCCGCCTCGAGGTGCTCGCCCCCGGGCGGTCGGTCGAGGTGCGGGTGCCGCCGTTCGCCGCCGTCCAGGTCGTGCCCGGCGTGCGTCACACCCGGGGAACCCCGCCGGCCGTCGTGGAGACCGACGCCGAGACCTGGCTCGACCTCGCCACCGGTCGTACGACGTGGGGCGAGGCGCTCGGCGCGGGCCGGGTCGTGGCGAGTGGCGAGCGCACGGACCTCTCGCCGTACCTCCCGCTCTCGACGGACGACGCCACGCACTAGCCTCCGTCCATGGACGTGAGCTCCCTCGGATTCCGTACCGACCTGGCCCTGCTGACCGCCTCCGGCAGCCTGGTCGAGGACCGGGGAACCCACCTGGTGGTCCGTACGCCGGCCAACCCGACGTACTACTGGGGGAACTTCATCCTCCTCGCCGAGCCCCCCGTCCCGGGCGGGGAGCGCGAGGTGGTGGCCGCCTTTCGGACCGAGTTCCCCGAGGCCGGCCACGTCAGCATCGGCATCGACACGCCCGACCTGACCCCGGAGGTGCGCGCGGGCTTCGAGGCGGCCGGGCTCGTGGTCGACGTGGCGTCCGTGCTGACCGCGTCCACGCTCCACGCGCCACGGGAGATCGACGGTGAGATCCGCCCGCTGCGGTCCGAGGAGGACTGGGAGAGCCGCGCCCGGCTCAGCGTCGCGATCGAGGAGCGCGACGACGAGGAGTCGCACCTGCGGTTCGCCCGCGGGCGCAACGTGCAGGAGCAGGCGCTCATCGACGCGGGCCGGGGCACCCGCTTCGGCGTGTTCGTCGACGGGGAGGTCGTGAGCACCGCCGCCGTCTTCACCACCGAGGACGGCATCGCGCGCTTCCAGAGCGTCGAGACGCACATGGGCCACCGGCGCAAGGGGCTGGCCGCGGCGGCCGTGCACGCTGCGGGCAGCTACGCCCAAGAGCACCTCGGCGCGCGCACCCTCGTGATCGTCGCCGACGACGACGGCGACGCCATCGGCATCTACCGCCGGCTCGGGTTCGCCGACACCGAGCGGCAGCTGATGCTGGAGCGCCGGCAGGGCGACCGGGCCGCTCTCGACGGCTGAGGACCGGGACCTAGGGTGTCGCCCATGACTGTCGACATCACCGCTCGCCTCGCCGAGGTCATGCCCGGCATCCGCCGCGACCTCGAGGACCTGGTCCGCATCCAGTCGGTGTCCGCCGACCCGGCTCGCGCCGGTGAGGTCGAGCGCAGCGCCGAGGCCACGCGCGACCTGTTCGCCGCCGAGGGCTTCGAGTGCGAGATCGTCCGCGCGTACGACGGCGCCCCGCCGGCCGTGATCGCCAAGAAGGCCGGTCCCGAGGGCGCCCCGACGGTCCTGCTGTACGCCCACCACGACGTCCAGCCCGAGAACGACCACGCCGACTGGGACTCCCCGCCGTGGGAGCCGACGTCACGAGAAGATGCGCGCGGCGACCTCCGTCTGTACGCGCGCGGCGCGGCCGACGACAAGGCCGGCATCGCCGCCCACCTCGGCGCGGTCCGGATCTTCGGCGACGACCTCCCGGTCAACCTGGTGATGTTCATCGAGGGCGAGGAGGAGGTCGGCTCCGACACCCTCGTCGAGCTGCTGAACACCTACCAGGACCGCCTCGAGGCGGACGTCATCGTCATCGCCGACTCCGGCAACTGGGACATCGGCGAGCCCGCCCTCACCACGTCACTGCGCGGACTGGTCCGGATGGACGTCGAGGTCCGCACCCTCACCCACGCCGTGCACAGCGGCATGTGGGGCGGCCTGGTGCCCGACTCGATCATGACCCTGAGCCGGGTGATCGCCTCGCTCAACGACGACGACGGCAACGTGGCCGTCGAGGGCCTGCACGCCGGGCCCGCCGCCGACGTGGAGTACCCCGAGGCCCGCCTGCGCGCCGAGTCGGGCGCCGCCGAGGGCATCGAGTGGATCGGCTCCGGCTCGGTCGTCGAACGCCTCTGGACCAAGCCGTCGATCAGCATCACCGGCCTCGACGCGCCCAAGGTCGAGGGCGCCTCCAACACCCTCGTCCCCGCCGCCCGCTGCCGCATCAGCATGCGCATCGCCCCGGGCGACACGACCGCCAACGCCGTCCAGTGCCTCCAGGCGCACCTCGAGAAGCACACCCCCTGGGGCGCGACCCTCACGACGACCGTCGTCGACACCGGCGAGGCGACGCAGATCGACGCCAGCGGACCGGCGTACGACGCCGCGCGCGCCGCGTTCGCCGAGGCCTGGGACGGCACCGCCCCGGTCGACATGGGCGTCGGTGGCTCGATCCCCTTCATCGCCGAGTTCCTCGAGGCGTTCCCGCAGGCCAGCGTGCTGGTCACCGGCGTCGAGGACCCCGACACCCGCGCCCACGGCGCCAACGAGGGCCTCCACCTCGCCGAGTTCGAGAAGGTCGTCAAGGCCGAGGCGCTGCTCCTCCGCAACCTCGGCGAGCTGCCCCGCGGCTGACGCTCGCTCGCTCGGGCGGGTGGTTCCGGCCCACCAAGCCGTCGGTAGC
>Ga0247820_10001252_pt1 | contig 14334 bp, 13 predicted proteins | sample 13C_Glucose_Day1_2_FD_192480 | JGI IMG/M metagenome (GOLD analysis project Ga0247820, IMG submission 192480) | Soil microbial communities from agricultural site in Penn Yan, New York, United States - 13C_Glucose_Day14 | ecosystem: Environmental > Terrestrial > Soil > Agricultural land | place...
GGTCCACGGCTTCCTTCCGCACCGCACACCGGCGCCCCCGTCGCCGGGCATCGGTCGGGGCCGCAACGCGGTCTGTTCCATGGTTCGCCTCCGGCGCGGGTACGGGGAGTCAGACGAGGACCGGGGGCGCCGGTGTGCGGTGCGGAAGGAAGCCGTGGACCCGGCCGGACAGGTACTCGTCCTTGTACCGGTCCACGTTCCGGTGCCAGTTGAGGATGCCGGCCATCCAGTTCCGCAGGTCCGCCACATAGCCCGACATGATCGCCCGCGCGTCCTCCGACAGCTGGAAGTCGTCGTAGACGACGGGCAGTTCGTGCTCCGCGACGTGCTCGAACTGGCGCATGCGCTGGTTCATCAGGTCCTGCACCACGGGCAGCGCGGTCGGGTAGTCGACGCCGAAGAAGTTCTGCACCACGAGGACCGCGTTGTGCATCTCCCCCTCGAACTCGATCTCCTTCTGGTACGAGAAGACGTCGTTGAGCAGGCACGCGTAGTCGATCGCCGCGTTCTCCAGGGAGCGGACGGGACCGCTGCGGTAGACCTCCGGGGGCACCGCGGGTCCGTGTCCGGCGCGGCAGAGTCCCAGGGTGAGGTCGGAGCCGAAGGTGGCGCGCCGCATCTCCAGGTAGTCCACCGGGTCCGGGACACGGTTCTGGATCTGGTTGGACAGCTCCCACACCCAGGACTCTGTCATCGTGTCGACGGCCGACCTCAGGGGGCGGCGCTCGTCGGGCGTCATCCCGGCCGTCGTACGCGTCCACAGGTCGGTCAGGGACCGCTCCATGGCGTTGACGGGCGGCGGGACCTCCTCGCCGTCGAGGGGCATGCAGGCCGACAGGCGGGCGGTGGTCAGCCGGGCGGCGGCCAGATCGCGGCGGTGGCCGTAGACGAGCGGGTAGTAGTCGTCCCCGTAGGTGCCGAAGGCCAGCCAGCCGGAGGCGAGGTCGAGCTCGTCCTGGGTGGCGTCCGGGTCGAGGCCCGCGGCGCACAGGGCGAGGTCGCAGCTCTCCAGCTTGTCCTCGTCCCAGACGCCCTCACCGAGGATGCCCATCCGCCGCGACCACTCCAGCAGGTGGCTCCGCGCGCCGTCGAGGGCGGGGCTCAGCCGCAGCGGGAACGGCATGCGGATCTCGGGGATCACCGAGGGGCCGACCTTCCGGTACGGCACGTGCGCGTGGGCGCGCAGCCTCTCGGTCGCCGCCCCGGCGAGCAGCGCGCCGACGTCGGCGGCGGTCGTCCCCGGTCCGGAGGGAGCCCCCCAGGGGTTCCCGGAACGCGCGCCCTCGTTCATGTAGCGGCTGGAGCGCATGTGCCATTCGTGGCCGCCCGACTGCCAGTCCTGCAGCCCCTTCGTGTACGCCGCGACGGCCGCGGCGCCCGCCGGGTCGAGCCCCTTCTCCAGGGCCACGGCGGGGACTTCGGTGAACGCGGTGTGCTCGAACTGGTGCAGCCGCGAGGTGAGGACGTCGTTGACGATGTCGGCGGCCTCCTGGGTGGTGCAGCCGAAGAAGGTCTCCAGGACGAGTACGCCGTTGCTGAGTTCGCCCTCGTCCTCGACCTCCCGCTGGTAGGAGAACAGGTCGTTGCGCAGGTGGACGGCGTCGGAGAACGTCTCCATCAGCACCCTGAGCGGCCTGGTCCCGGCGACGGCGGCGGGCACCTCGGCGGTCGCGTACTCCACCAGCCCGGCGGACCAGGGCGCGCCGCCCACCTTGCGGCGCATCTCGATGTACTCGACGGGGTTGGCGATCCGCCCCTCGTTGATGTTGGACAGCTCCCACATCGACTCGTTGAGGAGGTGCTCGGTGGCGACCGCGAACCTGCGGCGCCAGCCGGCGGACATGGCGGGTACGGTCCGCGCCCACAGGTCGGCGAGACCGGCCTCGACCGGGTTCTCCGGTTCGGGTACGGGGGTCGCCGGGTCGAGGGGCATGAACAGCGGCAGCCGGTCCAGGTGGGCCTTGCCGGCGGTGCGGTCCTGGCTGCGTTTGAACTTCTCCAGGAAGTGGTCGTCGAAGAAGAAGACCCACACGTACCAGTCGGTGACGAGCGAGAGGGCGGGCCCGTCGCAGTCGGGGTGGGTGTAGGCGCAGAGCAGGCCGTAGTCGTGCGCGTCGAGGTCGGCCTGCTCCCAGACCCCGCTGCCTTCCAGCATGCCCATCTCGCGCGCCCACCCGGTCGAGTGGGCGCGGGCCTCCTCGACGTGCGGGTTGAGCCGCGCGGGATGCGGCAGGTAGAAGTGCGGGAGTTCGAACGGCTGCGTCATGGCCGGGGGCTACCCGTGGCCCGGTGACGGCATCCACCCGGCCCCGCATGATCACACCATCGCGTGAACCGTGCCCCGTGAGGGAGTCGCGGGCGCTATGTCCGCACCTGGATCAGCGCGTGGGTGCCGGCGGTGCGCCAGCGCCGGCCCTCCGCCGCGTCCAGCGCCGCCTCGGTGGCGGCGGTCAGCCCGGTGACGACGTCGGACTTGAGGGTGCGCAGGGCGGCGACCGGGCCCGGGAAGTAGTCCGTGACCCCGGCGAACGGTGTGGTCGGGGGCCAGTACCGGTCGCCCACGAGGCGGCGGTAGTTGAGGTCGCCCTTGACGACGGTGAGGGTGGCCGCGGCGAAGTCCGCGCGGAGGTCGTCGGGCATCTCGGCGTACGGCAGCGGTGCGCAGGAGAACGGGTGGGCGCGGAGGGTGAGCCGGCCGTCGGAGAGGGCGTCCCACAGGCCGCGGCCGTACCCGGCCGCCGCGCCCTGGGCGCCGGTGAGTCTGCGTACCGCGTCGACGACGTCGGCGGTGGTGGCGTCGGAGACGTAGTACGGGTAGGGCTTGACGTGCAGCACCGCCCGGCCGATCCGGCCGTGCGCCAGCAGATGGGCGACGAGCAGCAGGTCCGGGACGAGTTCGCGGCCGGCGTTGTCGGCGACCAGGCACAGGGTGCCGGTGCCGGAGGCGCCGAGCAGCGTCCACAGCCGTTCGCTGTCGTCGGCCACCAGGGCGGGGACGGCGGCCGTCCGCTCGGCGCCCTCGGCGGACAGCCGGAAGCCGAGGTCGGCGCGGTTGCCCCACAGGGAGCCGTGCAGCAGGGCGCGGGCCCGTTCGTCCGCCGGGCGCCCGGCGAGGTCGTCGAGGGCGGCCAGTTCCTCGTCGGTGGCGGGTGAGTCGAGTTCGGCGAGCTTGGACGGGCGGAACGGGTCGATGCCCCGCCAGGGTCCGGGGCCGAAGTAGCCCACCGCGTCCAGCAGCCGGCGGTAGAACCAGCTCTCGGACCAGAGCCAGGGCACGTCGTACCAGGAGCGGCCCGCGTAGGAGTCCATTCCCCAGGCCGCCCAGCGTTCCCGGTCGTGGGCGCCGGCGGGGAGGGGCTCGAGGGCGCCCCCGGTGCATTCGGCGAGCAGGGCGTCGAGCGCGCGGTGCTGCGCGGGTCCGTAGGGGAAGGCCTCGCGCACCTGCCGGATGATCGCGGGGTGCCGCTCGGCCAGCACACCGTGGGGGAAGGTGCCGGGCCGGTCGCCGAGGATCACGGGCGCGGTGGGGGTGTCGGACATGCGGCTCACCGTAACGCGCGCCCGTGCCCGCGCGCCGGAGCTCACACCGGCGCGATCTCCCGTTCCAGCCGGGCGGCCAGCGAGAGGTAGCGGGCGCGCCGGGTCACGGGGACCAGGCCGCGGATGAGGAGCTGCCACATCTCCGCCGTGCGGCGGGGCTGCCGGGCGACGGACTCGCGGGAGCGGCCGACGACCCGGGTGCCGACGAAGAAGCAGACCAGGGAGTGCGCCACGACGTCGATGTCGACGTCCGGGTGGACGTCGGACTCCTTCACGGCGCCGAGGAGCCGGGAGGTGACGATGTCCAGCCACTCGGTGAAGGGGTGGCTGAGCGGCGGACGCGGGCGGGTGCCGCCGGTGGCGAGGCGCAGTCCGGCCCGCAGGACGGGGTCCTCGGCCGACATCCTGGCTATGCAGAAGGTGAGGCGCATCAGCGCCTCCAGCGAGGTCTGCCCGCGCGTCTCGGTGTCCCTGGCCAGCCGGCGGCTGGTCGCGGACTGGAGTTCCAGGATGGCGTGGGCGAGGTCCTCCTTCGCGGCGAAGTGGAAGTAGAGGGCCCCCTTGGTCACTTGGGCGTGCTCGACGATGTCGCTGAGACTGGTCGATTCATAGCCCTGCCGGTCGAACAGGTCGGCGGCGGCCGTGATGATCGTCGCGCGGGTCTGCTCGGCGCGTACCTGCCTCGCCATCGCCTTAACTCCTGTGCCGGAAAGGAACGGGTCATGCCGTTTGTTTTGACGCCCAGTACACGATAGCTCACCCTGCGGCGACAACCATCATGCGTCCGGACCACCGGACTTGGACACATCCGACAAATCAAACGCGCTCCGTGAAAGAAAACAGCACGTCCGGTATCTAAGTGTGGCAGGCGCCGGGGCAAAGGGGAACGGCGGGCCGCCAACCCGCCGCCGGCGCTCGGCGGTTGCCGGGGCAAGGGCCGCCGCAACCGATTCACGGCGCGGTGAACGCGGCGGCCGGTCCTTCCGTACTGCACGGAAGGACCGACGTGTTCCCGCCCGGCCGAGGAGGCGTTCCGGATGCCCCGGACGACCGCACACCGCACCGCGCTCGCGGCGGTCTTCGCGACCCCGCTGCTGCTGCCGCTGTGGGCGGCCGGGCCGGCCGGGGCCCACGGTGCGCCGACGGATCCGGTGAGCCGGGTCGTGGCCTGCTCGCCGGAGGGCGGCGAGCGCGCGGGGTCGGCGGCCTGCCGGGCCGCCGTCGCCGCCAACGGCGGGCCGTTCACGGCGTGGGACAACCTGCGGGTGGCGGACGTCGGCGGCCGGGACCGGCAGCGGATCCCCGACGGGCGGCTGTGCAGCGGGGGCCTGCCCGCCTACCGGGGCCTCGACCTCCCGCGCACGGACTGGCCGGCGACGCGGGTGGCGCCCGGCGGGGCGCTGCCGGTGACGTACGCCTCGACGATCCCGCACACCGGCACCTTCCGGATGTACCTGACCAGGCCCGGCTACGACCCGGCGAAGCCGCTCACCTGGTCCGACCTGCCCGCGAAGCCGTTCGCCGAGGTCACGGACCCCGCGCTGACGGACGGCGCGTACCGGTTCCGGGTGACGCTGCCGTCGGACCGGACGGGGCGTCATGTGCTCTACACGGTCTGGCGGAACAGCGGCACCCCCGACACGTACTACTCGTGCGCGGACGTGGTGTTCCCGGAGGCGGAGAAGCCGGCGGACCCGGCACGGGAGAGTACGGCGGACCCGGCGGAGGCGGAGAAGTCGGCGGACCCGGTGGAGAAGGGCCCGGCCCCCTCGTCGTCGGCTCCGCGTCCCCGGACGGCGGCCACCCCGGCCGCGGGCGCCCCGGCGCCGCGTGCCGCGGGGACCGCGGGCGCGGCCACGGCGGACACCACCGCCGCCGCGTCGGGGCCCTCCGCCCCGCTGCTCGCGGGCGGCGCCGGCGCCGTCCTGGTGCTCACCGGGGGCGCCGCGCTGGCGCTGCGGCTGCGCCGGCGCTGAGCGGCGGGCGCGCCGGATCCTTTCCGTACCGCCCGTGCGGTTCGGCGGGGACAGGGGCCGTTCCGGCTCACGGTTCATCACGATGCGGCAGCATCGCCTCACTTCACGTGGCTGTTCACTTGACTACCAGTGGTTCCACAGGGTTGGCTCCGGGCCAGTGAAAGTCACCCGTTCGGCGCACGCCCCCGCGAGTCCGTCGGGGCCCTTCCCCTGCTCTTGCTCGGCCGCACAGCGAGGTCCGCACTCCTCATGATCACTCGTCCCCCGTCCCGCCGCCTCCCGAGACGCCGCCCGGCGGCGCTGGCCGTCGCCGTGGCGCTGCTGGCCACCGGCTGCTCCGCCTTCGGCGCGACCGACGACTCCTCGGACTCCGACGGCCGTCCGAGCGGTTCCCGCGCCGGAGGGATCAAGGTCACGATGGTCACCCACGGCAGCGAGGGCGACGCGTTCTGGGACCGGGTGAAGAGGGGCGCCGAGGCGGCGGCCGCCAAGGACGGCATCGAGCTGACGTACCTGAGCGACCCGGACCCGGCGGGACAGGCCGACCTGGTCCGCGAGGCGGTCCGCGACGGCGTCGACGGCATCGCGCTGACGCTGGCCAGGCCGGCCGCCATGAGGGGCCCGGTCAACGAGGCGCGGGCGGCGGACATCCCCGTGGTCGGGCTCAACTCCGGTATCGACGCCTGGAAGTCGGCGGGGCTGCTGGAGTACTTCGGCCAGGACGAGAGCGTGGCGGGGCGGGCCGTCGGCGACAAGCTGGACGAGCTGAAGGCCAAGCACGCCCTGTGCGTCGTCCACGAGCGTGGCAACGTTGCCCTGGAGGCCCGCTGCGCCGGCGTGAAGAAGACGTTCGGCGGGACGACGGAGAACCTCTACGTGGACGGCACCGACATGCGCGCCGTCTCCGGCATCATCACCGCCCGGCTGCGGCAGGACCCGACCATCGACGAGGTCATCACCAACGGGGCGGACTTCGCGCTCACCGCGGTCGACGCCGTCGCGGAGGCGGACAGCGGCGCCGACGTCGCCACGTTCGACCTCAACAACGACCTGGTGGACGCGGTGCGCGGCGGCAACGTCCAGTTCGCCGTGGACCAGCAGCCGTACCTGCAGGGCTATCTCGCCGTGGACGCCCTGTGGCTGTACCGCACCAACGGCAACATCAGCGGCGGCGGGGTCGCGCCCGTGCTCACCGGACCGGCGTTCGTCACCAAGGCCAACGCGGCCTCGGTCGCCGGGTTCGCCGCCGACGGAACCCGCTGACGGGCCCACCCCGTGCGTACCTCCCCCACCACCCGACCGCTCTAGGACCACGATGTCTCCACGGACAGGTGCCCGGCGCCGTTTCGGCTCCATACGTCTCTCGCTCTTCCTCCTCGCGCTGGTGCCCAGCGTCACCCTGGCCGGCATGTGGGGCCTGACGACGATCCAGATGTTCTCCGAGGGTCTCGAGCTGCGTGCGCAGACCGAACTGAGCCGCTCCACCGGCGCGATGGGCACCCACGCCACGCTCGCGCTGCAGCAGGAGCGGCGGCTGACCGCCGCGTGGCTGGCGGAGCCGGACAGCCCCAGGACCGCTCTCGACGCGCAGCGCAAGCGGTCCGACGAGGCGGTGGCGAAGCTGGTCGGCCAGTCGGACGCGATCGCCGAGGCCCCGGCGCGCATCTCGGACCGGCTGTACGGGGTGCTCGGCTCGGTGGGCAGCCTGGAGTACTACCGGCAGCAGGTGGACGACCCCAGCGACATCACCGCCGAGCAGGCGCTCGACCAGTACACCTCGATCATCGACGACCAGATCCACGCCTTCCAGGAGCTCTCCCAGGTCGACGACGGGGATCTGACCTCGCAGGCCGAACCGCTGGTCTCGCTGGACCACGTGGCGGAACTGCTCTCCGAGGAGGACGCGCGGCTCACCCTCGCCTGGACCTCCGGTCGCCTGGACACGCAGGGCTGGAACGATTTCGCGAAGCTGGTGCACACCCGCCGCTGGCTGGTCGACGACCAGATCGTGCCCTCGCTGCGCGGCGAGACCAAGACGCAGACCGAGCGGATCCTGCAGAGCGCGGAGTGGCGCGGCCTGGAGGCGATCGAGGACCAGATCCTGGCGACCCCGCCCACGGGCGAGAAGCTGAGCGTCGAACTGCCCGAGCTGCAGGAGCGCTGGGTCGAGGCCGTGGACCGGATCTCCCCGCAGTACGCCACCATGATCCGGCAGCAGACCGACGCGCTGCTCGTCCGCAGCGCCGACGAGGCCCGCAGCCTGCTGCTGACGGCCGCCGCGCTGAGCGCCGCCGGACTGCTCGCGCTGCTGCTGTGCGTCGGCCTGTCCTGGCGCATCACCCGCTCGCTCTCCCGCCGGCTGCGCGGTCTGCGGGTGGCCACCCTCGGCCTCGCGGAGGAGCGGCTGCCCGACGTGGTGGCCCGGCTGGAGCGGGGCGAGAAGGTCGACCCGGAGTCGGCGACCACTCCGCTGGACTACGGGCACGACGAACTGGGCCAGGTGGCACAGGCGTTCAACACCGCGCAGCGCACCGCCGTGCACACCGCGGTCGAACTGGCCGACACCCGGCGCGGTTTCCAGAAGGTCATCCTCGGTATCGCGCGGCAGAGCCAGAACCTGGTCAACCTCCAGCTCAGCAAGCTCGACGCGCTGGAACGCCGGCACACCGACCCCGAGGTCCTCAAGGGGCTGTACGAACTGGACTCCACGGCCAGCCAGTTGCGCCGGTACGAGGAGAACCTGGTCATCGTCAGCGGTGAGCGCCCCGGCCGCTCCTGGAGCGAGCCGGTCGCGCTGATCGACATCATGCGCAGCGCCGTCGGCGAGGTCGCCGAGTACCAGCGGGTGGAGCTGCACACCGAGGAGGAGGTGTCCGTCGCCCCGCCCGCGGTGGCCGACGTGATCCATCTGCTGGCCGAGCTGATCGACAACGCGACGGTGTACTCGCCGGCGCCGAGTCCCGTCGGGGTGCGGGCCACGATGGTGGCCAAGGGGCTCGCCGTCGAGATCGAGGACCGGGGCCTCGGCATGTCGGACGAGGACTACGCCTCCCTGAACGCCCAGCTCACCAAGGCGCCGCAGTTCGACGTGGTGGCGCTCGCCGACGACCTCCGGCTCGGCATGTTCGTGATCTCCCAGCTCGCGCACCGGCACGGCATCGCCGTCACCCTGCGCCCCTCGCCGTACGGCGGCACGACGGCGATCGTGCTCGTCCCGCACGAGATCGTGGTGCGGGACGTGCCCTCCGGCGGCGGGACGCGGGAGCGCCGCGCCGGGACGGCGGAGGAGACCCCGGCCGCCGGGGAGCGTGCCGAGGGCCTGCCGCGGGAGACCGCCGCCGCGGGCGTGGAACGGGCCGCCGCGGCCCGGCCGGCGGCCGCCGTGCGGACCGCCCCCGCGCCGGCGCCCGCGCCCCGCAAGGACGGTCTCACGCCGCTCCCCCGCCGGGTGCCGCAGACGAGCCTGGCCGCCGAACTCCGCGACGACGTCCCGCCGGAGGCCGACGGGGACTCCGGTGAGGACTTCACCGCGGAACGCGCCGCCTCCTCCCTCGCCGGCTTCCAGCGCGGCACGTACCAGGCGCGGGACGACGACGACACCGACGGGACGCCGCCGGAGGGCGCGGACGCGGGGGCCGCACCGGTGCGCGTGCCCGCCGCCCACGAGCCCCCGACTCCGCCCGCAGACCGCTGACCGCCGACCGCTCACGAAGGAACACCGTCATGACACGCCCCATACCCGCCACCCACACCCAGCTGGACCAGCTGCTGACCGGACTCGTGGAACGGGTCGCCGACGTGAACCAGGCCGTGGTGCTCTCCGAGGACGGACTGGTGGTGAGCAAGTCCACCGGCTTCCCGCGGGACGACGCGGAGCGCCTCGCCGCCACCGCGTCCGGTCTGATGAGCCTCAGCAAGGGCGTCAGCATGGACTTCCGCGGCGGCCCGGTGCGTCAGGCGCTCATCGAGATGGCGCAGAGCTTCCTGATCCTCACCTCGGCGGGCCCGGGCGCCCATCTGGTGGTGCTGACCGGCCCGAACGCGGACGTCGGCGTGGTGGCGTACCAGATGAACATGCTGGTGAAGAAGATCGGCGAGCACCTCAGCGCGGCCCCGCGGGACATCGCGGGGCCGGCCGTCGACCCCGGCGTGTGAGGTGGGCGGAAGCGACTCGGCGGGCCGGCTCGTCCGGCCGTTCACCCTGACCGGTGGACGGACCCGGCCCAGCCGCGGCGACTTCACGCTCATCACCACGGTGACGGCGGCGGACCCGCAGCCGGAGGCCGCGGCCCGGCCGCAGCCCGAGCACGCGCGGATCCTGCGGCTGTGCGCCGAGCCGGTCGCGGTCGCCGAGCTCGCCGCGCGTCTCGACCTCCCCATGAGCGTGGTCGTCATCATGCTGTGCGACCTGCTGGAGGCGGGCCGGATCACCATCCACCCCCCGCACCCCGTCAACCGCACCACTCCGGATCTGGATCTGCTGCAGAAAGTGAGGGAGGGCCTTGGCCGGCTCTGACACCACCGCCCGGTCGTCCGGCGGGCGTTCGGCACCCGACACGGTCAAGATCCTGATCGCCGGCGGCTTCGGCGTGGGCAAGACCACCATGGTCGGCTCGGTCAGCGAGATCGTGCCGCTGCGCACCGAGGAACCGCTGACCATGGCGGGCCTGGGCGTCGACGACCTGAACGGCGTCGAGGAGAAACGTGCCACCACGGTCGCCCTGGACTTCGGCCGGATCACCGTCTCGGACGACCTGGTGCTGTACCTCTTCGGCACCCCGGGGCAGCAGCGGTTCTGGTTCATGTGGAACGACCTGGCGGTCGGCGCGCTGGGCGCGGTGGTCCTGGTGGACGTGCGCAGGCCCAAGTCGAGTTTCGCCGCGATCGACTTCTTCGAGCGGCGGGGCATCCCGTTCGTGATCGCCGTCAACGGCTTCCACGGGGAGCACCCGTACCCGGTCGAGGACATCCGGGAGGCGCTGGCGCTGCCGGACGGGGTGCCCGTGCTGCTCTGCGACGCCCGGGAGCGGGAGTCGTGCCGGGACGTGCTGATCTCGCTGATCGACCGGCTGATCGCGGAGGCGGCCCCGGCGGGGTGAACGGCCCGTGGGGTGCGGCCCGCCGGCCGCACCCCGCGCGGGTCAGTCCAGACCGGCCGACTTCAGCCAGGCCTTGGCCACGTCCAGCGGGTCCTTCTTCTCCAGCTGCACCTGGGCGTCCAGGTCGAGCAGCGTCTCGGTGTCGAGCTTCGCGGAGACCGCGTTCAGCGCCTCGACGCCCTCCTGGGGCAGCCCGTCCTTGCTCACCAGCGGGGTGACGTTGGCGAAGCCGAAGAGGTTCTCCGGGTCCTTCAGGACGACGAACTTCTCCTTGACGATGGTCGGGTCGGTGGTGAAGACGTCCGCGGCCTGGACCTCGTTCCCGGTGAGTGCCGCCTGGGTGAGCGGGCCGCCCGCGTCGAGTGCCTTGAACGACTTGAACTTCAGGCCGTAGACGGACTCCAGGCCCTTCAGCCCCTGCTTCCGGGTCTGGAACTCGGGAGAGCCGCCTATGGTGATCTCCGGGGCGGCGTCCTTGAGGTCGGCGAGGGTGGACTCGGCGGTGAGTCCGTGCTTCTTCGCGGTCTCGGCGTTGAGGGCGACCGAGTCCTTGTCCTCGGCCGGCGACGACTCCAGCAGCGTCAGCTTCTTGTCCAGCTTCGCCTTGGCGGCCTCGTTCACGGCCTCCGCCGACTCCTGCCCGGCCTCGGGGTCGAGGTAGGCGAGGAGGGAGCCGTTGTACTCCGGCAGGACCGTGATGGAGCCGTTCTTCATCAGGCCGTACGTCGTCTCACGGCTGCCGATGTTGTGCTTGTAGTCGACCTTGAGGCCCTTGGCGCGGAGCGCCTCGCCGTAGATGTCGGCGAGCAGGGTGCTCTCGGCGAAGTTGTTCGAGCCGACGACGACGGTGCCGGCCTCGGCCTTCTCCCCCTCGAGGGGGTTGTCGGAGGTGTCGTCGGAGGAGGAGCAGCCCGCGAGCAGCGCCGCCGCGGCGGCGAGCGCGACGGCCGCCGCGCCGGTGTGCCTCGTTCTGGACCTGCTGCGCTGCGCGGTAGAAGTCATTCGCCGATCCAATCCAGCCGTTCCTGGGGAGTCAAGAACGTACTGGTTACGGTTTGTCGCACAGTTGATCGAACGTCAGCGCCTGCGCACACCGGGCGACACGGCCAGCCGGCCCACCGCCCAGAACACCGCGAGGGTGGCCAGCGCCAGGACGGCCACCAGGGTGGCGCCGCCGACCACCTTCTCGTAGTCGCGCTGGTAGAGCCCGTCGATGATGTACCGGCCGAGCCCGCCGAGACTGACGTACGCGGCGATGGTGGCGGTCGACACGATCTGGATGGCGGCGGACCGCAGACCGCTCAGGACGAGCGGGAGCGCCACCGGCACCTCGACCCGGAAGAGGATCCGCGACTCCCGCATGCCCATGCCCCTGGCGGCGTCCACCGGGGCGGGGTCGACGGAGCGCACGGCCTCGTAGGTGGTCACCAGGATCGGCGGGATCGCCAGCACGACGAGCGGGATCATCACCGGCAGCAGACCGAAGCCGATCAGCAGGACGGCGAGCACCAGCAGTCCGAAACTGGGCAGGGCGCGGGCGGCGTTGGCGATGAAGGCGAGGGCGTTCCCGCCGCGTCCGGTGTGGCCGGTCAGCAGGCCGACGGGCAGGCCGATCGCGGCGGCCACGGCGAGCGCCAGCAACGAGTACTGCAGGTGCTCCCAGAAGCGCTGCGGGATGCCGTCGTAGCCGTGCCAGTGGGCGCTGTCGCTGAAGAAGGCGTTGACGAAGTCGAGGACGTTCACCGGAGCGCCCCCTCGGGGTCCCGCGCCGCGGCGGGCCGGGGACGGGTTCCGGCGCGGGGCATCCACGGCGTCAGCAGCACCCGCAGCCCGACCAGCAGGGCGTCGCACAGGATGGCCAGGACGGCCATCGTGAGCACGGCGTTCACGGCGAGTTCGGGCCGGTCGTACTTCTGCGCGGCGGCGAGCAGGTTGCCGAGGGCGCCCTGGTTGCCGATCAGGGCGCCGACGCTGACCAGGGAGATGCTGGACGCGGTGGCCACCCGGAGCCCGGCGACGATGGCGGGCGCGGCGATGGGCAACTGCACCTGGAGGTAGCGGCGTACGGGGCCGAGGCCCATCGCGGTGGCCGCGGTCAGGGTCTCGTCCGGCACCGAGCGCACACCGTCGACGATGGCCGGGACCAGCACCACCAGGCTGTACAGGGCCAGCGGGATCATCACGGTGAGCTCGGTCTGGCCGGTGTAGTCGATGAGGACGACGAAGAACGCCAGGGAGGGGATGGCGTACAGCACGGTCGTGGTGCCGAGCACGGGCGGGTACAGCCAGCGGAAGCGCCCGCACAACTGGGCGACGGGCAGGGCGAGGAGCAGTCCCGCGGCCACCGGCAGCAGGGCCTCCCTCATGTGCACGCCGATCAGGCCGGCCCAGCTGTTCTGGAGGTCGCTGGGGATGTCGAAGAAGCCGTTCACTCGGCGACCCCGGCCTTCTCCGTGTCCGCCCGGCCCTCGGTGTGGGCGGCGCGGATCGCCTCGCCGATGGTCTGCTGCGAGACGACGCCGGTCACCCGGCCGTCGCCGTCCACCGCGACCGCCCAGCCGACGGGCGAGAGCACGGCGCAGTCGAGGGCGACCCGCAGGGAGTCGGCGCCGGGCGTGAACGGCCGCCCGTACGGCAGCAGCCGGTCCGCGCGGACGTCCCCGGCGGTCGCCTCCTCGCGGGCGGCCCAGCCGAGCGGGCGGCCGTCGGCGTCGGTGACCAGCAGGTGCGCGGCCCCGGTGGCGGCGGCCGGTCCGGCGGCGGCGCCGGACCGGATCACGGCGTCGGTCGTCAGCTCCAGCGCGGCGGACGGGAAGAAGGACAGCCGCCGGATGCCGCGGTCGGCGCCCAGGAAGTCCTCGACGAAGCCGTCGGCGGGGTGCGACAGCAGTTCGGCGGGCGGCGCGTACTGGGCGAGCCGGCCGCCCTCGCGCAGTACCGCGACCATGGTGCCCAGCTTGATCGCCTCGTCGATGTCGTGGGTGACGAAGACGATGGTCTTGCCCAGCTCGTCCTGGATGCGCAGGAGTTCGTCCTGCAGCCCCTTGCGCACCACGGGGTCGACGGCCGAGAACGGCTCGTCCATCAGCAGCACCGGCGGGTCCGCGGCGAGCGCCCGCGCCACCCCGACGCGCTGCTGCTGGCCGCCGGAGAGCTGGTACGGGTACCGCTTGGCCAGCGAGGGGTCGAGGCCCACCCGCTCCATCAGCTCCGCCGCCCGTTCCCGGGCCCGCTGCTTGCCCCAGCCGAGCATCCGGGGGACGGTGGCGATGTTGTCGACGATCGTGCGGTGCTGGAACAGCCCCGCGTTCTGGATGACGTACCCCATGGACCGGCGCAGGGTGGTGACCGGCTGCCGCCGGCTGTCCTCACCGTCCAGGAGGATCGTTCCCTCGGTGGGTTCGACCATCCGGTTGATCATGCGGAGGGTGGTCGTCTTGCCGCACCCCGAGGGCCCGACGAGGACGGTGATCGAGCGGTCGGGGATGTCCAGTGACAGCCGGTCCACCGCCACCGTGCCGTCCGGGTACCGCTTCGTGACTGAGTCGATCCGTATCAAGACGCGGAATACCCTTCCGATGGGCGGACGGTTGTGGCCTGGGCCTGACGGTCTGACGCCGGTCGAGTCTAGACGCCACCCCTGACATGCACCTGGAAGCACGGACGCCCGTGTCGCCGTCGGGACGGGCGGCACGGGCGCCGGGGCGTGTGCGGGGGGC
>Ga0247820_10001253_pt1 | contig 14332 bp, 16 predicted proteins | sample 13C_Glucose_Day1_2_FD_192480 | JGI IMG/M metagenome (GOLD analysis project Ga0247820, IMG submission 192480) | Soil microbial communities from agricultural site in Penn Yan, New York, United States - 13C_Glucose_Day14 | ecosystem: Environmental > Terrestrial > Soil > Agricultural land | place...
TTCGACTGCCTGTACCGCGACGGCGTGTCGCTCGTCGACCGGCCGGCGCACGAGCGCTTCGACGCGCTGGCGGCCGCGTTGCCCGCGCCGCTCGTCGTGCCGCGGCTGATCACGGCCGACGTCGCGGCGGCGGAGGATTTCTACGCAGACACGCTCGCACGCGGCCATGAAGGCGTGATGGCGAAGGCGCTCGATGCCCCGTACGAAGCGGGCAGCCGCGGCGCGAGCTGGCTCAAGGTCAAGCGCGCGCACACGCTCGATCTCGTCGTGCTGGCGGCGGAGTGGGGCAACGGGCGGCGCCGCGGCTGGCTGTCGAACCTGCACCTGGGCGCGCGCGATCCGGCCGGCGGCTGGGTGATGCTCGGCAAGACGTTCAAGGGCATGACGGACGCGCTGCTCGAGTGGCAGACGCGCGAGCTGCTCGCGCGCGAGAGCGGGCGCGAGGGCCACGTCGTGCACGTGCGGCCGGAACTGGTGGTGGAGATCGCGTTCAACGATCTGCAGGAGAGCCCGCAATACCCGGGCGGCCTTGCGCTGCGCTTTGCGCGCGTGAAGGGATATCGGCACGACAAGCGGCCGGAAGACGCGGACACGATCGAGACGGTGCGTGCGCTGGCTGGTTGCGGTAGCTGAGCACTTCCTCTCCCTCTCCCGCTCGCCGGAGACGGCGGGGATCTCATCGGCCGCCTGCTGGGGCCATGGTGATGAACTGCGCGCGCATCTTCTCGAACCTGCGGGACGGCCGCGACGCCACCTCGGGCGTCGAGCCGGTGCGCATCAGCGTGGTGATGCGCGAGAACCTGCCGTGATCAGCTGCGCGTGCGCTGCGGCGCGGCGCCGCCGGGGCGATGCAGGTGGCGGAACGTGATGCGGCCCTTGCTGAGGTCGTAGGGCGACATCTCCAGCGAGACGTTGTCGCCGGCGAGGATGCGGATGTGGTTCTTGCGCATCTTCCCCGACGTGTAGGCGACGAGCTCGTGCCCGTTGTCGAGCTTCACGCGGAAGCGCGAATCCGGCAGCACTTCGTTGACGACGCCGTGCATCTCGATCAGTTCTTCCTTGGCCATGAAACCTCCTGGGCTGCGGTCGAGCGGCTGCGCAGCACATGCCGACGCAGTGCAGAACGCCAAGCGAATCGATGAAGGGGAGTCGACCGAGGCCCGCTCGTGGGAGCGCGGGGAACAGAAGAGACCTACGAAGAGACGGTCTTGTGCATGTCTACACCGCGCATTTTAACCCGCGAGCCCTCCCATGGGCGTCAACCAGGCCCTATTCGTGCCAGGAAACCACTTCGCCGAGCGGCGCGCGCTCGGTGCGGAAGCCGTTCGCCGGGTGGGCCGGATCCTCGAAGCCGAACGAGATGCCGCACACCACGAGGCGGTTCGCCGGCAAGCCGAGGCACTCGCGCACCACGCCGGGCCACGAGGCGAGCGCCGCCTGGGCGATGGTGGCCACGCCGAGGCTGCGCGCGGCCAGCATGAAATTGTTCACGTAGGCGCCGCAGTCCACCGCGCCGTACACGCCGAGCGCCGCTTCAGTGGTGACGATGGCCACGTGCGGCGCGCCGAAGAGGCGGAAATTCTCGCGCGCCTGGCGCGCCGAAGCCGCCCGGTCGCCGCGCTGGACGCCCACGCTGTCGTACAGCCCGAATCCGCAGGCCCGGCGGCGGGCCTGGTAGACGCCGGCGTATTCCACGGGCCAGGGGAAATCGGGTTGCGGCGGCAGTGTGTCCGACGCCTTCAGCATCGCGCGCCGGAACGCATCGGCCGCCATGCCGCTCGAGATCGCGATGTGCCACGGCTGTGCGTTGCACCACGAGGGCGTCTTCTGCGCGAGGCCGAGGATGCGCTCGATGGTGGCGCGCTCCACCGGCTGCGGCAGGAAGCCGCGGCAGCTGTAGCGCTGCGAGAGCACGGTGTCCAAGGCTTCGGCGAGCCGGTCGTCCGTAAATTCCATGACCCTCTCCCGTTGCGGAATCGGAGTCTACTTACCGACATGACAGCGAACCCTCCCGCCCGATGAGGGACGCGGCCGCGAAGGAAATGAACGGCGCGCCCGATCTGCTCGCGGGGCTGCGCGCCGCCTTCGATGCGGCCTGCGCGGCACTCGCCGGGCACTGCGCGGTGGACGGCCGGCTCGAAGCGCGCCGGCTCGACGCGCGCCAGGTGGCGAGCTTCGAGCTCGCGTGGGCGGCGGCGGACCTGCTGGCCGCCGAGACCGTGGTCCGCGCCCTCGCGCCGTCGACCACCGAGGCGCAGCGGCGGCTGGCGGGGGTCTTCATCGTGGAGGCGATCGCGGCCGTGCTGCCGCGGCTCGAAGGCCTGTGCATCGAGCTCGACCTCGGCCTGGCGCCCTTGCGCGCGCTGCGCGACGCGCCGACATGGGAAGCCCTGCGCCGCGAGGCCGGCAGCGCCGCCGCGCTCGAGGCGGCTGGCCGCGCGGTGGCCGCGGGCGACGGCGAGGTGGGCACGGTCGCGCTCGACGAACCGCACGCGCTCGCGCAGGAAGCGTTCCGCCGCTTCTCCGCAGACGTGGTGGCGCCGCAGGCCGAGGCGATCCACCGCCATGACCTCACGGTGCCGGAATCGCTGCTGAAGCCGCTGCGCGAGATGGGCGTATTCGGCCTCGCCATCCCTGAGCGCTTCGGCGGCAGCGGCCCCGACGACCGCGACGACACGCTCCTGATGGTGGTGGTGACGGAGGCGCTGTCCGAAGGCTCGCTGGCCGCCGCGGGCAGCCTCATCACGCGCCCGGAAATCCTGAGCCGCGCGCTGCTCGCCGGCGGCACGCACGAGCAGAAGGCGCACTGGCTGCCGAGGCTCGCGGCCGGCGACCCGCTATGCGCGATCGCCATCACCGAGCCCGACCACGGATCCGACGTGGCGAGCCTCACGCTGAAGGGCACGCGCGTGCCCGGCGGCTGGCGGCTCGACGGCGCGAAAACGTGGTGCACCTTCGCCGGCAAGGCGGGCGTGCTGATGGTGGTGACGCGCACCGACCCCGACCGCTCGCTCGGCTACAAGGGCCTGAGCCTGCTGCTGGTGGAGAAGCCGTCGTACGACGGCCACGAGTTCGAGTTCCGCCAGCCCGAGGGCGGCAAGCTCTCGGGCCGCGCGATCCCCACCATCGGGTATCGTGGCATGCATTCGTTCGACCTGTCGTTCGAGGACTGCTTCGTGCCGGACGCGAACGTCGTGGGCGGCGAGGGCGGCCTCGGCAAGGGCTTCTACCTGACGATGGCGGGCATGGTCGGAGGGCGCATGCAGACGGCGGCGCGCGCGTGCGGCGTGATGCGCGCGGCGCTGCGCGCGGCCATTCGCTACAGCGCCGACCGCCGGGTCTTCGGCGCGCCGCTGCAGGCGTATCCGCTCACGCTCGCGAAGCTCGCGCGCATGGGCGCGCGCCTGGCCGCGTGTCGGCAGCTCGCGTATGCGGTGGCCGGCCTCGTGGACCAGGGCGGCGGGCGCATGGAGGCCAGCCTCGTGAAGCTGCTTGCGTGCCGCTCCGCGGAGATCGTCACGCGCGAGGCGCTGCAGCTGCACGGCGGCATGGGCTATGCGGAGGAGACGCCGGTGAGCCGCTACTTCGTGGACGCGCGCGTGCTGTCGATCTTCGAGGGCGCGGAGGAGACGCTCGCGCTCAAGGTGGTTGCGCGCAGCCTGATGGAGCGCGCCCTCGGTCTCGCGCCGGGGGCCGCGTGATGGCGCCGCCGGACGGCATCCTCGCCGGCATGCGCGTGGTGGAGGCCGCGGCCTTCGTCGCGGCGCCGCTCGGCGGCATGACGCTCGCGCAGATGGGTGCCGACGTGATCCGCATCGACACGCTCGGCGGCGGGCTCGACCACCGGCGCTGGCCCGTCGCGGAGAACGGCACGAGTCTCTTCTGGTGCGGCCTGAACAAGTCCAAGCGCTCGGTGGCGCTCGACCTGTCGTCCCCCGAGGGGCGCGAGCTCGCGATGGCGCTGGTGTGCGCGCCGGGCGACGACGCCGGCATCTTTCTCACCAACTTCCCGCCGCGCGGGTGGCTCGACCACGAGCAGCTCATCCAGCGGCGCGCCGACCTGATCCAGCTCACGCTGCAGGGCGACCGCCGCGGTGGCGCCGCGGTGGACTACACCGTGAACGCGCGCGTCGGCGTGCCGTTCATCACCGGCCCCGCGGACCGCGACGACCCGGTGAACCATGTGCTGCCCGCGTGGGACCTCATCACCGGCCAGATGGTGGCCGTGGGCCTGCTCGCCGCGGAGCGGCACCGCCGCCGCACCGGCGAAGGCCAGCACGTGAAGGTGGCGCTGGAAGACGTGGCGCTGGCCGCGATGGGGCACCTGGGGTTCATCGCCGAGGCGCAGCTCGGCCAGGTGCGCGAGCGCCATGGCAACGAGCTGTTCGGCGCGTTCGGGCGCGACTTCGTCTGCGCCGATGGCGAGCGAGTGATGGTGGTGGGACTCACGCTGAAGCAGTGGCGCGCGCTGAGCGAGGCCGCCGGCATCGCGGCCGCCGCAACGCAGCTCGGCGAGCGCCTCGGGCTCGACCTCTCCTGCGAGGGCGACCGCTTTCGCGCGCGACGCGAGATCGCCGGCCTCGTGCAGCCCTGGGTCGCAGCGCGCACGCTCGCTCAGGTGGCCGAGGCCTTCGACCGCCACAGCGTGTGCTGGAGCCGCTACCAGAGCGTGGCGCAGCTCGCGCGTGACGACCCGACGTGCTCCACCGCCAACCCGCTCTTCGGCGCGATCGAGCAGCCCGGCGTCGGGCCGATGCTCGCGCCGGGCCTGCCGCTCGACTTCGGCGGCGTGCCGCGCCGGCCGGCCGGCCCCGCGCCCGTGCTGGGCCAGCACACCGAGGAAGTACTGGCCGAGCTGCTCGGCATGGATTCGGCGCAGTACGGGCAGCTCCACGACCGCGGCGTGGTCTTGTGAGTGGAGTGAGGCTCAGGAGCAATCCAATGTCCGGACCGCTGTCCCATGTCACCGTCGTCGAGCTCGCCGGCATCGGCCCCGGCCCATTCGCCTGCATGATGCTCGCCGATCTCGGCGCCGCCGTGATCCGCATCGACCGGCTGCCCGTGAAGGGCCCGGGCGGCGGCCTGGAGGCGCTGCTGCGCAACGACAGCGTTGTCGATCGCGGGCGCCGGTCCATCGCCGTGAACCTGAAGGACCCGCGCGGCGTGGATGCCGTGCTGCGGCTCGTGCAGCGCGCTGACATCCTCGTCGAGGGCTGGCGCCCGGGCGTGGCCGAGAAGCTCGGCCTCGGCCCCGCCCACTGTCACGCGAAGAATCCGCGGCTCGTCTACGGCCGCATGACCGGCTGGGGCCAGACGGGGCCGCTGGCTCAGGCGGCCGGCCACGACATCAACTACATCGCGCTCACCGGCGCGCTGCACGCCATCGGCCCGGCCGAGCGGCCGATGCCGCCGCTGAACCTCGTCGGCGACTACGGCGGCGGCGGCATGCTCCTGGCCGTGGGCGTGCTTGCTGCGCTCGCCGAGGCGCAGCGTTCGGGGCAGGGGCAGGTGGTGGATGCCGCGATGACCGACGGCGCCGCGCTGCTGATGGCCGCGCAGTACGGCATGCGCGCCAAGGGCGCCTGGCACGACCGGCGCGAGAGCAACTTCCTCGACGGCGCGGCGCACTTCTACGGCACCTACGAATGCGCGGACGGCCGGTTCGTCTCGGTGGGCGCGATCGAGCCGCAGTTCTATCGAACGCTGCTGGAGGCCTGCGGCATCGACGATCCGCAGTTCCAGCGCCAATGGGACGAAGGCGAGTGGGCCGCTTTACGCGAGAAGCTCGCGGCCGTGTTCCGCACGCGCACGCGAGACCAATGGTGCGAGCTGCTGGAAGGCACCGAGGCCTGCTTCGCGCCGGTGCTCGCGATGGGCGAGGCGCCGGCCCACCCGCACAACGCCGCACGCGGCACGTTCGTGTCGCCCGGCGGCGTGGTGCAGCCGGCGCCGGCCCCGCGGTTCGATCGCACGCCGTCCGAAATGCCGCCGCCCGCCCCGCGCGTGGGCGAGCACACGGCCGAGCTGCTGGCACAGGCCGGCTTCGAGGCCTCGGAGATCGACGCGCTGCGCTCGGCCGGCGTGGTTGCAAGCGCGGGGACATCTGGCTTGTGAACCTTGCCCCCAGCGTCGGCAGCGAAATCAAGAAGTCGCGCCCATGCGTGGTGGTGTCGCCAGCGGAGTTGAATGACCATCTGCGCACGGTGATCGTGGCGCTCGCTCGCGGGCAAGAAGGGGCTTGTCCTCGTCGACCTGGTCAAGCGGCTGGGCGGGCTGTCGCCGAAGACCATGGCTGCAACGCTATCGACGTTGCAGGAGGTCTTCGCCGAGTAGCGCGCAGCCGCCCACATCAATCCGGCTCGGCGAACGCCTCCTCGCGCTTGCTCTTGATCGACGGCAGCGACACGACCACCAGCAGCGCCAGCGCGGCCAGCAGCAGGCCGGCGGACAGCGGCCGGGTGGCGAAGGTCGTCCAGTCGCCGCGCGACAGCAGCAGGGCGCGGCGCAGGTTCTCCTCCATCATCGGCCCGAGGATGAAGCCGAGCAGCAGCGGCGCCGGCTCGCAGCCGAACTTGTAGAACGCGATGCCGATGACGCCGAACAGCGCCCCCATGTACACGTCGAACGGGTTGTTGTTCAGCGTGTACAGGCCGATGGCGCAGAACACGAGGATGGCCGGAAAGAGGAAGCGGTAGGGCACGCGCAGCAGCCTGATCCAGATGCCGATCAGCGGCAGGTTCAGGATCACCAGCATCAGGTTGCCGACCCACATCGACGCGATGAGGCCCCAGAAGAGCGACGGGTTGCTCACCATCACCTGCGGGCCCGGTTGGATGCCCTTGATCGTCATCGCGCCCACCATCAGCGCCATCACCGGGTTGGGCGGGATACCGAGCGTGAGCATCGGGATGAACGAGGTCTGGGCGCCCGCGTTGTTGGCCGATTCGGGCCCCGCCACACCGCGGATGTCCCCTTTGCCGAAGCGCCCGCTGGCGCCGGCCAGCTTCTTCTCCACCGCGTACGACGCGAACGACGACAGCAGCGCGCCGCCGCCGGGCAGGATGCCGAGCACCGAGCCGAGCGCCGTGCCGCGCAGCACGGCGGGCGCCGCATCCTTGAAGTCCTGCTTCGTGGGCCACAGCCCGGTCACGTGGCTCGTGAACACCTCGCGGTGCTCGGGCGGCTTGCCCAGGTTCGTGATGATCTCGGCGAAGCCGAACACCCCCATCGCGATGGCCACGAAGTTCATGCCGTCGGTCAGCTCCGCAATGTCGAAGCTGTATCGCGCCACGCCGGAGATCACGTCGGTGTTGATCTGGCCGATCAGCAGGCCGAGGATGATCATCGCGATCGCCTTGATGAGCGAGCCGGACGCGAGCACCACGGCGCCGATCAGCCCCAGCACCATGAGGGAGAAGTATTCAGCCGGCCCGAACTTGAACGCCACCTCGGTGAGCGGCGGCGCGAACGCGGCGATCAGGATGGTGGCCACGCTGCCGCCGAAGAAGGAGCCGAGGCCGGCCGCGGCGAGCGCCGGGCCGGCGCGGCCCTGGCGCGCCATCTGGTAGCCGTCCAGCGCCGTCACGACCGAGCTTGATTCGCCCGGCAGGTTCACGAGGATGGCGGTGGTGGAGCCGCCGTACTGCGAGCCGTAGTAGATGCCGGCCAGCATGATCAGCGCCGGCGTGGGATCCAGCGCGTAGATGGACGGCAGCAGCATCGCGATCGTGGCCACCGGCCCCAGCCCCGGCAACACGCCGATCAGGGTGCCCAGGAAACAGCCGATGAAGGCGTAGAGCAGGTTCTGCAGCGTCAGGGCCGTGGAGAAGCCGAGCGCCAGGTTGTTCAGCAGTTCCATCCGATCTCCTTGTGCGCATCGAACTTATCGCATGGTCTGCGCATCCAAGGCCGGCGGCGTCTCCAGACAAACCCTTGGGAGGCGAGAAAGCGACAGGGTCATCCGACCCCCGTTATGCTCCCGGCCGCGTCGTTTCACAACCGTCGAGAAGGCAGTACCCATGCAGTGTTCGGGGTTTCGCATCGGGATGAAGTTCGCAGTGATGGCCGCCCTGGCCGGTGCGCTGCATGTCGGGGGGGCCGTGGCCGCCCCGTCGGATACCCGGTGGGATGCCAGCCTCGCCGAGTTCGACGCTTCCGACAAGGTCCGCGCCCCGGCGACCGGCGGCATCGTCTTCGTCGGCAGTTCCTCCATCCGCCTGTGGCCCGACCTGGAATCGCACTTCGGCAAGCTGCCGGTGATCAAGCGCGGCTTCGGCGGCTCCCGCCTGGCCGACTGCGCCAGCCACGTCGACCGGCTGGTCAATCGTTACAAACCGCGCCAGGTGATCGTCTACGCCGGCGACAACGACCTGGCCGAAGGCCGCACGCCGGCCGACGTGCTGGCCAGCTTCCAGGCGTTCGTGTCCGGCGTGCGCGAGGCGGTGCCGCAGGCGCGCATCTCGTACGTCTCCATCAAGCCGAGCCCGCTGCGCGCGAACCTGCTCGAATCCGCGCGCGAGGCGAACCGGCTGATCCGCGAGTACACCGAGGCCAACCCCCAGCTCGACTACGTGGATGTCTTCACGCCCATGCTCGACGATGCCGGCACGCCCCGCGCGGACCTGTACAGCGCCGACGCGCTGCACATGAACGACGCCGGCTACGCGCTCTGGCAGCAGCTCATCAGCGCGCGGATCCGCTGACCGGCTCGGCCGGCCGCCAGCGCGCCCAGAGCGCGACCACGCCGTCGGTGCCGAGCTGCGCGACCGTCGCCACGGCATAGAGCACCGCGAAAGTACCCGCCAGCAGCGCGGCATCCATCCATGCCGGCCGCTCCGGCGCGGGCGGGCCCAGGACGGCCAGGCTCAGCAGCACCACCACCAGGTGGGCGCAGAACACCGGCAGCGACGCCGCGCCCAGCACCTCCAGGAAGCGCATGCGCGGCAGTCGCGCGACGATCGCCGGGCCGTAGTGCAGGGCAAGCGTGAGCAGCGCGAAGAAGTTGATCAGGCGCAACGGCCCCAGGTGCCACTTGTCGAGCAGCACGTTCAGGTGCTGCCAGTGCTCGAACGGCGCCTGCCCGCGCCAGTGGCGCCACCCCAGGCCGATCAGCGCGACGCCGAGCGCCGTGCGCAGCCACCAGCGCGGAAAGCGCGGCCGCCCGACCTGCTCGCGGCCCGAGGCAATGCCGCCCGCGCCGAGCGCCAGGCCCAGCATCCACAGGAACTGCCAGGCCGGGAGGTCGAAGGCGCCGGTCTGGTCGAACGGCACCGCGATGCCGGTGAAGCGCGCGACGGCGTCGTAGGCCATCGCCCCGAGCCCGAACTGGGCGGCCGCCCACAGCAGCGTGCTGCCGATCATCAGCCCGAGCCAGCCGCGGCGCAGCCCCTGCAGCATCACCCACGGGCTCGCCAGCATGAACAGCACGTACATCGGCAGGATGTCCAGCAGCGGCGGGTTGTAGAGCAGCACGAGCGAGGCCGGCAGCGCCAGCCCCGGCGCCTCGAGCAGGAAGTTGACCATGTCGGTGATCGCCGGCTGGTGGCCTTTCACGCCGATCGCCGCGATGACGGTGAAGAGCAGCGCCAGCAGCCCGATCTGGCACAGGTACACCGTGAGCGCGCGCGCCTCGAACGCGCGCCACATCGCGCCGATGCCGCGCTTGAGGGCGACGTCGGAATAGATCATGCCGACCATGAAGGCCGACAGGAACACGAAGCCCTCGGCGGCCGAGACCCAGCCGAACGGCTGCCCTGCCGGATCGGAGACGCGTGTCGGCAGATGCGTCAGCGTCATCAGCACGAGCATCAGCCCGCGCAGTGCGTCGAATTCCCAGCGCCGTGTCATGGCGCCTCTTTGCAACGGGCGTGCCCGTTGCAAAGAGGCGGATCAGGCGTGGGAGTCGAGCGTCAGGCAGGCGCAGATCACGGGCGCGGCGGTTCGCGGCTGCTTCGCCGCGGGCTTGGCCGACTGGGCGCGGGGGCTGCCCGGCACCGGCGTGGCTCGCGGCGTGCGCGCGTCGTCGTCGATGCCGACGACGCGCGCCGACGGCGCTTGCTGCGAGGGCGTGCGCGGCATGTTGTCGCCCGCCCACGCAACCGTGGCGGCAAAGCCCAGGACGGCAACGATGACGGCGATGGTGGACTTCATGCTGTGCTCCTTCGAGCGCCGCCGGCGGGCGGCGAGGTTCAGCGGCTGCTGGCCAGCACGGTCGCCGACGCGGCGGCCGGGGCGAACGAGAAGGCTTCGCTGTCGATCGTGTCCAGCTCGCCGCTGCGGCGGGCGGCCGCCACTTCGGCGCGCGCCTGGTCGCGCGACTTCGCCGACGTCAGCTTCTCGACGTAGCCGGCCGACCACGCCTTGATCGTGCCGTCCTTGCGGGCCTGCGCCAGCTCGGCGCGGACCTGCTCGACCGATTGGGTCGCGGGCACTTGCTGCCACGTGTCGGGGGTCGCTTCCTGGGCGAACGAGGAGGTACCGGCCACGGCGAGGACGATGGCGGCGAACAGGTGATTGCGGTTCATGACGATTCCTTCGATGACGGTGGATGAGCGTCGGTGAGTCGTCGGGGGGTGTTCGGCTCAGCGATGTAGTGAATGTAGGAATCCGGGCCGCAAAGAAAAACAGTGCCGGCAGGAATGGATCGTTGCGGTTTCGCGATCAATCGACGCACGCCACAATTCTTCGATGACCCCGATCACCCCCTACTTCACCTCCGAGCACGAGATGCTCCGCGACACGATCCGCCGCTTCGTCGCCGAGCGTGTGCTGCCGCAGGCCGATGCCTGGGAAGAGGCCGGCTTCGTGCCGCGCGACGTGCTGCGCGAGATGGGCGCGCTCGGGCTGCTCGGCATCCGCTACGACGCGCGCCACGGCGGCAGCGAGCTCGACACGCTGTCCACCGTGGTGCTCGCCGAGGAGCTCGGGCGCTCCACCTACGGCGGCTTCGCCGTGACGGTGCTCGTGCATACCGATATGGCGAGCCCGCACCTGCAGAACGCGGGCAGCCAGGCGCAGAAGGACCGCTACATGCCCGACATCGTCGCCGGCCGGCGCATCGCGGCGGTGGCGATGACCGAGGCCGACGCCGGCTCCGACCTGGCGGGCATGCGCACCACGGCGCGGCGCGACGGCGGCGAGTGGGTGCTGAACGGCTCGAAGATGTTCATCACCAACGGCGTCTACGGCGACATCTTCTTCGTCGCCGCCAAGACCGGCGCGCCGGGCCGCGGGCGCGAGATCTCGATGTTCATCGTCGAGAAGGGCACGCCGGGCTTTCGGGTCGCACGCCCGCTGAAGAAGCACGGCTGGCTCTCCAGCGACACCGCGGAGCTCGTGTTCGAGGAGTGCCGCATCCCGGCCGACCAGCTGCTCGGCGAGGAGCACCGCGGCTTCTACGCGCTGATGAGGAACCTGCAGAACGAGCGCATCGTGCTCGGCGCGCAGGCCATGGGCGAGGCCTCGCGCGCGATCGAGCTCACGCTGCAGTGGGTGATGCAGCGCCAGGCCTTCGGCGCGCCGTTGTGGGAGAAGCAGGCCATCCGCCACAAGCTGGCGATGCGCGCTGCCGAAGTCGAGGCGTGCAAGGCGCTCATCTACCAGACGGCGTGGAGCGACGCGCAGGGCGGGCAGGTGACGAAGGAGGTGTCGATGATCAAGGCGCTGGCCGGCACGCTCGTGAACGAGGTGATGTACGACTGCCTGCAGTTCCACGGCGGCATGGGCTACATGCGCGAGACGCCGATCGAGCGCATGGCGCGCGACGCGCGCATCCAGTCGATCGGCGGCGGCGCCACCGAGGTGATGCTCGAGGAAGTGGCCAAGCGCCTCGGCGAGTGAGCGTCGAGTGGTGCAGACTTGGGGCCTCGCGGAAGACCAGAGGCAGAACGATGCACGAAGACGATTTCCGCTCGGAGGGCTTGAGCCGGCTGCGCGCCGACCTCGCGCTCGCGTTGCGTGCCGCGGCCCGCCACGGGCTCGCCGAGGGCATCTGCAACCACTTCAGCGTCGAGCTGCCCGACGCATCGGGGCGCTTCCTGCTGAACCCGCGCGGACTGCTGTGGAGCGAGATCGGCGCCGACGACATCGTGCTCGTCGATGGACGCGGCAACCAGCTGGCCGGGCGGCACGAGGTGGAGCCCACGGCCATGTTCATCCATGCCGCGATCCACCGCATCGGCCGCAAGGCCTGCGTGCTGCACACGCACATGCCGTACGCCACCGCGCTCACGCTCACCTCGGACACCGCGCTGGACACCACGCTCTCGCAGAATGCGATGCGCTTCCACGGCCGCATCGCGATCGACCGCCACTACAACGGCCTCGCGCTCGACGGCCGCGAGGGCGATCGCATCGCCAACGCCATGGCGGGGAACGACATCGGCTTCCTCGGCAACCACGGCGTGGTGGTGTGCGGCGCGCGGATCGATCACGCCTACGACGACCTGTACTACCTCGAGCGTGCCTGCATGGTGCAGGTGCTGGCGCAGTCCACCGGACGGCCGCTGGTGCCGGTGGACGCCGGCCTGGCGCGCCGCGTGGCCGAGCAGTCGCTCGGCGAGCGGCTGCAATCCGAGCTGTTCTTCGAGGCGCTGCGGCGCAGCGTCTGAACCGCACACCCCTCACCCCTGGAGCCTGCGCCATGTTCCTGAAGAACCCGGACACCCTGGAGGCTGCCGCCTACCTCGAGCAGGAGCGCGCGTCGAGCGGCTACGTGATGAACCTGGAGCGGCTGTGGGCCTGGCGCCCCGATGCGGCGCACTCCATGGCCGACCTGCGCAAGCAGCTCATGCACGGCTCCACGCTCACGCTGCGCGAGTTCGCGGTGCTCGTGTGCGCCGGCGCGCGCGCAGCGGGCGACTCGTACTGCGCGCTGGGGTGGGGCACGCGGCTCGCGAAGCTCGCCGACCCGCTCGTTGCCGCGAGCGTCCTGCGCGACGCGGAGTCGCCCGGCCTGACCGCACGCGAGCGCGCGTTACGGCTGTGGGCGGGCCAGGTGGTGCGGGCGCCGCACGAGGCGCGCGCCGAGCAGGTGGAGGCGCTGCGTGCGGCGGGCCTCACCGACAAGGAAATCTTCGAGGCCAGCCTGTTCGTCGCGATGCGCCAGGCGTTCTCGACGGTGAACGGTGCCTTGGGCGCGCAGCCGGATGCCGAAGTGCTGCAAGCGGCGCCGCCGGAAGTGAGGGCCGCCGTCACGTACGGCCGCCCGCCGGTCTCAGGGACAGAGCAGCACTGATCCCGACGTCGTGCACATCCCGCGCGGGCCCAGCAGTGCATTGGGCCCCGCGCGCTGCAGCCGCGAGCCGTCGCTGGCCCAGCAGCCTGCCGGGTCGCACGACGTGATCGACAAGAGCGGCGCGGCCTGGGGCGGCGCGGCGGGCGGCGGTGGCGTCGCCGTGACGCGCGGCGCGGCCGGCGGCAGCGCCGACGGCGGCGCCGACACCGGCGGCTGCGCCAGGCGGCCCTGCGGCGGCGGCCGGTCAGCCCCGCTGCGCAGGCAGGCATGCGCAGCCTTCTGGCGCGCCGCCCCGAGCCCCGCCAGCGCGGCACCGCGGCGAGTGGCGTCGGCTTCACGCGCCGCCGAGGCGGCCGCCTCCTGCGCGCGCACGGCTTCCAGCGCGTCGCGGCACGCGGGCGTTTCGAGCGGATCGTCCTGCGAGCGGGCCACGCCGGCGCCCAGCAGCAAGGCGAGGGCGAGCGGGGCGAGGCGCATGGCGGTTGGAATCGTGCCGCAGCCACAAGTTCGCACGGCGCGAGGGACACCGCGGGCATGCCGTGTGCAGCGGGCCACTGACCGTTCCACTCCAGGAGACCCCATGCTCCAGCAATGCCCCCTCTACGCCTACATCCCGGCCGCCGACATGGCGCGCGCGCGGCAGTTCTACGAAGGCAAGCTCGGCTGGAAGCCGCACCAGGAGATTGCCGGCGGCGTGGCCTACGAGTTCGCCGGCGGCACCGCCTGCTTCCTCTACCTCACGCCCAATGCCGGCACCTCGAAGGCCAGCCAGCTGTTCTGGGAGGTGAAGGACATCGAGCGCGAAGTGGCGGAGCTGAAGGGCCGCGGCGTGAAGTTCGAGGACTACGACCTGCCGGGCGACAAGAGCCCCGAAGGTATCGTGACCGTCGGCGGCGCGAGGGCGGCCTGGTTCAAGGACAGCGAAGGCAACATCATGGCGGTGATCCAGACCCTGTGATGTCGTCTCACACCGCCTTCGCCTTCGCCTCCGCCAACGGCGCGCGCTCGCGGATCGGCAGGTGGATGAGGGCGGCGGCCACCGCGAGCATGATGTCGGCGTACCACATCCAGTCGTAGCTGCCGGTGGCTTCGAAAAGC
>Ga0247820_10001254_pt1 | contig 14331 bp, 14 predicted proteins | sample 13C_Glucose_Day1_2_FD_192480 | JGI IMG/M metagenome (GOLD analysis project Ga0247820, IMG submission 192480) | Soil microbial communities from agricultural site in Penn Yan, New York, United States - 13C_Glucose_Day14 | ecosystem: Environmental > Terrestrial > Soil > Agricultural land | place...
GGTGAGCGCGCCGAGGACGTCGTACACGGCCTGGTGGGAGACGGTCGGCTCCTCGGTGCGCACCGCGGCGAGGACGCTGCTGGTGTCGGCGTGCGGCTGGCGGCGTACGGCCCTCAGCACGGCGAGTCGCGGCCGGGTGACGCGCAGGTCAGCGCTGCGCAGCAGGTGCTCGAAGTCGTGGTCCTCCATCGCCGACCACCCTGCCCCCTTTTCTTGAACGAGTCAAGTTTTTCGGCGACGCGGCTAGGCGCGCGACGGGAGGCCGGACCACTCGCGGGCGAGCAGCGCCCAGACCTCGAGGTCCTGGCGCTCGTCACGGACCGGGAACACCTCGCGCAGCGTGCCTTCGTGGGTGAACCCGAGCCGCTCCGCGACGCGCCGGCTGGCGTGGTTGCCCGGGGCGCAGCGCCACTCGACCCGGTGCAGGCCGCGCTCGACGAAGGCCCAGTCGAGCATGGCGGCGACGGCGCGGGTGACGATGCCGCGCCCGCGGGCCGAGGCCGCGAGGAAGACCCCCGCCTCGGCGATCCGCGACCGGGGGTTGATGCTCGGGAAGAGGGTGCCGCCGACCAGCTCGTCGCCGACCCAGATGCCGTAGAGCCGACGGGTGCCCTCGCCGCGCGCCTGGGCGAAGGACTCGATGAAGCCGCGGGCGCCGTCGACGTCCTCGAAGCCCTCCCACGGCAGCCAGTCGTAGAAGTCCGCGCCGTGCGCGCGGAACAGGCCCGCGAGCTGCTCGGCGTGCCACGGCTCGAGGTCGGTCAGGCGGGCGTCGTCGATCTGCAGGCTCAGCACCCGCGACACCCTAGGGCGCAGCGGTGTCCTCGAGTCCGGCAGCCACCCGGAGCCAGGACCACGCGCGGTCCCGGTCGCGGTCGCTCCCGCGGGTCGTCGGCAGCAGGTGGGTCGGTCGCTCGACCCGGTCGTGCCAGAAGCGCCCGGTCGGCGGTGCGGGCTCGACCGCCGTCAGCCACACGCTCGTGTCGGCTCCCTGCGCGTCGTCGCGCAGCACCGGCCGGGTGAGCCGGCGGAACGTCGGCAGCGACTCGCGCACGCCCGGGGTGTCGGCCCAGCCCGGATGCATGGTCGCGACGGTCGTGCCGTCGGCCCCCCACCGATCGGCGAGGACCGGCGCGAGCTCGACCTGCCACCGCTTCGAGCGGGCGTACGACGTCGTCGGCGAGTAGTCGCCGGTGGTGTAGCCCGGGTCGTCGGCGTGCAGCGGCTGGGCGTACATGCCGCCGCTGCTCACCAGCACCACGCGGCCGCCCGTGAGCGGTCCGCGCAGCGCCTCGGTCATCACCACGGGCCCGACGAGGTGCACCGCCATGCTGAGCTCGAGGCCCTGCGGTGACTCGGTGCGCTCGGGCGGCATCACCCCGGCGTTGTGCACGACCGCGTGCAGGTCCGGGACGTCGGCGACGAAGCCGGTCGCGAAGCGTCGTACGTCGTCGAGGTCGGCCACGTCGCACCGCCACGTCCGCAGCTCCGCGCCGGGCCGCGTGCCGCGGATCCGGTCGGCGACCCCGGCTCCCTTGGCCTCGTCGCGCACGACCATGTGCACGACCGCGCCGAGGTCGGCCAGTCCCGCGACCGTCGCGGCTCCGAGCCCGGAGCTGGCGCCGGTGACGAGCACGTGGCGACCCTCCAGCGCCCGCGGCAGCGGGTCCGCCGGCCAGCCCGGCAGCGCCCGCCGCACGCCCAGACCGATCCGCGAGTAGCCGAGGACCAGCGTGCGGTCCATGACGGTGTCGATCGCGCGGACGACGGTCGGGCGGGGCATCGCGGAGGCTCTCCCTGGGGTCAGCTCGCGTCGAGGCGCGCCAGCTCGTCGGCGGTGAGCTGGATCTCCGCCGCGGCAGCCGAGTCGGTGATCGAGGTGGGCCGCTTGGCGCCCGGGATCGGGATCACGACCGGGGACTGGGCCAGCTCCCACGCCAGCGCCACCTGCTGCGCGCTCACACCACGCTCCCGGGCGATCTCGGCGAAGGCGGGGTGCTTGTCGGCGAGCTCCTTGGCGTCGGAGAGCCCGCCGAGCGGGCTCCACGGCAGGAAGGCCAGACCGAGCTCCTCGCACACGTCGATCTCCGGCCGGCTCGAGCGGAACTTGGGGCTGAACTGGTTCTGCACGCTGGCCAGGGCGCCACCGAGGACCGCGTGGGCGTCGCGGATCTGCTGCGGGTCGGCGTTGGAGAGGCCCACGTGGGCGACCTTGCCGCTGTCGGCGATCTCCTTGAGCGTGCCGATGACCTCGTCGTAGGGCACCTTCGGGTCGGGCCGGTGGTGCTGCCAGAGCGCGATCTGCTCCACGCCGAGACGCTGCAGGCTGGCGTCGACGGCCTCGTGCAGGTGGGCGGCCGAGCTGTCGGTGTCCCAGTGCCCGCCGTCGGTGCGGACGTGGCCGCCCTTGGTGGCGAGCACGACCCGGTCGCGGACGCCGAGCTCGTCGAGGATCGAGGCGATGAGTCGCTCGTTCTCACCCTGGGCGCCGGCTCCCTTCTCGTCGCCGGGGCCGTAGGCGTCGGCGGTGTCGAAGAGGGTGACGCCCGCGTCGAGGGCGGCCGAGACGGTGTCGAGGAGCTGCTGGCGAGGCTGGCTGCCGGTCTGGTCGAAGGTCATGAGGCCGAGCCCGATGGCGCCGACCTGCTGGGTTCCGAGGGTGCGCGTCTGCATGCTCTCGACACTACGGGCCGCGGGGTCAGGCGTTCAGCCCCCGAAGGGCGAGGACGTCCTCGGGACTTCCGAGGTCGGGGGTGGCGAGGAAGACCGTCGTCACCCCCAGACCCGCGAGCCGGGCCCATCGGTCGCGGTGACCGGCGACGGTCGCGGCGTGCGTGCGCGCGGCGTACGCCCCCGCCGGGGTGCGTCCGCGGAGCGTCTCGACACGCGCCCACACGTCGTCGCGGTCGGTGCCGACGACCGGCAGGTCGAGGACGGTGACCGCGACCTCGGAGCGATCGCGGCCGACGTCGTCGCAGTGCCTGTGCAGGACGGCGACCAGCCGCTCGAGCTCGGCCTCGTCGGTGGTGCGGAGGTTGCAGGCGTCGCCGTGCTGGGCAGCGATGCGCAGGGTGCGTCGCTCGCCGGACCCGCCGACCACCACCGGCACCGGCGTGACCGGACGCGGGTAGGACGTCGTCTCGGGCAGCACCACCCCGTCGGCGTCGAACGCCTTCGTGCCTGCGGCCCAGAGCGCCTTCATCGTCACCACCGCCCGTTCGAGGTCGTCGAGCCGCTCGCGCGCCGGCGGGAAGGGGATGCCGTACGCCGCGTGCTCGCGCGCGAACCACCCGGCGCCGATGCCGACGAAGGCGCGGCCGCCGGTCAATGCCGACAGCGTGGCGGCGGCCTTCGCGGTGACGCCCGGCGGGCGGAAGGTCACGGGCGTGCAGAGGGTGCCGAGCTCCAGCCCGGTGCGCGCGGCGGCGATCGCGCCCAGCGTCACCCATGGCTCCGGTATCGGGTCCCAGGCGCGACCGACCTGCGGCACCTGGATGAGGTGGTCCATCAGCGCGAGGCCGGCGAAGCCTGCTTCGTCGGCGGCCCTCGCGACGTCGGTCAGCCACGCGAGCGGGTCCTCGCCCCACGGGAAGCGGGACACCTGCAGCACCGAGCGCAGACCCAGGCTCGACGTGCGGTCCTGCCTCGGGGGCGCCTGCGCGGCTGCCTCCGGGCGCGCGTCCTGCAAGCCGGTGGCCACCGGCACCACGAGGTCCCACCCCTCCGCCTCCAGCAGGGGGCGTACGTCCCGCACCGAGCGCAGCTGGGAGGCGAGGACGGCGGCGGGGACGGGCCGGCTGCGTGCGCCGTTGCGGCGGCGGCACTCGGCGTCGGGGGTGTCGAGGACGACGGCGACGGCCGGCAGGCCGGCGGCCCGGGCCGCGTCGAGCCACCCGCGCCGTCGGGTCGCGTCCAGCCCGAGGGTGTCCACCACGGTGGTCAGCCCACGGCCGAGCCGCGCCGCCACGATGGTCTCCAGCACGGCGAACGCGTCGGTGGAGGCGTCGAGGTCGTGCGGACCGCTGCCCAGCACCCCGCGGAGGGCGTCGGATGAGACGACCTCCTCGGCGCGGTAGCGGGCCGCGGCCCAGGTCGACTTGCCGGACCCCGAGGCGCCCACCAGCACCACGAGGGCCGGGTCGGGGAGTCGCACCGGCCCAGTGTGGCCCAGCGGCCTCAGGCGGTGGTGAGCCGGAAGGTCCCGAGCAGCTCGAAGGCCGAGGCGGCGTGGTCGACGAGGTCGTGGCCCACCGACTGCCGGGCGAACTCGTTGAAGTCCTGCAGGTCGGCGACCTCGCGGGCGGTGACGTTGCGGAAGCCCATGGACCAGGCGCCGAAGGACCGGTCACCCACGTAGCGCCGGTCCACGAGGCGTACGTCGCCGTGGCGGGCGTCGGCGCGGATCGCGTCGAAGACCGTGTAGACGGCGTGCGACGTCCCCTCGAGCGTCTGGATGACGTTGCCCCCGCTGTAGAGCAGGAGCCCGGTGACCCCGAGGCGCTCGTTCTTGGGACGGATCTGCTCGATCAGCTCGACCAGCTGGGTGACCGACATCAGGTCGGTGGCCGAGCTGGTGTAGGTCAGCGTGAGGATGCGGGGATCGCCGCTGGGGTCGTGGCTGCGCATGATCGCTCGGGACATTAGTGACCGTGCGAGGGTGGTCGGCTCACCCCCAGGGGTCAGACTGAGGCACCACCCGCGGGCGCCGGGAGCTCGGTCCGTCGGGTCCGAGCCACCTCTGGACGTACGCCGCCCCGAGGAGGATCGTCGTCGGATGACCACCATCGACCTCCCGATCATCAGCTCGTGCAGCGTGGACGGCTGCTCGTACAACCACGACCACGACTGCCACGCCGGCGCCATCACGGTGACCGACGCGGCGGGCGCCGCGTGCGGGACCTACGTCCACACCGACGACAAGGGTGGTGTCGACGCCCACGGCCACGTCGGCGCCTGCCACCGGACCGACTGCTCGCACAACGACCACCTCGAGTGCACCGCCTCGGGGGTCGAGGTCGGGGCGGGCGCGGACCGCGCCGACTGCCTCACGTTCGCTCCTGCCTGACCGCGCCGAGAACTGGCTCAGCGCGCCGGCTCGCTCCGGGCCGCGGCGCGCAGGGTCCGGGCGACGGTCGGGACGACCACCGCCGCGGCCAGCAGGTGCAACGCGACGAGGGTCACCGCCGTGGCTGCGTCGGCGGCCGCCACGAAGGGCGGCACCAGCGAGACCGCCGTCAGCGCGACCGTCGTACGCAGCCACCACTGCACCGGGCTGTCGCTCCACCGCGACAGAGCCGCCGCGATCAGCACGCCCAGCGCGGACAGGACCACGGTGACGAAGGCGATGCCCGACACCGGGATGGCCTCGCCCCCCGAGACCTCGAGGTCGACGCCGGCAGCGTGGGCGACGGCCGCGACACCGGTGTTGAGGACCGCGGCAACGAGCGCGGCACCGAGCCCCGTGACGGCGAGGCGCCGACCGCGGCTCATCGCGCGCCGCCGTCGGCCGGCAGGCTCGCGGGAAGACCCAGAGAGTCGAACCGCTCGGCGCCGAAGATGGTGACCTCGGTGACCTCGTCGCCCGAGACGCGGAGCACGTCGATCGTGAGCGGGAGGTGGGCCGCCCGCTCGTCGTCCCAGCGGTAGTAGGCGACCGCAGGCTGGCGGTTCACCGACGTGGGGACAGCGCGGAGGCCGGTCATCTCCGGGAAGCCGTTGGCGGTCCAGTCCGCGACGACCGCGTCCCGGCCGACGACGAGGCCCTCCCACGGGGGCATCGAGTAGCGGACGTCCTCGCGCAGCATGCCGGCCACCGTGTCGATGTCGGCGGCCACGCTGGCGTCGGTGAAGCGGCGTACGAGGTCGCGGTTGCCGACGTCGCCCTCGTCGCCGGTCCACTCCTGCCGCTCGCTGGGCAGGTGCGCGCGCATGCCCGCGCGGGCCCGCTGCAGCGCGCTGTTGACGGAGTTCACCGAGTCGCCGAGCAGGTCGGCCACCTCCTTGGCCGGCCAGCCCATCACGTCGCGCAGGATCAGCGCAGCGCGCGGACGCGGGGCCAGGTGCTGCACCGCGACGACGTACGCCAGCTCGATGGTCTCCCGCGCGAGCGCCCGGCTCTCGGGGTCGTCGGCAGCGTCCGCGGGCAGCTCGTCGAGGAGGCGGTCGGGGTAGGGCTGCAGCCACCTCGCCTCACCGCCGCTCGCCGGCTCCGGGCGGCGCCGGCCGAGCAGGTCGAGGCAGGTGTTGGTCGCGATGCGGTAGAGCCACGCCCGCACGGTCGAGCGTCCCTCGTAGGTGTCGCGGGCTCGCCAGGCCTTGAGGAAGGTCTCCTGCACCGCGTCCTCGGCGTCCTGGAACGACCCGAGCATGCGGTAGCAGTGGACGTGGAGCTCGCGGCGGTGGCGCTCGGTCAGGTCCGCGAAGGCGCTCTCGTCGACGTCCTGCAGCGTGCCCACGCCGACCGCCTCCCCCACTCCCTCGGTGCGCATGTCGATGGTCATCGCTCATCCTTCCGTCCGTGATGGTCCTGTCGCTACGTGTGACGGACGCGGGCGCGGGAACTCATCACGTGACCGTCGGCGCCTGGGCTGGGGTCCCGGCTCGGGACGCGAGGAGCTGGCGGTGCCCGGTCCGGCACCGCCAGCTCCCTCCCTCGGCCGGCGGGCCTAGGCGGCCCGGGCCAGCTCACGCTCGGGCGCGTCCACGGCGCCCGTGTCGGTACGCCACACCCTGGCCCGGGCCAGGAGAAGTGCCCCGACCACGGCCACGGCCGCGAAGGTGGCGATGCCGCTCTCGCCGGCGACGTACGCCAGGTCGGCCTCAGACCTCGCCACCACGGCCCCCGCGCCGATGGCGAACGCGGTGTTGACCGCCCCGTGCGCCATCGCGACGGGCCACACGCTGTGGGTGCGGTCCCACACGTAGGCGTAGAAGACGCCGCCCATCGTGATCGTCGCGACCACGACCGGCGCCACGAGCCACCGGCTGCCGTGCTCGTCGTACGTCGTGGCGATGAGGATCAGCGGCAGGTGGAAGCAGCCGTGGATGAAGCCGGTGACGACAGCGGCCCGGCGACGGCTGGTGAGCTGCTGGATCCTCGGCAGGAGGTAGCCCCGCCACCCGATCTCCTCGGACAGGAAGAGGACGGTCATGAACGCCAGCGTGGTCGCCAGGTTCAGGCTCCAGGACGCGACGCCCAGCGACGTCAGGTCGACCGAGCGCAGGTCCGCGACGTCCAGCGCCAGCGCGGCGCCGTACGCGCTGCCGGCCAGGAGCATGGGCACGAGCAGCGCGAACGCCCACAGTCGCCTGCCCGAGCGGTTCAGCCCGAACTCGCCCCAGAGGGCCCGTCGCCTGCCGCGGGGGGTGACGGTGAACGTGATGATGACGATCGCCGTGACGGGAGCGAACGCGCTGAGCAACGAGTTGACGCCGGCGTGGGGCAGCGCGGTGGCGATGCCGATGGCCAGTGAGAAGGCGAGCACGAGATAGGTCGTGGCCTCGCGAAGTGGTCGTGACATGAGTACCTCCGGTGGCTGTGCCGGCCTGTCTGGCCGCTCCCCCAATCTCGCCGCCGGGTGGGTCCCGCACATCTGTCCGGGGTCCTCACGGATCGAGACCCGAGGCAGAGGTCAGCTGGTCCCGGGGACGGTCACGCCCGACTCGTAGGCATGCATCACCAGCTGCGCCCGGTCGCGGCACTCGAGCTTGGTGAGGAGGTGGCTCACGTGGGTCTTCACGGTGCCGTAGCCCATGTGCAGCGAGTCGGCGATCTCCTGGTTCGACAGGCCGCGCGAGACGGCGACCAGCACCTCGCGCTCGCGATCGGTCAGGCCGTCGTCGGCGGGGGACGCCGGGCGGCTCGGGAGGGTCGCGAACTGCTCGATCAGGCGACGCGTGACCGACGGCGCGAGGAGCGCGTCGCCGGCGGCCACCACCGAGATGGCATCGAGCAGCTGGGTCGGTCTGGTGTCCTTGAGCAGGAAGCCGCTGGCGCCGGCCCGCAGGGCCTCGTGCACGAGCTCGTCCTCGTCGAACGTTGTCAGCACGAGCACGTGCGTGCCGGCACACCGGGGGTCGGCCACGATCCGGCGCGTGGCCTGCAGGCCGTCCATCCGGGGCATGCGGACGTCCATCAGGACCACGTCGGGCGTGGTGCGACGGCACAGCTCCCAGGCTGCGGCGCCGTCGCCCGCCTCGCCGACGACCTCGATGTCGGGACTGGATCCCAGGAGCACCACGAACCCGGAACGGACCAGGTCCTGGTCGTCGACGACCGCCACCCGGATCACGGCGCCACCGCCATCGACGAGGGCAGGTGCGCCGCCACCCTGAACCCGGATCCGTCGAGCGCGCCGTAGTCGAGGGTGCCGCCGAGCAGCCGGGTGCGCTCGCGGAGGCCCGTGAGCCCGTGCCCGCCCGGGAGACTGACACCGGTCGGGGCCCGTGACCCGCCGCGACCGTGGTCCCTGACCTCGACGTCGACCCCGTCGCGCACGAAGGTCACCGTCACCTGCGCCTGCCTCGCGCCGGAGTGCTTGAGCACGTTGGTCAGGGACTCCTGGACGATGCGGTACGCCGTCAGCTCGATCGCGGTGTCAAGCGTCCGCACCGCGCCGCTGACGGTCAGGGAGACGTCGACACCGGCCTCGCGCACGTCGTGGACGAGGTCCTCGAGGTCGTCGATGCCCTGCAGGGGAGCGACCGCCGGGTCCGCGCCCTCGGCCCGGAGCAGGCCCAGCATCGAGCGGGTCTGGGTCAGCGCCCTGCGGCTGGTCTCGGCGATGATCTCGAGCGCGCGCTCGGCAGCGGCGACGTCGGTCCGGATGACATGCCCACCGACGCCGGCCTGCACCGCGATCAGGGACATGCTGTGCGCGACGACGTCGTGCAGCTCCCGGGCGATCCGCAGCCGCTCCTCGACGACGGCGCGGGCCGCCAGCTCCCGGGCCGCGGCCGCCTCCTGCTCCGCGATCCGCAGCCGCTCCGACTGCTGGGTGCGGCGCGAGCGGATCGCGTCGCCGAGGGCCCACGCCGTGAGGAGGAGGGCACAGGCCTCCAGGAGGTCGGAGGTGCCCAGGTCGGGGACGTCCAGCACGGCGAGGCCGATGAAGACGAGCAGGCAGAGGACCAGGCCGACCACGCCGTTCCTCCGTCGACTGTGCGCCGAGAGGGAGTAGAGGCTGAACAGCAGCAGGACGGAGAGCAGGCCGATGTAGTGGTCGGTCAGGGTCACGACCAGGCAGCACGTGACGAACACGGTGAACGCGGCCACCGGCCGGCGGCGACGCCAGACGAAGGACAGCCCGGCCACGAGAGTGGCGGCCACCGACAACGGATCGGCTGGCTCGAGCCGGGGGTCGATGCTCGCCACGTTGCTGCTGAGCAACGACGCGACGGACATGGCTGCGGCGGCGAGCCCGATCGCGAGGTCCAGGTAGGGCGAGAGCCGCCGGCCCAGCATTGCCCATGCTCCACGGTCGAGCGCCTGCTCGGCCTCGCGACCCGTCATCTCGGCAGGCTACGCCTGGGCAACGGGCGCGGACCTCTGTCTGCAGACGGACCCGCCTCTGTCCGCAGCCAGAGGACGTGGCGCGGTGACGTCGGCACGAGCAGGCGCGCCGCGAGTCGGTCGGTCAGCCCTGCGCCATGTCCACGAAGCGGGAGTAGTGGCCCTGGAAGGCGACGGTGAGGTCGCGGGTGGGGCCGTTGCGGTGCTTGGCGACGATGAGGTCGGCCTCGCCGGGGCGGGTCGACTCCTTCTCGTAGACGTCGTCGCGGTGGAGCAGGATCACCATGTCGGCATCCTGCTCGAGCGAGCCCGACTCACGCAGGTCACTCATCATCGGGCGCTTGTCGCCGCGTTGCTCGGGACCACGGTTGAGCTGCGACAGGGCGATGATCGGGCACTCGAGCTCCTTGGCGAGGAGCTTGATGTTGCGGGAAAACTCCGAGACCTCGAGCTGACGCGACTCGACCTTCTTGCCCGAGCTCATCAGCTGCATGTAGTCGATGACGATGAGCTTGAGGTCGTGGCGCTGCTTGAGCCGGCGGGCCTTGGCGCGGATCTCCATCATCGTCATGTTGGGGCTGTCGTCGATGAACATCGGCGCGCCCGAGACCTGGCCCATCTTGCGGGCGAGCTTCTCCCAGTCGTCGTCGCGCATCGTGCCGTTGCGGATGTGGTTGAGCGGCACCTTCGCCTCGGCGGAGAGCAGGCGCATCATGATCTCCGAGCGCGTCATCTCCAGGCTGAAGAAGACGCTGGTGAGGTTGTTGTGGATCGACGCCGCGCGGCAGAAGTCGAGGGCGAGGGTGGACTTGCCCATGGCCGGACGCGCCGCGACGATGATCATCTGGCCGGAGTGGAGACCGTTGGTCAGGTCGTCGAGGTCGGCGAAGCCGGTCGGCACGCCGTAGAGGCCCGCCTCGCGGTTGCCGATCGCCTCGATCTCGTCGAGGACGCCGCTCATGATGTCGCTCAGCGGCGCGTAGTCGACGGCCGCGCGCCGGTCGGTGACCTTGTAGACCTCGGCCTGCGCGTGGTCGACGACGTCGTCGATCTCGCCCTCGCCGGCATAGCCGAGGGCGGCGATGCGGGTGCCGGCCTCGACCAGGCGGCGCAGGATCGCCTTGTCGCGCACGATCTCGGCGTAGTAGCCGGCGTTGGCCGCGATGGGGACGTTGGCCGACAGCGTGTGGAGGTAGGGGGCGCCACCGATGCGCACCAGCTCGCCGCGCTTCACCAGCTCGGCCGCCACCGTGATCGGGTCGGCCGGCTCACCGCGACCGTAGAGGTCGATGATCGCGTCGTGGATGACCTCGTGGGCCGGGCGGTAGTAGTCGACGCCCTTGATGACGTCGACGACGTCGGCGATCGCGTCCTTCGACAGCAGCATCGAGCCGAGCACGCTCTGCTCCGCCGCGTTGTCCTGCGGGGGCGTCCGATCACCAGCCGACCGGGGGGAGGCACCGGGCTCGTAGGCCGCCGGTCCGTCACCCCAGGCCTCGTCGGTGTCCCCCTCGAAGGTGACGCTCACCGGTGCTCCCTTCCATCTCGCTCGGGTCCTCTGACCACGACGTTAGGGACGACCTCTGACATCAAGCCGACATCGCTGCCGGCTTCGCTCGCACCCGAGTCAACCCACTGACTTCCTCACTGGCTCGCGCTGGACCGTACGTGCTCGCGAGGCCCGGGGGGAAGCCGACGACCCCGACTTGTCCACAGGCTCTGTGGAGAACCTGTCCATACACGTGGACGACACGCAGGCACCGGTGCACGGGCCGTGGACGAGCTTGTGGAACAAGCCGGGTCGAAGGTCCCGGGCAGGCTCCTGACCTGCAGAAACGCGCCGCACGTCCTGTGGAGGAAAAATTCTCGGCACTCCGGCCGTTCATCTGTCCGCCATCCGGTGGATACCGAATGCTCGGTACCGCCCGTCACCACGGCCAGCGGTCACGGCGCGTCATCCACACGGCCATGCACAGGTGGTCCCAACGGACTATGTACCCCACGCACGAGCCCCGCTAGTGCGCCCCGGAATCGCGGAAGTCTGCGGGGTTCCTAGGGTGAACCTGTGAAGGCCGAGCACCGGGGGACGGACCGCGAGATCCTGCGCCTGGCCGTGCCGGCCTTCCTCGCCCTCGTCGCCGAGCCGCTGTTCCTGCTCTCCGACGCCGCCATCGTCGGCCACCTCGGGACACCAGAGCTCGCCGGCCTCGGCCTCGCCGCGGTGGTCCTGCAGACGGTGGTCGGCCTCTGCGTCTTCCTCGCCTACGGCACCACCGCCAGCGTCGCGCGCCACCTCGGTGCCGGCGACCTGCGCGCCGCGCTCGCCCAGGGCGTCGACGGCGTGTGGCTGGCGGTGGTCATCGGGGTCGTCGCCACCGTCGGGGGCATCGCGCTCACCCCGACCCTGGTCGGCGCCTTCGACGCCGGTGACGAGGTCGCCGGCAACGCCGAGACCTATCTCGCCATCGCGTTCCTCGGCACCACCCCGCTGCTGGTGATGCTGGCCGCGACCGGCGTGCTGCGCGGCCTGCAGGACACGCGTACGCCACTGCTGGTCGCCGTCGTGGGCAACGGCCTCAACATCGTGCTCAACGTCGTCCTCGTCTACGGCCTCGACCTCGGGATCGCCGGGTCCGCGATCGGGTCCGTGCTCGCCCAGGTGATCAGCGCGACGTGGTTCCTCGTCGTCGTGGTCCGCGCGGCGCGCGAGCACCACGCCCCGCTCAGCCCGGACCGCGCCGGCATCGCTGCCGCCGCGCACGCCGCCGTCGCGCTCGTCGTCCGCACCCTCGCGCTGCGCGCCTGCCTGCTCGTGGGGACGTACGCCGTGACGCGGGTGGGCACCGGGGCCACCGACGTCAACGTGGCGACCCACCAGATCGCGATCACCCTCTGGAGCTTCCTCGCCTTCGCCCTCGACGCGATCGCGATCGCCGCGCAGGCCCTCACCGGCCGGGCACTCGGCAGCGGCGACGTCGCGGGCACCCGCCGCCTGACCCGCCGGATGGTGCAGTGGGGCTGGGGCAGCGGAACCGTCGCCGGGCTGGCCCTCGCTGCGGTGTCCCCGTTCATCGGCGCGCTGTTCACCACCGACCCGGCCGTCCGTGACCTCCTCGTGCCGGTGCTGCTCGTCGCCGCCGTCGGGCAGCCCGTCGCCGGGATGGTCTTCGTCCTCGACGGCGTGCTGATCGGCGCCGGCGACGGCGCCTATCTCGCCTGGGCCGGTCTCGTCGTGCTGGCGGCGTACGCCCCCGCCGCCCTCTGGGCGGCGACGCTCCCGAACGGCCTGGTCGCGGTCTGGGTCGCGATGACCGTCGTGTTCATGGGCGCTCGGGGCGTGCTCCTCTCGTGGCGCGCCCGCAGTGACCGGTGGCTCGTGACCGGAGCCGCCCCCGTTCGTTGACCCGGTGAAGGCGCTCGGGAGCGCGCCCGACACGAGGCCGACGTCAGGGAGGACCCATGCTTCGACACCGCACTGCGAGCCGGCTGGCCGCGCTGGGACTGCTGGGCGGCGCGCTGGCGCCGTGGGGCGCGCCGCCCGCGGGCGCCACCCCGGGCTGCGTCGACGAGACCGCCCCGAGCGTCCTGCAGAACGGGTGCGACGACAGCACCCCGCCCGAGACCACGCTGACGGCCTCCACCGCACCCAACCCCGCCGGACTGGTCACCGTCTCCTCGACGACCTTCACCCTCGGCTCGCAGGTCGCCGACGGCGACCCGGGACCCTTCGGGCTCGAGTGCCGCCTGACCGGCGGACCGCAGGCCCACGACTGGCGTGCCTGCACCAGCCCGGTGACGTACGCCGACCTGCCGGACGCCGCGGCCGGCACCTACGTCTTCGAGGCCCGCGCCGTCGACCTCGGCGACCGCGCGCGGACCCCCGACACCGCACCCCTCCTCCCGCCCACCGTCGAGGACACCCCCGACGAGGACGTCACGCCGGCGAGCTTCACCTGGGGACAGGACACCCGCGCGCCGTTCGTGTTCGTCACCGGCACCTCCTACGACGAGGTGACGCCCACCCAGCCGGTCGTCACCGGCCACGGTGTGCCGATCCGGCTCAACAGCAGCGAGGCCGGCTCGCGCTTCGAGTGCACCGACAACGACCGGCCCGTCACCTGCGCGGGTGGCCGGTGGGAGCTGGCGGCTCCGGGCGCCGGACGGCACCGCTTCGCGGCGCGTTCCATCGACGCCGCCGGCAACGCCAGCGCCTGGTCGGAGCCGATCGAGTTCTTCGTGCCGACGAACCTCGCCCCCAAGCGCGGATGGAAGAAGGTGACGGACGCCGGCTACTTCCGCGGTGACGCCCTCCGAGCCACCCGCCGTGGGGCGCGCCTGGTGCTGCCCCGGACGGCGGTCGGCGAGCTCCGGCTGATCGCCCCCGCCGGCCCGAGGATGGGCAAGGTACGCGTCCGTGTCGGACGACGCGACTGGCACGTGGTCGACCTGGCCGGCGCGACGAGCACCCTCCGGCAGCACATCGTGATCGACCGCTACTCCGGCATCCGGACCGGTCGGATCGTGATCGAGTCGCTGAGCCGGAAGCCGGTCGTCCTGGACGCGGTGGTGGCCCGTCCCAACCGCTTCCCGGCAGCGACCCGCGGCCGACGCTGACCCACGGCCCCCGTCGACATTGCCCGGAGCGGCCAGCTCGCCTCGAGCGTCCGAGTGCCATGATGACCTCGATCCGACGAATCGCCCTGCTGCTCGCGTCCACCCTGCTCCTGGCCTCGTGCGGCACGCCCGAGGAGGACACCACCATCGAGCCGCCCAGCCCGTCCGACACCCCCGCCGCCCCCGACGTCGTACGTGCGGTGGAC
>Ga0247820_10001255_pt1 | contig 14315 bp, 19 predicted proteins | sample 13C_Glucose_Day1_2_FD_192480 | JGI IMG/M metagenome (GOLD analysis project Ga0247820, IMG submission 192480) | Soil microbial communities from agricultural site in Penn Yan, New York, United States - 13C_Glucose_Day14 | ecosystem: Environmental > Terrestrial > Soil > Agricultural land | place...
GACGTGGCACCGAGCGGTCGAAGTCATCCAGGGCATCCCGGCCCCGGCCGAACGGCCGGCCGACACGGCGGCGCTCCGCGAGCTCGGCTGGAAGCCGGCCGTCTCGTTCGAGGCCATGGTCCGGGAGATGGTCGCGTGATCACGGTGGTGATCGCGACGATCCCTAGCCGAACCGACCTGCTCGACCGGGCGCTCGACTCCGTGCACGAACAGTCCCTGCCCGCGACCGACGTGCTCGTGCAGGTCGACATCAACCGGGAGGGCGCGGCCGCCACGCGCAACCGCGCCCTCGAGGCAGTGGAAACCGAGTGGGTCGCGTTCCTCGACGACGACGACGAGTTGCTGCCGGACCATCTGCGCCTGTGTGCGCGGGCGGCGCGGCTCAACGGCGCCGACGTGGTGTACCCGGGCTACGACACGGCCGGCGGCGACGACCCCGTGAACTGCTTCGGGATCCCGTTCGACGGCGAGCTGCTGCAGCGGCGGAACTTCATCCCCGTCACAACCCTCTGCCGCACCGCGCTCGTGCGCGAGGCCGGCGGCTTCCAGGCGCACCCGGACGAGCACGGAGACCCGTGCGAGGACTGGGGACTGTGGCTGGCCATGCACCGGCTCGGTGCCACCTTCTACCACCTTCCGCAACGCACGTGGAAGTGGAACCTTGCCCCGGGCTCGACCCGCGGCCGACCTGACCGATGGTGAAGGAGCTGACATGTACGGTGGCGCGGTTGCCCCGGCTGGGGCGCTCAGCCTCCAGCTCATCCGCCAATCGAAGGTGAACCCGGTCCCGCAGCCGTGGCCGCACCGACCCGCGACGTGGGCGGACGTCCTCGAGTACGGCTCGCCGCAGCGCGGCCTGCCCGCCGAGGTCAACGCGTGGCGGCTGCGGAACCTACCGCACCTGTGGCGTGGCTGGCGCCGCGTGGCGCTCGCCCGGTCACTGCGGCTGCCGCACTTCTACGGCCAGCTGTGGCTGACCCTCATCCGCGCCGACGGCGAGCCGGTCGAGCTCGGCCTGGCGTCGATGCGGGTCGTCACCACCGCCGGTGTCAACTTCCTCGTCGACGCCCTGCAGGGCACTGTCGAGCCGGAGATCCTCAAGTACCACGGCATCGGCACAGGCACGAACGCTGAAGCGTCCGGTGACACCGCGTTGCAGACGGAGCTGACGACCCAGTACAGCTCGGACAACACCCGGGCTACCGGGTCGCTGACCGAGGGTGCGTCGGCGAACATCTTCCGCACGGTCGGGACGAACACCGTCGACGCAACCGTCGCAATCACCGAGCACGGCATCCTCTCGCAGGCCGCCACCGGCGGCGGGACGCTGCTGGACCGGACCGTGTTCTCCGCGGTCAACATGGTCTCTGCCGACTCGCTGCAGAGCACGTACGATCTGACGCTGACGGCGGGCAGCTAGCCGTGGCCACTGGAAGCATTCTGCTCCCCGTCGGTGCCGCGGTACTTCCCGACGGGTCGGCAACGAACCTCGCGCCGGCGCTGCAGCGACGTAAGTCCAGCGGCACCGCACCGGCACCGTACTTCCTGGAGCTGTGGTTCGACGCAGCCACCGAGGAATGGGCGGCGTGGTCGTTTCGGATGCCGGCCGACTACGCGTCCGCGCCGGTGCTCAAGGTCCAGTACAAGATGGCCAGCGCTACCACCGGTGACGTCATCTGGGCCGGGTCAATCGCCGCGGTCACCGACGGCGACGCAACCGACGTCGACGCCAAGGTCTTCGCCACAGCGAACACGGCCACCGTCACCGTGCCCGGCACCGCCGGCCACCTCGACGAGGCCACCGTCACCATGACGAATGCTGACTCGGTCGCTGCGGGCGACTTCGTCGTCGTCCGGATTGCACGGCAGGGCGCTGCTGGCGGCGACACCGCGACCGGCGACGCCGAGTTCGTCGGTGCCGCCCTCACCTACACCACGACGTAGGAGGCCGGGCCATGGCCGTACTCACCACTCAGCAGCGGGACCAGGTGGCGCGCGCGTTCATGCGCACCGTCACCGCCGAGCCGTGCGCGTTCGTGAAGAGCGCGCTGCGGACCGCAGTCGACAACGCCGACGACTGGGCGGAGAGCGCCGGTACCGCGATCCCAGCGACGTCGTTCAACGCCGCGCTGAACGTCACGTTCCGGACCGCGGCGACCGCCGCGCAGAAGAATGCCCTGCTCGCCCTGGTGTGCTGGTGGCGCGCCGGGAGGACCGTCTCCGAAGGGCAGTAGCGGATGGCCCGGAACTTCGCCGGTGCCGACTACATCATCACCGGCATCGGCGGGCTCGTCGGGATCGGCTCTTCCGGGCACACCCTGTTCGCCATCTGCCGCCGAGCGGCGAACGGCGCCTGGCACACGCCGATCTCCATCGAGACCAGCGCCAACAGTTCCAAACTGGCGATGCAGTTCAGCGATACGGACAAGATCCAGCTCATCATCGGCAGCAGCAACAAAGACACCACCGTCGGCATCAGCAGTGCCGACAACTGGGTGCTCGCCGCCGTCACCCGCGCGTCCGGCAGCTCGGTTCCGCGCGGCCACAAGTACGTATACGACACGAACACCTGGACCCACACCGACGCCGGGGCGGCATCCGGCGGCGACTCCACCGACCTCACCGGCGGCCGCGTCCAGCTCGGCCGCTGGCAGACCACCGACTTCTTCAACGGCGACATCCACCTCGGCGGCGCCCTCAAGCGGGCACTCACCGACGGCGAGTTGGAAAGCCTGCCGTACACGCTGCTCGCCGCGGCTGCCGCCGCTCCCGACGGGCTGTGGCTGCTCGACCAGCACGCCACGACCCAGACGGTGATCGACCTCACCGGCAACGGCGCCAACCAGACCAGCCTCACCGGCACTTCGGTCGCGACGACCTCGATGCCGCTGTGGAGCTACGGCCTGGGCGCGAGCATCGCCATCGGCAAAACCGGCGGTGGAGGCCCGACCCAGTACACGCAGACCAACACCGGCTCGCTGACCCCAGCCGGAGCGCTCGTGCGGCAGACCGCCAAGCTCCCCGCCGGCACGGTGACACCGACCGGCGCGCTCGCCCGTTCAACCGCTAAAACGGTCGCCGGAACGGCCACGCCAGCCGGTGCGCTCGTGCGGCAGGCAGCGAAGTCCTTCGCCGGATCGCTCACCCCGGCCGGCGCGCTCGCCACCCTCAAGGCGGCCCTGCGCAGCTTCGCTGGGTCGCTGACGCCGACTGGTGCCCTGACTCGGCAGACCAACAAGGTTGTCGCCGGTGCGGTCACGCCGACAGGAACGATCCAGCGATCCACGGCCAAACTCTTCGCCGGCGCGATCGCTGGCGTAGGGGCCGTGGTCAAGCAGACCGCCAAGCGGTTCGTCGGAGCACTCGCACCCACGGGCGCCGTCACGAACACGCAGCTGGCCGCTGAGGCGAAAGCAACCTCCGCCGCGACCGTCACGGCCGTCGACACCTCAACGTCGCAGGTCACCGCGGGTCGCACATCCACCTCTGCCGTGACGGCCCGAGCCACATCGAGCGGAGGTGTCGTATGAGCGCGTCCGTGTTCTTTTCCAGCGCCTCCGAACTGGCGACGGTGAGCAACGTCTTCAGTGTCGGGTCGACACCGACGAACCCGACGGCGGTCACACTCACGATCACCTCGCCGTCGAACGTCGTCACGACCCCAACGGCCACGAACACCGGCGCCGGCGCGTACACCGCGGACATTGTCTGCGACGAAGACGGCGAGTGGCAGTTCGAGTGGGTAGGTACCGGCGCCGCCGTCGACACCGAGGTCGGTACCTGGTATGTGCAGGAGACCGACCTTGGGAAGCTGTACTGCCCGATCGCGTCGCTCAAGTCCAGGCTCAACATCTCGCACAGCAACAGCGACTTCGAGCTCCACGCCGCATGCTTCGGTGCGAGCAGGTGGATCGAGCAGCACACCGAACGGATCTTCTGGCGGACGCTGTCGAGCTCGCGGACGTTCGTCCCGGACTGCTCGACCTCGGTGCGGCTGCCGGCGTTCTGTGACCTCGTCTCCGCCTCCGCGGTGAAGACCGACACCGCTGGGGACGGGACGTTCGCGACGACCCTGTCGGCGAGCGACTGGCGGCTGCTGCCGTACAACCCGGCGGCCGCGCCGGAGCAGCTGCCGTACAACGAGATCCGGCTCACGACCGGGTCGTTCCCGACGGGCGGCCTCGGCCGGCCGGACAGCGTCCAGGTCACCGGCATCTGGGGCTGGCCCCGGGTTCCGTCCGCGATCCGGAGCGCTGCAGCGATCCTGGCCGCCGACGTCTACAAGCTCAAGGACGCACCGTTCGGCGTCGCCGGCGAGGGTGAATTCCTCCAGCAGGTCGGTGAAAACCGGCGCGCGCTGAAGCTGCTCGAGCCGTACAAGCGGTACTCGGTGCTCGTCGCATGAGCGATCCAATCACCGACGCCATGCAGGCGCTCGCGGCCGCGTTCGCCGCTATCCCCGGCCTGACCACCTACGCACTCCCGCCCGGGTCGATCGAAGTACCTGCGGTCGTCGTGTCCGTGCCCTCCGGCGAGCTCGGCGACTTCTCGCCCGTCATGGACGAGGACGTCATGGACCTGTCGCTGGTCGTCAACGTCTTCGTGCAGTGGGGCGACGACGAAGCGGCATGGTCGCAGCTACGGCCGTACGTCGCGCTGTCTGGCACCTACTCGCTGTTCGCCGCGGTCAACGCCGACCCGACCCTCGGTGGCGTCGTCGACAGCGCCCTGATGGGCCAGCCGACGAACCCCGGCCCGTACACGTGGGGTCAGCTGCAGTACCTCGGCGCCGAGTTCCCCGTCGAGGTGTTCCTGTGAGATGGCTCGCCGTTCACCCGGGCCCGGCGTTCTCGGTCCATGACACGTACGTCGGGTGGGTCGAAGCACTCAGAGCGCTCGGCGAGCACGTCGTCGACTATCCGCTCGGCGACGCGCTCACCTTCTACGACCACATCCTCTTCGAGGCCGGCCCCGGCGCGTTCCGCAAAGCGCTCACCGGCGAGCAGGCCACACAGCTCGCCGTTGATCGGCTGTGCGGGACGCTGTGGAAGGTCCGCCCGGACGTGCTGTTCATCGTCTCGGGGTTCTTCACCGATGACGCTGTGCTGGATCGGGCGCGCCGCGACGGTGTCAAGGTCGTGGTCCTCACCACCGAAGAGCCGTACGAGCACGACCGGCACCTGAAGCTGGCGCCGCACGTCGACCTGATGCTCGCCGATGACCCGACGAACCTCGAAGCCCTGCAAGCGTTGACGAGCGCGGTCTACATGCCGAAGGCGTTCCGGCCGTCGGTGCATCACCCGGGCCCGCCGGACCCGATGCTTGCCTGCGACTTCAGCTTCGTCGGCACCGGCTACCCGAGCCGGATCCGCTTCCTCGAGCAGATGGACCTCGCCGGCGTCGACGTGCTCCTCGCGGGGAACTGGCAGCGGCTCGCCGAGGACTCGTCGCTGCGAAAGCACGTGCCTGGCGACCTGGAGGAATGCCTCGACAACGAGAACGCCGCAGCGATCTACCGCTCCACCGCGGTCGGCATCAACCTCTACCGCCGCGAGGCGAACCGGCCCGACCTGTCGGCCGGCTGGTCGATGGGACCGCGAGAACTCGAACTCGCCGCATGCGGGGCGTTCTTCCTGCGCGACCCGCGCGGCGAGGGTGACGAAGTCCTGCACATGCTCCCCACCTTCACGTCGCCGGAGGAAGCGTCCGCGCTCCTGCGGTGGTGGCTGAACCACCCCGACCAGCGTGCCGAACTCGCCCGTGCGGCGTGCGCGGCAGTGCAAGACCGAACGTTCGACAACAACGCCGCTCGCCTGATGCGGCTCATGGAAAAGGGGTAAGACCGTGGGTCGTTATCACGGGCGCAATGGCCGCATCTACTTCGACGTCACCGGCGTCGGCAGCGCTGCGCCGCTGCCGTTCATGGCGACGTGGAGCATCAACTTCACCACCGACAAGGTCGACGTCACCGCAATGGGGGACAGCAACAAGGTGTACGTCAGCGGCCTCCCGGACGCATCCGGCGAGTTCTCCGGCTGGCACGACGACGCGACCATGCAGACCTACACTGCGGCGGTCGACGGCGTTGCCCGCAAGCTCTACATCTACCCCAGCACGCTGGACACCTCGAAGTACTTCTTCGGCACCGTCCTCGCGGACTTCAGCGTCAACTCCGGCGTGAGCGGCGCTGGCGAGGTGTCGTCGAGCTGGAACGCGGCGAGCACCGTCGCGAGGGTTCCGGCGGTCTGACCGATGCTGTCCCTTACCGTCGTCGGTTCCGGGCAGCTCAACGACCTCGCCCGGGACCTGCGTCGGGCAAGGGGCACCCTCCGGGCTGAGTTGACCAAGGCATTCAAGGAAGCCGGCAAAGACACTCTGCGGCGGGTCAAGCTCAACATGACCACGATGCAGATCAAGGGCTACCGCGCCGGCGGCCGCGCGTTCCGCGAGCACCGGGCGGGCAAAGGGCTTCGCCGGCGAATCGCGGCCGTCACCGAACTTGAGGTGCGGACCGGAACCGACACGCCGCGGGTGAAGTTCGTGGTGCGCACTGACCGGCTCGGCGATGCCAGGAATCTCCCGTTCCACATCGACTCGGGGAGGCGTTGGCGGCACCCGATCATGGGCAACCGCAGCAGGTGGGCGGCGAACTCCGGTAAGCCGTGGTTCTACAACGAGATCCGCTCCGACCTCGACCTGTTCAAGGCCGAGTGCCAGAAGGCCATCGACAAGACCATCCAATCGATCGAGCGAGGCTAATACCCCATGGGCTCCGTCCAACTGCACCCGAAAGACCGCGCGAAATATGGCGCACCGGAAGAGATTCCGTTCAATCTCTCCGAGATCGGCGTCAAGCAGCGGGCCGCGTTCGAGAAGCAGACGAAGAAGCCGCTGAAATGGTTCTATGACCAGCTCTCCGGTGTGCCTAAGCTCGACGACGACGGCAACGCCGTCCCGGAGCTGGTCTTCAACCGCGACGGCACGCCCAAGCTCAACGAGGACGGCTCGCAGGTCGTCCGGGTGAATCTCACCCGTGACCCCGAGGTGTTCGCCATGCTCGCATGGCTCGCACTGTGGGGACACGGGATCAAGGTGCCGTACGACACGTTCGAGGTCATCGAGATCGGACTGAGGATCAACCTCGGGTCCGACGATGACGACGAAGAGGAAGTGGACGAGGGAAAAGCGCCGACGGATTCGGAGACTACGACGAGTCCGACGACGGAGACATCTCCGACCGAGTAATGGAGATGCTGTTCCTCCACTACTTCCCGAGTCTGCGGCTGAGTGACTTCGAGACGCCGAACGGCTTTCCGGCCGATCGGTGGGACACGGGTGTGCAACTGATCCGGCTTTGGATGAAGCAGGGCAAGTAGCCGGAGGGGGCGGGCCGTGGCGCGCGATCTCGACCTCAACATCAACGGCGACGCCCGACGCGCCCGCGCGGCGCTCAACGACGTAGCCACCGGCTCGGCGCGTGCCGCCCGGATCGCCGACCAGTTGAGCCGGTCGTTCGATCATCTCGAATCCGAGGCCAACGACGCGCAGCGTGCCCTCGACCGGGTCAACCGCGAGATCGCCGACAACGGCCCCACGGCAGAATTGAACGCCGAGCTCGCCCAGTTGCAGCACCGGCTGTCGGAGATCTCCGACGAGCGGCGGGTCACGGAAGGCTTGCGGGCAGAGTTCCGGCGGGCGACCGCGTCTGCGGCGACACTGGACCACGAGCTCGCCGCCGTCCGGCGTGAGTTGGACCGGCTGAACGACGAGTACTCTCGCGGCGGCGACCCCGCTGTTCTGCGCCGGATCCAGGAGCAGCAGCGGGAACTGCAGAGACTTAACGGCATCCGCCGGCGGATCGCGGACGAGGACGAGAACAACCAGGCGCGTCTCGCCCGTCTCGCCGAGGAGGCCCGCCGGGCGCAGCTGCGGCGCGAGGAGGAGGATCGGCGCCGCCGGGACGACGAGGACAACCGATCGTTCCTGCGTCGACTGCGCAGGCGTGCCAGCAACCTGGGCGACGGATCCGGCACCAGGCTTCCAGGTGTCGGCGCTCCGCCCCAAGTCCTCGCCGCTGGCGGCGCTCTCGGCGCTGCCGCTGCAGGGCCCATCCTCGCCGCCATCGGCGGTGCCATTACCGGCGTTGCCGGGTTCGGTGTCGCCGGCGCTGGTATCGCCGGCGCGATCCTCGGCGACCCGGAGAAGTTCAAGCAGGAGTGGTCCGTTGCGGCCGGCACGGTCAAGCAGGAATTCCTCGACGCGACCGAGGTCTTCACCGAGCCCACCCTCGCGGCGATCCGCGGCATCGGCCCGCTCATCGAGAGCTGGAACCTAGACGAGACGTTCGCCGACGCCGCGAGGTACGTGGGCCCGCTCGTGGACGGCATCGAAGGCCTCGCCACCGGCATCGTCCGCGGCGTGTCGGCGCTGGTCAAGCAGGGCGAGCCAGCCGTCAAGGAACTCTCGGCCGGGCTGGTGGAACTCGGCGACGCTGCCGGGGACGCCTTCGAAGCCATCGCCGACGGCTCCGAAGGCGGCGCCGCGGCGCTCCGCGACACCATCACCGTCGTCGCCGGCACCATCCGGCTGTTCGGCGAGCTCACCGGTGCCGCAGAGAAGGCGTACGGCTTCATCCAGGACCATCCGGTCGAGGCCGCCATCGGCACCGGCGGGATATCCCTCGGTATCACCCTGCTGGACCAGTTCCGCGACGATACCGAACAGATCAAGGTGAACTTCGACGAGATCGGCGACAAGGGCTCCGCTGCGTTCTACGGCCTCGACCAGCAGGCCCGCGATGCGCTGTCGACGGTCGAGCGGCTCAACGACGCGTTCAACGAGACCCGCGACCGGATCCTCGGACTCTCCAACGCCACCATCGCCGTCGAACAGGACCTCGACGACCTCGCCGAGGGGTTCAAGAAGGGTGCTGGCGCGCTCGATGTCACGACCCAGAAGGGCCGCGACAACCTCGAACTCATCAACCAGACGATCGACGACCTCCTCCGGCAACGCGACGCGGCGATCGAGGCTGGCGGCGGCACACAGGAGGCGTACGACAAAGCCAACGCTGCCTTCAACACGCAGCTGGCCAGCCTCGAACGCCTGCTGGTGAAGCTCGGCCTGTCAGCAGCCGCAGCGAAGAAGCTCATGGACTCCTACTACAACAAGGAAGTCACCGTCACCGTCAAGGTCCGCCAAGTCGGCAACGTCAGCGTCGAAGGTGTGATCTCCAGCGGCGACCAGCGCCGCAACACGGGCAGCGCCTACGCCGAGGGTGGCACCGTCACGGGCACCGGCCCGATGCTCGTCGGCGAGAAAGGCCCGGAAATCGTCTGGGGCAACATGGGGCAGTTCGTCTCCACCGCCACCCAAACACAGCGCCTGATCTCGCAGATGTCGCGTAGTGGCGGAAGCGGTGGCGGTGGTGGGGCGATGGCCGTGACGGTCAACTTCGCTGGAAACACCGATCAGGCGTTCGCGTCCAGTTTTCAGAACCTGGTGCGGACCGGGCAGATACAGATCTTGGCGAGCGCCGCCTAGCGGTAGTTCTCGCTCGTCACGTAGTACCGAGTTCCGGTGTCCGGGTCAGTCCACCAGCACGGGTTGCCGTCCGGGTTGCCGTCTTCATGCGCGCACGCCGGCAGTTTCTCGTACGTGGGCGTCAACGAGTAGGCGATCCCGGCCGTGACGGCGGACCCGATGAGCGTGCCGGCGATTACCAATGCCAGGCCTCGAGTCTTCGTGGCCGTCCAGTTCAGGGCTGTGGTCATGCAGTCAGTGTTGCGCAACGCAGCGAATCCGTCACCGGATGATCGGACGACTGCGGGGTGGGGATAAATGGCGCGGATTGCCACCCGAATTGAGCTTGCGTTCGGCGCCGACCTCACCGCCGACCCTGCGACGTGGGCGTGGACGGATGTCAGCGCCTACGCGCTCGGATCGGTGAGTATCAACTTCGGTCGGGCGGATGAGGCATCCACCACACAGCCCGCCACGTGCAGGGTCCGGCTGAGAAACGCGGACGCGAGGTTCAGCCCGCGGTACCCAACGTCGCCGTACTACCCGAACGTGCGGCGACAGACACCGATCCGCGTGTCACTCAACCCCGGCGGCACTGGCTACGTCCAGCGGTTCCAGGGCTACATCGACCAGTTCAAGCCGACATGGCCGAGCGGCAGCGCGGCTTACGCAGAGGTCTCGGTCATCGCGTCGGGCAGTCTCCGCCGACTGGGGCAAGGAAGCGCCCCACCGAAGTCTTCACTCCGTCGCGCCCTGGAAGCGTCAGGCGCGTTTGCATACTGGCCCCTAGAAGAGGGCCCGGCCGCCAGCAATGTTGTCGCGGTCAGCGGATCAGCCGCCACGAGCCTGGTGCGCCTCCTCGCCACGGGGCCCGCGGAGTTCGGGGCCCTGAGGCCCGTCACGGGCGCTGCGACGATGCCGAACTTCATCCGCGGCGGCGCTCTGGATCTGCAGGTCAGCAGCACCGTGTCGAGTGCCTGGACGGTGGAGTTCGCCTACTTCTTCGGCACCGGCGAGCCGGCCCCGGACGACTACAGCACGCCGAACGCCATGAACATCCTCAAGCTGTACGCCACCAACGGTGACTACTGGCTGTTCCAACTGTCGCCGCACAACTCGTTCTTCGCCAATGGCCGCATCGCGCTCTTCAGGTCGGACGAACCGGAACTCTTCTTCGACACCCTGGTCGACGCCTCACTCGGCTCCTACAACCCGTGGGACGGCCAGACGCATCATGTCGCCATCACCGCCTCGCAGAGCGGCGCAGATATCGCCTGGCAGCTGTACCTCGACGGTGCCGTCTACGCGTCCGGGACGCTGGCCGGCCGTACCCTCCGAGCGGTCGACCTGGCGAGGCTCAACCAAAACGGTTTCCTGGCGGCCTCATCGTCGTACGGGCTAGGGCACTTCGCGGTCACCAATTCGGTGATCGACCCGACGAGTCACGCTACTGCGGCACAAGGCCACGCCGGCGAGACCGCGGGCGCCCGAATCACTCGACTGTGCGACGAAGAGGGCGTCACCGCATCGGTGTCGAGCACGACCGGCACGATCCGGATGGGCCCGCAGGGGGTCGCACCGTTCCTGTCTCTGCTCAGGGACTGCGAGGCGGCCGACAGTGGAATCCTGTACGACGGCGCCAACGCCGGTCTGACCTACTTGGCCGGGCAGGACCGCTGGAACCTGCCCGTCGCCCTGGCCCTGAGTGGCACGCAGTCGCAGGTCAAGCTGCCCTTCCTGCCGATAGAGGATGACCAGCGGGTCCGTAACGACTGGACGATCAGCCGCCCCGGCGGGGCGTCGAGCCAATACACGGACTCGATGCACATCGCTGCGAACGGCCGCTATGACTCGTCAGCGGCCGTCAATGTCCAGTCCGACGCCGACCTGCCCGATCAGGCGGCGTGGAGAGTCCACCTCGGCACCGTTGATGAGATGCGCGTCCCGGGACTGTCGCTGCAGCTGATCGACCACTCGGAGATGTGGACATCCTGGCTGTCAACTACTCCCGGCGAGCGCGTGACGGTGAGCAGTCTGTTCTCCCAGTACCCGCCGGGGATCCTTGACGCGATCGTCGAGGGCTACGCCGAAGAGTGGGACCAGGCCTACTGGCGTGTCGAGCCGAACCTGAGCCCGTTCGCACCGTGGCGGATCATCGTGCTTGCCTCCGACAGCGGCGACACCGGCGCGTTCGTCGGCCACCTCGACACCGACGACTCAGCGCTCAATGCCGGGATCACCACCACCGCGACGAGCTTCGCGGTGACGACCAACTCGGGCCCGTTGTGGACCACGACTGCGGATGACTTTCCGTTCGACATCGACGTGGGCGGCGAGCAGATCCGGGTCACGAACATCACCGGCGCCAGCTCGCCACAGACCTTCACCGTCACGCGCAGCGTCAATGGCGTCGTCAAAGCCCACCTCGTTGACGCCCCTGTGTCGCTGTGGGCGCCGCTCGTCCTCGGACTCTAGGGAGCGTCGGTGACGTACCTTGCTGGCCAAAAGTTGCGAGCATCGGAGATCACGTCGGTGCACGCGTTCCTCCGGCAGACATCCAACCAGTCGATTCCCCATGGCGCATGGACTGCGGTGAACTTCGACACCGAGGACGTCGATTCACACGGCGGGCACAGTACGAGCGTCAATACGAGCCGCTACACGGCGACAGTCGCCGGCTGGTACGAAGTGATAGGCCGCGGGGGGTTCGCGTCCAACAGCACCGGGCACCGTGGCGTGCGCATCCACAAGAACGGCAGCGTGGTCAACGGCTCCGGCAACTACTTCCAGACCACCACCTCAGACGTCTGGTCGAACATCGGCAGTGCCCAGGTCCACCTCAATGGCACCACGGATTACGTGGAGACGGCCGTCATCCAGGACTCGGGCGCGGCGCTCAACACCAGTGCGAGCGCCGGCGACGTCGCACCGTCGATGTCCGTGAAGCTCATCAGCAGGGACTAGGGGAGCATCTTCATGAACGACTGGATCCTCGTCGAAACGCAGAGCACGCCGTGGATCGCCGGGGAGGCGCGTTACGACGGCGCGTTCCTGACCAAGGCTGACGCAATCGCGAGCCTCGTCGAGGATCTCCCCGGCCTCGACGCAGCCATCACCTCATGGCACGCGAGCATCCTGGAGCCGGTGCAGGTGTGGTGGACCGGCACGATCGCCGGCGGCTCCGCGACCGGCGACAGTTGGCCACACGAAGCCGGTCCGGTCGGCAGTCGGCTGGTGACGGTCGCGCAGCTCGTCGGCGGCTACTTCGACCAGAGCTGACCATGAATTTGCCCGAGGGGGTCGCATGAAGGTTCCCGGGTTCCGCTTCGTCCAGGCCGCCGGCAACTACACCGACCGCGACGGCCTGCACTTCGGCGTCGCGATTCACGCCACGGCGAACACCGCCTCCGACGAGGCCGAGTCGTCGTACGCCAGCCACCGCGAGGACGGCACCAGCGCGCACGCCTACGTCGACGGAGACAGCCTCACGCAGGCGCTCGACACCGACCGCAAAGCGGGCCACGCCGGCAGCGCCTACGGCAACGAGAACGCGATCGCGATTGAGTTCACCGGCCTGAACAGCTGGTCCCGCGACAAGTGGCTGGCCTCGATCGCCTGGGGTGAGGTCGGACGCTGGATCGCCTACATCCTCAAGAACGACCCGGACTACCGCGGTTTCCAGATACGTCGGGCCTCGGTCGCCGAGATGAAGGCCAACCCGCTGGTGAAGGCCTTCTATGGCCACGACGACATGCGCCGCGCGTGGGGTGGCACCGACCACACCGACCCCGGCCCGAACTTCCCATGGGACCGCCTGCTCGGCGCGGTCAACGCAGCAGTCGGCGGCGCGGCCGCCGGAGAGGACGACGACATGACGCCAGCACAGGAAGCCCTCCTCGCCAACTGCGAGCGGTTTCTCACCGCCATGGGCACCCGACTGCAGGACGACCGCGGCCCGGGCGAGACCGAGGACCGTAAGGAGATCGTGCTCGTCAAGCCCTGGACCGGCGGCCCGCCGACGCTGCCGAATCCGGTCGACTGGATGATCGACCAGCTCGAAGCGGTGAAGCGCACTGCGGCCGCCGGCGGGCTAGACCCGGCATCCGTGGCGGCCCTCGTCGTCGAACAGCTGGGCCCGCTCCTGCCGACCCTCGCCGACATCGAGGCCATCGTCGACACCAAGGTCAAGGCGGCGCTCAACGGCACCCGCCTGACGGCGTAGCACCAACCAGAACGGGGTACACGTGGATGTGCAGGCTGCGGCAGCTTGGATCGCTGGCCTCGTGGCCGGCCTCATGGCACTGGGGTGGCTCGTGACGAAAGTCTGGCGTGGAATCCGCAAGCTCGGACACCTGGCCGACGACTTCGCCGGCGAACCGGCCCGACCCGGTGTCCCGGGCCGCCCTTCATTGATGGAGCGGATGGCCGCTGTCGAGCAGGACTTGTCACGGGTCAAGGCCGAGGTCACACCGAACGGCGGCGGCTCGCTCAAGGACGCTGTCGTGCGCATAGAGCAGCGGGTCAACGAGCACGTCACCATGCCCCACGGCACCCCGCCGACGCCCTAGTCCTGCTCTTCCACTCCCTCAAGCTAGCCCGCCCGGCAAGACCGGCGCGAGCTGATCGTCGTACCCCGACCTGCGTCCGCGTCCAGGTGTAGCGCGTAGCACGCGGGTCGGGGTGCCCAAAAGCAAGAACTCACCGAGGTAGACGGCACTGACGTCTGCCTACACAGTCGCGCCCCGCTTCTCCTCGCAGAGAGTCTGAGGGGGCGTTCGGCGAGGAGGGCGGGG
>Ga0247820_10001258_pt1 | contig 14312 bp, 15 predicted proteins | sample 13C_Glucose_Day1_2_FD_192480 | JGI IMG/M metagenome (GOLD analysis project Ga0247820, IMG submission 192480) | Soil microbial communities from agricultural site in Penn Yan, New York, United States - 13C_Glucose_Day14 | ecosystem: Environmental > Terrestrial > Soil > Agricultural land | place...
GGCGAGACGCAGCCGAGGATGACGTCGTCCACCTTCGACGTGTCGAGGTCGTTGCGGTCGCGCAGGGCCTGCAACACCTGGCTGGCCAGCGACAGGGCGGTGATCTCGTGCAGGGACCCGTCCTTCTTGCCCTTGCCGCGCGGGGTGCGCACGGCGTCGTAGATGTAGGCGTCGGCCATGAAAGATCTCTCTTTTGTTAGGTCCCTACCGCTCGCCGCTCGGCGGCTCGCTGCATGAGGGACAGGTCGAACTTCTAGGGTCCCGGTCGTTCGGTGCGTGACGCCGAGCGGCTTGAGGGACGGGTCTGGAATTGAAACTTGGTGCGTAGAAACCCGACGTTTACGTCAACGTCAAGTAACAAGGCGCGTGAGGGCGTCGGCGGACGAAGGAAGCGTCTCCGTCCGCCGTGGGTTCCCTATTGTTTGGCCAGTCGCACCAGCTTGCCGTCTTCCTCGTCGGTGATGACCCAGACGGCGCCGTCGGCGGCCACGGCCACGTCGCGGATGCGCTCGTTCAGGCCCGTCAGCAGGCGCTCCTCGCCGACGACGCGGTTGTTCTCCAGCACCAGACGCGCCAGCTGTTTGCCGCCGAGGCCGGTGACCAGCAGGTTGCCGTTCCAGCCGGGGAACATGGCGCCGCTGTAGAAGGTCATGCCGCCGGGCGCGATCACCGGGTCCCAGTAATAGACCGGCTGTTCCGTGCCTTCGCGGGCGGTCACGGCCTCGGGAATGGCCTGGCCGTTGTATTCGATGCCGTAGGCGACGCCGGGCCAGCCATAGTTCTTGCCGGCCTGATCCAGATTGATCTCGTCGCCGCCGCGCGTGCCGTGTTCGACGGTCCAGATGGCGTCCGTGCCCGGCTGGACGGCGATCCCCTGCATGTTGCGGTGGCCCAGGGACCAGATTTCCGGCCGCGCGCCCGCCTGCCCGACGAAGGGGTTGTCGGACGGGACGCTGCCGTCGGCGTTGATGCGGATGGTCTTGCCCATGTGCGAGCCCAGGTCCTGGGCCTGGGGCCGCATCGGCTTGTCCGAGCGCTCGCCCAGGGTAACGAACAGCTTGCCGTCCGGCGCGAAGGCCAGGGAGGAGCCGAAATGCTTGTCGCCGTCATAGACAGGCAGGGCGCGGAAAATGACCTGGACGTTTTCGACCTTCGACAGGTCGTCCGACAGACGAGCGCGCGCAACCGAGGTGGCGTTGCCGCCTTCCCGAGGTTCGGAGTAACTCCAGTAGATCATCCGGTCCTGGGCGAAGTTCGGGCCGAGGATGACGTCCAGCAGGCCGCCCTGACCGCGCGCCGACACGGCGGGCAGGCCGGCGATCGGCGCGCCGACCTGGCCCTGGGCCGAGATGACCCGCATCCGACCCGGTTTCTCCGTCACCAGCCACTGGCTGTCCGGCAGCAGGGCCAGGCCCCAGGGGTGGACCAGGCCCGAGGCGATGGTTTCGTTACGCAGGGTTCCGGCGGTCTGGACGCCCGGCGCACGGGTCTGACCCTCGAAGGCCGGTTTCTGATCGGGATTGTTGGCGGGGCGGGTCTCGACGGGTGCGCCGGGGGCGGTTGGCGCATCCTGGCCATTGGCGCCGCAGGCGGCGGTTAGGACGAGAAGCGAGGCGGGCGCGGCGAGGACGATCGGACGCATGAAGCTCTCCAGAACAGCTGTGTGTCGTCATCCAGAATGAAGCCTCGCTGCGCCGTGCGCGAGCCGAAACCGCCCGCGACCGATCGCCTCGCGCGATTTCCGTGTTGAAGCGGCTTGAACCTGACGGAAGGCGGCGATATACGCACGCCTCTCGCGCTGCACGGTCGTCACGATCTTTCGCGAGATCCCGTAAGGGGTTGGGTAGCTCAGATGGTTAGAGCGGTGGATTCATAACCCACAGGTCGGCGGTTCGATCCCGCCTCCAACCACCACGGGTCTTCTCTTCAGAACGCATGGGACGGCCTTGGGCCATTAGGTCGTCTGGCTTCGTGTGACGCTTACAAGAGATTAACTGGCGTCAGGGGCCGTGAACGGGGCAACAAGGCTGCAGCGAAGCTTTGGGAGCGTTCATGTCGAAATCTGTCTGGATCATTGTCGCGACAGCGAGCGTGTTTTTGTCGGGCTGCAGCGTGACCCGCTATCCGGTCCTGCCGGCGTGGTCAGGCGATACCGCGCAGGCGATGGACTGCGCGGCGTTGCGCCAGGAGCAGGAAGCGGCGCGTCACACCGAGCGGCAGATCGCGGCAATCGCCGCCGGCGCGCGCGTCGAACGCCCGCAACTCTATTCTACGGCTAGGCCGGATGCTGACCGCGCCGTTCAGGCGCGGCTCGCTGGCATCGAGGCGGCGCTGAAGTTGAAGAACTGTCCAGCATGAAAGGCCGCCTAGCCACAAATGATTGCCGTCGCTGGAGCGGGGCCTATCGGGGAATGCGTGTGGCGCCGCCGTTGATCCGGCAGACATTATCGGTTTGGGGGCGGCCTGTGGTTGCCCCGGTGGGCATCAAGATGCCGTCGCGCGCCTTGCAGTCCGCTTCAAGCTTGTCGAGATCCGTCTGATAGGTCGATGTGCCGGCGCCGGTGGCGCAGGCGCCGAGAGCGAGGGGGGCGACGAAGGCGGCGAGGACGAGGGCGGCGCGCATGACGATGTCTCCTTGCGACTGGCGGCTTAACGGCTAGCCGACGACGGACGTTCCGCCAGCCGCGCCCGTGATGCAAGGCCCAGCTTCAGAACGCCAACACGCCCAGATGCTCCAGCAGGATCTTGAGGCCCAGTGCGATCAGGGCGACCCCGCCGACCAGTTCCACGATCTTGCCCAGCCGTCTTCCCGCCGCCTTGCCGATCAGCAGGCCCAGCGTCGCCAGGGCGAAGGTGGTGAAGCCGATGCAGGCGGCGATCAGCCAGATATTGGCTCCCAGCAAGGCCAGGCCGACCCCGACGGCGCCCGCATCGATCGAGGTGCCCACGGCGGTGGCGATCAGGGCCAGCAGGCCGCGCGAGGCGGCCTTGCCTGTCGCGGTTTCATTCGCTTCCGTCGCCTCCTCGGGTTTGAGCGCCTCCCAGATCATCTTGCCGCCGACCGCGCCCAGCAGGCCGAAGGCGATCCAGTGGTCGACAGCGGCGACGAAACCGGCGGCGGCGATCCCCAGGGCGAAGCCGATTAGCGGCGTCACGGCCTCGATCACGCCGAACACCAGGCCCGAGCGCAGGGCCTGGGGCAGGGTGGGGCGGTGCTGAGCACCCCGGCCGATGGCGGCCGCGAAGGCGTCGGCGGACATGCTGAGCGACAGCACGGCGATGGCGATGGGGGTCATGGACAGAACACTCAAGCCGGGCGCGTGACAGCACGTCCGGGCGCAGGCCGGCTCGGCCCCCGGATCGTGCTGGTCTCGCTAGGCGGACGAAATCCGCTGATCGCGCCATGCCCCGAAGCCAGAGCAAGTGTGTTGACGCGATCCCGACTGAAAGACGTCGGAAGCTACTCCCCAACGCGGCCCCTCTAGCGGCTGGGGGGCTGGGGTTCAACCCCGACGGGGTGGCTGGAGGCGACAACGGCTCCCATCTGTGCTAGACGCCGCGCCTTCACCCCCGCCGCAGGATATTCAGCCTTGAGCATCACGCTCGACCTTTCGCGTGCTTCCGCCGCAGTTAAAGCCCCCGTCAACCTGTCCGGTCTGACGCGCGAGGGCCTGCGCAATGCGCTGATCGAAGCGAAAATCTGCCCGCCCGAGAAGGCCAGGATGCGCGCTTCGCAGGTGTGGCGCTGGATTCACCACTACGGCGTCACCGACTTCGCCCTGATGAGCGACATCGGCAAGGAGACCCGCGCGGCCCTGGCCGAAGCCTTCACCCTGGCCCGTCCCGAGATTGTCGAGCGTCAGGTGTCGAAAGACGGCACCCGCAAATACCTGATCCGCACGGCGCCGGGCATCGAGGTCGAGGCCGTCTATATTCCCGACGTGGGCCGGGCCGGCGCCCTTTGCGTTTCGTCCCAGGTCGGCTGCACCCTGAACTGCACCTTCTGCCACACCGGCACGCAAAAGCTGGTGCGCAACCTGACCGCCGCCGAGATCGTGGCCCAGGTCCAGGTGGCCCGTGATGACCTGGGCGAATGGCCCTCGCCCAAGGAAGACCGCCAGCTGACGAACATCGTCTTCATGGGCATGGGCGAGCCGCTCTACAACCTGGACAACGTCGCCGACGCCATCGACATCATCTCCGACAATGAGGGCATCGCCCTGTCGCGCCGCCGGATCACCGTCTCGACCTCGGGCGTGGTGCCGCAGCTGCAGGCCCTGGGCGACCGCACGGCGGCCATGCTGGCGATCAGCCTGCACGCGACCAACGACCCCCTGCGCGACAAGCTGGTGCCGCTGAACAAGAAGTATCCGCTGGAACAGTTGATGGCCGGCATCCGCGCCTATCCGGGCCTGGCCAACACCCGCCGCGTGACCTTCGAGTATGTGATGCTCAAGGGCGTCAACGACAGCCCCGACGAGGCCCGGGCCCTGGTCAAGCTGATCGAGGGCATCCCCTCCAAGGTCAACCTGATCCCGTTCAATCCCTGGCCCGGCACGGACTACGAGTGCTCGGACTGGAAGACCATCGAACGCTTCGCCGCCATCCTGAACAAGGCCGGTTACGCCTCGCCCATCCGCACCCCGCGCGGTCGCGACATCCTGGCCGCCTGCGGCCAGCTCAAGTCCGAGAGCGAGAAGCAGCGGGCCAGCGCGCGGATCAAGGCCGAGCGCGAGGGCGCTGAGGCTGCCTAAGTCGGTGGCTTCATCAGTTCGCGGTAGGTGAGGCCGGTGATTGCTCCGGCCAGGGGCAGGGCGGATGCGAAAACGAGGCCGGTGAAACCCAGGCTGTTGCTGAGAACAATCGCGCCGACCAGAGTGGAGATAGCGCCGCCGAGCAGTCCGGTCGGAAGGGGGCGGTCACATCTCAGCTGCGCCAACGTCCAGGCTGCGGGCGCGCCCAGTATGGCGACGCCCAGGAAGTAGCAGGGAAGAGACAGGTAGAAGCCGGTGGCGGCGATGAGGCATGCGCTCCCTGCCGATCCATCCGCCCCGGGAAGAGCGCCCATCATGGCGCCTATGCCGAGTTGGGCCGCGACCGTCAGGGCGGCCAGGACGGAGCTTGCAGCGACGGCTGCGATCCAACATCCGAGGACAGCGAGTTTCATAGGGTCGCCCTCTTCAGGCGAGCGCCTCTGTCAGCCATGGTTTCCGGCGTCCGCACGTCCCAGGCTAGGCCCAGCCGTTCCAGCAGTTGGATGAAGCGGAAGCCCCAGTCGCTCTGGCCCGGATAGAGGCCGATGCGGGCCGAGCCGGGCCAGGCGTGGTGGTTGTTGTGCCATGCCTCGCCCATGGTCGGGATCGCGGCCCAGGGCACGTCGTGCGCCTGAACGCCTGCCTCGCGCACCAGCCAGGTCTGGGGGCCGCGCCGGTGGGCCAGATGGCCGACGAACCAGTGGCCGATGATGCTGACCGACACGCGGGCGCAGACGCCCCAGACGACGAAGCTCCAGCCGCCCATCAGCCACAGCGCCGCCGCGACCTGCGCCTGTTGCAGCATCCAGGTGCGCTCCAGAAACCGATAGAAGGGATCGCGTCCGATCCGGCCCAGATCAAAGGTCGGCGGATGGTCCAACTCCAGCCGACAGTACATCTGCCAGATGGCGTCGATCGCCATCGGTCTCCGGTGCGCCAGATAGTCGTGGCAATCGGGCTGGCGCTGCGCCCAGTCGCGCAGGTCGTGGGTGCGGATCATCCAGAAGGGGCCGCTCATGCCCACCAGGGTCCCGAACCAGACCAGCGTCCGCTCCAGCCACAGCGGGCAGTCGAAGCTGCCGTGGATCAATCGCCGGTGAAATCCGACCGAATGGCCCAGCAGGAGGGTGGCCCCCGTGGTGATGACGAAGACGGCCAGGGCGCCGAGGCTGAAGGTCGTGGCGCCAAGGGCCAGCGCCGCCGCCAGCATCCCGCCGTTCCATAACGAATGAACCGGGTCCCAGACGACGCGACCCGTCACGGGGCTGGCGTCTGGCGTTTCGATCAGGCTGTTGACGGCGCAGGGATCATGCTCGTGCATCGGATCTCTCCGAGAAGGTATTTAAGCAATAACTTAAACACTGAATGGTCAGGCTGGCAAGCCGTTAGCAAATCACTTAAATACACAACCATGCAGCGCGTGTTTGAAGCCCTTTCCAGCCCTGTCCGGCGCAAGATTCTGGCCTATCTGGCCCATGCCGACCTCACGGCGGGCGAGATCGCGGCCAAGTTCGAGATCTCCAAGCCGGCGGTGTCGCAACATCTGTCGGTGCTGGAGGTCGCCGGTCTGGTGACCAGCGAGAAGAAGGGCCAGTACGTCCACTACAGCCTGGCGCCGGATCATCTGGCCAATACCCTGAACGGCTATATTCAGGAGGTCTGCCCGGTGTCCAAGCCGTTGAAGCGCGAAAGCGCCGAGATCGCCAAGCAGAGAGGGACCGATGGGTCCTGATGTTTGGCTAACGTTGTTTTCCTGATCGGGTGTGGCTCCGGCGCCCTTGCGGAAGGGGCGGGGGATCGGGCAAGGCTTGTTTTGCTTTCGTTCCGTTTTCCGCTGGAGGCTGCGGGCTCGCACATCATGGACTCGTCGTCTCTGCCCAGCGTCCTGTCGAGCCCTGAGGTCCAGGCCTTCGCCACCGGCTTTCCGATTCTGGTCCTGCACCTGATCGTGACCTTTGGCCTGCTGGCCATGGGGGCGACCGTCTATGCCCTGCTGACGCCGTGGCGCGAGGTGGCGCTGATCCGACAGGGCAATCCGGCCGCCGCCGTGGCCTTTGTCGGAGTGCTGATCGGCTTGGCCGTTCCGCTGGCCGTATCCCTGTCGATCTCGACCTCGATCCGCGACATCGCCATCTGGGGCGTGGCGACAGTAGTGTTGCAACTGCTGGCCTTCCGCGTCGTCGACATGCTGCTGACCGGCCTGCCGCAGCGCATCGAAAAGGGCGAGGTCGCCGCGGCTGTGGTGCTGGCGGGCGCCAAGCTGGCCACGGCCCTGATCCTGGCCGCCGCCCTGACGGGCTGAGGGCGGCGCCATGCGCTTCCCCCATCTTCCGGACTGGACCATCTATGCGGCGGTGATCGGCGCCCTGCTGATCGTCTCTCTGGGCCGTCGTGAAAAGGCCGATGCCCCGCATCTGCCCGAGGATGACGAGGCGCATGGTCCGCTGTTGGGGCCGGTGACGCCGTTCGACCCTTCCGTCACCGTCATCGCCCCAGACATTCCGTTCCAGCCTTCTTCGGGTACGGCCTTCTCCATCGCCGGGGACGGTCGCTGGGTCACGGCGCGCCATGTGGTCGAGGGCTGTCCGCGTCCCGCCCTGGTGATCGGCGGCGGGCGGGCCCTGGCGGCCGACGTGCGGCTGGCGGCGCGAGCCGATGTGGCTCTGCTGCTGACCGAGGGGGGGCCGCCGGCCTTGCCGGTCGCGGCCTCGACGCCGCTGCGCAAGGGCCAGCGCGCCTTCCATCCCGGCTTCCCTCAAGGCCATCCGGGGGAGGTGGCCTCGCGCCTGCTGGGCCGAGAGACGCTGAAGATCAGAGGGCGCGGCGAGCGTGACGAGCCGGTCCTGGCCTGGGCCGAGGCCGGGCGCACCAAGGGCCTGAAGGGCACGCTGTCGGGTCTGTCGGGCGCGCCGGTGCTGGACCGGCGCGGCCGGGTTCTGGGCGTGACCATCGCCGAGGCCCCGCGGCGGGGTTTGATCTACACCACGGCGCCCGACACCTTCGTGCCCGCCATCCGGGGCGAGCAGCGGGCTGACGAGAAGGCCCTGGGCGAACCAGTCAACACCGACAACTACGGCCAGGTCGCCGACCGCCTGCGCCGGGATCTGCGCGTGGCCCAGGTGGTCTGCCTGACGGCTTAGCGCCTCTCTCGATCCTCCCCTGCGAAGCGGGGGAGGGGGACCATGCCCAGCATGGTGGAGGGGGCGGCTCGGGCCTGCCGGCTTTGTTCGATCAAGCGCGGAGGGAAGGTTCGCCCCCTCCACCGCTACGCGGTCTCCCTCCCCCGTCGCGAGGCGACAGGGGAGTATAGAAGCGCTCTACTTCAGCGTGGCGCTGTCCAGGTTCAGCTCGGTCAAGGGGATGACCTCGACGTTCGGGTATTTGGCTCGCAGTCCGTCGATGAACTTGGACGCGTCGCCGACGATGACCAGGCTGGCCTGATCGGTCGGCAGGTGTCCGGCGAAGGCGGCCTCGACCTGTTGCGGCGTGACCGAACGGACGCGACCGGCGTAGTCGGCCAGGTCGCTCATCGGCAGGTCATAGAGAGCCAGGTTGGCCACCAGGCCGCCCAGACCGTCCACCGTCTCGAGCGAGCGGCCGAAACCGCCGATCAGGGCGGCGCGGCGCGGCGCCAGTTCGGCCTCGGTCGCCGGGGCGGTCCCCAGCTTGCCGACCTCGGCCAGGATCAGGTCGGCCACCTCGGTCGCCGTCTCGTTCTTGGTTTGGGTCGCGGCGGTGAAGACGCCGACGTCCTGCTGGGCGCCGACCGAGGAACGGGCGCCATAGGACAGGCCGCGCTTGATGCGGATTTCCTGATTGAGGCGCGACGAGAAGCCCCCGCCCAGCAGGGTGTTGCCCAGGGTCAGGGGGAAGTAGTCGGCGTCGGTGCGCTTGACGCCCCGGATGGCGGCGATGACCGCAGCCTGGCCGGCGCCCGGTTGATCGACGACGACGACGCGGGGCGCCAGGGCCTGGCCCGCCTTGTCGACGGCGGCCGGGGCGGGGCCGGCGTCACGCCAGTCGCCGAAGGCCTCGTCCGCCAGGGTGCGGGCCTCGGCCGGGGTCACGTCGCCCGAGAAGACCAGGGTGGCCTGGGACGGACGGAAGCGATCGGAGTGGAAGACCGCCACGTCATCGCGCGTCAGGGCGGGGATGCTGGTCAGGGTGCCGCTGCCCGGCGCGCCATAGGGGGCGGCGCCGTAGATGACGCGGCCGACCGACTGGGCGGCGATGGAGCCGGGCTGGCTGAGAGCGACGCGCAGGCCGTCCAGGGTCTGCGACTGCTGACGCTCCAGTTCCTCGGCGGCGAAGGTCGGGTTGCGTACCAGATCGGCCATCAGGGTCAGGGTCTGGCCGAACACGTCCTTGGGCGCATTGGCATAGACATTGGTGAAATCGGCGCCGGAGCCCGCGCCGATGCTGGCCCCCAGTTGTTCGATGGCGGTGGCGATCTCGGGCGCCGACTTGGTCGTCGTGCCCTGGGTCAGCAGGGCGGCGGTCATGGAGGCGACGCCCGGCTTGCCCATCGGGTCGTTGGCCGAGCCCGCGTTGAGGTTCAGGCGGGCCGAAACCAGGGGCAGGCCCTGTGTCGGGGCGACCAGAACCCGCAGGCCGTTGTCGAGGCGGAAGTCGGCCACGGCGGGGGTGGCGGGGGCGACTTCGGCGCCCGGCTGCGGCAGGCGGGCGCGCTCGGCTTCGGGCAGAAGGACGGCGACTGGACCGGCGGGGGCCAGTTCGGCCACGGTGACGGGGGCGTCGACATTCATCTTCTGCACGCTGGCCGGATGTTCGTCGTCGGCGGGCAGGTAGTTGATGGTGATCTGGCGCTGCGGCGTCAGATAATGACGGGCCACGCGCTGCACGTCGTCGGCGGTGACGGCCTGAATCTCGGCGATCTCGCGGTCGGCGGCGGTCGCGTCCCCGGTCATGATCAGGGCCATGCCCAGCGTCGTGGCGCGGTCGTCGATGCTCTCGCGGCCGCGCAGGGCGTTGGCCACCAGCTCGTTCTTGGCCTCGCTCAGTTCGGCGGCGGTGATCGGCGCGTCGCGCAGGCGGGCGATCTCGGCCTCCAGCGCGGCCTTGCCGGCGTCGACCGTCTGGCCGTCGGCCATGATGGCGTAGGCGGTCAGGTTGCCGGCCTGCTGGGCGAAGTCGGGGCTGGAGCCGATGGAGGCTGCGATCTGCTTGTCATAAACCAGCGAGCGATAGAGGCGGCTCGACTCGCCGGTGGACAGAACCCCGTCCAGCACGGTCAGGGCGGCCCGGTCGGCGTCCTTGTAGGCCACGGTGTTCCAGGCCAGGACCACGGCGGGCAGGGGCACGTTGGGCGCGTAATAGGTGGCGGTGCGCGGGCCGGTCGGTTCCGGCTCCTTCACATCATTGACCGGCATGGGCGTCGCCGGGCGCTTCAGCGGCGCGAAGTATTCGTCCACCCAGGCGTCCAACTGGGCCTGATCGAAGTTGCCGGCCACGATCAGCATGGCGTTATCAGGCCGATAGTAGGTGGCGTGGAAGCGCAGCACGTCGTCCAGGGTCGAGGCGTTCAGCTCCTCGATCGAGCCGATGCCGGGGCGACGATAGGGGTGGTCCTGATAGATGGTCTCGGGCGTGAACAGACCGAACAGGCGGCCGTAGGGGCTGGCCAGAATCCGCTGGCGGTATTCCTCCTTCACCACGTCGCGTTCGGACTCGAACGTCGCCTGATCAACGACCAGCGAGCCCATGCGATCGGCCTCGGCGAAGAGAATGCGCTGCAGGTGGTTGGCGGGGACGACCTCGTAATAGGCGGTGACGTCGTCGGCGGTGAAGGCGTTGTTCATGCCGCCGACGTCCTCGGTCAGACGGTCGAAGGTCTCGGACGGCATGTTCTTCGTCGATTTGAACAGCAGGTGTTCAAACAGGTGGGCGAAGCCCGAACGACCCGCCGGATCGTCCTTGGAGCCGACGCGATACCAGACCTGGACCGTGACGTTCGAGGTCGAGGCGTCGCGGGCGGTATAGACTTCCATGCCGTTGGCCAAGACGCGCTTGTGGAAGCCCAGCGGCGGCACGGCGACGCCGCCTTGGGCCGCAGCAGCAGCGGTCGCGGGCGGCGCGCTGTCGGCGAAGGCGGCGGCGGGCAGGCCCAGCAGCAGGGCCGAGGCGCAGGCGGTCAGGATCAGGCGGGTCTTCATGGGCGTCAGGTTCCGGTCGCCCGCCGGTCGCGCCGGGGGCAGGTCGGCCGGACCCTATCAGCGTCAAATCCCGCCGCGCACCTTACGGCTCTGTAATGAAGCGCGGCGGGGTAGGGCCTCAGGCCGGCTGGTCGAAGACCTGAACCCCGATCTCGCCGTCCGCAGTCAGCCAGGCGCGCTTCATGCCCTGGCTGTTGTAGGGCTGGGCGATGTTGCCCTCGCGGTCCAGCGCGATCAGGCCGCCGTCGCCGCCCAAACCGCCGATGCGGTCGATGGTCGCCTGTGCAGAGTCAGCGAGCGATTGACCGGCGGCCAGGCCGAAGGCGGTGCGGGCGGCGGCGGCGACGCGGATGAAATACTCGCCCTGACCGGTGCAGGAGACGGCGGCGTGCTCGTCGGCCCAGGTGCCGGCGGCGGGAATGGGGGTGTCGCCGACACGGCCCGGCATCTTGCCGAAGACGCCCGCTGTCGAGGTGGCGGCCGCCAGACGGCCCTGGCTGTCCAGCACGCAGCAGCCGACGGTGCCGTGGCTGAGGCCGCCGGGCGGGTGATTGTCCTCGCCCTTGCCGGCGCGGGTGAACCAGGCCTCTTCGTCGCCGATCGGCTCCAGCCTCTGATCATGGGCGAACAGGGCGGCGCCTTCGCCGGCCAGCATGACGTGCGGAGTGCGGTCCATCACGGCGCGGGCGGCGACGACCGGGTTGCGGAAACCCTGCAGGGCGGCGACGGCGCCGGCCTTGCCGCTGGCGCCGTCCATCAGGCTGGCGTCCAGTTCATAGGCCCCGGCTAGGTTGGGCGAGGCGCCGCGACCGGCGACATATAGCCCGGAGTCTTCCAGCATGACCACGGCCTCGACCGCCACGTCCACGGCCGAGGCGCCGGCGTCCAGCCGCGCCTTCATGGCCTCGACCACCTGGCGCATGTGCACGACCTCGGCGTCATAGTTGCGCTCGCGCCGGGCGCCGGCGCCGCCGTGGAGGATGAGGGCGGTTCGCGCCATGGTCGTCTCCTGAAAGTCTGTTCGGCCTCTTTGCATCGGGCCGCGCGCTGATTAGCGTCGCAAACGTGTCGGCGCCATGGCCCGACGGGGGATCACGGAAGAAACCAGTATGCGCGCAGTCCTGTCCAAGGCCGTCGGGGGCCCTGATAGCCTTGTCGTCGAGGAGGTCATGGACCCCACGCCCAAGGCGGGCGAGGTGGTGATCGAGATCAAGGCGGTGGGGATCAACTATCCCGACACCCTGATCATCGAGGACAAATACCAGTTCAAGCCCGAGCGGCCCTTCTCGCCGGGCGGCGAGGTGGCGGGCGTGGTCGACGCCGTGGGCGAGGGCGTCAAGGGCGTGTTCAAGGGCGACCGCGTCATCGCCGTGCCCGGTTGGGGCGGACTGGTGGAGCGGTTGGCGGTCCCGGCCTCCAGTCTGATCCCTATACCCGAGGGCATGAGCTTCGAGGAAGCCGCCGCCCTGACCATGACCTATGGCACCAGCTATTACGCGCTGAAGGATCGGGCGCAGCTGAAGCCGGGCGAAACCCTGCTGGTGCTGGGCGCAGCGGGGGGCGTGGGCGCCGCCGCGGTCGAGCTGGGCAAGGCCATGGGCGCGCGCGTGGTCGCCGCCGCCTCGACCAACGACAAGGTCGAGTTCGCCCTGGAACTGGGGGCCGACAACGGCCTGATCTATCCGTCCGGCCCGATGGACAAGGCGGCGCAGAAGTCGCTGTCGGGCGAGCTGAAGCTGGCCACGGGCCGCGACGGCGCCGACGTGGTCTATGACGCGGTCGGCGGCGACTACGCCGAGCCGGCGCTGCGGGCCATGGACTGGAACGGCCGCTATCTGGTGGTCGGTTTCCCGGCGGGGATCCCGTCCCTGCCGTTGAACCTGACCCTGCTGAAGTCGGTCTCGGTGATCGGAGTCTTCTGGGGCGCGGCGGTGGCGCGAGATCCCAAGGCCCACGCCGCCAACATGGCCGAGCTGATGCAGCTGTGGAAGGACGGCAAGATCAAGCCGCGCGTCAGCCGCACCTATCCGCTGGAGGACGCCCACGACGCCATCAAGGCCCTGGGCGACCGGACGGCCATGGGCAAGATCGTGGTGACGACCGACGAATGACCAGTCTTCTCGACCCCGCTCTGAAACTGGCGGTGGGCGAGGCGGACTTCGCCGACGCCGCCGAGCGGCTGGCCCGCACCGGCCGCACCCGCGTCCCCGGCCTGTTCGGCGAGGGCGCGGGAGCCCTGCACGCCGCTATCCTGGCGCCCGACCAGCCCTGGGTTCGCACCTTCCTCAACCCCTTGGGGGCCGACATTCCGGTGGCGACGCTGGACGCTTCCTCGCTCGAGGACCAGGCCCATGTGACGGGGCAGGCCTATGCCGGGGCGACCGAGGGGCTGCAGTTCCTGTTCGACCGGCTGCGGCTGGGGCCCGCGCGTGAAGCGGGGGCGGCGACGCCGCAGATCCTGTTCGACCTGCTGGACTTCTTCAACACCGAGGCCTTTCTGGATTTCGCCCGGCGTCTGACCGGCGACGACCGCATCGCTTTTTCCGACGGCCAGGTGACCCGTTATCTGCCGGGCCATTTCCTCAACCGGCACAGCGACGCCAATCCGAAGACCGAGCGTCTCTACGCCTATGTGCTGAACCTGTCGCCCGGTTGGCGGGCGGAGTGGGGCGGTCTGCTGCAGTTCCTCGACGAGGGCGGCGACATCACCGAGACCTTCGTCCCCAGCTTCGGCGCGCTGAACGTCTTTGCGGTGCCGCAGATGCACGCGGTCTCGACCGTGGCGCCTTTCGCGGGCGGGCCGCGCTATTCGGTCACCGGCTGGTGGCGGGCCAAGCCGCTGGATCGCTAGCTCTCGGCGTCGTCGCGGACGCGCTTCAGCGCCGCCTCGGCCTGTTCATGGTGCTTGCGCTTCACATGGGCGCCCAAGGTCGCCAGGACGGCGGCGATGACCGCCGCGTCGTCGGTGAAGCCGATGCCGGCGAAGATGTCGGGGATGGCGTCCACCGGCATGACGAAATAGGCCAGAGCGCCCAGCATGACCCCCTTGGCCGCCATGGGGGTCTTGGGGTCCTGGGTCGCGTACCAGGCGGCCAGGGCTTGTCCTGCGAAGGGAATGCGGGAGGCCGTGCTGCGCAGCTTGGGCCAGAAGCCCTTGCGGACGCGCATCTCATTGACCCTCTGCACGGTCGGGACCAGCGCCTTTTCAGGATCGATGGCCTCGGCAGGGGAAGCAGGTTTGGCTTTGGCGGTCATGGCCGCTAAATCCTCGCGCAGACACTCGGTTCACAGGAATATAGGGACGATCTCCATGAAACTCGACGGTTCGATTGCGGCGGTGGTGACGGGCGGGGCTTCGGGCCTGGGCGAAGGCACGGCGCGGGCG
>Ga0247820_10001259_pt1 | contig 14306 bp, 12 predicted proteins | sample 13C_Glucose_Day1_2_FD_192480 | JGI IMG/M metagenome (GOLD analysis project Ga0247820, IMG submission 192480) | Soil microbial communities from agricultural site in Penn Yan, New York, United States - 13C_Glucose_Day14 | ecosystem: Environmental > Terrestrial > Soil > Agricultural land | place...
CCAGCTACCTGCTGGTCACCGGTCTCGCGATGTTCTTCACCAGCTTCGTGTCCAGCCGGATCGGGGCCAAGCGGACGCTGCTGGTCGGTCTGGCCCTGATCGTCGTCTTCGCCGCCCTCGCCGGCGCGTCCGACAGCGTCGGCATGATCATCGGCTTCCGGGCCGGCTGGGGTCTGGGCAACGCCTTGTTCATCTCCACGGCCCTGGCCACGATCGTCGGCGCGGCGACCGGTGGGGCCGACAGCGCGGTGATCTTGTACGAGGCCGCCCTCGGTCTGGGTATCGCGGTCGGACCGCTGCTCGGCGGCGCCCTGGGCAGCATCTCCTGGCGAGGGCCGTTCTTCGGCACCGCCGCCCTGATGGCGATCGCCCTGATCGCGTTGACGGTGCTGCTCGGCCGGGAGACCACCAGGCCCGAGCCGGTGGCCCTCACCGCCACCTTCCGCGCCCTGCAGCGGCCGGCGCTGCTCACCCTGGGACTGGCCGCGCTGTTCTACAACTTCGGCTTCTTCAGCCTGCTGGCCTGGAGCCCGTTCCCGTTGGAGGCGGCCGCGCACGCCGCGGGCATCGCCGAGTTCGGGGCGCACGAGCTGGGTTTGATCTTCTGCGGCTGGGGTATCGCGTTGGCCGTCACGTCGGTCTTCGTCGCCCCCGTGCTGACCCGGCGGTTCGGCCGCCGGCGCACGCTGTACGCGATGCTCGCGGCCCTGGCCGTGGTGATGGCCGTCTTGGCCGTCGACGTGGAGAACCTGCGGATCCTGATCGTCGGGATCGTCGTCGGTGGACTGTTCCTGGGTGTGACGAACACCGTGCTGACCGAGTCGGTGATGGAGGCCACCGATCTGCCGCGGGCGGTCGCCTCGTCGACCTACAGCGGTGTCCGCTTCGTCGGCGGGGCCGTGGCGCCGGCCCTGGCCGGGGTGATCGCCACCGCCCTCGGCTACGGCGCGCCCTACTGGATCGGCTGCGCCGGGCTGCTGATCGCGGCCGGCGTCCTGTTCGTCGGTCGGACCCACCTGGCCAGGATCGACAGCCACCGCACCGAGGACGCGCTCGACGAGGCGGCCGCACTCACGGCTGCCGACGCCTGAGTCTCCGTCTGGTCCCGATCACCGTCTGGTCCCGATCACCGTCTGGTCCCGGTCACCGCCTGGGCGTCACCTTGTAGATGGCGTCACCGCTGCCGTTCGAGGTCGTGAAGTAGAGCGCGCCGTCGGGACCCTGCTGCACGGTGCGGATCCGGCCATGACCGGTCAGGATGGTGGCCGATCGCTTGGTCTTCCCGGACTTGGACACCGTGAACACCATCACGCCCTTGCCCTTGAGCTTGGCCACCATGAGCTTGCCGTTCCAGGACTGCCATCCCGAGCCCGTGACGAAGGTCGCCCCGCTGGTGGCCACCGTGGGCGAGCCGGACTTCCACTTGGCGCTGTACGCCTTGGGGTAGCGCTTCTTGTCCGTCATCGGGTGGTTCTCGTTGTACCTGCCACCGGTGGGCGACCAGCCGTAGTTGCGGCCCTTGAGGATGCGGTTCACCTCGTCGTCCCGAGCCGGTCCGTGCTCGGCGGTCCACAGCTGGTCGTTGCTGGCTCGGAAGGTGAGGCCCTGGACGTTGCGGTGGCCGTACGTCCACACGTACCGGGCGTTGCCACCCTTGGCGTAGAACGGGTTGGTCCGGGGGATCGACCCGTCGCTGCGGATCCGCAGCACCTTGCCGCCGAGCGACTTCAGGTTCTGGGGGTTGGTGCCGACCGCGGCGTCGCCGGTGCCGATGTAGAGCATCGTGGCCGACCGGAACCGCAGCCGGCAGCCGGAGTGGCGTCCCGACGTCAGCGGGATGCCGCTGACGAGGACCTTGACCTTGACGGCCCTGGTGTCAGAGGTCAGGCGCCACTTCCAGACCTCGACGTCCTTGGCGCTGCCGTTGCTGTTGGCCACGGCCATGCAGGTGTAGAAGTACTTGTTCGTCGACGCCTTCGGGTCGGCGACCATGCCCAGCATGCCGGATTCGCTCTGCGCGAAGATCCTCGGCAGAGGCAACGAGACCGGCCGCGGTGCGGCCGAGCCACGTTTCGACCACACCCCGCCGGCGCGCTGGTCGAACAGCAGCAGCGATCCCACCCACGTGACGTCCCAGGGCAGTGACAGATTGCTCACGACCTTGGTGACGGTGAGCTTCGGTGCGGCGGCCTGGGCAGTCGAGGGGGCCAGCGAGGACCCCAGGGCGACGGCGGCGGAGACCAGGGCGACGAGAGCGGTACGGACGGTAGCTGCGCGCATGACGAACTTCTTCCAGGTTCATTCGGCCCCCGAGCCAGGCACAGCGTAGCGCCGGGTGACCCCGGTGGTGCCAGTCCCCGCCGTGTCGTCCGCGTCAGCGAGGGACGCTGCCCACCGCGCACCAGGTGAAGGCCTCGAGACTGAACGAGTCCGAAGGGCTGCCGAGCAGCTCGAAGCTGCGGTGGCGCACCCGGTCGCGCTGGTCCTCGGTCATCCGCCGGTACTGGGCGCCGACCGGGCCGGCACCCCCGGTGAAGGAGGACCACCAGTCGTCCAGATCGGCGTACTCGGCGGTGGCGCGCAGCGAGGACTCGGTCACGCCGTCCAGTCCGGCCGCCTCGAGCAGTCCGGCCAGCTGGCCAGGTCGCCGGCCGAACAGCTCGGCTTCGCCGACCGCCGCCGGATCGACGCTGAACACGGCCTGCCAGAAGGTCGTGATCAGCGGCATCCGCTCCAGATCCCAGAAGCAGAGACCGATCCGGCCGCCGGGTCGGGTCACCCGTCGCATCTGCTGGGCGGCGCTTGCCGGGTCGCTCAGGAATCCGGCGATGAGGGAGCCCAGCGTGACGTCGAACTCGGCGTCGCCCCACGGCAGGTCCTCGGCCGCCCCGGATCGAACGTCGACGCCGGGATGGCGCTCGCGACATGCCGCGACGAACGGCGGCGACGGGTCGACCGCGGCCACCCCCGCCGGTCCGAGCCGCCGGACCAGCTCGGTGGTGAGACCGCCGGGTCCGCACCCGACGTCGAGGGCCCGCAGTCCCGGGTCGACCTGGGCGGCGTCGGCGAAGGCCACCGACAGGGTCGGTAGGTAGCGCCCCATCAGCCGGTCGTAGGCCTCGGCCGCCACCGCGAACAGTGGTCGTGCATCCTGCTCCGCCATCGAGTCACCTCCCGTGAAGTCGCGTCGACCCCCTTCAGGCTAGTCCCGGGAAGTCGTACGGTGGGGTGATCCGTCCGGGACGAGGGCCAGTCACGCGGCGAAGCGAGGATCTATGGCGCGTCAGCGAACAGCTCTCGGTCTCATCGGCACCGGTCTGGTGGTCGTCCTGGCGTTCACCGCCCTGCTTGCCCCGGTGGACGCGACCTCGCCGGCGCGGGGCTGGAGCGGCGGGGTCGACAACTGGATCACCGACCTGAACACCGACCAGCGGCTCGCACCCCAGCCCGCGCTCCGGTGGCGGGACGGTGCCGGCGGGACGGCCGCGATCCGGATCGACCCGACGCGGCGCTACCAGACGATGACCGGGTTCGGTGCCTCGATGACGGACTCGTCGGCGTACGTGCTCTCCGGCCTGCCGGCGAAGACACGGCGTGCGATCATGACCGACCTGTTCTCCACCCGCGACGGCATCGGGCTGTCGATGCTCCGGCAGCCGATGGGCGCGTCCGACTTCGTGGTCGGCCGGGCGTACTCCTACGACGACCAGCCGGCCGGGAAGACCGACCGCGACCTGTCCGACTTCAGCATCGCCCACGACCGCGCGTACATCCTGCCCCGGCTCCGGGAGGCGTACGCGATCAACCCGAAGATCAGCTTCATGGCCAGCCCGTGGAGCGCACCCGGTTGGATGAAGGACACCGACGCCCTGGTCCAGGGGTCCCTGCGGGAGAAGGATGAGAAGGCCTACGCCCAGTACTTCGTGACGTTCATCAAGGCCTACGCGAAGGCGGGCATCCCCACCGACTACGTGTCGCTGCAGAACGAGCCGCTGTACGAGCCCGAGGACTACCCCGGTATGGGGGTGATGCCCGACCAGGCGACGCGCTTCATCGGCCGTCACCTCGGACCGGCGCTGGACCGGGCCGGGCTCGCCGACACCACGATCCTGGGCTACGACCACAACTGGGACATCACCGACTACCCGGAGGCGATCTACCACGATCAGCGGGCCGCCCGCTTCGTGCCCGGCACGGCCTGGCACTGCTACGGCGGCCAGGTGTCGGCGCAGTCGGTGTCGCACAACAGCTACCCGCATGCGCAGGCGTTCCTGACCGAGTGCTCGGGCGGGGAGTGGCAGGGCACGCCAGACGAGGCGTTCGACCTCACCATGGATTCCGTCATCGGCGTGCCGCGCCACTGGGGCCAGTCCGTGATCTTGTGGAATCTCGCCCTCGATCAGCGGAACGGTCCGTTCATCGGGGGCTGCACGACCTGCCGCGGCGTGGTCACGGTGCACGACGACGGCACGGTGACCAAGAACCTGGAGTACTGGGCGCTGGCGCACGCGAGCCGGTTCGTCACCCCGGGCGCGGTCCGGATCGGATCTTCGCAGCCGGCCGGGTCTCCGGTGAGCAGCGTGGCGTACCGGAACCGCGACGGGTCCCTGGTGCTGGTCGCGCACAACCAGGGCCACCAGAGCCAGACCTTCGACGTCGTGGTCGGCGAGCGCCACGTCAGCGCCACGCTGGCCCCGGGCGCGGCGGCGACCTACCGCTTCCGGGCTCCGGACCGGCTCGCGCCGGCCGGCGACCTGGGCTGGGTGGACCTCGACTACGGACGCGGTCCGCAGGGCACCCCGAGTGGTCGGCTGACCGCCAGCGTCGGACCCGACGTGATCGCCGCGATGAGCCAGGTGAAGCTCGGCGACCAGTGGCTCGCGTACGCGCTGCCGTACGGCGCCGAGCTGCGGCGCTCCGGTGCCGCTACCGCGCTCGACCGCTCGGGCTGGACGATGAGCGCGGCGGGGGTGACGCCGACCGAGGACGACCCGCTGGCCCACCTGACGGATGGGGACCTGAAGACCCGGTGGAGCTCCGGCGAGGGACAGGCCGAGGACATGAGCCTGACGGTCGACCTCGGCCGGGCCCAGACCTTCACCGAGGTGTTGCTCGACGTGGGGGCGAGCGCGGGGGACTACCTGCGCTCCTACGTGGTGCAGGTGTCCGATGACGGCGCGAGCTGGCGGTCGGTCGCGCGCGGGCCCGGGCGGACCGGCGAGATGATCATCGCGCTGCCAAAGACGGCGGCCCGCTACCTCCGCCTCTCCAGCGGGACCAGCTCGGGCAGCTGGTGGTCGATCGCGGAGCTGAATCTCCGGCACGGCGACCTGACCCCCGTTACCGGTCCGGTCGGCTGGGACCTGATCCGCGACAGCGGCGCACTCAGCGACGGCTCGCGGGTGGTCGGCTACTACAACGACGGTCGCCAGGTCCAGCACGTGCCCTGGCCGGTCACCGGCTTCGGGTACGACTACCGGCTGCCGCCGACCGCCGCCGCGACCTTCGTGGTGATGGCCTCCTGAACGCGAGCGGTGGATCCGGCGGGGTTCAGGAGAGTCGGAACGGATCGGCCGGGTAGACCCCGAGCACCTTCACCTCGGTGGTGAAGAAGGTCAGCTCCTCCAGGGCGCGGGACAGCCCGAGGTCGTCGGGGTGGCCGTCGACCTCGGCCAGGAACTGGGTCGCGGTGAACTCGCCGTTCACCATGTACGACTCCAGCTTGGTCATGTTGACGCCGTTGGTGGCGAACCCGCCCAGCGCCTTGTAGAGGGCGGCCGGCAGGTTGCGGACGTTGAAGATGAACGAGGTCACCACCGGGCCGTTGCCCGCGGGAGCCTGGACGAACTCCGGCGACAGCAGCACGAAGCGGGTGGTGTTGTGCTCTTCGTCCTCGATGTCACGGGCCAGCACCTCCAGCCCGTAGATCTCGGCGGCCAGCGGGGGGGAGATCGAGGCCTGGGTGACGTCGTTGGCTTCGACGATCTCCCGCGCGGCCCCCGCGGTGTCGCCGGCGATCAGCGGCCGCCAGTGGTGCTCGGCGATGATCTTGCGGCACTGGCCGAGGGCGTGCACGTGGGAGTGCACGGTCTTGATCGTCTCCAGCGTGGTGCCGGGGACGCCCATCAGGTGGAAGCGGATCCGCAGGAAGTGCTCGGCGATGATGTGCAGCCCCGAGCCGGGCAGGAAGTGGTGGATGTCGGCCACCCGGCCGGCGATGGAGTTGTCGATCGGGATCAGCGCCAGGTCGGCCTCGCCGGTGTCCACCGCAGCGAACACGTCCTCGAACGACGCGCAGGGCAGGGCCTCGGCGTCGGGGTAGTGCTGCACGCAGACGATGTGGGAGTTGGCACCCGGTTCGCCCTGGTAGGCGATCCGCTGCCGGCGGGTTTCGGTCACGGACGGAGCCTCTCGGGAGTGCAGGAGCGATTCCGGGCGACACGTTCTTCGTCGTTCGGAATCTCGACGAACGAGCGAGACCCCGCGGAGTCCGGGACCGCTGAGCGCGGAGCGCGACAGTTCAGCACGGTCACGAGGACCTAGTGTGCATCCTCATCTCGACCACGCGCAGGGCTTCCCGCAGGCTGACCGGTCGACAACCGAGGTCCAGCGAACGCGCGCGGATGGTGGGCTCGGCTCGGTAGAGCGCGAGTCCGCGTCGGAGCAGCACTCCGATCGGTTTGCGGTGCTCCCGGACGTCGCGGGCGAACCGGAGCAGCATGGTCAGCAGGCGAGGCCGGTTCAGGTACAGGGCGTCACCGAGCACCCCGGCTTCCCGGCAGGCCGCGACCAGGTCGGCCGCGAACAGGCCCTCGGCGACGAAGCACGGGGATCCCTCGAGATCGAGCGCCTGCCGGCCGACGCGGCGGCTGGTGGCGATGTCGTACGTCGGCACCGCTGCCTCGCCGGTGGTGCTGAGCGAGACGATAGCCGCCAGGGCACCGTCGACGTCCCAGCTCGCGAGGTCGTCCCAGTCGACGATGCCCAGGGTGCGGGGGAGCCCGGGGTGGTCGAGGTCGAGGTAGAAGTCGTCCAGCCGCAGCTGCGGGCAGGCCGACAAGGCGGCCACGCGCGATTTGCCGCTGCCGGACGGGCCGGCGAGCAGCACGACGGTGGCTCGGTGCGACCGAGGGGCCGACTGAGGATGCTGAACGGACACCTCAGTACGCGGAGCCACCCGCGAGCGACAGGGCCCCGGTCGGGTGCCAGACGGTCTTGATCTCCAGGAACGCCCGCAGCCGGGCGGTGCCCGGAGCGGTTGCGAAGTCGGGCGTGCCCCGGGGACGGTAGACCCGCTTGACCGTGTCTGAGGCGGCCCGTTCGAGCTCGGTGGCCAGCTCGGCGTCCGCCCCGGTCAGGTCGAGCGCGTTGACGTCGGCGTGGGCGGCCAGGTGCGGTGCGATCTCGGCACTCGACCCGGTGAGCAGATTCACCACACCGCCCGGCACGTCGGAGGTGGCCAGCACCTCACCGAAGGTGACGGCGACGTAGGCATCGGGCTCAGCGGCGATGACGACGCACGCGTTGCCGCCGGTCAGGATCGGCGCGATCACCGAGACCAGACCGAGCAGCGGCGCTCCGGTCGGGGCGATGACCGCGACCACCCCGGTCGGCTCGGGCGCGGAGTAGGAGAAGTAGGGCCCCGAGATCGGGTTGCTGGAACCGAACACGGCCGGGAGCTTGTCGGTCCAGCCCGCGTAGTGCACGAGCCGGTCCACCGCGGCGTCGACCTCGCTGCCGGCCGCCGACGCCCCCGCGCCGCCCCGCGTGAGCAGCTCGACGAACTCGGCCCGCCGCCCGTCCAGCATCTCGGCGATCCGGTAGATCACCTGGCCGCGGTTGTACGGGGTCGCCCCCGACCAGGCGCCGAAGCCCTTGCGGGCGGCGCCCACGGCGTCCCGAGCGTCCTTGCGGGAGGCGCGGGCGGCGTTGGCCAGCAGCTGACCGTCGGCGTCGCGGAGCGGGTAGGTGCGGCCCGACTCGGAGCGGGGGAACTTCCCCCCGACATAGAGCTTGTACGTCTTGGGCACGGCCAGGTGGTTCATCGGCGACCCTTCCTTCCGCTGCGGGACGACGGCAGGACCGGTTCGTCGTCGGTGTCCAGGTAGGCCGCCATCCCGGACGGCCCACCCTCCCGGCCGAAGCCGGACTCGCCGTAGCCACCGAAGGAGGCAGCCGGGTCGAACCGGTTGAACGTGTTGTCCCAGACGACACCGGCCCGCAGACCCGCGGCCATGCCCATCGCCCGCGAGCCCTTCTCGGTCCAGACCCCCGCTGACAGCCCGTACGGGGTGTTGTTGGCCTTGGCCAGTGCCTCGTCGGGCGTGCGGAAGGTCAGCACCGTGAGCACCGGGCCGAAGATCTCCTCTCGGGACACCCGCATCGACGAGCTCGCGGCGGTGATCAGGGTCGGCGGGAAGAACCAGCCGCGGTCGGGCAGCGGGCAGGAGGCCGACCACACCTCCGCGCCCTCGTCCCGTCCGGCCTGGGTCAACGTGGTGATCCGCTCCAGCTGGCGGGCGGAGTTGATCGCTCCGACATCGGTGTTCTTGTCCATCGGGTCACCCACCCGCAGCGTCTCGACCCGGGCCCGGAGCTTGGCCAGCAGTTCCTCGGCGATCGACTCCTGGACGAGCAGCCGGGATCCCGCGCAGCAGACCTGGCCGGCGTTGAAGAAGATGCCGTTGACGATCCCCTCCACCGCCTGGTCGAGGGCGGCGTCGGCGAAGACGATGTTGGCGCCCTTGCCACCCAGCTCCAGGGTGAGCTTGCGCCCGGTGCCGGCCAGGCTCTGCTGGATCGAGCGACCCACGGGGGTCGAGCCGGTGAAGGCCACCTTGTCCAGGCCGGGGTGGTTGACCAGGGTCGAGCCGACGTCGCCTGCGCCCGGCACGATGTTGACCACACCGGGCGGCAGATCGGCATCGGCGATCACCTCGGCCAGCACCAGGATCGACAGCGGGGTGGTCTCGGCGGGCTTGATCACCACGGTGTTGCCGGCCGCCAGCGCGGGCGCGATCTTCCAGGCCGCCATCAGCAGCGGGAAGTTCCACGGGATCACCTGGCCGGCGACACCGAGCGGCCGCGGGTCGGCGCCGAGGCCGAGGTGCTGCAGCTTGTCTGCCCAGCCCGCGTGGTAGAAGAAGTGCTGCGCCGCCGTGGGCACGTCGAAGTCGCGGGTCTCCTTGATCGGCTTGCCGTTGTCCAGGGTCTCCACCACGGCCAGCTCCCGGGCCCGCTCGGCGATGCCGCGGGCGATCCGGAAGAGGTACTTGCCGCGCTCTGCGCCCGACATCGGTGCCCAGACCTTCTCGTACGCGCGGCGGGCCGCGGCGACAGCTCGGTCGACGTCGGCCCCGTTCACGGTCGAGACGGTCGACAGCTGCTCGGCCGTGCCGGGGCTGTAGGTGATGAGGTCGTCTCCGCCACCCTCGACGAAGGTGCCGTCGATGTAGGGCAGATAGCGGTCCTTGATGGCACCGATGGCCGCCGACTCGGGCGCGGGGGCGTACTCCCAGTCCATGATCCTCAATCCATCGTCACGTAGTCGGGTCCGGAGTAGTGCCCGGAGAGCTGAGTCCGGCGCTGCATCAGCAGGTCGTTCAGCACGGAGGAGGCACCGAAGCGGAACCAGTACGGATCCAGCCACTCGGGTCCGGCGACCTCGTGCACCGCCACCAGGTAGCGGATCGCGTCCTTGGTCGTCTTGATCCCGCCGGCGGGTTTGACCGCGCGCTGCTGGCCCGTCTGGTCCCGCCAGTCGCGGACGGCCTGCAGCATCACGTGGGTCACCGGCAGCGTCGCCGCCGGAGCGACCTTGCCGGTGGAGGTCTTGATGAAGTCACCGCCGGCCAGCAGCGCCAGCCAGGACGCGCGCCGGACGTTGTCGTAGGTGGCCAGCTCGCCCGTCTCCAGGATCACCTTGAGTCGGGCGTCACCGCAGGTGGCCTTGACCTGCTGGATCTGGTCGAACACCACCCCGTAGCGGCCGGCAAGGTAGGCGCCCCGGTCGATCACCATGTCGATCTCGTCGGCCCCGGCCTGCACCGCCATCCGGGTGTCGGCGAGCTTGACCTCGACGCTGGAGCGGCCCGACGGGAACGCCGTGGCCACGGCGGCGACCTTCACCCCACTGCCGCGGACCATCTCCACCGCCGTCGCCGCCAGGTCGGGATACACACACACCGCGGCGGTCCGGGGGACCTCCGGGAACTCGGGATCGGGCAGCATCGCCTTGCGGCACAGGTTGCGCACCTTGCCTCCGGTGTCCGCACCCTCCAGCGTGGTCAGGTCGACCATCGAGATGGCCAGGTCGATGGCCGCGAGCTTGGCCGTCTTCTTGATCGACCGGGTGGCCAGCGCCGCCGCCCGCTGCTCGACCCCGACCGGATCGACGCCGGGCAGTCCCTCGAGGAACCGGCGCAGCGACGTCTCGCTGCGGACCGCGTCCTCCAGGTGGGCCGGCAGGGGGACGGTCGATGTCATGGATCGATCCTAGGCTTCTCCTCATTCGTACGCGCTACGGCCGGATCGGATTGTCTATTGAGACACTGGGCATTGCGCTCTCGCCCGGGCTACGTTGCCTGACATGAGCCAGAGTTGGTCCTTCGAGACCCGTCAGATCCATGCCGGTCAGGAGCCGGACTCCGCCACCGGAGCCCGGGCGCTGCCGATCTACCAGACCACGTCGTACGTGTTCAACGACACCGACCACGCCGCGAACCTCTTCGCCTTGAAGGAGTTCGGCAACATCTACACCCGGATCATGAACCCGACCACCGACGTGGTGGAGAAGCGGCTCGCGTCGCTGGAGGGTGGCGTGGGCGGGTTGCTGACCGCGTCCGGTCAGTCGGCGGAGCTGCTGGCCCTGCTGAACGTGGCCGAGACGGGGTCGCACATCGTGGTCAGCCCCAGCCTGTACGGCGGCACCTACAACCTGCTGCACTACACGTTCCCGAAGATGGGCATCCAGGTCTCCTTCGTCGACGACCCCGACGACCTGGAGTCGTGGCGGTCGGCCGTCCGCCCCAACACCAAGGCGTTCTTCGGCGAGACCATCTCCAACCCCAAGCAGGACATCCTCGACATCGAGAACGTGGCGAACCTGGCGCACGAGGTCGGGGTGCCCCTGATCGTGGACAACACCGTGGCCACCCCGTACCTGATCCGGCCCCTGGAGTGGGGTGCCGACGTGGTCGTGCACTCGACGACCAAGTACCTCGGCGGCCACGGCACCGCGATCGGCGGCGCGATCATCGACGCCGGCCGGTTCGACTACGCCGCGGACCCGGAGCGGTTCCCGCAGTTCAACGAGCCGGACCCGAGCTACCACGGGCTGCGCTACGCGCCCGACCTCGGCGTGGGCAGTGCGCTGGGCGCCAACCTGGCCTTCATCCTCAAGGCGCGGGTGCAGCTGCTCCGCGATCTCGGCCCGGCGGCCGCGCCGTTCAACTCGTTCCTGCTGGCCCAGGGGATCGAGACCCTCAGCCTGCGGATGGAGCGGCACGTGAGCAACGCGGCGCGGGTGGCCGAGTGGCTGACTGGTCGCGACGAGGTGGAGAGCGTCGCGTACGCGGGGTTGCCGAGCAGCCGGTGGCACGGGCTGGCGCAGAAGTACGCGCCGAAGGGGGCCGGTGCCGTGCTGGCGTTCGAGATCGTCGGCGGGTTGGAAGCCGGCAAGCGGTTCGTGAACGCCCTCGAGCTGCACAGCCACGTGGCCAACATCGGCGACGTGCGCTCGCTCGTGATCCACCCGGCCTCGACCACCCACAGCCAGCTCAGCGAGGCCGAGCAGCGGAGCACCGGGGTGACGCCGGGTCTGGTCCGGCTGGCCGTCGGCATCGAGAACATCGACGACATCCTGGCCGATCTGGACGCCGGGTTCCGAGCCGCCAAGGAGGCCTGATTCCCGCCTGGCAACCCGGCGACCCGGTGGGTGACCGCCGGTTCGTCGAGCTGGGAACGCTCCCGCTGGAGTGGTCATCCGAGCCCCTGCCCGGCGTGCGGCTCGCGTACGAGACCTGGGGGGAGCTGTCCCCGGAGCGGGACAACGCCGTGCTGGTGTTGCACGCCCTCACCGGGGACAGCCACGTCGTCGGCGCGGCGGGCCCGGGTCATCCCACGCCCGGTTGGTGGGGTCACCTGATCGGTCCGGGACAGGATCTGGACACCGACCGCTGGTTCGTGGTCGCTCCCAACATCCTGGGTGGCTGCCAGGGCTCGACCGGGCCCGCGTCGGCGGCCCCGGACGGGCAGGCGTGGGGGTCGCGCTTCCCGCGGCTGACGACCCGGGACCAGGTCGCCGCGGAGATCGCTCTGGCGGACCTGCTCGGCATCGACCGGTGGGCGCTGGTGCTGGGCGGTTCGGCCGGCGGGATGCGGGCGGTGGAGTGGGCGGTCACCGTGCCCGAGCGGGTGCAGCGGCTGATGCTGCTCGCCACCACGCCGGCGGCTTCGGCGGACCAGATCGCCTGGTGTCACGCCCAGGTGCGTGCCATCACCGCCGACCCGGTGTGGGCCGGCGGCGACTTCCCCCGGACGGGAGCGCCGGGACCGGTGGCCGGGCTGGCCGTGGCCCGACAGATCGCTCACATCACGTACCGGTCGGCCGAGGAGCTCGCCGTCCGCTTCGGACGGGCGGACCAGAGCGGGGAGTCGGTCGCCGCTGGCGGACGCTATGCGGTCGAGAGCTATCTCGATCACCAAGGGGACAAGCTCATCGGGCGGTTCGACGCCGGCTCGTACGTGATCTTGACGGAGGCGATGAGCAGCCACGACGTCGGTCGCGGTCGCGGCGGGGTCGAGGCCGCCCTCGCCCGGATCACCGCCCGGACGGTGGTGGCCGGCATCGACTCCGACCGGCTCTATCCGGTCGCCGAGAGCGAGCGGCTCGCCGCCGGCATCCCGACCGCAGACCCGCTGGTGGTGATCCCCTCCGACCACGGCCACGACGGTTTCCTGATCGAGGTCGACGCCGTCGGGAAGCTGGTCGCGGAGCTGTTGGGCGAGGTCGGTCCCGCATGACGGTGCCGGATGGTCGCGCTCGGCGTTTCGCGGTCCTGTGGCTCTACGGTGCCGACGCCGTGGGAAAGTCCGCGGTCGGTTGGCAGGTGTACACGCTGCTCGCGGACGCAGGTGAGCCCGTGGCCCACGTCGACACGGACTACCTGGGCTTCTGCACCCCGGCGCCCGCCGATCAGGCCGAGCTGGTGGCGCGGAACCTCGCCGGTGTCTGGGATGGGTTCGCCGCGACCGGCGCACGGCTGCTCGTCGTCTCCGGGATCGTGGTGACTCCCGAGGACCGCGACCGGTTCGAGCAGGCGATTCCCGAAGCGGGGTTCACCTTCTGCCGGCTGACGGCCCGGGCGGACACCGTGCGGTCACGGATCGTGCTGCGCCGCGAGGTGGAGGAACTCACCCGTTGTCGCGAGCTCGCGGCCGAGGTCCGGGCCGAGCTGGAGGCGTGCGGCGAGCGGAGCGTCGCGTTCGCCGAGCAGTTGGAGCGGATCGGGTTGGAGGCGTTCGCCGTCGCCACCGAGGGCGGCCCGGTTGTAGACCTTCACCAGCAGGTGGTTCTTCTGGTCGAGGCGACCGCACACCGGCGGAGATCGCCCGCGAGGTACTCGACAGGTGGCGCGACCTCTGAGTGCTGGCTCGTCCCCGAGGACGGAGACCAACCAGCACGCTCTCGTCGCTAGCGATCGTCGATGACCGCCTCCTGCAGCAACCCCCAGACGAACGTCAGTCGGAGTGTGTCGCCGGCCGCCGCCGGCAACCGGAGCACCGTGCGGCTGGTGAGGGTGTCGTCCCGGTGGTCGGCCAGGTGCGCGGCGGTGTCCGCCACCACGAGCGACCACGGCGCCGGTGGGGACGTGCTGGAGGGGAGCGCGGGCTCTCGGGGCCGGTGTCGGACGAGCTCACTCTGCAGCACCGTTCCGGACCGTCCGCTGAGCGCACTCCACCGCAGCTCGGGCCACAGGAAGGGCAGTCGCCAACGCTGCTCCCGCACCATTCCGTACGCGGTGTCGTGCTCCGCGTCGGACTCGGGCGGGCCCAACGCGGCCCGGATGCCGGTGATGCCGTGATCGAAGCGGGAGGAACGGAGCAGCTGCTGCCACCGGTGATGAGCGGCGCGCTGCTGGGCCCGAGTCGCCCCCATCTCGTCCAGCGCGGCCGTCACGAGGTCGGGTTGGAAGTCCGCCATCCGGCGCAACAGCATCAGCTGGAACTCCCACGGTCCGAAGTCGCGCACGCTCAGGCGGCCTCGCGGTCTTCTGTGGTGCGGAGGGTGGGCATGCGGCGGAGGG
>Ga0247820_10001261_pt1 | contig 14292 bp, 12 predicted proteins | sample 13C_Glucose_Day1_2_FD_192480 | JGI IMG/M metagenome (GOLD analysis project Ga0247820, IMG submission 192480) | Soil microbial communities from agricultural site in Penn Yan, New York, United States - 13C_Glucose_Day14 | ecosystem: Environmental > Terrestrial > Soil > Agricultural land | place...
CTTCTGCAGCTGCCGCAGCAGCTGGTTGGCGGTGTTGCGCAGCCGTTGGGCGAGCAGCTGCGTGATCTTCACCAGCACCTTGGCGCCCACCGCCGGCTCCTCGGTGATCAGGCCCGCGACGGCCGCGCGGGTCAGCACCCCGGCGTGCACCTCGCCGAGCGCCCGGCAACTCGCGTAGCGCGGTTCGCCATCCAGCATCGACATCTCGCCCACCGTGGCGCCGGGGCGCAGCACGGCCACGCGCTCGAACTCGCCCTGCGAGGGATCGGTGCCGACCTTGCGCTTGAGCACGTCGAGGGTTCCGTCCAGAAGCAGCAGCATCCAGTCGCTGGGCTCGTCCTCGGCGATCAGCCACTGCCCTTCCCGCGCACGCACGCGCAGCATCGCCCGGCCCAGGATGTCCGCTTCCGGCGGCGTGAAGTCCTGCAGGAAGGCCGAGTCGCGCAGCAGCTCGCGCCGCGCCGACAGCTGCTCGCACGGCCCCATCACTTCCAGCCCCGCGGCTTCCAGCGCATGGCGCACCGGGCGGCGCGGCGCGACGCTCGTGACGAGCTCCGCCGCGCCCGCGGTCTCGGAGGGCCGTCCTTCTTCGCTCATCGCGCCGGCTGCGACTGCAGCAACCACTGGTGGATGTCGGCCGCGGCGGCGTCGGTGGCTTCGGTCAACGCGCGCACGCCGCCCGACGCGTCCGGCGTCGGCGCGACACCCTGCACCGCGATGCTGCGCTGGCCCAGCATGCGTTCGCCGTTGGGCGTGCTGGAGAACAGCGTGGCGCGCAGGCGGATCACCCCGCGGCTGGACTGGGGCGAGTCGAACACGTGGGCGAATTCCTCCAGCTCCATGCGCAGCAGGAACAGCGGCTGGCCGCTCTCGCGCACCAGGGTGGCGGTTTCGTCAAGGCCCAGCACCGGCCGCTCGCGTCCGAGCTGCTGGCGCAGGCGCTGGCGCACCAGTTGCGGCGGCGGCGCGCTCCAGCGCGATTGCGAATAGGCGCGCAGCTGGTGGTCGTCGGCGTAGCCGAGGCGGTACAGCACGGCCGACCCTTCGAGAGCGCCCGAGGCGTCGATCTCAGGCAGCACCAGCGCGGCGCGCGGACCGTTGCGGTCCATCGGCGTGGTGATCGGCGGCAGCGGGCCCATGTCGAACAGCACGGGCCGCACCGGCCGGTCCACGAAGCCGGCGCAGCCGGCCACGAGGGCGATCGACAGGACGGCGGCGGCGCCGCGGGCGATGCGGTTCATGGCGTCTCTCCTCCCGGCGGCGTGAAGCCTTGCTCGCCCGGCCCGGGCGCGACGCGCCCGGTGCCGAAGATCAGCGACTGCGGGTTGTCGTTGATGGCGTTGACGGTGCGGCTCAACTGGCGCACCGCGCGCGAGGTGTCCTCGCTGACCTTGTTCAGGCGCGGCAGCGTGGCGGCGTTGAACGAGTCGGCCGCGCGCGACAGCGATTCCGTGCCTTCGGCCAGCCGGTCCATCGGCCCGTCCTTCGCGTTCAGGCGCCGCGCCGTGTTGCCGATCTCGGCGATGGTGGACCGGGTCTCGTCCGAGGTGGCGCGCAGCGAGGCCATCGCCGCGTCGGTGCGCTTCACCAGGCTCGGGATGTCGACCCGCTGCGGACCGAACTGCGCGGTGAGCGTGGCGTTGAGGTTGTCGCTCAGGGCCGTGAGGCTGGTGGCGGCCTTGGACACGTTGTCCAGCGTGCCGGCCACCTTCTGCTGGTTGGTGTCGGACACCAGCTGGTTGACGCGCGTGGTGATCTGCTCCACCTGCTCCAGGATGGCTTCGCCCTTGGACGCCAGCTTGGACAGGAGGCCGGGCCGCAGCGGGATGCGCGGCGGCGCGTCGTCATTGGGCTGAAGCACCTCGGCGGGCTTGCCGCTGTCGTCCAGCTGCACGAATGCCAGGCCGGTCACGCCCTGGAACGACAGCGTGGCGAAGGTGTCGCGCGTGATCGGCGTGCCGTCCTCGACGGACAGGCGCACCAGCACGCTGCCCTGCGCCTTGGGATCGAAGCCGATCGCGACGACCTTGCCGACGTCCACGCCTCGGTAGCGCACGGGCGCCTGCTCCTGCAAGCCGGTGACCGACTCGCGGGTGGAGATCTCGTAGGCATGGCGCCCGCCGGTGTCGCGGGTGAGCCAGGCGCCCAGCAGCAGGAGCAGAACGGCCAGCGCCATCACGAACAGGCCGGCGGCCAGGGCATGGGCTTTGTTTTCCATAGCGATGCGGCTCCTAGACGGCGAACGGGTATTCGCGCAGCAATTCCATCGCGCGCTGGCCCCGCTGGCCGAGGAAGAAATCATGCACAAAGGGGTGCTGGAACGCGATCACCTCCTTGGGTGGTCCGGTCACGATCACCTTGCGGTCGGCCAGCACCGCGATGCGGGTGGAGAGCTCGAACAGCGTATCCAGGTCGTGCGTCACCATGATCACGGTGAGCGCCAGGTCGCGGTGCAGCGCGCGCAGCAGCGAGACGAATCCGTCGGAGCTGTCGGGGTCCAGGCCCGCGGTGGGCTCGTCCAGCAGCAGCAGCGGTGGGTCCATGATGAGCGCGCGGGCCAGCGCCACCCGCTTGATCATGCCGCCCGAGAGGTCGGCCGGCATCTTGGAGGCGTCCTCGGGCTTGAGGCCCACCATCTGCAGCTTGACCATCGCGGCCTCGAGCACCAGCTCGCGCGGCAGCGTGCGCAGCTCGCGCAGCGGGAACGCGATGTTCTGCAGCACGCTGAACGCGGAGAACAGCGCGCCGTGCTGGAACAGCATGCCAACGCGGCTGGCCGCGCCGCGCCGGCCCATCTCGGACACCGGCTGGCCGAGCACCCGGATCTCGCCCGCCGCCGGCCGCTCCAGGCCCAGGATCTGCCGCAGCAGCACCGTCTTGCCGGTGCCCGATCCGCCCACCAGCGACACCACCTCGCCGCGCCGCACGTCGAAGTCCAGGTTGTCGTGGACCACGAAGGTGCGGCCGGGCAGCTCGAACGCGGTGCGAAGGCCGCGGATGCCGACCATGGTGTCGTCCCGCATCAGAACCCCACCTCCTGGAACGCGATGGCGAACAGCGCGTCCACCAGGATCACCACGGTGATCGCCGTGACCACCGACGCGGTGGTGCCGCGGCCCAGGCTCTGCGTGTTGGGCTCGACCTGCAGGCCGTAGTGGCAACCGATCAATGCGATCAGGAGGCCGAACACCACCGACTTGGACGTGGCCAGCACCAGGCTGCCGACCTGCACCGCATCGGGCAGCGCGCGCAGGAAGTAGGTGGGCGTGATGCCCAGCGAGATGTCGGCGGCCAGCATGCCGCCGGCCAGCGCGCACAGCGTGGTCCACACGCTCACCAGCGGCATCGCGATGGCCAGCGCCATGGCGCGCGGCAGCACGAGCCGGAAGCTGTGCGAGATGCCCATCACGCTCATCGCGTCGAGCTCATCGGTGACGCGCATCACGCCGATCTGCGCGGTGATGGACGACCCTGATCGGCCCGCCACCAGGATGGCCGCGAGCATGGGACCGAGCTCGCGGATCAGCGCCACGCCCAGGATGTTGACGATGTACGCGTCGGCGCCGAACTGCCGCAGCTGCTTGGCGGTGAGGTAGGCCAGCACCACGCCGATCAGAAAGCCGACCAGCGCGGTGATCGGCAGCGCCGTGGCGCCTATGTGGTACAGGTGGCCGGAGAAGTCGCGCCACGGGCCCTCTTGCGGCGCTCGCGCCAGTCGCAGCGTGTTGATCGCCAGCTGGCCGGTGAGCCGCACGAACTCGCGCAGCTGCATGGCCGCGGACAGCACGCCTTCACCCAGGGCGAGGTAGCGGCCGCGCCAACCCAGCGGTGGACGGCGCGGCAGCTCGCTGCTGAACTGCTCGACCCGCTCCAGCACCGCGCTCTGCGCCGGGAGCACCTCCAGCCGCTGCGGACGCCGGCGGCCCCAGTGGTCCCACAGCAGCTGGGCGCCGACGTGATCGAGCTGCTCGGCGCCGCGCAGGTCCCAGGCGGCGCCCGCATCGAAGCGCGCGAGCGCCGCGCGCAGCTTGTCCAGCAGGCCGGGCCGGGCGAATTGCGCCGCGGTCCACTGGCCCAGCACCTGGGCGGCCTGCGCCCCGCCGGAGGCGGAGGTTTCCAGGCGGGGCGTCGAGGGTTCCTGCATGACCTTGTAAGAACTTGCAATGCTAATCGGGGTGCCGCCGTTGGCGGGTTCGTCGTAACTGAACGATTGGCGGCCCTTTGTGGCGCGGCTTAGACTGGCAGGTCCGAGACCCCGTCAGAACCGAGACCATGAACGCACCCGATTCCACCCGCACCGCCGGCGCCGTCAGCTCGATCGACCACTGGATCGACGGCCGCGTGGCGCCCGGCCAGAGCGGCCGCAGCGCCGACGTCTTCAATCCCGCGACCGGCGGCGTCACCGGCAAGGTGGCGCTGGCCAGCAGCACCGAGGTGGATCGCGCGGTCGCCAGCGCGCAGGCCGCCTTCCCGAAGTGGGCCGACACGCCGCCGATCCGCCGCGCGCGCGTGATGTTCAAGTTCCTGGAGCTGCTCAACAAGCACCGCGACGAACTGGCCCACGCGATCACGGCCGAGCACGGCAAGGTGTTCACCGACGCGCAGGGCGAGGTCACGCGCGGCATCGACATCGTCGAGTTCGCCTGCGGCATCCCGCAGCTGCTCAAGGGCCAGTACACCGACCAGGTGTCCACCGGCATCGACAACTGGACCATGCGCCAGCCCCTGGGCGTGGTGGCGGGCATCACGCCGTTCAACTTCCCGGTGATGGTGCCGATGTGGATGTACCCGGTGGCCATCGCGGCCGGCAACTGCTTCGTGCTCAAGCCCAGCCCGCTGGATCCGACGCCGTCGCTGATGATGGCGCGCCTCCTGAAGGAAGCGGGCCTGCCCGACGGCGTGTTCAACGTGGTCCAGGGCGACAAGGACGCGGTGGACGCGCTGCTGGAGCACCCGGACGTGAAGGCGATCTCCTTCGTCGGCTCCACGACGATCGCGCAGAAGATCTACGAGACCGGCGCGCGCCACGGCAAGCGCGTGCAGGCCCTGGGCGGCGCCAAGAACCACATGGTGGTGATGCCCGACGCCGACCTCGACCAGGCGGTCGACGCGCTGATCGGCTCGGCCTTCGGTTCCGCAGGTGAGCGCTGCATGGCGATCTCGCTCGGCGTGCTGGTGGGCGAAGCCGCCGACAAGATCCTGCCGATGCTCGCGCAGCGCACGAAGGAACTGAAGATCAAGAACGGCGTCGAGCTCGACGCCGAGATGGGTCCCATCGTCAGCAAGGTGGCGCAGGACCGCATCGCCGGCTACATCGGCCACGGCGTCGATGAAGGGGCCAAGCTCGTGGTGGACGGCCGCGGCTTCCAGGCCGCCAAGGCCGGCGCAGGCTGCGACAACGGCTTCTGGATCGGCGGCACGCTGTTCGACAACGTCACGCCCGAGATGAAGATCTACAAGGAAGAGATCTTCGGCCCGGTGCTGGGCTGCGTGCGCGTGAAGGACCTCGCGGGCGCGGTGGAGCTGATCAACTCGCACGAGTACGGCAATGGCGTTTCGCTGTTCACGCGCGACGGCAACACCGCGCGCGAGTTCTCGCGCCGCGTGCAGGTCGGCATGGTGGGCGTGAACGTGCCGATCCCGGTGCCGATGGCGTGGCACGGCTTCGGCGGCTGGAAGAAGAGCCTGTTCGGCGACATGCACGCGTACGGCGAAGAAGGCGTGCGCTTCTATACGAAGCAGAAGTCGATCATGCAGCGCTGGCCCGAGAGTATCGGGAAAGGTGCGGAGTTCGTAATGCCGACGGCGAAGTAAGCTGAGCGGGTGAGCGACACCACTTTCGACTACATCATCATCGGCGCCGGCACCGCCGGCTGCCTGCTGGCCAACCGGCTTTCGGCCGACAAGAGCAAGCGGGTGCTGCTCATCGAAGCGGGCCGCCGGGACGATTACCACTGGATCCACATCCCGGTCGGCTACCTGTACTGCATCGGCAACCCGCGCACCGACTGGCTCTACAAGACCGAACCCGACGCCGGCCTCAACGGCCGGCAGCTGCGCTACCCGCGCGGCAAGACGCTGGGCGGCTGCTCCAGCATCAACGGGATGATCTACATGCGCGGCCAGGCGCGCGATTACGACCACTGGGCCGACCTCACCGGCGACGCCGGCTGGCGCTGGGACCAGAGCCTGCCGTACTTCAAGAAGCACGAGGACTACTACAAGGGCGCTGACGCGGTGCACGGCGAAGGCGGCGAATGGCGGGTGGAGCGCCAGCGCCTGCGCTGGGACGTGCTGGACGCGTTCGCGCAGGCGGCGCAGCAGGCCGGCATCCCGCACAGCGAGGACTTCAACCGCGGCGACAACGAAGGCGTGGGCTACTTCCAGGTCAACCAGAAGAACGGCTGGCGCTGGAACACGGCCAAGGCCTTCCTGCGGCCGATCTGCTACGGCCGGCCCAACTTCGAGATGTGGACCGCCGCGCACGTGAAGCGCCTGCGCCTGGCCCGCGGCGCGAACGGCGAGCTGCGCTGCGAAGGCGCCGAAGTCTGGACCGGCAACGAGCTGGTGCAGGCGCGTGCGAGCCAGCAGGTACTCGTTTGCGCGGGCAGCATCGGCTCGCCCCAGCTGCTGCAGCTGTCGGGCATCGGCCCCGGGACGCTCCTCCAGCAGCACGGCATCGAGGTGCTGCACGACCTGGCCGGCGTGGGCGAGAACCTGCAGGACCACCTGCAGATCCGCGCGGTGTTCAAGGTGCAGGGCGTGACCACGCTCAACACCCTGGCCAACAGCTGGCACGGCAAGGCGCGCATCGGGTTGCAGTACCTGCTGATGCGCAGCGGCCCGATGAGCATGGCGCCTTCGCAGCTGGGCGCGTTCACGCGCAGCTCGCCGGACAAGCCGCATCCGGACCTGGAGTACCACGTGCAGCCGCTCAGCCTCGATGCTTTCGGCGAACCGCTGCATCCCTTCCCCGCCTTCACGGCGAGCGTCTGCAACCTCAATCCCACCAGCCGCGGCTTCGTGCGCATCCGCAGTCCGCGGTTCGAGGACGCGCCCGCGATCGCGCCCAACTACCTGAGCACGCCCGAGGACCGGCAGGTGGCGGCCGATTCGCTGCGACTGACGCGCCGCATCTGCGCGCAGCCCGCGCTGTCGAAGTACAAGCCCGAGGAATGGAAGCCCGGCACGCAGTACCAGAGCGACGACGAGCTCGCGCGGCTGGCCGGCGACATCGCCACGACCATCTTCCACCCGGTGGGCACCACGCGCATGGGACGCGACGACGATCCGATGGCGGTGCTGGATTCGCGCATGCGCGTGCGCGGCGTGGCGGGTTTGCGCGTGGTGGACGCGGGCGCCATGCCCACCATCACCAGCGGCAACACCAACTCACCGACGCTGATGATGGCCGAGCGGGCGGCCGAGTGGGTGCTGCAGGAAGCGTCGGCCTAGGAGCGCGTCAGAAGCGGCGGCCGACGCGCAGCGTCAGGTCGCGCATCGACAGCTCCGGCTGGTGCACCGTGGTGCCGGCCATCGGCACGCCGCCGCGCGACACGCCCACCGACTTGCTGGCCGGCTGCCACAGGCCCGACCACTCCAGGCCCCATTCCCACGGCGAGTCGGCCGGCGAAGCGAGCACGCGCACGGTCAGCATGCGCTTGCGCGCGGCTTCGAAGTGGGTCTTGTCCAGCAGGCCGTGGAAATCCACGTCCAGCCGATGCCACACGCTGGTGCGCGCTTCGGCCTCCACATGGGCGTTCCAGCGCGCGGCCGGCGCGAACGCGGGGCTGCGCCAGCGCACGCCCAGCAGCGCCGCCGAGGACTCCTCGTCGAGGCCGCCCGCGATCGGCGTGCTGTAGATCATCCGGCGGTTGGCCAGCACGCCGAACGTGAGCCAGCCCTCGCCCCAGGCCGCCGGTGCGAACGGGCGCCACATCAGGTCGGCGCCGGCCTCCGCCTGGCGCGTGGTGGTGGTCAGCGGCACGCCGGCCTGGGTCTGGCCGTCGTAGTCCAGGTGCGCGCCGCCGAACTGGGCGCGCAGTCCCAGTGCCTGGCCGTCGGCGAGCGGACGCACGGCCTGCAGCTGCAGGTGCGCCATCGGGCCGCGTTCGGTGAGCAGGTTGGCGCCGGCGGGCGTGCGTTCGACCAGCTTGCGATGCGAGAGCGACGCGGTGCCGGTGAGTTCCACCGGAGCGTCTTGCGCCTGCGCGGGGACCAGGGTGGCAGCCATCGCCGCGAACACCAGGGAACGCAGCGCGGCGGGATGGGAGAGGGTCTTGTCGGTGGGCCGCCGCGGACTGGCTTGCATGAACGCCTGTTGAAGGAGCGGCCCTCGAAGGGCCGCGAGCCACTATATAGCAGCGCGACTGCCGAAAGCGCGCGCGGTGCCGACGGATGCCTCGCTCGTAGCGAGGCTCCAACGCGCAGGACCCGGACGATGGCTCTTTCGGGTGAGCCGGGAACATCACGAGCTGACTGATCCGTATTGGCATGCCAACGCTCCACGCGGCTGGCTGAGCCACGGCGCCCCGGCTCGGACCGGGAAAATCCCGATGCACTACGGGAGTGCGAGGCCTACATTCCCTGCACTCGCGAGCGGACACGTTCCGCGAAGGGCGAGGGGCCGAGGAGACAAGAGAGAACACCACAACGATCGCTGAAGGCATCGAAGATGCATTGCAGGGCGCCGGCTCACCCCGGCGCCCTTTTGTTTGTGGGCGCGTCCGGAAGCTCATCCGCGCGATGAGAAAATCGGTGCAATGGATTTGATGTGGATGGCGCTGGCCTCGCTGCTGGCCGGTTTCGTGGATGCCATCGTGGGTGGCGGCGGCTTGATCCTGGTGCCCGCGCTCTTCGCCGTCCTTCCCAACACGCACCCGGCGACCCTGTTCGGCATCAACAAGAGCGCCTCGATCTGGGGCACGTCGATCGCGGCGATCCAGTTCAGCCGGCGCGTCACGCTGCACTGGCATGCGATGGTCCCCGCGGCCGTGTGCGGCCTGGTCGGCGCCTTCACGGGCGCCTGGGCCGTCACGGTGGTCTCGCCCGGCTTCCTGCGCAAGGTGCTGCCTTTCGTGCTGCTGGCGGTGCTGGCCTACACGCTCGCGAAGAAGCACCTGGGCGCGCACCACGCGCCGACGCTGGCGCCGCGCACCGAGGCGATCGCCGCCGGTGCCATCGGCCTGGTCCTCGGCTTCTATGACGGCTTCTTCGGACCGGGCACCGGCAGCTTCCTGGTGTTCCTGTTCGTGCGCTGGCTGGGCTACGACTTCCTGCACGCGTCGGCCTCGGCCAAGCTGGTCAATACCGCCACCAACCTCGCGGCGTTGAGCCTGTTCGCGTGGAAGGGCCACGTGTGGTGGAACTACGCGATCGCGCTGGCCGTGGCCAACGTCGCCGGCAGCCTGCTGGGCACGCGCCTGGCGCTGCGCCATGGCGCGGGCTTCGTGCGGGGGATGTTCCTGCTGGTGGTGACGGCGCTCATCTGCAAGACCGGCTACGACGCGTTCCTGCGCTGAGCCGTTCGCGCGCTTCCATAATCGGGTGATGGACGACATCGTTCGCCAGGCCATCGCCAAGTGGCCCAACGTGCCGCACTGCTACGGCTGGCTCGGGCTCGACGCGCGCGGCAGCTGGTACATGCGCGACGACCGCGTGCAGGCGGCGGGGCCCTTCTCGCAATCGCGCGGCGCCGTGCTGCGGCATGCGAAGCTGATCGAGTTCATCCACCGCAACTACGAGCGCGACGAGGCCGGCTGCTGGTTCTTCCAGAACGGGCCGCAGCGCGTCTACGTGGAGCTGGAAGCCGCGCCCTGGATCCTGCGCCTGTCCGGCGACGGCCAGGTGGAGACGCACACGCAGCGGCCGGTGCAGGTGCGCGGCAGCCTGGTCGATGAGCAGGGACGCCTCTTCGCCGATACCGATGCCGGCCTGGGCCTGGTGCACACGCTGGACATGCACGTCGCGGGCGAATGGGTGGAAGCGGGCCGCTGGCAGCCGGAAACCGTGGCCTCGCAGGAGCTGCCGGGGCGCTTCGGCTTCGTCACCAGTCCCGCCGCGGCGAAGGCATCGAATCGCGCGCCGGCCGCGTCCTGAGCGCCAACGAAAAAGCCGGTCGGTGACCGGCTTTTTCTCTTGAGCGCGTGAAGCTTACTTCGACGCGCCGACCATGTATTCCACGGCCGCGCGCAGGTCGGCGTCGGAAGCGGAGCTGCCGCCCTTCGGAGGCATCGCGCCCTTGCCCTGGGTGGCCGACTTCACCAGCGCCGGCACGCCTTGCGCGATGCGCGGCGCCCAGGCGGCCTTGTCGCCCAGCTTGGGGGCACCGGCCACGCCCGCGGCGTGGCAGGCCATGCAAGCCTGCTTGTACAGCGCTTCGCCGGCGCCGGCGGACGCGGCTTGCGGTGCCGCGGGAGCGGCGGCCGCAGCCGGAGCGGCGGCCACTTGCGGGGCGGAAGCGGCTGCGGGCGCGGCAGCAGCCGCAGGGGCCGCGGCGGCGGGAGCGGACGCAGCATCGGCGGCGGCCTGCGCCTGCGCACGCTGGGGCTCTTCGAACTTGGCACCGCCGGCGTTGGCCATGAAGGCCACGGCGCGGGCGATCTCCACGTCTTCGTGGTCGCCGCCACCTTGCGGGGGCATGCCGCCCTTGCCCTTGAGCGCGGAATTGACCAGCGCGTCGAAGCCCGTCTTGATGCGCGCGCCCCAGGCGCCCGCGTCACCGAACTTGGGCGCGCCGGCGACACCTGCCTCGTGGCAGGCCGCGCACTGCGCCTTGTAGACCTCGGCGCCGGGCTTGAGCGGACGGTTGGCGTCGCGGATCTCCACGGTGCCGACCTTGCGGATGCGCTCGGTCACGCCGCGCTGCACGTCCTGCGCCGAGACGCCGCCGAGAGCGTAGGTCTCGGCCTGGGTCGTACCGGCGGGCTTGTTCTCGGAGGCCACGTAGGCCACGAAGCCCATGATGATCAGCACCGGGATCACGAACGACAGGAACACCGCCAACAGCAGCTGCTTGGGCGTCTTGATCGGGCCGGTGTGGGCTTCTTCCTGCGTGCTGTCGCTCATGGCGTCCTCAAGAAAATTTCTGTTGCTTGACGTGTCAAAACAACCTTCGATTATAGCTGTCGCCCCCCGGCACTCCTGAGCCATCCGGCGCCGTCCGCCGCGATGGGCGATAATGCGCGCCTGTCCCCGTGCGGCTGTAGCTCAGTGGATAGAGTATTGGCCTCCGAAGCCAAGGGTCGTGGGTTCGATCCCCGCCAGCCGCGCCACTCCCCCCTCACGAAACCGTCCCGACGATGTCGGCCCCTGCGCGCCCGCGCGACCTCAGGCGCGCAGAGTCGCCGTCGCGTCCATCGTCAGCCAGCCTTCATGGTCCTGCGCCCACAGGCGGATCGTGCGTCCGTCGGGCGAGGGCTGGCCGTTCAGGTGGAACGGATGCAGGTCGAACGTGGGCCGCACCGCCCGGAACTGGAAGGTCGCGACGTCGGCCTCGGGCCGCTCGCGCCGCAGCAGGTCCATCAGCAGCGTGGCGATCAGCGGGCCGTGCACGATCAGCCCCGGATAGCCTTCCACCTCGGTGACGTAGCGGCGGTCGTAGTGGATGCGGTGGCCGTTGAAGGTGAGCGCCGAGTAGCGGAACAGCAGCACGTCGTCCGGCACGATCTCCCGGCGCCACGCCGGCGAGGGCTCCGGTTTCTGCGGCGGCGACACCGGATCGCCGGGCTTCGGCGCATCGCGATAGACGATGTCGTGGTGTTCGACCAGCGCGGCGTGGGTGGCGCCGTTGCAGAACACCTCGTGACGCACCGTGACGAACACCAGCTGGCCGGTGCGGCCGCTCTTGCTCGTCACGTTCTCGATGGTGGAGCGGCGCTCGACCGTGTCACCCACGCGGATCGGCGAGCGGAACTCGAAGCGCCCGGCCGCCCACATGCGACGCGGCAGCGGCACCGGCGGGAGGAAGCCGCCGCGCTTGGCATGTCCGTCAGCGCCGATCTCCGACTGGCGATGGCGCGGCAGGAAGTAGAGCCAGTGCCACAGCGGCGGCAACGGCAATCCCGGCTCGGCGATGGGCTCGCGGTCGAGCGTGGCGTTGAGCGCCATCACCGGCGTCGGATGGATGGCGTCGGGGATCGTCTCGGTGCGGCCGATCCATTCGCGCCAACGCTGCTGCTCGTCGTCTGCTGCCATGCCAGTCTCCCGCGGAGACTTTACCGCTTCAGCGCATGCGCGCGCGACGGCCCCTCAGCAGGACCGCCACGGTCAGGACCAGCATCGCGCCTTGCGCAATGAGGCCCTGCACGTTGGGATGCACGCCCAGCATCGGCACGGCGATGAAATGGACGGGCGTCGCCCCAAGCACTCCCGCCTCCTGCAGCGCCGCGATGCCGTGGCCCACGAAGATCACGGCCATCACGACCAGCAGCCAGGACGTGGCGGAGAAGAACGGTCCGATCGGCAGGCGCGCGCTGTACTTGAGGATCAGGCCGCCCAGCAGCGCGAGCAGCACCGCGCCCACGCCGATGCCCGCCAGCACGGCCGGCTGCTGCGCCGGGCCCGCCTGGACCCACAGCGTTTCATAGAACAGGATGACCTCGAACAGCTCGCGGTAGATCGCCAGGAAGGAGATGCCCGCCATCGCCCACAAGGTGCGCTTGGCCAGCGCGCCGGTGACCTGCTCGCGGATGAACGCCTGCCACGCCTGCGCGTGCGAGCGGTTGTGCAGCCACAGGCCGACGTACAGCAGCATGACGGCCGCGAGCAGCGCCGAGAAGCCTTCGGTCAATTCGCGGCTCGCGCCCGAGATCGCGATGAAGTGGTTCGCCGCGAACCACGTGGCCGCGCCCAGCACCACCGCCGCGATCCATCCGATGTGGATGTAGGGCAGCGCGTCGCGCCGGCCCGTCTTGCGCACGAAAGCGACGATGGCTGCCAGCACGAGGATGGCCTCGAGCCCCTCGCGCAGCAGGATCAGCAGCGAGCTGGTGAACGCCGTGGCCGACGACATCTCGCCTTCGGAGAGCTTGCGCTCGGCCTCCCCGAGCAGCGTGCCCAGTTCCTGCACGCGGGCTTCGACCTGCTCGGCGGGGCGGCCTGCATCAATGTCGGAACGCAGGGCCATCATGCCTTCCTCGACCTTGCGGCGCAGGGGCGCATCCACGTTGTCGAGCGCGCTCTCGATCAGCTCGAAGCCTTCGAGATAGGCGCCGACGGCATGCTGGCGGGCCCCGGCGCGGTCGCCGGAGCGGTAGGCCGCGAGCGACTGGTCCAGGCGTGCACGCGCCACCGCCAGCGGCGCGGGCCCTGCCGACGCCATCTCGGCGGGATGCGCGACCAAGTAGGCGCGGACCGCGTCCAGTTCGCCGCCGGAGGGCGACAGCTCGCCCGGCATCGCGGTGACCAGCTTGCGCAGATCGCCCAGCTCCGCCTTGCCGACGCCCTTGCGCCAGAGCGCCTCGCCCTGCTCGACCTGCTGCGGCGAACTGCGCATGCCGCCGGCGAAGAAGGCCAGCGCCCAGCGGTCGGCTTCCGACAGCTCGGTGAAGGGGCGCATCGGCGTGCCGGCGACGCCCAGGGTGATGGTGTTGTACAGGCCGTGGAGGCTGCGCTTGTCCATGCGCGCGGCGTCATGGAAGTTGCTCGGCGCCGGATCCATGCCTTTCGAGGCCGGCCCATCGCCGCGGCCCTGCGCGCCGTGGCAGGTAGCGCACTGCGCCTGGAAGATCGTGGCGGCCTTGGCCAGGTCGGGCGCCTGCCGGGGCGCCACCACGAGCTGGTAGCGCTGGATGACTTCGGCGGCCAGTTGGCGCGCGGCTGCGGCGACCTCCTGGCCGGGCGCCTTGGCATCGATGCGGCCGACCAGTGCGCGGGCCTTCTCCACCAGGCCTTCCTTGCCTTGCACCGCCGGCAGCTGCTGCAGCAGCGCGAGCACCTGCGTCGCGAACTCGTGCTGCTCCTGGTACTCCGTCGAGTCCTTCACCTTTCCGTCCTGCACGGTCTCGGGGTAGTCGACGCTGACGTAGTCGAGCATGTGAATGGCGGTCTGCGCCTTCTCGTCGCCGCCAACGGCCGCGGCGGCGGTGAGGCTCGCCACGAGGAAGACGAGGGCGAGCAGATGACGGAGCAGGAAGGTCATGGCGTTCGGTTCGATTTCTGTGGTGCGCGGCTGGGCTTCGCGCACCACGCGGTGACGGCCACCGGAAAGCCCAGGGCCAGCCAGGACCACGCGTCGCCCCAGCCGTCCGACACGAGCGCGCTGACCAGGCCGCTGCAGCTGAGCGCCGCGAT
>Ga0247820_10001262_pt1 | contig 14290 bp, 13 predicted proteins | sample 13C_Glucose_Day1_2_FD_192480 | JGI IMG/M metagenome (GOLD analysis project Ga0247820, IMG submission 192480) | Soil microbial communities from agricultural site in Penn Yan, New York, United States - 13C_Glucose_Day14 | ecosystem: Environmental > Terrestrial > Soil > Agricultural land | place...
CACGGGTTGGACCTGCACCGGCTGCTGCATGCGCACCGAGACGTGGATGTCGCCGGCATTCGCGGCGGCGGCCGCGCCCAGTGCGCCTAGAGCCAGCACGGTGGTCGCGATCCTGTGTTTCGTCGAGCGGTTCATTCTGGAGCCCTTCCTTGGATGAACGCACTTTCTGCTGCCCGGCTGAAGGGCTCATGCAGGGAACGTGAAGCTACGTGAAGCGTGTGACAAACATCCGGGAGCTGGCCGCTAGCGCACCTTCACCTTGTCCAGCGTGGCCAGGTAGGCCGCGATGTCGCGCGCGTCCTGTTCGGAGAGGCCCAGCGCCGGCATCGCCGTGTCCGGGTCGACCTGTTTCGGCTGCATGAGGAACCGCACCATGTTCTCCGGCGAGTTCGGCAGTACGCCCGCGATGAAGCCGCGCTTGCCCATGCCGTCCAGCGGCGGCCCGACGTGGTGCTGCGCGCTGACGAAGCCGGGGATGACGTGGCAGGTGACGCACAGGTAGCGCTCGGTGGCGCGGCGGCCGGCTTCCACGTCGCCCGGTCGCAGCGGTCCGTCGTCCGACGAGGGCTTGGAGACGACGGAGGCGGAACCCGGCGGTGGCAGCGAGGCGGCCAGCTGCGCGTAGTCGCGCGGGGCCAATCGCGGCATCGCGCGCACGAAGGCCACCACGTCCCACACCTCGTCGTCGCTCAGCCGGTAGACCCAGGCCGGCATGCCGGTCATCTTGATGCCGTGCTTGACCACCCAGAAGATCTCGCCCGGCACCCAGGTGCGGCCGGCCGCGAGCAGGTTGGCCGGCGCGGGCGTGAGCCCGAAGGCCAGCGGCTCGGGCGCGACGCCCGGCGCGCCGTGGCATTGCACGCACTGGTCGCGGTAGGTGAGGGCGCCCGCGCGCATGCGCCGCGCGTCGTCCAGGTCCGGCGGCGCCGCCACCTGGTCCAGGCGCGACTGCACCGACCGGCGCATCGCATAGTCCAGCACCTTGAAGACCGGATCGGTGTGCTGGTTGGTGGCCGAGATGTCGTACACGCCGCGCCAGAGCACCCAGCCTCCCGCCGCGCCGGCGAGCATCGCCAGCGCGAGAACGACGATGAGCAGGGTGCGCAGCCGGATCGTCATCGCGCTCACGGCCGCGAATAGAGATAGGCCGCGATGTCCGCCGCCTCCGCGGGCGAGACGCCCAGGTTGGGCATGGCGGTGCGCGGCGCGACGGCGGGCGGGTCACGCAGCCATCGCACCAGCTGCTCGGGCGTGTTGGGCAGCACGCCCGCGATGTAGCCGCGCTCCGCCAGGTGCAGCAGCGGCGGGCCGATGCTGGCGCCCGATGCGGGCACGCCGGGGATGGTGTGGCAGGCGGCGCAGCCGTAGCGCTCGATGGCCGCGCGGCCACGGTCCACGTCACCGCCGGCGACTCGCGGAGGTTCGGGGCTTTCGCCGCAGGCCGCGCCGGCGGCGGCGATCAGCAGCAGGAAGGCGAGCCGCATGCCGACCGATTCTGCGAGGCCCTCGCGCAGCCGTGGGGCGTGCCAGCCCGGCCGTAACAAATTCGAAGAAAAAAGATGAGCGGTTGGGTTGGCGATGCGCCCACGGGGAGCGGCAAGTCCTTCAACATCCCCGCATCCCATCCATGCAGATCCCCATCGCGTCCGCAGCCCCGATGTCGCCGCGCCAGTTCGCGTTGGAGGCCCAGGGCGAGGGCGCCGCCCACATCCTGGAGATCACCTGGGTGCTGCTGATCGGCGGCGGGCTGATCTTCGTGGCGGTGATGGCGCTGGGGCTGTTCGCCGTGTTCGGCCGACAGGAGGGCAAGGCCTGGCTCGCGCGACGCGGCTGGCTCATCGGCGCGGGCATCGCGTTCCCGCTCGTGGTGCTGACGGCGCTGCTGGTCTACACCTTCAGCGTCGCCGCTCAGATGCAGCGCGCCAACGCGCAGCCGGCCGCCACGCGCATCCAGGTCACGGGCGAGTTGTGGTGGTGGCGGGTGCGCTATCTCGCGCCCGACGGCGCCGTGCTGCTGGAGACCGCCAACGAGCTGCGCATCCCCGTCGGCGAACCGGTGGACCTGGAGCTGGTGTCGCGCGAGGTGGTGCACAGCTTCTGGGTGCCCAGCCTCGCAGGCAAGCTCGACATGCTGCCGGGCACCACGAATCGCTTGCGCCTGCGTGCGACGGAAGCGGGTCTGTACCGCGGACAGTGCGCCGAGTACTGCGGCACGCAGCACGCCAAGATGGCGCTGCACGTCGTCGCGCATCCGCCGGCGGAGCACGCGGCCTGGCTGGAAGCGGGACGCAAGCCGGCGCCGCCACCGGACACGCCGCTGGAGCAGCAGGGCCGCGTGCTGTTCGAGCAGGCGCGCTGCGGCGTCTGCCACACCGTGCGCGGCACGACGTCGGAAGGCCGCGTCGGTCCGGACCTCACGCACATCGGTGCGCGGCTGACCCTGGCTGCCGGTACGCTGCCCAACGGCGGTGGCCCGCTCGCGGCCTGGATCTCCGACCCGCAGCACATCAAGCCCGGCAGCCGCATGCCGGGCTACCGCCAGTTCACGGGCGAGGACCTGCGCGCGCTGTCCGCCTACCTGGAGGGCCTGCGTTGACGCAGGAACTGCCCAGCACCGCGCCGCGTCCCGAAGGCGAACTGGCCGAGCTCGAGCGCATCTGGGCGCGACCCAAGGGCTTTCGCCTCGTCACCGACGTCAACAACAACCTGATCGGCGTGCTCTACATCGGCACGGCGTTCCTGTTCTTCCTTTTGGCCGGCGTGCTGGCGCTGCTGATGCGCACGCAGCTCGCGGTGCCGGAGAACGACCTGATCGGCGCGGAAACGTACAACCAGTTCTTCACCATGCACGGCACGGTGATGATGTTCCTCTTCGCCGTGCCGATGGTCGAGGCGGTGGGCGTGCTGCTGCTGCCCAACATGCTGGGCGCGCGCGACCTGCCATTCCCGCGCCTGTCGGCCTATGCGTACTGGGCCTACGCGGTGGGCGGGCTGGTGTTCTTCGGCAGCCTGTTCTGGGGCCTGGCGCCCAGCGGCGGCTGGTTCATGTACCCGCCGCTCACCAGCTACGAGTTCTCGCCGGGCGACAACGCGGATTTCTGGCTGCTGGGCATCGGCTTCATCGAGATCTCGGCCATCGCCGGCGCCATCGAGATCGTGGTGGGCGTGCTTCGCACCCGCGCGCCGGGCATGACGCTGGCGCGCATGCCGATCTACGCGTGGTCGATGCTGGTGGTGGCGGGCCTGATCATCTTCGCCTTCCCCGCGGTGATCCTGGCCACGCTGCTGCTGGAGATCGAGCGCAGCTTCCAGTGGCCGTTCTTCATCGCGGCCAAAGGCGGCGATCCGCTGCTGTGGCAGCACCTGTTCTGGTTCTTCGGCCACCCGGAGGTCTACATCATCTTCCTGCCGGCGGCGGGCATGGTCTCCATGATCATCCCGGCGATGGCGGGACGGCCGCTGGTCGGTTACCGGCTCGTGGTGCTGGCGCTGGTGGGCACGGGGTTCCTGAGCTTCGGCCTGTGGGTGCACCACATGTACGCGACCGGCATCCCGCAGCTGTCGCTGGGCTTCTTCTCGGCAGCCAGCATGGCGGTGGCCGTGCCCAGCGGCATCCAGGTGTTCGCGTGGATCGCCACGGTGGCGGTGGCGATGAAGCTGCGGCCGCTGAGGACGCCGATGCTGTTCGTGCTGGGCTTCTTCTTCGTGTTCGTGCTGGGCGGGCTCACCGGCGTGATGGTGGCCGTGGTGCCGTTCGACTGGCAGGCGCACGACACCTACTTCATCGTCGCCCACCTGCATTACGTGCTGATCGGCGGCATGGTGTTCCCGCTGTTCGCGGCGATCTACTACTGGACCCCGTACGCCGGCACGCGCGCGCTGGACGAGCGCATCGGCAAGTGGGCCTTCTGGCTGATGTTCATCGGCGTCAACCTCACGTTCTTTCCGATGCACCTGACCGGGCTGATGGGCATGCCGCGGCGCGTGTACACCTACGCGGACCATCCCGGCTGGGGCCTGCTCAACATGCTTTCGACGGGCGGCGCCTACCTGATCGGCCTGGGCGTGCTGCTGGTCGTCATCGACCTGGCACTGAACTTCCGCATGGGCGAGAAGAACGCCGGCAACCACTGGAACGCCGGCACGCTGGAGTGGCTGCCCAACGGCCACTACGCCAGCCGCAGCATCCCGCGCGTGACCGGCCACGAGCCGCTGTGGGAGCGGCCCACGCTCGTGCGCGAAGTGGAGGAAGGCCGCTGGTACCTGCCCAACGCGCCCACCGGCCGGCGCGAAACCATCGTGACGAGCGCGATCGACGCCGAGCCGCAATACCTGCTGCTGATGCCGGGGCCGGGCTGGTCGCCGCTCCTGTCGGCTGTCGGCACGGCGGGGTTCTTCCTGCTGCTGACCGTGAAGCTGGTGGTGCCGGCGGTGCTGTTCGGCGTGCTCGCCATCGTGGCGCTCTTCAAGTGGTTGTGGACCTCCGATCCGGAACCGCCGCGGGAACTGGCGGACATCGGCGGCGGCATCCGGCTGCCGGTGCAGATGAACGGCCCGTCCTCGCACTCGTGGTGGGCGATGGTCGTGCTGATCCTGGTGTCCGGGTCGATCTTCGCGTCGATGGTGTTCACCTACCTGTTCCTCTGGACGGTGTCGCCGGACGTGTGGCCGACCGATGTCGAGGTGCTCCCCCACCTGGGATGGCCGGCGCTGTCCGCCGCGATGCTGGTCGCCAGCGCGGGGCTGGTGGCGTGGTGCAGCAGGCGCCTTGCGCGCGCCCCTTCTTCGGGCGGCCAGCGTGCGTTGCAGGCCGCGCTTCTGGTCGCCGTGGTGCTGCTCTGTTCCTCCGTCGCGGTGGAACTGAACGGCCACCTGTCCACGCCGCTGCGTCCCTCGCACAGCGCGTACGGCGCGTCGGTCTACATGGTGGTCGCGCTGCAGGGCTTCTTCGTGGGCATCATGGCCTTCATGGGGCTGTACACGGTCGCGCGTTCCGCCGGCGGGCTGCTGTCGTCGCGGCGGCGGCAGACCTTCGACAACACCCTGCTGTTCTGGTACTACACCGTGGCCCAGGGCCTGCTGGGGCTGGCGCTGGTGCACGGCTTCGCGCGCCTGACGTCCTGAGTCCGCGATGCGCCTGCCGCGACTGTCCTCCACCGGCCACGACCTGCTGCTGCTGTTCGCGGGGCCCATCGTGTGGGGCCTGCACTTCCTCGCGATCTACGGCTTCACCGGCGTGGCGTGCGCGCGGCCGGGTGCCGGGCCGCAAGGGCTGGGCCTCTCCTGGCAGGGCTGGGCGGTGATCGCCGCGGGGCTGGTCGCCGCCGCGGTGCTGGTCGCGTGCTTCCGTGCGCGCCCGCGCAGCAACCTCGTGCACAACCGCGAGTTCCTGCGCATGACCGGCCTCGCGCTGAATGGGCTGGCGCTGCTGGCGATCGTGTGGGAGACGCTGGCGGTGGTGATGCTTCCGGGCTGCTGGGGTTGACGTGAGGCCCGCGGCCTACGCGGCGGTGTCCGACAGTCGCGCCCACCTCCGGCTCCCAGAATGGCTCGCGCCATGCCTCAACTCCCCGCCCTGGAAACCGGCGTGCCGTTGCGCCGCCACAGCGTTCAGCTGCGCATCAACGGCCAACCCCACGAGATCGAAGTCGAATCCTGGACCACGCTGCTAGACCTGCTGCGCGACCGGCTCGACCTCACCGGCACCAAGAAAGGCTGCGACCACGGCCAGTGCGGCGCGTGCACGGTGCTGGTCGACGGCGAGCGCGTGCTGTCCTGCCTCACGCTGGCCATCATGCGCGACGGCGCCGACATCACCACCGTCGAGGGCCTCGCGCGCGGCGACGAGCTGCATCCGCTTCAGCGCGCCTTCCTGCAGCACGATGCCCTGCAGTGCGGCTACTGCACGCCGGGCCAGCTGTGCTCGGCCGTCGGCCTGATCAACGAAGGCGACGCCCGCACCGAGGACGAGGTGCGCGAGCTGATGAGCGGCAACGTCTGCCGCTGCGGCGCCTATCCGCAGATCCTGCGTGCCGTGTGCGAGGTCGCGCTGGCACGGAAGGCGCTTGAGCGCCGCGACGAACGCGAGGCCGCATGAACGAGTTCGACTACGTGCGCGCCTGCGACCCCGACGAGGCGCTGGGCCTGGCCGAGCCGGCCCCCTTCGGCGACGGCGCCGACACGCGCTTCATCGCCGGCGGCACCAACCTCCTGGACCTGATGAAGGAGAACGTGCTGCGCCCGCACCGGCTGGTGGACATCAACGGCCTGTCGCCCTGGTCCGGCATCGAGCCCTTGCCGGGTGGCGGCCTGCGGCTCGGCGCGCTGGCGCGAAACGCTCACACCGCCCGGCATCCCCTGGTGCGCGAGCGCTACCCGCTGCTGGCGGCGGCGATCCTCTCGGGCGCTTCGCCGCAGGTGCGCAACATGGCCAGCAACGGCGGCAACCTGATGCAGCGCACGCGCTGCTACTACTTCTACGACTCGCAGGTGCCGTGCAACAAGCGCGTCCCCGGCAGCGGCTGCTCGGCCATCGGCCAGCTGGCGCGGCAGCACGCCATCCTGGGCGCCAGCGAGCACTGCATCGCCACGCATCCGTCCGACATGGCGGTGGCGCTCGCGGCGCTCGAAGCCGTGGTTCACGTGCGCTCCACCCACGCGGACCGCGCGATCCCGTTGCGCGACTTCCACCGCCTGCCCGGCGACCGGCCGCAGCACGACACCACGCTCGACGACGACGAGCTGATCCTGCACATCGACCTGCCGCCGGACGGTGCGCGGTTCGCGGCCCATTCGGCGTACCTCAAGATCCGCGAGCGCTCGTCGTTCGCGTTCGCGCTGGTGTCGGTGGCGGCGGCGCTGGACCTCGGCGAGGGCGGCCGCATCCGTGCCGCGCGCATGGCGTTGGGCGGTGTCGCGCACAAGCCCTGGCGGCGACCCGAGGTCGAGGACCTGATGGTGGGCGAGCTGCCCGCGCGCGACTTGTTCGAGCATGTCGCGCGGCGGCTGGTGGAAGGCGCGCGCGCCCAGGGCTCCGGTCCCGGCGACAACGGCTTCAAGATCCCGCTGGCCCGTCGCGCGGTCGTCCGCGCGCTCGAGAGCGCCGTGCGCGGCACCTCGCCCACGGTCGCGGCCGAAGTGGAGGACCGCCCATGAGCGGCCGCGACGAGCTGCCCGTCGCCGAGCCCGGAACCGGGCCGGTGAAGCTGGGCGACGCGGTCGACCGCATCGATGGCCGCGCCAAGGTGACGGGCCAGGCCCGCTACGCCGCCGAGCATCCGGCCGACGACCTGTTGTACGGCGTGGTGGTCAACAGCACCGTCGCGCGCGGCCGCCTGACGGCGCTGGACGTGGACGACGCGCTGGCCATGCCCGGCGTGGTGGACGTGCTGTGGCACGGCAACCGCCCCAGCGTGGCCCGGCGCGACGGCTGCTACCGCGACGAAGACTCGCCGTCCGGCAGGCCGTTCAAGCCCTTGCTGGGCGACGAGGTGTTTTTCAGCGGCCAGCCGATCGCGCTGGTGGTGGGCCGAAGCTTCGAGGTGGCGCGCTACGCGGCTTCGCTGGTGCGCGCCCAGTACCGGCACAGCCTGCACGAGACCGACCTGGTTCGGAACCTCGGCGACGCCCATGAGCCCGCCGATGCCGAAGGCCCGCCCGGCCCGATCGGCGATGCCGATGCGGCCTTCGACGCGGCGTCGGTCAAGGTGGACCTGCAGTTCCACCAGGCCGTGGAGCACCACAACCCGATGGAGATGCACGCCAGCACCGTGCTGCCGCAACCCGACGGCCGCCTGCTGATCTACGACAAGACGCAGGGGCCGATCAACAGCCGCGACGTGGTGTGCAGGGTGTTCGGCCTCTCGCCCGATCGGGTGGTCGTGCGCAACCCGTTCGTGGGCGGCGCCTTCGGCTCCGGGCTGCGGCCGCAGTACCAGTTGCACCTGGCGGTGATGGCGGCGCTGCACCTGCGCCGGCCGGTGCGCGTGGTGCTCACGCGCCAGCAGATGTTCACCTTCGGGCACCGGCCCGAGGCCTGGCAGCGCGTGAAGCTGGCGGCGGACCGCGACGGCACGCTGCGCGCCATCGTGCACCAGGTCATCGCGGAGACCTCGCGCCTGGAGGACTTCACCGAGCGCACGGCCGACTGGTCGGGCCAGCTGTACCGCTGCGAGAACGTCCGGCTGTCGCACCACGTCGTCGACCTGGACCGCTACACGCCGCTGGACATGCGCGCGCCCGGCGCGACGCACGGCCTGTTCGCGCTCGAAGTGGCGATGGACGACCTGGCGTACCTGCTGGGCATCGACCCGCTGGCGTTGCGGCTGAAGAACTACGCGGACCGCGACCCTTCGACCGGCAAGCCGTTCTCGAGCAAGGAGCTGCGGGCCTGCTACGAGCAAGGGGCGAAACGCTTCGGCTGGGAGCGTCGCAACCCCGAGCCGCGCTCCCGGCGTGAAGGCCATGAGCTGGTCGGCTGGGGCATGGCCACCGGCATCTGGGAAGCGATGCAGAGCGGCGCGCAGGTCGGCGCCACGCTGCATGCGGACGGCCGCCTCGAACTCGCCAGCGCGGCCAGCGACATCGGCACCGGCACGTACACGGCGTTGTGCGTGATCGCGGCCGAAGCGCTGGGCCTGCCGCTGGAGCAGGTCACTGTCCGCCTGGGCGATTCCAGCCTGCCCGAAGCGCCGCTGGAAGGCGGCTCCTCGCACCTCGCCTCCGTGGGCACGGCCGTGGCCGGCGCCTGTGACGAGCTGCGGCGCAAGCTGTGGAGCCTGGCGCGCACGCTGCGCGACTCGCCGTTCCGCGCCAGCCACCGCTCTTCCGAGGTCGTGTTCGCGGACGGCCAGATGCGCTGGCGGCAGGCCGATGGCAACGCGGCGCCGGCAACGCAGGGCGCGATCGCCATCGGCGAGCTCGTGGCCCGGTGCGGCGGCCAGCCGCTGCAGGTGCGCTTCGAGTCGAAGCCCGACGAGAAGCAGAAGGACAAGTTCACCAGCGCCACCCATTCCGCGGTGTTCTGCGAAGTGCGCGTGGACGAGGACTTCGGCACCGTTCAGGTCACGCGCGTGGTGAGCGCGGTCGCCGCCGGCCGCATCGTCAACGCCAAGGCCGCGCGCAGCCAGGTGATCGGCGGCGTGGTGTGGGGCATCAGCCAGGCGCTGCACGAGGAGACGCTCACCGACCACCGCCTCGGCCGCTTCATGAACCACAACCTGGCCGAATACCACGTGGCCGTGAACGCCGACGTGCACGACATCGACGTGCTGTTCGTGCAGGAGGACGACCGCGTGGTCAGCCGCATGGGCAGCAAGGGCGTGGGCGAGATCGGCATCCTGGGCGTGGCCGCGGCGATCTCCAATGCGATCTTCCACGCTACCGGCCGCCGCCTTCGAACGACGCCGATGACGCCCGACAAGGTGATGGCGCCGGACGAGGGCTGGCCCGCGGGGGACAGCACCGTCGGGCTGGCGCCGGCGCGGGCGCAGTTCAAGCCGGAGGCGCGCGGCACCCTGCCGGACGTCCCGGCGCGCCAGACCTGATCCGGCCGAAGCACAATGACGGCGTGATCGTCGTCTACTGGCTGCACCAGGCGCCTTCCGGCGCACCCCAGGCCCGCTTCTCCACCTTCGCCGAGGACCAGCTCGGCGAGGCGCTGAAGTTCGCCGAGTCGCTGCGCGCGCGCCGCCGTTCGGGCGAGGCGATCAGCCACGTGGCCATCCAGTCGGAGCTGCCGCAGTCGGTGGGACAGGCCGGCGTGGCCGATCCTGGCAAGGACTACGCTCACTACAAGCGCCGGCCCGATCCTTCCGTCCCGCTCGGGCGGCCTTCGGGCGACGAACCTCCCCAGCGCTGAGTGCTCTCGGCCTTCAGCGCGCGCGCCAGCAGCGGCACGAAGGCCTGCGCCACCGGCGACAGCGTGCGCCCGATGCGCGTCACGAGGCCGAGCGGACGATGCATCGCCGGCCGCTGCAGGGGCACCACCACCAGGCCGTCGGTAGCGATCAGCCGCAGCGCCATGCGCGGCAGCGCGGTGATGCCCAGCCCGGTCTGCACCAGCGCGCCGGCGGCCGCGATGCTGGGATAGGTGAGCGGCGAATGCACCTGCAGCCCCTGCTGCAGGAAGACCGCGTCGGTCACCGGCCGGATGCTGCTCTGGGGAAAGGCGGCGATGAAGGGCCGGTCCGCGAAGGCGCGCCACGAAGCGGTGCGCTGGCGCGCCAGCGGATCGTCGTGGCGGCACAGCAGCACGAAGGGATCGTCCAGCACGTGCTGGTAGCGAAGGCGCGCGTCCGGTTCCGGCCGCACGGTGACGGCGACGTCCACGCTGCCGTCGTCCACCGCCTGCAGCAGCGGCCCCGCGGCCGCTTCGACCATGCTGAAGCCCACCTGCGGATGCTCGGACTGGAAGCGCGCGATCAGCGCCGGCAGCACCGACACGCCGATCGAGGGCAGGGCGCCCACCGCCACCTGGCCGCTGCGTCCGGCGAGGAAGCCGGCGAGGTCGCTGAACGCGCCGTGGAACTCGGCCAGGATGCGCTGCGCGATCGGGCGCAGCTCGCGGCCCGCGGGCGTGAGCTGCACGCGGCGCGTGTCGCGGTCGAAGAGGCGCGTGCCCAGCGCCTCCTCGGCCATGCGGATGGTGCGGCTGAGCGCGGGCTGCGACACGTTGAGCGCGGCCGCCGCTTCGCGGAAGTTGCAGCGTTGCGCGACCTCGGCGAACGACTGCAGCTGCTGGAGGGTAAGGTTGATGCGCATCGAAGGCCCGGATTTCCGCTGATCCACGATTGTGATCAGAGAAATGCAAATCTTCGAATTCCCAGATCAGTGCCGCCTGCCTAGACTGGCCGGATGCAAGACGTGCTGCGCGGCCTTCGCGTCATCGAACTCGGCCAGGTGCTGGCCGCGCCTTTCGCGGGCGCCATCTTCGCGGACCTGGGCGCCGAGGTGGTCAAGGTGGAACGGGTGGACGGCGGCGACGACGCGCGCCGCATGGGGCCGGCCTTCCTCGAGGAGGACTCGCTCATCTTCCAGGTGTTCAACCGCGGCAAGCAGTCGGTGGCGCTGGACCTCAAGAGCGAGGCCGGGCGCGCCGCGCTGGAGGGCCTGCTGGAAGACGCCGACGTGCTGGTGCACAACCTGCGGCCGGGCGTGACGAAGCAGCTGGGCATCGACGGCCCTTCCGTGTGCCAGCGCCATCCGCGGCTGGTGTACTGCGAGATCTCCGCCTTCGGCAACACCGGGCCGATGAACCTGCGTCCCGGCTACGAGCCGCTGGTGCAGGCCTTCAGCGGCCTGTCGGCCACCAACGGCGGGCCCGACGATCCGCCGATGCGCGCCGGCTCCTCGCTGTGCGACCAGGGCAGCGGCATGTGGGCCGTGATCGGCGCGCTCGCGCTGCTGCAGCGGCGACAGCAGACCGGCCGCGGCGGCATCGTCGCCACCTCGCTGCTGGAAGCCGCGATGGGCTGGAACGCGCAGAAGGTCGATGCGCTGGTGAACGAGGGCCGCCAGCCCGAGCGCCATCGCTCCGGGCATCCGGGCTTCGTGCCTTATGAAGCCTTCGAAGCGGCCGACGCGCCGCTGCTGGTGTGCTGCGGCAACGACCGCCTGTTCGCCAAGCTGGCGCAGGAGCTGGGCCGGCCGCAGTGGGCGGGCGACGAGCGCTTCACCACCAACCGCGCGCGGCTGGCGAACAAGGCCGCGTTGTTCCAGGAGCTCGTGCCGCTGCTGAAGTCGCGGCCGCGTGCCGAGTGGCTGGACCGGTTCGAGCGCGCCGGCGTGCCCTGCGCGCCCATCCATTCGCTGCCGGAAGCCGTGGCCCACCCGCAGGTGCAGGCGCTGGACATCCTGCAGGCGCTGCCGGGCGCGGACATGCGGCTGACGGGACTGCCCTTCACCGTGGACGGACAGCGGCCGTTGCCGCGTGCGGTCGCGCCGCGCCTGGGCGAACACAATGCGCGGCACGGTCTGCCGCCGATCGACTGAGTTCTTGCTACCACCACCGAAGAAAAGGAGACATCCATGACAACCACCTTCCACCGGCGCGCCCTCGTGGCCGCGGCCCTGCTCGCCGCCTCGACGGCCTTCGCCCAAGGCTCGCCTTCCGCCGCCGGCTATCCGAACAAGCCCATCCGCGTGGTGGTGCCCTTCGCCGCGGGCAGCGCCACCGACCAGATCGCGCGCGCGTTCTCCGCCAAGGTGCAGGAGGCGCTGGGCCAGCCGCTGGTGGTGGACAACAAGCCGGGCGTGAACGGCATGCTGGGCGCCTCCGAAGTGGCCAAGGCCACGCCGGACGGCTACACCATCATGGTCGGCACCAACAGCACGAACGCGGCGCTCAAGAGCCTGATGAAGAAGCTGCCCTACGACCAGGACACCGCGTTCGCGCCGGTCGCCTACCTGGGACAGGTGCCGCTGATCGTGGGGGTCAACAACGACGTGCCCGCCAAGACGCTGAAGGAGTTCGTGGACCTGGCCAAGTCCAAGCCCGGCCAGGTGACGTTCGCGAGCGCCAGCACCTCGCAGCTGGTGTCGTCCGAGATGCTGGCCAGCATGGCCGGCATCCAGATGAACAACATCCCGTACAAGAGCGGCCCCGCCGCGATGACCGACCTGATCGGCGGCCAGGTGATGATGTTCACGGCCGACTTCGCGGTGATGCTGCCGCAGGTGAACGGCGGCAAGGTGCGCGGCCTGGCGGTGACGTCGACGAAGCGTTCCGCCGCGGCGCCGAACCTGCCGACGGTGAACGAGGCGCTGGGCCTGAAGGACTACGAGCTGATCGCGTACTTCGCCGTGTTCGCGCCGGCCGGCACGCCGCCGGAGATCGTGCGCAAGCTCAACGACACCTTCAACGCGGCCGCGAAGAGCAAGGACCTGCAGGAGAAGTTCGCGCCCATCGGCTTCGTCATCGAGCCCGGCACGCCCGATGCGCTGGCGCAGCGCACGAAGGCCGAGACGGCCAAGTGGGCCAAGGCGATCAAGGACGCGAAGATCGAGCCGCAGTAAGGCGCCCGTCCGCGTCATCCGTGCGGGGGAGAGGCTCCAGGTTCTGGATTCCCGCCTCCGCGGGAATGACGGAGATCTTCTGCGCCTTCTCTCCGCGGTACTTCTCGAGGAAGACGCGCAGCTGCCGGTAGTCCGACTTGGAGATCGCCTCCAGTGCGCCCTGGCTGCGGCACTTGCGCACCACCGCGGGCGACGCGAAGTCGCTGAACACCACCACGTCGGCCGCCTGCTCGCGCGCCGCGCCCGCCAGCACCGAAAAGCCCGAGCCTTCGCGCAGCATCAGGTCGAGGATCACCAGGTCGGCTTCGCCGGGATGGTCGTGCAGCCAGACCAGCGCGTTGGATTCGGTGACGCAGGTGGCGACCACTTCGAAGCCACCGACGAAGTCGATCAGCTCGGTGATGAGCTGGTGGGTGGCCTTGACGTCTTCGACCAGCAGGACGCGGATACTCACGCGCGTTTCTCCTTGGGGGATTCCTGGGGCGGCCCGGGCATCGCGTGCCGGGCCTGCGAGACCGGCGCACGAAGCTGCCGGTGGGAAGCGGGCGAGGCTACGGTAGAGCTCGTCCGGATGCAGCTGGAATTATCGGCAGAGCGCGCGGACTCGTCTGTAGTCCAGGGCCTACTCGGCAATGCAAAGCTTCGCGGTTCCCGCGACGGCGCCATCGTTCCTACACTGGCCCGATGACAGACGTCCGAAAAGGCCAGGCAGGGCCCATGCTGCCGCGCGGCCAGTTCCGCGAGCGGTTCCTGCAGTCGTTCTTCGATCCCGCGTTCCAGGCCGAGTCGGCCGCGATCGAGCGGCTGGAGGCGATCGCCTGGGAGGCCTACCAGCAGGGCCGCAAGGCGCCGGTGACCGCCAAGGCCGGGCCCGGCTTCGCCGATCCCGACTACGACCTGTCGGTCGAGTGGCGCGCCACTCGTGACAAGCTGGTCGAGGCGCAGCGGCGCTGGGGCGAGAAGGCCACTCCGTCGCGCGTGCTCATCGTGTGCGCCTCGCCGCGCAACGACGGCACCTGTCCCGGCGAGATGTCCAAGACCTGGCGGCTCACGCAGATGGCGCGCGGGGTCGTCGCCGATTCGGGCATCGAGTGCGACGTGCTCGACCTGAGCCTGCTCACCTCCGACTACGGCCGCCACATCCATCCGTGCAAGGGCTGCGTGTCCACCGCGATGCCGCTGTGCCACTGGCCGTGCAGCTGCTATCCCAACCATGCGCAGCGGCAGACCGGCGACTGGATGAACGAGATCTACGAGCGCTGGGTGAGCGCGCACG
>Ga0247820_10001264_pt1 | contig 14282 bp, 6 predicted proteins | sample 13C_Glucose_Day1_2_FD_192480 | JGI IMG/M metagenome (GOLD analysis project Ga0247820, IMG submission 192480) | Soil microbial communities from agricultural site in Penn Yan, New York, United States - 13C_Glucose_Day14 | ecosystem: Environmental > Terrestrial > Soil > Agricultural land | place...
GTGCGGGACGGCGGGACGGTCGGTGGTCCAGGAGTCCCAGTCGCCCGGATCGGCGTCCGCGAAGGGATCCTCTTCGCGGAGGGGGTCCTCCTCGGGGAGGGGGTCCTCGTCATCGGGCGGTGGCGGCCAGTCCGGATGGTCCTGGGCGTCGGGGTCGTGCACGGCCGCGGCGGGGCCGTCGGAGCGGGTGGCGAGGCGGTCGAGGTGGGCGAGGACCGTGTCGGCGGCCGCGCGGCGGCGGGCGAGGGCGGCGTCGTCCAGGGCCAGGGGCCACACCTGGTCGTCGGTGGCCCGGTGAAGGGCCGGGTTCTCCTCGTCCTCGGCGGGCTCGTCCGCCCATGCCTCGATCTCGCCGTACCCGGCGGCGCAGTGCCGGTACAGGGCGTGGAGGAACGCGGAGGGTCCGCGCGGCTTCTTCTGGCTGGGTCCCCACCAGTGGCCGGAGCCGAGCAGCAGGGAGCGGGGGCGGGTGAAGGTGACGTAGCCGAGGCGGAGTTCCTCGGTGTGCTGGTGCTCCTTCATGGCCTCGTGGAAGGCCTTCAGGCCCCGGGAGTCCCAGGAGTCGACGTCGGGCAGGGTGTCGGCGTCGCCGCGCAGCGCGTGCGGCAGCACCTTGCCCTGCGCGGTCCACTTCTCGCGGCCCTGGCCGCTGGGGAAGGTGCCGGTGACCAGTCCGGGGACGGCGACGACGTCCCATTCGAGGCCCTTGGACTTGTGGGCGGTGAGCACCTTGACGGTGTTCTCGCCGCCGGGCAGGGCGTTGTCGAGGCCCTTCTCGTACTGGGCGGCGGTGCGCAGGAAGCCGAGGAAGGCGAGCAGGGTGGCCTCGCCGTCGCCGGCGGCGAAGGAGGCGGCGACGTCGAGGAAGTTGGACAGGGTCTCGCGCCGGCGGGCGGCCAGGGCGTGCGGCGAGGCGGACAGCTCGACCTCCAGGCCGGTGACGGCCAGGACGCGGTGCAGCACGTCCATGAGGGGGTCGGCGAGGGAGCGGCGCAGGTCGCGCAGTTCGGTGGCCAGGCGGGCGAAGCGCACGCGCGCGTCCGGTGAGAAGGGCAGCCCGTCGTCGTCCCGGCGGCCGTCCATCGGGGTCTCGAGGAAGGTGTCGAGGGCGTCGGCGAGCGAGATCACCTCGGCCGGGTCGACTCCCTCGACGGCTTCGGCGAGCCGCCGGTCGGGGTCGTCGTCGCCGTCCACGCGCGCGTGGGTGACGAGTCGCCGGGCCCGCCGGCCCAGCAGGGCGAGGTCGCGGGGGCCGATGCGCCAGCGCGGGCCGGTCAGCAGCCGTACCAGGGAGGCGTTGGCCCCGGGGTCCTGGAGGACCTCGCAGACGGCGACGAGATCGGCGATCTCGGGCAGGTGCAGCAGCCCGGACAGGCCGACCACCTCGACGGGGACGTCCCTGGCGACCAGGGCGCCCTGGATCTCGGCGAAGTCGCCGGCCGTGCGGCACAGCACGGCGATCTCGCCGGGCGCCTTGCCGGTGTTCACGAGGTGGGCGATGGAGTCGGCGATCCAGTCGATCTCCTCGGCGTGGGTGGCCAGCAGGGCGCAGCGCACGGTGCCGTCGCGTTCGGCGCCCGGGGCCGGGCGGAGCGCCTCCACGCCCGCGTGCATGGCGCGCAGCGGCTCGGCGAGCCCGTTGGCGAGGTCCAGCAGGCGGCCGCCGCTGCGGCGGTTCTCGCTGAGCGACTGGCGGGTGGCGGTGCGGCCGTCGGCGTGGGCGAAGTGTTCGGGGAAGTCGTCGAGGTTGGCGACGGAGGCGCCGCGCCAGCCGTAGATCGCCTGGCAGGGGTCGCCGACCGCGGTGACCGGGTGGCCGGTGCCGCCGCCGAAGAGTCCGGCGAGCAGGACGCGCTGGGCGACCGAGGTGTCCTGGTACTCGTCGAGGAGGACCACGCGGAACTCGTCGCGCAGCACTCGGCCGACCTCGGGGAGGGCGGCGAGCCGGGCGGACAGGGCGATCTGGTCGCCGAAGTCGAGCAGGTCGCGTTCGCGTTTGGCGGCCCGGTAGCGCAGCACCAGGTCGGCCAGTTCGCGGCGGGCCGCGGCCGCCTCGGGGACCTTGCGCAGGTCGGCGTTGGTGAGCCTGGTGTTCTCCAGGGTGCGCAGCAGCTCGGCGTCGTGGTCGCGCAGGTCCTCGGGGCGTACCAGGTGTTCGGCGAGCTCGGCGTCGAGGGTGAGGAGGTCGCCGACCAGGTCGGGGAAGGAGCGGGTGAGCGCCGGGTAGAGGCCGGGGGCCTCGCGCAGCACGCGCGCGGCGAGCTGGTAGCGGGTGGCGTCGGCGAGCAGCCGGGAGGTCGGTTCGAGGCCGACGCGCAGTCCGTGGTCGGTCAGGAGGCGGCCCGCGAAGGCGTGGTAGGTCGAGATCACCGGCTCGCCCGGGGGGTTGTCCGGGTCGATGGCGTCCGGGTCGGTGACGCCGGCCCTGACCAGTGCCTTGCGGACGCGTTCGGCGAGCTCGCCCGCGGCCTTGTTGGTGAAGGTGAGGCCGAGCACCTGTTCGGGGGCGACCTGGCCGGTGCCCACCAGCCACACCACGCGCGCCGCCATCACCGTCGTCTTGCCCGATCCGGCTCCGGCCACGATCACCTGCGGGGCGGGCGGCGCGGTGATGCAGGCCGTCTGCTCCGGGGTGAAGGGGATGCCGAGGAGCTCCTTGAGCTGATCGGGATCGGTGATACGAGCGGGCACACGCAGAATCTAGCGGCGGGCACTGACAGCGGAGGCCGTCAGAGCCCTCCCGGAGCGGAGAACCGCAGGTCGGGGCGGGTGGTGCGATACGTCACGCCGGTCACTCGACGACGTGCCGGCCCTCGGGCCGGGCACTGCACGAGGCGCGGAAGGCGCAGTGGGCGCAGTGCTGGCCCGTGGTCGGGGTGAACCGTTCGTCGAGGACCTTGCCGGCGGCCGTGGCCAGCAGATCGCCGACCCACTCCCCCTCGGGCGGCTTCTGGGCCTGCACCTTGGGCAGGGTCTCGCCGCCGTCCCGCTTGGCGGCCCCCTGACGCAGCTGGACGAGCTCGGCGCCGCCCGGTTCGGGGCGGGTTCCGCCGAAGGCCTCGTCGACGGCGCCCTCGCGGACGGCGAGCTGGTAGACGGCGAGCTGCGGGTGGTGCTCCACCTCCGTGGAGCTCGGCGCCTGTTTGCCGGTCTTGAAGTCGACGACGTACGCGCGGCCGTCGCCGTCGGTCTCGACCCGGTCCATCTGGCCGCGGATGCGGACCTCGTAGTCGCCCGCCCCGAGGGTGACGTCGAAGTCGTGCTCGCTGGCCACCGGGGTGCGTCCGGTGCGGTCCATGACGTGCCACTTCAGGAAGCGTTCGAGCGCCACGCGCGCGTTCTCCTTCTCCTGCGCCGACTTCCACGGCGCGTCGAAGGCGAGCGCGTTCCACACGGAGTCGAGGCGCTCCATGAGGACGTCGAGATCGGCCGGGGTGTGCCCGGAGGCCACCTCGTCGGCGAGGACGTGCACGACGTTGCCGAAGCCCTGGGCGGCGGTGGCGGGCGCGTCGGCCTTCACCTCGCGGCCCAGGAACCACTGCAGGGCGCAGGTGTTGGCGAGCTGGTCGAGGGCGCTGCCGGAGAGCACTACGGGCTGGTCGCGGTCGCGCAGGGGCACCCTGCTGCGGGTCGGTTCGAACATGCCCCACCAGCGGTAGGGGTGCGCGGACGGGACCAGCGGGCGGCCGTCCTCGTCGGCGAGCGCCGCGAGCCGGGCCAGCCGCTGGGCGGCGGCCTCCCTGAGGGTGTCGGAGACCCGTGGGTCGACCGTCGTGGCGCGCAGTTCGGCGACGAGCGCGGCGACGGACAGGGGGCGGCGCGGTCGTCCCGTGACGTCCTTGGCTTCGACGCCGAGTTCGGTGAGGAAGCGGGAGGGCTGGTCACCGTCGTCGGCGGGCGCCTGCACGGCCGTCACGACGAGACGCTCGCGCGCGCGGGTGGCGGCGACGTAGAAGAGACGGCGCTCCTCGGCGAGCAGCGCGCCGGGGGTGAGGGGTTCGGCGAGTCCGTCGCGGCCGATGCGGTCGGCCTCCAGCAGGGAGCCGCGGCGGCGCAGGTCCGGCCAGAGTCCCTCCTGGACGCCGGCCACGACGACCAGGCGCCACTCCAGGCCCTTGGAGCGGTGCGCGGTCATCAGGCGCACGGCGTCGTGGCGGGCGGCGCGCCGCGTGAGGGTGTCGGCGGCGATGTCCTCGGCCTCGATCTCCTCCAGGAAGTTCAGGGCGCCCCGGCCGCCGGTGCGTTCCTCGGCGCGGGCGGCGGTCGCGAACAGCGCGCACACCGCGTCGAGGTCCCGGTCGGCGTTGCGGCCGGCCGCGCCGCCGCGCCGGGCGGAGCGCTCCAGTCGCTGCGGCCACGGCGTGCCGTCCCAGAGGTCCCACAGGGTCTCCTCGGCCGTGCCGCCGCCCGCGAGCCGTTCGCGGGCCCGGCTCAACAGGGCGCCGAGGCGCTGGGCGCCCCGCGCGTACGCGGGGTCGTGCACGGCGAGCCGCTCCGGTTCGGCCAGCGCACGCGCGAGCAGTTCGTCCGAGGGCGGCGGCAGCGGGTTGCCCGCGGCCCGCTCCTCCTCGCGCAGGGCCCGTCCGAGGCGGCGCAGATCGGCGGCGTCCATGCCGGCGAGGGGGGAGGTGAGCAGGGTGAGCGCGGTCTCGGTGGCGAGCCAGCACGGCGCGGCCGCGGCGTCGGCCCCGGTGTCCGCGGGGCCGTCCGCCTCCGCCGCCGCCACCGCGCGCAGGGCCGTCAGCAGCGGGGCGACCGCGGGTTCGTGGCGCAGCGGCAGGTCGTCGCCGTCGACGTCCACGGGGACGCCCGCCGAGGTGAGCGCGCGGCGCACCGTGGGCAGGGTGCGGGCGCCGGCCCGCACCAGGACGGCCATCTCGTTCCAGGGGACGCCGTCCTCCAGGTGCGCCCGGCGCAGGATGTCGGCGATGTTGTCCAGTTCGGTGCCGGACGTCGGGTAGGTGTACACCTCGGCCCGGCCGCCGTCGCGGTGCGGGGTCAGCTCCCGGTGGGCGCGGACCTTCTCGGCGGGCAGGCGGGGCAGCGGCATGCGCCGGGTCACCCGCCGGGTGGCGTCCAGCAGGGCGGCTCCGGAGCGCCGGGAGGTGCGCAGCACCTCGACCGGGGCGGGGCTGCCGTCCGCGCGGGGGAAGGCGTGGGGGAACTCCAGGATGCCGCCCACGTCGGCGCCCCGGAAGGCGTAGATCGACTGGTCGGGGTCGCCGAAGGCGACGAGGGTGCGTCCGCCGGCCAGGGCGTGCAGCAGCCGTACCTGGGCGGGGTCGGTGTCCTGGTACTCGTCGACGTAGACGGCGTCGTAGCGCGCGGCGAGCTGTCCGGCGATCTCCGGGCGGCGGGCGAGGAGCACCGCGCGGTGGACCAGTTCGGCGTAGTCGAGGACGCCCTGCAGGTCGAGGACGTCGAGGTATTCGGCGAGGAAGGCGGAGGCGGCGCGCCAGTCGGGGCGTCCGATGCGGCGGGCGAAGGCGTCCAGGGCGCCGGGGCCGAGGCCGAGTTCGCGGCTGCGGGCGAGCACCGCGCGGACCTCGTCGGCGAAGCCGCGGGTGGTGAGGCAGGCGCGCAGTTCGTCCGGCCAGCGCACATGGGCGAGTCCGAGCCGTTCCAGGTCCACCTGGCCGGCGAGCAGCTCGCGGACGGTGACGTCCTGCTCGGGGCCGGACAGCAGCCGCAGCGGTTCCACGAAGAGGTCGCTGTCCTGGTGGGCGCGGATCAGGGCGTAGCAGAACGAGTGGAAGGTGGTCGCCTGCGGGGCGTGCGCCGCCCCGATGCGCAGGGCCATGCGGTCGCGCAGTTCGACGGCCGCCCTGCGGCTGAACGTCAGCACCAGGATCCGTTCCGGGTCCCCGCCACGGGCGATCCGCGCGGCCACGGACTCGACGAGTGTGGTGGTCTTTCCGGTGCCCGGACCTGCGAGAACGAGCAGGGGGCCGGTCGTGTGCTCAACCACGGAGCGCTGCGCGGCGTCCAGACGGGGGGGATTCCCGCGAGCGGGTGGGGTACGCACCAGTCGATAAGCGCCACGGTTCCCCCGCCGCACCTGGGGGTGCGACAGGCCGCTGGTGAAGGAAGAGGTGCTCACGTGGTTCGCCGGTCCTGGTGGGTGTGCTGTGGGTCCGTTCGCCGTGCGTACGGGGTGGTGGTCGCGGGGTGAAGGGGGAACGCGCAGCCGACGCTACGCCGGTGAAAAGTACGGAAGCAGACCTTCCGCTTCTTCCCTCCGGCCACTCCCGCCGCACCTGCCCCTTGCCTCACGAACGTACGTCATGCCGCGCATGCGCCCCGGCTTCACCTGAGGGATCACAGGTCACACGGCGGCCCGCGCGATGGCGGAAGCTGTCAGGTGTGACCCTCGGTGTGCCCGCCGCCGTCCCATCGCGCGCGCCTCATGTCGAGGCGTGGCACATGGCCCTCGGCGGCCCGGCTCGCCTCCTTCAGCGGCGTGCCCTCGGCGCGGTAGTGGCCCAGGGCCCTCGGCTCGTGCCCCGGCAGCAGCACGCCGTCCGCACGGACGACGCGCCACCACGGGACGGCTCCCCCGTAGAGGGCCATCACGCGCCCCACCTGCCGGGGACCGCCCTCCCCCAGCCACTCGGCCACGTCCCCGTACGTCATGACGCGCCCCGGCGGGATCAGCTCGGCCACCTCGAGGACGCGCTCGGCGTACTCGGGAAGGGCGTCCGGGTGCTCCGGACCGCCGTCGGACGCAAGGCTCTCCTGGCTCATCCGGTCCATCCTGCCCCACCCCACCGACAACGCGACGCGCTCGCGCACGTCCGCGGGGCTCGCTCCCGGGCGGCGCGTCGGGCAGACTGTGCCGCCCCGCTTTCGGACCCTGATGCCCCCTTGTACCGGTACGGCATGCCACCATCGTGCGGGCGGTGACTGGTGATACAAGATCGAGAAGAGACGATGAAGCAGCAGGGTGCGCACCCCGAGGACACAGAGGGCACCCCTGACGCCTCGTCGCGCCCGGACACCGCCGAGCCCGAGACGGCGCACATCGACGAGGTGGAGGGCGACGAACCGCTGCTTCCCGCGCGGGTGCACCGCCCCTCCGACCTCATGCGGCTCCTGGCCGGCGTGCTCGCCGTGGTGCTGCTGCTGGCGATCGCCGCGTTCGCCCACGGCACCACGTCGGGGCTGGAACAGGACATCAACAAGGGCACCGGTCAGGCCCCCGACCTGCTGATCAAGATCGCGGGACTGGCCTCCAGCATCGCGATCCTCCTGGTGCCGGTGGCCTTCGCCATCGAACGGCTGATCAAACGGGACGGCCTGCGGATCGCCGACGGCGTGCTCGCCGCCGTCCTCGCCCACGGTGTGACACTCGCCACCGACCTGTGGGTCGCGCGCGCCGCCCCGGACTCCATCCAGGAGGCGCTCACCCAGCCCTCCCCCGGCGACATCCACGCCCTCACCGACCCGGTGCACGGATATCTGGCCCCGGTGATCGCGTACATGACGGCCGTGGGCATGTCCCGCAGACCCCGGTGGCGCGCGGTGCTGTGGGTGGTGCTGCTCCTCGACGCCTTCTCCATGCTCGTCACCGGCTACACGACACCGTTCTCGATCATCCTGACCGTCCTGATCGGCTGGACCGTCGCCTACGGCACCCTCTACGCGGTCGGTTCGCCCAACGTGCGCCCCACCGGCCGCACCCTGATGGCCGGCCTGCAGACCGTCGGCTTCCACCCCGTGACCGCCTCGCGCGTGGAGTCCGGCGACGCCTCCGAGACCGGGGACCGGGGACGCCGGTACTTCGTCACCCTGGAGGACGGCCCGCCGCTCGACGTCACCGTCGTCGACCGGGAACAGCAGGCGCAGGGCTTCTTCTACCGCGCGTGGCGCAACCTGGCCCTGCGCGGCTTCGCCACCCGCAGCAGCCTGCAGTCGCTGCGCCAGGCGCTGGAGCAGGAGGCGCTGCTGGCCTACGCGGCCATCGCGGCGGGCGCCAACGCGCCCAAGCTGATCGCGACCTCCGAGCTCGGCCCCGACGCGGTCATGCTCGTCTACGAGCACAGCGGCGGGCGCACCCTGGACTCGCTGCCGGACGAGGAGATCACCGACGACCTGCTGCGGGACACCTGGCGCCAGGTACAGGCCCTGCAGTCCCGCCGTATCGCGCACCGCAGGCTGGTGGGCGACGCCATCCTGGTGGACCGTTCCGGCACGGTGATCCTCACCGATCTGCGCGTCGGCGAGATCGCGGCCGGCGATCTGCTGCTCCGCATGGACACCTCCCAGCTGCTGGTGACGCTGGGCCTCAGGGTGGGCGCCGAACGCGCGGTGGCCTCGGCGCTGAGCGTCCTCGGCCCCGACACCGTGGCGGACTGTCTGCCGATGCTCCAGCCCATCGCGCTGAGCCGTTCCACGCGCGGGACGCTGCGCAGGCTGGCCCGCGAAAGGGCGGAGCGCGAACGTGAGGCGGTCCTGGAGGCCTCCCGGCAGTCGAAGGCGGGCCGCGCGGAGCAGGACGCCGACGAAGCCGCACCCGACAAGCCGGACAAGAAGGCCGTCCGCGCGGAGCAGCGGGCCGAGAAGCGGGCCCTCGACGAAGCCATGGACGAGGCGCGCGAGGAGGACCTGCTCACCCAGATCCGGCACGAGGTGCTGCGGATCAGGCCGCAGGCCCCGGTGGAACCTGCCCGCCTGGAGCGGGTGCGGCCGCGGACCCTGATCAGTTTCATCGCCGGTGCGATCGGCGCGTACTTCCTGCTGACGCAGCTCACCCACATCGAGTTCGGCCCGCTCATCGCCAACGCCGAGTGGGGCTGGGTGGCCGCTGCGGTGCTGTTCTCCGCCGCCAGTTACGTCGCGGCCGCCATGGCCCTGCTGGGGTTCGTCCCGGAGCGGGTGCCGTTCCCGCGGACCGTGGCGGCGCAGGTCGCCGGGTCGTTCGTGAAGATCGTCGCCCCCGCGGCCGTGGGCGGGGTCGCCCTGAACACGCGGTTCCTGCAGCGCGCGGGGGTGCGGCCGGGGCTCGCGGTGGCGAGCGTCGGCGCGTCGCAGCTCTTCGGGCTGGGCTGCCACATCCTGATGCTGCTCTCCTTCGGCTATCTCACCGGCACCGAGAAGACGCCCTCACTCACCCCCTCCCGCACGGTCATCGGGGGCCTGCTGACGGTGGCGGTGCTGGTGCTCGTGGTGACCTCGGTGCCGTTCCTGCGCAAGTTCGTCGTCACCCGCGTGCGGTCGCTCTTCGCCGGGGTCGTGCCGCGCATGCTGGACGTGCTGCAGCGGCCGCAGAAGCTGGTCACCGGGATCGGCGGCATGCTGCTGCTGACGGCCTGCTTCGTGATGTGCCTGGACGCCTCGATCCGGGCGTTCGGCGACGACACGACCTCGGTCAGCATCGCCAGCGTCGCCGTCGTGTTCCTCGCCGGCAACGCCCTGGGGTCGGCGGCCCCGACGCCGGGCGGTGTGGGCGCGGTGGAGGCGACCCTGACGGTCGGTCTGATCGCGGTCGGGCTCCCCAAGGAGGTCGCCGCGCCGGCGGTGCTGCTCTTCCGGCTGCTGACACTGTGGCTGCCGGTGCTGCCGGGCTGGCTGGCCTTCAACCACCTCACGCGCAAGGCGGCGCTGTAGGCCGGCAGCTCTGTGCCGGGAGGCCCTCCCTCGTACGGACCGTGCCCCGCGCGTGCCGTCCGGGGCGACCGCAAGATGGGAGCATGCTCCGCCCCTTCCGCCCGCGTGCCGCCGCCCTGACCCTCTCCGCCCTCCTGCTGTCCGCGCCGCTGGCGGGCTGCGGCGGGAGCGACGACAAGGACGCGGACCTGACGGAGCAGCAGCTCGACTGGAAGGACTGCCCGGCTCCGGACGAGGCGCAGGGCGGCGGCACCGCCCCCTCCCCGCTGCCGGGCCCGCGGGGCACCTGGAGCTGCGCCACGCTGAAGGCACCGCTGGACTGGAGCGAACCCGGGGGCGACACCATCGGTCTCGCCCTGATCCGGGCCAGGTCGAGCGGCGCGGCGAGCGAGCGCATCGGCTCCCTGATCTTCAACTTCGGCGGACCGGGCGGCTCCGGCGTCACCGCGCTGCCCGCGTTCGGCGAGGACTACGCGACCCTGCGCACCCGCTACGACCTGGTGAGCTTCGACCCCCGCGGGGTCGGCCGCAGCGACCCCGTGATCTGCGAGAACGACCGGCAGCTCGACGCGTACTTCCAGCAGGACGCCACCCCCGACGACAACGCCGAACGCACGGAGCTGCTGGACAGCACCAAGAAGTTCAACGCGGCCTGCGAGAACAACTCCGAGCGGGTCCTGCCCCATGTGCGCACCACGGACGCGGCCCGCGACCTGGACCTGATGCGCCAGGTCCTCGGCGACGACGCGCTGCACTACTTCGGCGTCTCCTACGGCACGGAACTCGGCGGTGTCTACGCCCACCTGTTCCCGAAGAAGGTGGGCCGGGCCGTGTTCGACGCGGTCGTCGACCCCACGGAGAACGCGGAACAGGGCTCGCTCGGACAGGCCCGCGGGTTCCAGCTCGCACTCGACAACTACGCCGAGGACTGCGTCTCGGGGACCGAGGAGTGCCCGGTCGGCGACAGCGCGCAGGACGTGAAGAACCGTATCGCCAAGCTGCTGAAGGACCTTGACGGCAAGCCGCTGCCCGGCGTCTTCCCGCGCGAGCTGACCCAGACCGCGGCGACCAGCGGGATCGCCCAGGCCCTGTACTCGAAGGACTTCTGGCCCTACCTCACCGACGGCCTCGACCAGGCGTACGACGGCGACGGAACGATTCTGATGGTGCTGTCCGACTCGATGAACGGGCGCAGCGAGAACGGCGAGTACAGCAACCTCGTCCCGGCCAACGTGGCCATCAACTGCGCCGACGACAAACCCCGTTACACCGCCGGGGACGTGGAGCGCGCGCTCCCGGAGTTCCGGGCCGCCTCCGCGCTGTTCGGTGAGTACCTGGCGTGGGGTCTCGTCGGCTGCACCGACTGGGCGGTGGCGGGAGCAGCCGACCATCCGGACGTCCGCGCCCCCGGCGCGGCCCCGATCCTGGTCATCGGCAACACGGGCGATCCGGCCACCCCGTACGAGGGGGCGCGCAGGATGGCGCAGGCTCTCGGGCGGGGCGTCGGTGTGGAACTGACGTACAAGGGGCAGGGGCACGGAGCGTACGACAGCAGGAACAGGTGCGTGCGGGCAGCGGTGGACGGTTATCTCCTGGACGGGAAAGTGCCGGAAGCCGGGACCGTCTGTTCGTGAGCGGACGTCACGCCCGCTGCCGCGTTCACCGTCACGCTCACTTTAAAACCGCAGGTCAGAGCGTTATCCACAGGTCGCGGCGGCGGACGGCGGTTCTGCCTACCATGGCCTGACCGCCATCCGCGGCACGGTGCGGACGGCCAGAGAGGGGGGATGTGGCACATGACCCGTTTCACACGGTGGGCGGCCCTGACAGCTGCCGCCGCGCTGCTGACGGCCGGCTGCACCGGCGGCGGCTCGTCCGGCGACGACGGAAGGAGCGGTGGCACGGCCCTGGACTGGGGGCGCTGCAAGGCCTCCGGTGACACCCCCGCGCCGGGGGGCGACTGGCAGTGCGCCACCCTCCGGGTGCCGCTGGACTGGTCGAAGCCGGACGGCTCCACGATCGGGCTGGCCCTCATCCGGGCCAAGGCCACCGGAGACGACCGCCTCGGCTCGCTGCTCTTCAACTTCGGCGGGCCCGGCGGCTCGGGCGTGTCCATGATGCCGTCCTACGCCGCCTCGGTCTCCAAGCTGCGCGAGCGGTACGACCTGGTGAGCTGGGATCCGCGCGGGGTCGCCGCCAGCGAGGGCGTCCGCTGCCGCGACGACAAGGACATCCAGGCCGCCGAGTCGTCCGTGGACGGCACCCCGGACACACCGGCCGAGGAGCGGACGTTCCTCGAGGACGCCGCCGGCTTCGGCAAGGGCTGCCAGAAGGCCGCCGGAAAGCTGATGGCGCACGTCTCGACCACCGACACCGCTCGCGACATGGACCGCATCCGCCAGGTCCTCGGCGACGACCGGCTGAACTACTTCGGCATCTCCTACGGCACCGAACTCGGCGGTGTCTACGCGCACCTGTTCCCGAAGAAGGTGGGGCGGATGACGCTCGACGCGGTGGTCGACCCGAGCGCCGACACGTTCGGCCACGCCAAGAACCAGACCCGGGGCTTCCAGACGGCGCTCGACAACTACCTGAAGTCCACCGGGCGGGACCCCGAACAGGGGTCGCGGGAGATCGCCGGGCTGCTGGACCGGATCGACTCCGAACCGCTGCCGACGTCCTCGCCCGGGCGGGAGCTGACACAGACGCTGGCGCTGACCGGCATCGTCCTGCCGCTGTACAGCAAGAGCAGCTGGCCGGTGCTGACCAGCGCGCTCGAGGCCGCGGAGGAGGGGGACGGCTCGGAGCTGCTGGCGCTCGCCGACGGCTACAACGAGCGCGACGACTCGGGAGGCTACGGCACGACGACCCACTCCCAGCGGGTCATATCGTGCCTGGACGACAAGCAGCGGCCCACCCTCGAGGAGACGAAGCGGCTGCTGCCCGAGTTCGAGGAGATCTCCCCCGTGTTCGGGTCCTTCCTCGGCTGGGACACGGCCGGCTGGTGCCACGACTGGCCGGTCTCCGGTCAGTACGACACCCCGGAGGTGAGCGCGCCGGGCGCGAAGCCGGTCCTCGTCGTGGGCAACACCGGCGACCCGGCCACGCCGTACGAGGGTGCACGGAGGATGGCCGACGAGCTGGGCGAGGGCGTCGGCGTGGTGCTCACCTGGAAGGGCGAGGGCCATGGCGCGTACGGCAGCGGGAGCGACTGCGTCGACTCCACGGTGAACGCCTACCTGCTGGACGGCACGGTGCCCGAGGACGGCAAGGTCTGCTCATGACGACGGGGGCTCCGCGCACTCGTCGTGCGCGGAGCCCCCGTCCCGACCTCGTCAGGGTCCGGTGTCTGTCAGTAGACCGGCTTCTCGGGCTCGATCTGGTTGACCCAGCCGATCACGCCGCCGCCCACGTGGACGGCGTCGGCGAAGCCCGCGGACTTCAGGACGGCGAGGACTTCCGCACTGCGGACGCCCGTCTTGCAGTTCAGGACGATCTTCTTGTCCTGCGGCAGGCTCTCCAGGGCGTTGCCCATCAGGAACTCGTTCTTGGGGATCAGCCGGGCGCCCGGGATGGAGACGATCTCGAACTCGTTCGGCTCACGGACGTCGATGAGCTCGATGCTCTCGCCGTCGTCGATCCACTCCTTGAGCTGCTTGGGAGTGATCGTGGAGTCGGCGGCCGCCGCCTGGGCCTCCTCGGAGACGACGCCGCAGAAGGCCTCGTAGTCGATGAGCTCGGTGACGGTCGGGTTCTCGCCGCAGATCGCGCAGTCGGGGTCCTTGCGGACCTTGACCTGGCGGTACTGCATCTCCAGGGCGTCGTAGATCATCAGACGGCCGACGAGGGGCTCGCCGATGCCGGCGAGCAGCTTGATGGCCTCGTTGACCTGGATGGAGCCGATGGACGCGCAGAGCACGCCCAGGACGCCGCCCTCGGCGCAGGAGGGGACCATGCCGGGCGGCGGGGGCTCCGGGTAGAGGCAGCGGTAGCAGGGACCGTGCTCGGACCAGAAGACCGAGGCCTGCCCGTCGAAGCGGTAGATCGAACCCCAGACGTACGGCTTGTTCAACAGCACGCAGGCGTCGTTGACCAGGTAGCGGGTCGCGAAGTTGTCCGTGCCGTCGACGATCAGGTCGTACTGGCTGAAGATGTCCATCACGTTGTCGGCCTCGAGCCGCTCCTCGTGAAGGATCACGTTCACGTACGGGTTGATGCCCTTGACGGTGTCACGGGCGGACTCGGCCTTGGGGCGGCCGATGTCGGACTGGCTGTGGATGACCTGACGCTGCAGGTTCGACTCGTCGACCTCGTCGAACTCCACGATGCCGAGCGTGCCCACGCCCGCCGCGGCCATGTACATCAGACCCGGCGAACCCAGGCCACCGGCGCCCACAAAGAGCACCTTGGCGTTCTTCAGCCGCTTCTGCCCGTCCATGCCCACATCGGGGATGATCAGGTGGCGGGAGTACCTGCGGACCTCGTCTACGGTGAGCTCGGGGGCCGGCTCGACCAGGGGTGGCAGCGACACGGGGACTCCGTTGATCGGTCAATCACTACGGTTGTTCTCCGCTTAACACTGCCATGGCCTTTTTCATTCCGAGACACCCGTCCCGAGGCGCGAGACGATGTCGTCCCAGTAGCCGGGCAGGGGCTCCCAGGGGGCGGTGCGGATC
>Ga0247820_10001267_pt1 | contig 14274 bp, 13 predicted proteins | sample 13C_Glucose_Day1_2_FD_192480 | JGI IMG/M metagenome (GOLD analysis project Ga0247820, IMG submission 192480) | Soil microbial communities from agricultural site in Penn Yan, New York, United States - 13C_Glucose_Day14 | ecosystem: Environmental > Terrestrial > Soil > Agricultural land | place...
CGCATGGCCCAAGCTACCGCGCCCATCCTCGACTCTACCTCCTGAGACCTAAGCTCGAAAACAGCAATCCTCACGTAACCGGACGTTCCGGAAGGTCGGCGAATTTCACTGATTGACCCCAAGCTGACGTTCCTAGCATTGCGTTGCAACCGTACGCACCAGCGCTCACTAGGTCAGGACCGATTATTAGAAGGATTGACACAGGTTCAGTGCTGCGGTTACTTCTCGAGTATTGCGAAAAAAGTTTCGCAATCCGAAAAAAGGCAGCTTCCCTTGCCCGCTTCCGGTCAGACACCCCAGCTCCCGAAATCGACGCCGCCGCCATGCCGTTCGCAAGATGCCGATGGCTCGCGCAACACCGTTCACTCGCTCGCCAAGGGATTTCGCATCCTCGAGGCCTTCGGTCCCGACCATGACGAGATGACGCTGAGCGAAATCGCGGCTCTCGCAGGTTTGGATCCCGGCACCACCCACAGGATGCTGAAGACACTGGTCGAACTCGGCTACATCGACCGGATCCCCGACAGCCGCCGCTTTCGGTTAAGCCTGAAGGTGCTCGATCTCGGTTTCCATGCCATCGCGCACCGCGAACTTCGCTCACTCGCCCGCCCGGCGCTGCGGACGCTTGTCAACGACACCAGCGAGGCTGCCAGCCTGGGGGTGCTGAGCGGAGCCGAGGTGCTCTACATCGAGCGCGTACGGGCGGGCGTGACACGTCTTGGCGTGGATATTCGGATCGGCACAACGGTGCCGGTCCATCAGAGCATCATCGGCCACTGCATCCTTGCCTTCCTTCCCGAGGCGGAGCTGACAACCCTCGCGATACTCCCCCAACGCCAAACCTTCGTGACCAGGCGACCGATCGAGTGGGCCGATATCGGCCCGTCGCTCGCCGAGATCCGGAGGATGGGCTACGCACTCCGCGACTCAACACTCAGCGACGGGTTGCGGATCCTTGCCGTACCAGTTCGAGACGCGGATGGGCTCGCGATTGGCGCGATCAGCGTCGCGGCTCCGGTCGGACGCAGCACGGAGGACGAGTTCCTGAATCTCGCCTTGGCCCCCGCGCAAGTGGCAGCCCGCAACATCGCCCGTGCCATGGAGGCCTCCGGAAGCATCGGAGTGAGCCCCTAGCGGTCCAGGCACGACCTCGCGGGTCGTCCCGCGTGCCGAACATTCACGATACCGCTGCCCGAATCCAGCAGCCGACTGCCGACGGAGGAACCCTTGTCTGATCGAATCGACGCGTGGACGCACATCTTCCCGCCTGCCTATTTCGCCCGCCTGCAAATCATGGCCTCGGCAACCGGACCGCTCAAGCGCTGGCTTGAGTTGAAATCCCTCTACGATCTCGATCACCGCTTCCGCCTGATGGATGCCTTCGATGGCTACAGGCAGGTGCTGACGCCATCGATGCCACCCATCGAGGACCTGGCGGAGGGACAGCCAGCCGTTGACCTGATGCGCCTGATGAACGACGGCCTGGCGGATCTCGTGCTGCACTACCCCGACCGCTTCCCGGGCTTTGCAGGGGCCTTGTCACTGTATGACGTCGACGAGGCTCTCGCCGAGATCGCACGGGTCGATGCGATGGGGGGAGCGGGCTTCCAGCTCTGTACTCACGTGCGCGGCACGCCGCTCGATCATCCGCGGTTCGCTCCCGTCTTCGACGAGATCGCTAGCCGTGGCATGGCGATCTGGCTGCATCCGGTACGGGGCTCGGCGCCCGATTACCCCACCGAGGAGAAGTCCCGTTACGAAATCTGGTGGTGCTTCGGCTGGCCCTACGACAGCAGCGTAGCGATGGCCCGGCTTGTGTTCTCCGGTCTGTTCGATCGGCACCCGCACTTGCGGATCATCACCCATCACATGGGCGCGATGATCCCGTATTTTGCCGGCCGGATTGCACAGGGTTGGGGGCTGGAGATGGGGGCGCGCACGCCACCGGCCGATGCCGCCCTGCTGCCCGGTCCGTTGCAACGGCCGGCGGAGGATTACTTCAGGATGTTCCTTGCCGACACGGCGCTTTCCGGCGCGGTCGGGGCGACACGCTGCGGCCTTGATTATTTCGGCGCCGACAAGGTGCTGTTCGCAAGCGACTTCCCGTTCGATGCCGAGGGAGGCAGTTACCTGGTTCGGGAAACCATCAAGGCCCTGGATGCGCTCGATCTGCCGAACTCGGTCCGCCACCGGATCGACGCCGGGAACATATCGACCATCATCGGCCGCGGTGCCGCGCAATGACGTCATGGACAACATGAAGCAAGGGAGGAAACGATGTCAGAAGACCAACCTGAACCATCATCACGACCGGTCATAAGAGCAGGCATCCCGCGCCGTCAGCTCCTCGCCACTGCGCTTGCCGGCCTCGGCGCATCGCTCGTTGCCGGACGCGCCGTCGGGCAGACCCGCAGGTTTCCCGACCGTCCGATCAAGATCATCGTGCCGTTTCCGGCCGGTGGCGGCATCGACGCCTTTGCTCGCCTGGTTGGCGAGAAGCTGAGACAGACACGCGGGTACGCGACCGCCATCGAGAACCGGCCCGGCGCGAACGGAACTATCGGCGGTGTTGCCGTCAGGGACTCCGAACCCGACGGGTACACCATTCTCTTCTCGGCCAGCACGCACGTCATGGCGCAGCAGGTGATGAAGCATGCGCCCTACGACCCCATTGCGGATTTTAGCGCCATCGCTCGGGTCGGAGAGGCGCCCATGATGATGGTGATGTCGCCTAAGATGTCGCCACGCAACATCACGGAACTGGTTGCGGAAGCCCGCAAACAGCCGGACCAATGGACGTTCGGGACCGCGGCCTTGGGATCTCCCGGACACCTTGCGACGATCGCATTCAATCATCTGTCCGGCCTAAACCTGAAGGTCGTAACCTACAGGGGAACGGCACCTGCACTGAATGACGTTGCCGGCGGTCACATCCAGCTCTTGATCGACCCTGTCCTCGCCCTGCTGCCGATGGCGAATGGCAACCAGGTCAAGGGTCTCGCAGTGACATCGGCCAAGCGGACGTCACTTGCCCCGGAGTATCCGACAGCCGCGGAGAGCGGCCTGCCGGGGCTGGAACAGTCGACGTGGTATGGAGTCTGGGGACCGCGTAAGCTTCCCGCCGACCTGGTCGCCGAGTTGAGCGCGACCATCAATGCCGCGGTCGCGGAACTCGACAGGGAGGGACGCCTTGCAACGCTCGGCATCGAGCGCGTTTCCGAAAACCCGTCCCAACTCGAGCAGTTTTCTAAACACTACGTCAAACGCAGCGCCGAGCTGCTGAAGGCGGCAGGATTCGAACCCACCTGATCACTCAATGCGGCTTGACCCGGGAAGGCGAACCGGGCTCCCGGGTCAAGCCATGATCCAGCTCACATCGGCTTGAAGTCCGCAGCCTTCAACAGTTCACCATTGCGGGTAACCTCCCGGTCGATGAAATTGGCGAACTCTTCGGGACTCTCGTAGGTCGGCTCGATGCCGAGCGCCGCCAACCGTCCGGAGGAGGCCAGGTCGCGTGTTGCGTCCGCCATCGCCGTGTTGAGCCACGTTACCGTCTCCGTTGGCATGTTCTTCGGTCCCCAGAGCCCGTACCACGAGCTGAATTCCAGTCCGGGTAGTCCGCTCTCTGCTGCCGTCGGGATCTCCGGCGTGAGCTGGCTGCGCTTGGCGGTCGTCGTCGCGAGCGCCTTGACCTGTCCATCGCGGGCCATCGGCAGCAGCGCGATCACCGGATCGATCATGAGCTGGATGTGGCCGCCCATGACGTCCGTCAGTGCAGGAGCGGTGCCCCTGTACGGCACGATGGTGACCTTTGCCCCGGACAAGTGATTGAATGCGATGGTCGCAATGTGGCCGGGCGATCCCATCGCGGACACGCCGAACTGCCATTGGCTGGGGTTCTTCTTCGCCTCCTCGACGACCTCGGCAATGGTCTTCTGGGACATCTTGGGAGACATGACCACGAGCATCGGCGCCTCGCCGACCCGGGCGATCGGCGTGAAGTCGGTGACCGGATCGAACGAGACCTTGCTCATGACATGACGTGCCATGACGTGGGTTGCTGCCGAGAACAGCAGCGTGTAGCCGTCGGGCTGGGATTGGAGGACACCGTTGGCACCGACGGTGCCGTTGGCTCCCGCCCGGTTCTCGATCACGACGGTGACGCCGCGCTTCTCCTCGATCTGCTTGCCGAGCAGGCGGGCGAAGGCATCGACGCCGCCGCCGGCCGCGAACGGTACGATGATCTTGATCGGATGGGCCGGATACTTCGCTGGCTGCGCCGCCACGCCATGCACCCAGGCGATCGACACCAGGCCGGTCACGAGGGCCTTCAGGATCGTGCGTCGTTCCTTGTTCGGTCGCGGGCCCTCAGCGGGCAAGGTGCGGGAGACGGAACTATCGAAAAACCGATCTTTCATGGCGTTTTCTCCTGATCAGTAGCGAAGCGTGGGATCACTCCGCTGTTGGCGTTGCGCGTGGGGTCACGGGGACAGTTCCTCGAGAATCCGCCCCTTGGTTTCGATGCCGAACATCACGGTCACCACGGCGCCGATGACGAGAACGACCGCGAACGTCGCGAAGACGTACTGGATCCCGGCGGAGGCCATGAGCCATCCGACGACGATCGGGCCGGCAGAGGACCCGAGCCGGAGCCATGCGCTGCCCAGGCCCGTGCCGAGTGCACGCATCCGCGTCGGATAGAGCTCCGCCGAGTAGAGGTAGAGCGAGAAGGTGATCGTCTGCACGATGGCGTAGGCGAGTCCCGCGAGGATCAGCACCTGGGTCGGCGTCTCCGCGCCGAGCAAGGCGAGCGCCACGAGCGGCACGGGCGCCAGCAGGAAGGCGGCGACATACCAGCGCTTGCGGCCGACCCGGTCGATCAGGAGCGCGCAGGCGATGGAGGCGATCACGCCCGCGACCGACGTGAGCAGCCCGTACAGGATGCTGGTCTCCAACGGAAGCTTGAACGTCTGGCGATAGATCGTCGGCAGCCAGGTGATCATGCCGTTGGCAACCAGATAGGAGCAGAACCACATCGCCCAGATCGTCAGCGTACGGCGGCGGTAGATGCCCCGGAAGAGTTCGCGCCAGTCAGACCTCGATGGCTGCGTCGCCGTCTCGACGGGCTGGGGATCCGCGAGCTTGTGCCCGGCGCCGGTCGCGCTCCGCTCCAGGGAGGAGACGATGCGGTCGGCCTCCTCGTATCGCCCCTTGGCGGCAAGCCAGCGTGGCGACTCCTTCATGAAGAACCGCAGCGGGATCAGGATGACGGCCGGCACGAGGCCGACGAGGAACATGGCCTGCCAGCCGTAGACGGGGATGAGCGCTCGGGCGATGAGGCCGGCCCCGACGAGGCCGAGCAGGAACATGACCTCGTAGAGCAGGAAGAAGCGGCCGCGGCCCTTCGAGCCGATGTACTCGTTGATGTAGGCGCTCGCGACGGGCACCTCGCCGCCGGTGCCGATACCCTGCACGAAGCGGAATAGCATCATCGAGGCCGCGCCCCAGGCGAAGAGGCAGGCGATGTCCATGCTGACGAAGAGCAGGATCGTGAACAGCAGGATCCTGAGCCGACCGAACCGCTCGGCCAGGGCGCCGAAGAGCACGGCACCGATCAGTTGGCCCAGGTAACCCATCGAGAGGATGTACCCGGTCTGCTGCGGATCGAGGTTCCACTGCGTCACGAGAAGCGGCATCGCGTAGGCGATGGCGATGACCGTGTAGCCGTCGAAGAAGGTGGCGGCCCCGATGATGTTGCGGGTCCAGAAGACTGGCTTCGTGACCGGAAGCCGCTCGATCCGGGCGCTGATGTCAGCCTGTCCGTCGAACGGGCTTGCCGTGCCTGCGCCGGCGGTCGCGGGTGTCGTGTTCAGCATGGCGTTCCCTCATGATGTCATGTCTCTTGTCGGTTGTTCTTGTTGTTATTACCGGGGGCGCAGGCTCTCCGGGGATCTCGGTGCGGGGACGAAGGCCGGCACTGCCTGCATCGTCCCCGCCTCGTTCGCGGGATGGAGTAGACCCGTCAGGCCGTCGCGTCCGTCACGCCGTTGCGCAACAGGCCGACGCCGGCGATGTCGATCTCGACCACGTCGCCCGGCTTCAGCCAGACGGGCGGCTGGCGCTTGGCTCCCACGCCGCCCGGCGTGCCCGTGGCGATCACGTCGCCCGGCGAGAGCCGCGTGAAGGTCGAGACGTAGGCGATGATCTCGGCCACCGGGAAGATCATGTGCCCCAGCGTCGAGGACTGGACGACGTCGCCGTTGAGCCGGGTCTGGATCGTGAGATCATCCAGCGCCCCGACCTCGTCCGGCGTGACGAGGGCCGGCCCGAAGGCCCCGGTCGACGGGAAGTTCTTGCCCGGCGTGAACTGCTGCGTATGCCATTGCCAGTCGCGGACGCTGCCGTCGTTGAAGCAGGAATACCCGGCGACGAGGTCCAGGGCCTGTTCCGCGGGCACGCGGAAACCGCCGCGCCCGATGACGACCGCCAGCTCGCCCTCGAAGTCGAGCGAGGTCGAGACCGGCGGGCGCACGATCGGTGCCTCATGGCCGATCAGCGTGTCGGCAAACCGCACGAAGAGCGACGGATGGGAGGTCTTGGCGCGGCCCGTTTCCTGACGGTGTTCCTCGTAGTTGTGGCCCACGCAGAGGATCTTGCCCGGGTTCGCGATCACCGGCAGCAACGTGACCTGGTCGAGTGGGACGCGCTTGCCCGATGAGGCGCAGGCCTCGGCGAACTCCCGCAGCGCATTGCTCTCCAGCACGGCCTTCAGGTCCGCGTGCCTGGAACTCGGATCGACGAGGATCTGATTGTCTTCCAGCACGCCGCAGGCAGGTTGGCCTTCATGGACAAAGGAAATGAGACGCATGGCTACTCCCCATGATGTTTGGTGTTCAGGTGCAGATGATTCCGCTTCCGGAACCCGACGGGCGGCTGTCGCTCCCGAAGGACTCCAGGGTGTCGGTGAGGTCGATGACGAAGCGCGTGAGCTCCGGCACCGCGAGTCCCGCCTCCGGCAGGCGGATCAGCCAGGTGCGGAACGGCGTCAGGGATGTGTCCGCCTCCCGCTCCGCCTCGCGGGCATCGAGCAGCCCGACGAGCGCATCGAGCCCCTCGGCGGCGTAGCGGCCGCGCATGTAGTCGAGGATGTCGGCCTCCATGTCCCGCGCGTTGAGCGCGGGGATCAGGAGGTGGCCCATGCACGTGCATCCGGCCGGATGCATCGGAAGGGACGTCACGGCCCGCCACAGGGAGGCGAGGCGCTGGACCTGCGTCACGACGTCCGTCGGCTCGGCACCCCGTTCGATGGCCATGGCTCGCACCTCAGCCCGGCGTCATGTCGAGCTGCGGACCGGTGTCGTCCGCGGCTTCCGCCGAGGCCGGCGGTGCGATGTCGGTGCGTGCCCGCAGCGTCCGGGTCGCCGCGGCGTCCGCCGTCCCGTCGCCGTCGATGACCACGCGATAGGTGTCGAGCGCGACCTTCCGGCTGACATAGCCCTCGCGCACGTCGCGGGCGACGAGCTGTGGATCGCGTTCGGTCGCTCGCCCGAAGCCGCCGCCGCCGCCGGAGCGCATCATGTAGGCGTCGCCGGCCTTCAGGCGGACGTTGAAGACCTTGGCGTTCGGGAACTCGGTCTCCCACTTGCCGTCCCGGCGCAGGCCGATGCCGTTGCCCGCGGCCTCGCCACCGTCCTCCAGTCCCCAGGGCTTGCAGTGAACCCGGTCGATGCGGGTGGTGAGCTGGAACGGGGCGAGGGCCTGCACCACCATCTCGCAACCGAGGCCGCCGCGGTTGCGGCCCGCGCCGCCGCTGTCCTCGCGCAGCACGTAACGCTCGACGAGAACCGGGAACTTCGCCTCCAACTGTTCCGACGGGCTGTTGTGCGTGTCGCCGTCATTGATGCAGACGGTGGCGGAGACGCCGTCCTCGGTGGCCTTGGCCCCCCAGCCGCCGCCGAGCGGTCCGATGCCGACGATGTAGAACTTGCCATCGGCCGGGTTGATGCCGTGGATGTTGGGGAAGACCAGGTCGGCATGGTGACCGGACGCCACGCGGTCGGGAATGGCCTTCGCCATCGCCTTGAAGATCGTGTCGATCACCGTCATGGGGTAGGTCATCCAGACCCTCATCGGCGCCGGCCGCTCGGCGCTGACCACCGTGCCCATCGGCATGATGACCTTCAGCGGCCGGAAGCTGCCCTCGTTGACCGGATAGTCCGTCGGCGCCGCCAGGCATTTGAACGCGACCTGGGCGCAGGCGATGCCCGTGGTGACGCCGGAGTTGTAGAACCCGCGCACCTGGCGGCTGACGTCGGACAGGTCGATCGTCATTTCCTCGCCGCGCTTCTCAATCCGCACGCGGATCGGCACGGGTTCGCCGACGTCGAGGCCGTCGTCGTCCATGAAGGATTCCGCCTCATAGACGCCGTCCGGGATGTTGAGGGTGTTGGCGCGCGCGAGCGCCTCCGACTGGTCCATGATGACGCGGAACGAGTCGTGCACCGCCTGCCAGCCGTAGCGCCCGACCAGCTCGAGGTAGCGCCGCTCGCCCGTGGTGACCGCCACGATCTGGGCGCGCAGGTCGCCGAGCGCCTTCTCGGGCAGGCGCACGTTCATGGCGATGATGTCGACGAGCTCCTGGTTGACCTCGCCGCGGCGCTGGTACTTCACGATCGGGATCTGGATCCCCTCGGAGTAGATGTCCGTCGTGACCGTGCCGAGGGTGCCGCCGACGTCGAGCCAGTGCGCCATGCAGCAGGTGAACCCGATCAGCTCACCCTCGTGGAAGACCGGCATGGTGAAGGTGAAGTGATTCAGGTGGCTGCCCGTCGTGTAGGCATCATTGGTGACCAGGATGTCGCCGGGGTGGATGTTCTCGTAGCCGAAGTGCTTGATCTTCGCGCGCACCGTCTCGGACATGCCGCGGATGAACATCGGCAGGCCGAGCCCGATCGACAGGGTCTCGCCTTCCTTGGTGAACAGGCCGACGGTAAAGTCGAGCGCCTCGTAGATGATGAGGTTGTAGGCGGTTCTCATCAGGTTGGTCTTCATCTCCTCGGTCACCGCGAGGAGGCCACGGCGGACGATCTCGACGGTGACGGGATCCACCGCCGGGGCGGCGTCGGCTTGGGCAGTCTTGACGTTGACGTTCATCGCGCGTCGCTCCCGATTGCAATCAGCAGGTTACCGGCGGTGTCGACCTCCAGCGTATCGCCAGGGGCCAGGACGGTGGTGGAGGCACGCTCCTCGATCAGCGCGGGTCCGGCGATGCGGTTGCCGGCCTTCAGGAGGTCGCGCTCGTAGACGGGCGTGTCGAGCAGGTCGCCGAAATAGACCGGCTTGCGGCGGCTCAGCGCCTCCGGATCGGGTTCGGCCCCGCCCGCGGGAACGGTGTGCCGGGGCGGCTTGCGCATGACCCCCGTCACCGTGGTGCGCAGGCTGACCAGTTCGGCCGGCTCGCCGGGCGCGCTCGTGCCGTAGCGGATGGCGTGCTGCGCGTCGAAGTGCTTCTTGATCGCCTCGCGGTCGCCCTGCTCGAAGAGCTCGCGCGGCAGCTCCACTGTCACGGCGTGCTCCTGGCCGACGTAACGCATGTCTGCGGCGCGCTCCAGCACGACGCTCTCGGGCCGGACCGAGGATCCCTCGACGGCGGCCGTGCCCTCGCCCTCCATGGCGGCGTAGAGGGCCTCGAGCTCCGCGAAGTCGACGGTGGCGAGCCGACGGAAGCAGGAGCGCACGTAGTCGTAGCGCAGGTCGCTGAAGAGCATGCCGTAGGCGGAAAAGTAGCCGGGCGAGTAGGGGATCAGCACCCGGCGGATGCCGATCTCCCGCGCGATCGCGGAGGCGTGCAGCGGACCGGCGCCGCCATAGACCGCCATGGTGAAGCCGCCGACGTCGAGGCCGCGCTCCGTGGTCACGGCCTTGACCGCGTAGGACATGGTGGTGACGGCGATGCGCAGGACGCCTTCCGCGGTGCGGAGCACGTCCATGCCAAGCGGCTCGGCAATCCTCTCCCGCATGGCACGCTCGGCCGCGGGCAGGTCGAGGGCCATCTCGCCGCCGAGGAAGTGGTCGGGGTCAAGACGCCCCAGGATGAGGTTCGCATCGGTCACCGTGGGTTCGGTACCGCCGCGGCCGTAACAGACGGGGCCTGGCGTCGAGCCGGCGCTTTGCGGCCCGACGCGCAGGGCGTTGCCCTGTGCCAGCCGCGCGATGCTGCCGCCTCCGGTGCCGACCTCGTGGATGTCGGTCATCGGGATCTGGATCGGCAGCGCCTGTTCGTAACCGCCGAGCAGGGCGCTGCCCGTCGTCAGCGGCTTGCCCTCGTAGATCACGCCGGCCTTCGCCGTCGTGCCGCCCATGTCGAAGGCGATGGCTTCGGTGAGACCGAGTCCCTCGCAGATCGCCTGGGTGCCGATCACGCCTGCGGCGGGACCTGACTCGAGCATGCGCACGCAGTCCCGCTGGGCGTGCTCGACGGGAAAGAGGCCGCCCGTCGACTGTACGACGAAGAAGGCGCCGCCGAAGCCATGATGCTCGAGGTGATCGGACAGCTCGCCGAGGTAGGTCGCGACGCGCGGCCCGACATAGGCGTTGGCCGCGACCGTCGAGACGCGTTCGAATTCCCTGTACTCCTGCGATAGCTCATGGGAGGCGGTCACGAAGACCCCGGGCAGCTCCTCCTCGACGATCTGCTTGACCCTGACCTCGTGCGCCGGGTTGCGGTAGGAATGCAGCAGCAGGATCGCCACCGCCTCGACGCCCTTGGGCTCGAGGGTGCGCAGTACGGAGCGGAGGTGATCCTCGTCCAACGGCTTGTGCACGGCACCGCTCGCCAGCAGGCGCTCGTGCACCTCATGCCGCGAGGACCGGTCCACCAGCGGCACGTGCTTGCGGAAGAACAGGTTGTAGGCGTCGGGGCGGTTGACGCGGCCGATCTCGTAGATGTCGCGGAAGCCCTCGGTCACCAGAAGTGCCGTCCGCGCGCCTGTACGCTCCAGCAGGGTGTTGATGGCGATGGTGGAGCCGTGAAGGAACAGGTGGGCGTCGCGGAAGGCGACGCCAGCACCGTCCAGGGTGTTCTGGATCCCGTCGACGAGCTTGTCGTGGGTGGACAGGGCCTTGCCGAAGCGCAACTCGCCGGCGGCTTCGTCGAAGGCGGCGAGATCGGTGAAGGTGCCGCCGATGTCGACGGCGATGCGCAACCGCGGGCGTTCGGTGGATGGGGTGTCGAGGGCCATGGGCGTTATCTCTCCCTGCAATGGATCTGTTGACTCGGAACCGTTCGGATCATGACGATCGGGCGCGGTCCTCCGCTGGACCGATCGGTGCCAGCATCGTTCCTGGGGCGTCGGCGGAGGGCGGCGTCGGCGCGTCACGCGTAGGGCCCGCTCCGGAAACCTCGTCGAATTCGGTGCCGATGAACCACGCGTCGACCGCTGTCATCAGGCAGCAGGTTCCCCATGCCAGGGGCTCGAGGGCGGAAGTCGTCTGGCGGATGCGCAGCAGCATCCCGGCGGAAGTGACGGCGGACATGGCAACTCCGTAGAATTCACGTGAGGGGCGTCTCGCCGCCGATCGGCCTTTGTTGCCGATCAGCGCATGGATTCGTTCTAGGCCGACCAGGCATATGCCGGAAGGACGGGATCGGCCATTTCAGATATACGCAATCCGATATATCGAAGCTTGGGTACGGACACGCGATGCCGGACCTGGTCTGCGGCGCCACCTCTTGATGGGCGTTTCCTCCCGATTGATGACGGAGCATGGACTGCTCCGTCATTCTCTGATCGTGCCGACTATTCCGCGGCAATGGCCGTCGGCTGTCCGACGAGGCCGGCCGAGCGCAGCGCCTCAGCGATCTCGACGTCGGCACCCGGCTCGAGCGGCAGCAGGGGCGAGCGCACCGTGGCGTGGTCGAGGATGCCCCGGGCGACGAGGCCGTGCTTGAGCGCGACGGTGCCTTCCATGTGCGACCCGCGGTGGTAGACGGTGCGGGTCACCGGCAGCAGGCGGTCATGGATGGCGCGGGCCCTGGCATAGTCCTTGGCCTTGCCGGCGGCGATGAACTCGATCAACGACTCGGGTGCCAGGCCGCCGTAGCCCACCAGGGCCCCGTCGACGTCGAACATCGTGTGCAAGAGATACTCGTCGTGGCAGGTCAGGATCTGGAGATCGGGGCGCTCGCGGCGGATCACCGGGATCTCGGTGTCCCAGCGGCGCATGTTGCGCACGCCGTTCTTCATGGCGAAGACGCCGGGCTGGGCCGCGATCTCGAGCTGGGTCTCGAGGTTGTAGGTGGCCTTGGTCACGTCTGGGTACTGGAACAGGATCAGCGGCAGGCCGCTCTCCTCGAAGATGGTCCGGTAGCGGTCCTGCGGCGCGCCCTTCTGGTAGCCGAAGCGCAGCCAGCCGTGGGACGGATAGACGAGGCCGGCCGAGGCTCCGGCTGCAACAGCCCGCTTGGCCTCCAGCGCGGCCACCTTGGTGCCTTCCAAGGTGATGCCGGCGATGACCGGGACCCTGCCGTCCGTCGACGCGACGAAGCTGCGGATCACAGCGGCCTGCTCGTCAGGCGTAAGGAAGGTGCCTTCGCCGGCATGGCCGAGAACGACCAGGCCCTTGACGCCGTCAAAGCTGCCGAGCCAGGAGCCGAGGCGCTGGATGGCGTCGTGATCGACCTCACCGTCGCGGGTGAAGGGGGTCACGGGAGCGGGAACGAGACCTCTGAGATCGAGGGTGGTCATAGCAGTTTCCTCCAGGTTGCATCATTGTTTGAATGGTTGGCGCGATCCTCGCGGCAACGCTTGCTCGCACTCGGCACTCAGGCTTGTCGGCGCTATGGAAGCGGCTCGCGGCTTCGTCGTTCGGGCCGGTCAGCTCATGGGAGTACAATAGGCCGAACGGCCTCATATCGGAATGCACAGGGCAGACATTTCAGGTATACTGAATCGGGAATATCTGGAGATCCCTCGTGGACTACGCGGCCTGGAAGCTTTTCATCGATGCGGCCGAGCTCGGCAGCCTGAGCAAAGTGGCCCTGGCTTACGGTACGAGCCAGCCGCACATCAGCCGCCGCATCGGCGAGCTGGAGCAGGAATGCGGCGGACGCCTGTTCCAGCGCACCGGGCGGGGCGTGGTGCTGACCGAACTGGGACAGCGCGTCGCGCCCAAGGTCAGGGCCTGGCTGACCAGCACCGAGCAACTCGTCAACGATGTCCGAACCTCGGCCGGCACGCCGATCGGCAAGGTCAGGATCGGCAGCCTGCCCTCGACCGCGCACCCGCTCGTGACCACCCTGCACCGACGCCTGGCGGAGCGGTACCCGCTGGTCCAGCTCGCGGTCCGGGAAGGGCAGGGTGCCCAGCTCGAGACCTGGCTCGAGGATGGCAGCGTCGACCTCGCGATCCTGTTCCGCACGGGTCCGGTGCCCAGGGATGGCGACATCTACCTCGTCGAGGCTCCGACTTACGTCATGAGTGCTGCCGGTGACCCGCTGACCTCGAAGCCGACGACGCCGTTTGCCGCCCTGCATGAGCTGCCGCTGGTGCTGTTCTGCCGCCCCAGCTCCTGGCGCGACCACCTTGAGCAACTCGCGGTCGAGCGTGGCATCACCCTCAATGTCGCCCTGGAGGCGGACTCGCTGCGATTGCAGGCGCATATCGTCGCCGACGGTGGCGTCTATGCGCTGCTTGGTCCGCATGCGATCACGGGCGCGGCGAAGGATTACCGCCTGAAATCATCCAAGCTGGTCGATCCACCCATCACCCGCCATATTGCCTTGGCCATGTCGCGTCACGGCGAGATGACGCTGGCATGCCGGACCGTGATGCAGGTCATCCGGGAGATCGCGAAGTCGGGCGCGGCCATGCCGGCCCCCGAAGGAATCTGAAACGTGCTGGAGCCGGGATGCCGGCGGAGTCGATCGGATTGCTGGGGCTGGAGCCGATCTTGCTATCGGGTCGGGGCAAGGTCCGGTCGTGGCGTGGGCAGACCGAAGCCGAACATGAGGAGGCCAAGGGATAGCAGACCTTCGCATAGCCAAGTTTAACGGCTCAGATTGACCGAGAGTGTGTCAAAACTCGAACAGACTTGGCCGTGCCGAATGATTTGTACAAGTTCACGTATTTGTACCGGAGATTTCCCGGTCGATCGGGTCTTTCAGGAAATTAAATTGCTCCACAGAGCGGCCCATTCGCGTTTTGACACATTGGGTAATCGCGGAGCGAGTCGCCCTCAGGCCAGACGGTCACTGCATGGAAGAGCGGGTGGTTG
>Ga0247820_10001269_pt1 | contig 14244 bp, 15 predicted proteins | sample 13C_Glucose_Day1_2_FD_192480 | JGI IMG/M metagenome (GOLD analysis project Ga0247820, IMG submission 192480) | Soil microbial communities from agricultural site in Penn Yan, New York, United States - 13C_Glucose_Day14 | ecosystem: Environmental > Terrestrial > Soil > Agricultural land | place...
GTCCGGGGCGGAGGCGGCCGCTCCCCCGCGCCCGCCTCCGCCCCGGACCGCTCGCACCGTACGCACCTCGACCAGGAGCCCCGATGACCGACACCACCCCCGGCACCGAACCCCGCGCCGGGACCTTCACCTCGTACAGCCCCGCCACGGGCGAGCCGCTCGCCGACCATCCGGTGGACGGGCCGGAGCGGGTCGGCCGGGCGGTGGCCGGGGCCCGGGCCGCCGGGGCGGCCTGGGCCGCGCTGCCCGCGGCCCGGCGGCGGGAGCACCTGCTGCGCTGGAAGCGGACCCTCGCGGCCGAGCTGGACACCGTGGCCCGCACCGTCGCCGCGGAGACCGGCAAGCCGGCCGGTGACGCCGCGCTGGAGGTCGTCCTCACCCTGGAGCACCTGTCCTGGGCGGCCCGCAACGCCGAACGGGTACTGCGCCGGCGCCGGGTGCGCACCGGACTGTTCACCGTCCACCAGCGGGCCTCCCTGGTGCACCGGCCGCTCGGCGTCGTCGGGGTGATCGGGCCGTGGAACTACCCCCTCTACACCCCGATGGGCTCCATCGGCTACGCCCTGGCGGCGGGGAACGCCGTGGTGTTCAAACCGTCCGAACTGACCCCCGGCACGGGGACCCTGCTGGCCCGGCTCTTCGACGCCGCCGTACCCGGGCACGCCGGCCTGCTCACCGTGGTCACCGGCGCCGCGGCGACGGGTGAGGCGCTGGCCCGGTCCGGTGTCGACAAGCTGGCGTTCACCGGCTCCCCCGGTACCGCGCGCAAGGTGATGGCGGTGTGCGCCGAGTCGCTGACGCCGTTCCTCGCCGAGTGCGGCGGGAAGGACGCGGTGATCGTCACCGCGGACGCGGACCTGGACACCGCGGCCGACGCGATCGTCTGGGGCGCGATGGCCAACGCGGGCCAGACCTGCGCGGGCGTCGAACGCGTCTACGCGGTGCGGGAGATCCACGGCGCGCTCTGCGAGAAGGTGGTGGAACGCGCCGGCGCGCTGCGTCCGGGCGCGCAGCCGGACGCGGACTACGGTCCGCTGACCCTGCCGGCACAGACCGCCGTGATCGAGCGGCATGTGCGCGACGCGGTGGCCGCGGGGGCCCGGGCCCTGCTCGGCGGGCCCGGGTCGGTGCGGGCGCCGTACGTGGCGCCGGTGGTGCTGACCGGGGTGCCGGAGGACGCGCCGGCGATGGCGGAGGAGACGTTCGGGCCGACCGTGGCGGTCAACGCGGTGGCGGACGTGGACGAGGCGGTGGCCCGCGCCAACGCCTCGCGCTACGCCCTCGGCGCCGCCGTGTTCTGCCGTGACCGGAGGACCGGCGCGGCGATCGCGGCGCGGCTGCGCGCCGGGGCGGTGTCGGTGAACTCGGTGCTCGGCTTCGCCGCCGTGCCGGCGCTGCCGTTCGGCGGTTCGGGGGACTCCGGGTTCGGCCGGATCCACGGCGCGGAGGGGCTGCGCGCCTTCACCGGTGTGCAGTCGGTGACGGTCCGGCGGTTCGCGCCGCCGGTCGAGCTGACCTCCTTCGGCGTCCCGGCCGCCACGCGGGAACGGGCGGTGCGGCTGGCCAGGGCGCTGCACCGGCGGCGCTGAGCCGCCGGGGGGGCGCGTCCGCCGTCAGGCGTCGAGCAGGGGGGCGAGGTAGCGGCGGGCGAACGCCCGGGCCTGGTCCTCGTCCTCCATCTCGATGCAGCCGGCGGGATTGAGCAGGAAGGAGACGGCCACGCGGACCATGAGTTCGGCGACCGGCCGCGGGTCCGTGCCGGGCCTGTTCTCGGCCTGCTGGGCGCGGCGCAGATGGGCCGTCAGATAGTCGACGGTGGCCGTGAGCGAGGGGCCGCCGTTCACCGTCAAGTAGGGCAGCACCACTTCGGGTTCGAGGCGGAGCAGCCCGCCGAAGAGCGGATGGGCGCGGGTGTGGCGCAGGGCGACCACGAAGCCCTCGACGACCCGCTCCTCCATGGTGGGCAGTGCCGCCACCGCCTCGTCCAGCTGCTGGAAGAACCGGCTGCCCTCGCGCAGCAGCGTGGCCTCGACGAGTCTGTCCTTGGTCTGGAAGCGCCGGTAGACGGTGACGCGGGAGACGCCGGCCCGCTTGGCGACGTCGTCGACCGAGGAGCGGCGCAGGCCGAAGGTGGTGAACTGCTCCAGTGCGGCGTCGAGGATCCGCCGCGCCACCTTCTCCTCCGTCTCGGGCTGGGCGATGGCCCGGGCGAGCAAGGAGTCGTTCGCTTCAGTCTTCATGGTGCCCCTCACGATACCGCCACCCCCTCCGCCGGGAGACTGTGAAACAATGTGCATATCTTTGTAACTCCCTCCTCTTCGACCCCGACCCCGCCGCCCCGCATCCCGCGTCCCGTTTCCCGCATCCCGGAGGACCTGATGGGCAGTCGCCTCACCGAAGAACAGTCCGACTTCGTCGCGGCCATCCGCGACTTCGCCAAGCACGAGTGCGGCACCCGCGAGCAGCGGGACGCGCTGACCGGGGGCGGCCGCGAGGCCCACCACCCGGGGCTGTACGCCCGGCTCGCCGAGCTGGGCTGGCTCGGCGTGTGCCTGCCCGAGGAGTACGGGGGCGCGGGCGGCGGACTGGCCGACGCCTGTCTGTTCCTGGAGGAGACCTCGTACGGCATGGTCCCGGCCGGCGGGTTCGTCACCACCGTCATCGCCGCCAAGGCCTACGAGCGGTTCGGCACCGAGCGGCAGCGTCAGGAGGTGCTCACCGGGGCCGTCCGGGGCGACGTCCTGTCCATCGCCATGTCGGAGCCCGGCGCCGGGTCCGACGTGGGCGCGCTGCGCTGCCGGGCCCGTCGGGCCCCCGACGGCGGCTGGCTGGTCGACGGCCAGAAGACCTGGATCTCCAACGCGCACTGCGCGAGGAGCATCCTGCTGGTGGCCCGCACCGGCGAGGACAAGCACGCCGGGCTCACCATGTTCCACCTGCCGGCCGGCACCCCCGGGGTGGAGATCCGGGGCATCGAGACCATGGGCGGCCGGGAGGTCAACGACGTCTTCCTCACCGGCGTCCGGCTGCCCGATGACGCCGTCGTCGGTGAAGTGGACGGCGGCTGGCGGCAGTTGATGGCCGGACTCAATTACGAGCGGCTCTTCCTGGCCGCGAACATGCTGGGCCTGGCCCGCCGCGCCTTCGACGACGCCGTCACCTACGTCCGCGAACGCGAGCAGTTCGGGCGGCCCGTCGGCTCCTTCCAGGCGCTGCGGCACCGGATCGCCGACCTGGCCACCGAGATCGAGTGCGCCCGGCTGCTGGTGCGGGAGGTGGCGCTGGACTGCGACGCCCAGCCGGACCGGCTGTTCCCCCGTGAGGCGTCCATGGCCAAGCTCAAGGCGACCGAGACCGCCAAACGGGCCGCCCTCGAAGGCATGCAGATGATGGGCGGCTACGGCTACACCACCGAGTTCGACATGGAGCGCCATCTGCGGGCGGCGGTGGTCTCCACGGTCTACGGCGGGACCAGCGAGATCCAGCGGGACGTCATCGGCAAGAGTTACGGCCTCTGAGCGGACCGGGCCCCGGCCGCGCTGCCCGCCGGGGGCTACACCGGGGCGAGCGCCTCGTCCATGGACTCCTCACGCCAGCGGCGCAGGAGCGCGTGGAAGGCGACGGCGCCGTGCGGGTAGGCGGTCGGGCCATTGGGGCGCCCGCGCCCTTCCCGGTTGTAGTACCCCGGGGTGCACTCGGCGTGGAACCACTCGTGGTCGGGGGCGCCTTCGGCCAGGAGGGCGATCCAGTCGTCCTCCGCCTCGCGGGACGGCTCGACGAGGGCGCCCGCGGCCTCGGCGGCCGCGACGAGTGCGGCGGCGTGCACTGCCTGTTCGTCCAGGATGTGCGTGAAGTTGACGCTGCTGGCGTTGTGCAGGGAACCCATCCGGATCAGGTTCGGGAAGCCGTTGCTGGTGAAGCCGTGCAGGGTGCGGACGCCGTCCCGGGCCCATGTGTCGAGCAGCAGGGCCCCGCCCCGGCCGCGGACGGGCAGCTTGCCGGAGTGGATCCCGGAGACCCCGACGGAGAACCCGGTGGCGAAGATCAGGCAGTCGAGTGCGTACTCGGTGCCGCCGACCACCACCCCGCTCCCGGTGACGCGTTCGATGCCATGGGTGTCCGCCGTGTCGACCAGGGTGACGTTGTCCCTGTTGAACGCCGGGTAGTACAGGTCGGAGAAGGTGGGCCGCTTGCAGGCGTACCGGTACCAGGGCTTGAGCCTCTCCGCCGTCTCCGGGTCGGCGACCTCCCGGGCGACCCGGTCCCGCATCGCGTTCATCTTGGCGGCGTCGGCGATCTCGTAGGCGGCCTCGAACGCCTCCCGGTCGCCGTCCGGGCGGGAGAAGCTCGGCAGCAGCTTCTCCAGGAGGCCCGCCGAGGCCGTCCACCCGTCCGCCACGAGGTCCTCGCCGCAGTCCTCGCCCGAGACGATGCGCAGGAAGTTCTCGCGGCGTTCACGGGCCCAGCCGTCGCGGTCCGCGCCCACGTCCCGGGCCGTGGTGCGGCGGTTGCCGCGCACGTCCACCGTGGAGGGGGTGCGCTGGAAGACGTAGACGTGCCCGGCGTCCTCGGCCAGCACGGGAATGACCTGCACGCCGGTCGCCCCGGTGCCGACGACGCCCACCCGCTTGTCCGCGAGCCCGGTCAGACCGCCCCGCGGGGTGCCTCCGGTGTAGGCGTAGTCCCACCGGGAGGTGTGGAAGGTGTGGCCCTCGAACTCCTGGACGCCGGGTATCCCCGGCAGCTTCGGCTCGGTCATGGTGCCGGTGCCGGTGACGACGTACCTCGCCCGGAACGCGTCGCCCCGGTCGGTGGCCACGATCCAGGTGCCGGAGCTCTCCTCCCAGGTCAGCGCGGTGACGGTGGTGGAGAACAGGGCGTCCGCGTAGAGGTCGTGCGCCCTGGCGATCCGTACCGCGTGCCGCCGGATCTCCTCCCCCGGGGCGTACTTCCACTCCGGTACGTACCCGGTCTCGTCGAGCATCGGCAGATACACGTGCGACTCGATGTCGCAGTGGACGCCCGGGTACCGGTTCCAGTACCAGGTCCCGCCGAAGTCACCGCCCTTGTCGATCAGACGGACGCGTTCCACGCCCTGCCGGCGCAGCCGCGCCCCGGCGAGGATGCCGCCGAACCCGCCGCCCACGACGGCGACGTCCACGGTGTCGCGCAGCGGCTCGCGTCCGGCCGCCTCCGCCGCGTACGGGTCGGCGGCGTAGAAGCCGAACTCGGCCTCGGCGCCCAGGTACTGGCCGGGGCCGTCGGGCCGCACGCGCCGCTCGCGCTCGTGGCGGTAGCGCCGCCGCAGCGCGGTGAGCTCGTCGGGGGTCGGCGGGTGGAGGGACGTCATGTGGGGGGCCTCGCTTCTCTCCGTCTGCTGTCTGACGCCGGACGTGTCCCGAACTTCCCTGCGGACGACCGGCCTTGACGAACCGTAGCAACAACCGGACAGCGCTGTCCGGTTAGAGTGCGGGGGCACGACGACCTTCGGACAGGAAGAGTGACCCCCCATGCGACGACTCAGGAACCGATCCCTGGCCGCGCTCGCCGCCCTCGGCGCGCTGGCCCTGACCGGATGCGGCACCGGGACGCACCCGACCGGCGCCGGGGCCGCCCCCACCGCCACGGGCGGGACCATCACCGCCCACCCGTTCATGCGACTGACCCCGGTCCACGACGAGACCGGGATGACGCTGCTGGAGGGCCCGGTCTTCGGCGAGGACGGGAAGCTGACGGTCGTCGACGTCACCGCCCCGGCCGGAGCGCCGAAGGTGCTGCGCGTCGACGTCCGGAAGAAGACGGCGCGCAAGCTCTTCACCGACGCCCGGGGCGCCTACACCTCGGCCCAGTTCAGCCCGTACGACGGCCGGCTCTACCTGTCCGACTTCGCGCACGGCGAGATCGTCTCCCTGGCGCCCGGCGGCGGCGACCGGCGGACCTTCTTCACCGGCGAGGTCGACGGCGCCCGGATGCGTCCGGACGACATCGCCTTCGACCGGGACGGCAACCTCTACGTCAGCGACTCCCTCGGCCTCTCCGAGGGCGAGGCGCGCGGACGCGTGGTGCGCCTCGCCCGCGACGGCGGGAACGCCGCCGTCCTCGCCGACGGGCTGGCCGCGACGAACGGCATCTCGTTCGACGTCGGCTACCGCGGACTGTGGATCAGCGAACTGACGGAGAACCGGATCTCCTACCTCCCCGTCGGGAAGCGGCCCGGCGCGACCGGCCGGCACACCGCCGTCCGCGTCGACGCGGGCCTCGCCCAGACCGACTCGATCGCCGTGGACGCGGACGGCAACCTGTACCAGGCGCTGCACGGCCGCCCGGCGATGGCCGTGTACGACAAGTACGGCACACACCTCGCGACGGTGCGGGTCCCGGCCCGCGCCGAGGGGCTGGAGTCGGCGACGAACGTGGCGATCACACCCGGCGGGACCCGGGCCTACATGACGGTCAGCGGACCCGCCGGCGGGTATCTGTACACCTTCGACGCGCTCGCCGCGGGCATACGGCAGTCCAACGGCGGCTGAGCGCTCATCCCCCGAAGGGCCGCACCGGCCCCACCGTGACGCCGATCAGCCGCCACGCCGCGAGCGCCCGGTGTTCGCGCCCCTCCCGCGTGGGGCCGGTGACGGCCCCGGACACCATGGCGACGGCGAGCATGAGGTCGTCCGGGTCCGCCAGCCGGTGACCGTCCGGCAGGCACCCCCGCAGGGCGCGCTCGACCCGCTCGGAGAGCTCGCGGGCGTACGCGTGGGCGGCGAAGCGGCCGCTCGCTCCGTCGGCGTGCAGCAGCCCGATGAAGGCCGCCGACTGCGCCAGGTGCCAGGTCAGCACGCCGAGCACCCCGTCCGGGGTCGCGCCCCGGGCGGCGGCCGCCTGCTCGACCTCGCGCACGTTCTCCTCCAGGACCGCCGCCGCGACGGCGTCCCGGTCGGGGAAGTGCCGGTACAGCACGCCCTGCCCCACCCCGGCCCGGCGCGCGATCGCGGACAGCGGGGCGTCCAGACCGTGCGCCGCGAAGATCTCCCGGGCGGCGGCGACCAGAGCCTCCCGGTTGCCGGCGGCAGCCCTCGGCCCCCGGTTCGCGGGCCTGCGCCCGTCCGGCGTGGGTTGTGCGGTCATCCGGCCAGCGTAACGGGCGTGCGCCGGGCGCCCGGCGCCCCGGTGCGCGCCGCCGTCCCGTCCGGCGGCGCTATCCGACTCCCTGCGCGGCGACGGCGAGGGCCTGCCGCAGGGTCTCCACCAACTCGGCGCCCGCGGCGTCGCGTTCCTCCGGTGCCCGGTCCCCGTGCCAGGCGTGGTGCTCGACGGCGGCGCGCAGGGCCGCGTTGAACATCGCCGCACGGGTCGTCACCCGCAGGTCGTCGGCGGGCAGTCCGGACCGCTCGGCCAGGGCGCGGGCGAACGCCTGCTCGGCCTCGTCGTGGGTCCTGAGCCAGACGGCGCGCAGTCCGGGTTCGGTGCGGGTGAGCCGCACCAGGGCGCCGACGGTGCCGCGGTCCGGCCCGCCGGCGATGTCCGCGCCCTCGGTGAGCCACCGGTCCACGGCCTCCCGCAGGGGCCGGCCGGGCGGCCACTGGCGCAGGAAGGCGCTGACGGCGTCGACTCCCTCCGAGAAGAGCGGTGTCACACAGCTCTCCTTGCTCGGGAAGTAGCGCCACACGGTGCGCGCCGACAGCCCGACGGCGCGGCCGATCTGCTCGCCGGTCGTGGACGCGACGCCCTGGGTGACGAACAGCTCCACCGCGGCCCGGGCGATCTCCCGCCGGATCTCGGCCCTGCGCGTCTCGGTGAGGGGCGGTCGTCCCGTGCGGCCACGGGATGCGGTCATCGGTTCCTCCGGCTCCGCCGATCGTGTGATCGAGCTTACGGAGATCTTCCCCCACCACTTTATGTCACTCAGAGACATTAAGTCGTACGGTGAGGACGCCCGGGGCCGTCGGAGCCCCGCGCGGCGACGGACAGGAGAGCTTCATGGCCGGCACATTCGACGGACGCGGCGTCATCGTCACCGGGGCGGGGTCGGGGATAGGCCGCGCCGCCGCCCTGGCCTTCGCCGCCGAGGGCGGCCGGGTCCTGGTCGCGGACCTCGACGCGCGGGGCGCGGCGTCGGCGGTCGCGGCGATCGAGGCGGCCGGCGGCACCGCGGTCGCGGTCACCGGCGACCTCGCCGAACAGGCGGTCGTGGACCGGGTGACGGAGACGGCCGTCGAGCGTTTCGGCGCGGTGGACGTCCTGGTGAACAACGCCGGGATCATGGACGGGATGACGGCGCTCGCCGATGTGACCGACGCGGAGTGGGAGCGCGTCCTGCGGGTCAACCTGACCGCGCCCTTCCTGCTCACTCGCGCGGTGCTGCCGCACATGCTGGCGGCGGGACGGGGCGTCGTCGTCAACACCGCCTCCGAGGCGGGCCTGCGCGGCAGCGCGGCGGGGGCCGCCTACACGGCCTCGAAGCACGGTGTCGTCGGGCTGACCCGGAACCTCGCGGTGATGTACCGCAAGCAGGGCATCCGCGCGAACGCGATCGCCCCGGGCGGCACCGCCACCGGCATCGCCGTCGACGCCGACCCCGCCGGGCACGGTCCCGCGGCCCTCGGCCCGCACTTCGTCAACCTGGGCCGCCTGGCCCGGCCGGAGGAGCAGGCCGCCGCCATCCTGTTCCTCGCCTCGGACGCGGCGAGCAACGTCAACGGGGCGATCCTGCCGGTGGACGACGGCTGGGCCGCCGTCTGATCCGGCGCCGGCCTACGCCTCCCCGGCCGCCGCGCGCAGGGCGTCCAGGACCGGCCGGATGAGGGGGTGTCCCTCGGCGCCCCGGCGCACGGCGGCGAAGACGCGCCGGGTCGGGGCCACCCCGTCGACCGGGCGGACGACCACACCGGTCAGGTCCATGCCGCGCAGCGCCGAGCGGGGCACCAGGGCGACGCCCACGTCCGCCGAGGCGAGGGCGACCACCGCCCGGAAGTCGTCCGAGGAGTGCTCGAGGCTCGGCTGGAAACCGGCGCTCTCGCAGGCGAGGACGACCACGTCGTGGCACGGGTTGCCGGGGAAGGGGCCGATCCAGGGGTCCTTGGCCAGCTCGGCGAGCGGTACCTCGGCGGTGCCGGCCAGCCGGTGGGTGACGGGGACGACCGCGTCGAAGGGCTCGGCGTACAGCGGTACGTGGGTCAGCCGGGGGTCGTCGGCGGACGGCGCCCCGCGGTACTCGACCGCCACGGCCACGTCGACCTGCCGGTCGAGGACCATCGGCAGGCTGGCGTCGCCCTCGGCGTCCTGGACCCGGATGCGGATGCCGGGCGCCGACCCGGCGAGGCGGGCCGCCGCGGGAGCGACGACCTGGGCGATGCCGGTGGCGAAGGCGGCGACCGTGACGGTGCCGGCCTCCCCCGAGCCGTAGGCGGCCAGTTCGGCCTCGGCCCGCTCCAGCTGGGCGAGGACGGCGTTGGTGTGGTTGAGCAGGATCTCGCCGGCCGGGGTCAGCCGTACGCCCTTGGCGCCGCGCTCGACGAGACGGTGGCCGGTCTCCTGCTCCAGGGCGGCGAGCTGCTGGGAGACGGCCGAGGGGGTCAGATACAGCGCGGCGGCCGCCGCCGTGACCGTGCGGTGGTCCGCCACCGCACGGAGGATGTGGAGCCGCCGCGCCTCGATCATGAAGCGATTGTCTCAAATCGCTCGGTGTGCTCCGCTCAGCCGTCGAGCTCCGCCCGGGCCGCCACGAAGGCGTCCACCGCGCGGTCGACGTCCTCGGTGGAGTGCGCGGCCGACAGCTGGACGCGGATGCGGGCCCGGTCCTGCGGGACGACCGGGTAGGAGAAGCCGATCACGTACACCCCGCGCTCCAGCAGCAGTTCCGCCATGCGGCCCGCCTTCGACGCGTCGCCGATCATCACCGGGGCGATGGCGTGGTCGCCGGGGAGGATGTCGAAGCCCTCCTCGGTCATCCGGCGGCGGAACAGGGCGGTGTTCTCGGCCAGCCGGACGCGCAGGTCGTCGGCCGACTCCAGCAGGTCGAGGACCTTCAGGGAGGCGGCGGCGATCACCGGGGCGAGCGTGTTGGAGAACAGGTACGGGCGGGACCGCTGGCGCAGCAGGGCGACGATCTCCGCGCGGGCGGCGACATAGCCGCCGGAGGCGCCGCCGAGGGCCTTGCCGAGGGTGCCGGTGAGAATGTCGACGCGGTCCATGACGCCGTGCAGCTCGGGGGTGCCGCGCCCGCCGGGGCCGACGAAGCCGACGGCGTGCGAGTCGTCGACCATGACCATGGCGCCGTGCCGGTCGGCGAGGTCGCAGATCTCGTCCAGCGGGGCGACGTAGCCGTCCATGGAGAAGACGCCGTCGGTGACGATCAGCTTGCGGCGGGCGCCGCCCTCGGCGGCCTCCTTCAGCTGGCGCTCCAGGTCGGCCATGTCGCGGTTGGCGTAGCGGAAGCGGCGGGCCTTGGAGAGCCGGATGCCGTCGATGATCGACGCGTGGTTCAGCGCGTCGGAGATCACCGCGTCCTCGGGGCCGAGCAGCGTCTCGAAGACGCCGCCGTTGGCGTCGAAGCAGGAGGAGTAGAGGATCGTGTCCTCCTGGCCGAGGAACGCCGACAGCCGCGCCTCGAGTTCCTTGTGCACCTCCTGGGTGCCGCAGATGAAGCGGACGGACGCCATGCCGTAGCCCCAGCGGTCCAGCGCCTCGTGGGCGGCGGCGACCACCTCGGGGTGGTCGGCGAGACCGAGGTAGTTGTTGGCGCAGAAGTTGAGCACCTCACCGGGGCGGCCGCCGGCGGTGACGTTCACGGTGGCGGACTGGGGGGTGCCGATGACGCGCTCGGGCTTGTGCAGCCCGGCGGCGCGGATCTCGTCGAGGGTGGCGCGCAGGTCGTCGCGCACGGAGTCGAACATCTCTGGGGCTCCTGAAAGAGGCGGGTGGCTTACGCGGTCCAGTCGAGGATGACCTTGCCGCCCTTGCCGGCGGCCGCTTCCTCGAAGGCGGCGTCGAAGTCGCGGTAGGAGTACCGGCCGGTGATCACCGGGGCGAGGTCGAGGCCGCCCTCCAGCAGCACCGACATGGCGTACCAGGTCTCGAACATCTCACGGCCGTAGATGCCCTTGATGGTGATCATCGAGGTGACGACGCGGGCCCAGTCGACCGCGAACTCCTCGGCAGGCAGGCCGAGCATGGCGATCCGGCCGCCGTGCGTCATGTTGTCGATCATGTCCCGCATGGCCTCGGGGCGGCCGGACATCTCCAGGCCGATGTCGAAGCCCTCGCGCAGTCCGAGGCCCTGCTGCCCGTCGGCGATGGTCGACTCGGCGACGTTCAGCGCGAGAGTCGCGCCGATCTTGCGGGCGAGTTCCAGCCGCTCCTCGCTGACGTCGGTGATCACGACGTTGCGCGCACCGGCGTGCCGGGCGACGGCGGCGGCCATCAGGCCGATCGGGCCGGCGCCCGTGATGAGCACGTCCTCGCCGACGAGCGGGAAGGACAGCGCGGTGTGCACGGCGTTGCCGAACGGGTCGAAGATCGCCGCGACGTCGAGGTCGACGGGCACCCGGTGCACCCAGACGTTCGTGGCGGGCAGCACGACGTACTCGGCGAAGGCGCCGTCCCGTCCGACGCCGAGGCCGACGGTGGCCCGGCACAGGTGGCGGCGGCCGGCCAGACAGTTGCGGCACTTGCCGCACACCAGGTGGCCCTCGCCGCTGACCCGGTCACCGGTGGTGATGTCGGTGACGTCGCGGCCGGTCCCGACGACCTCGCCGACGAACTCGTGCCCGAGGACCAGCGGGGTGCTGATCGTCTGCCGGGCCCAGCCGTCCCAGGACCGGATGTGCAGGTCGGTGCCGCAGATACCGGTGCGCAGCACCTTGATCAGCACGTCGCCGGGTCCGACGGCGGGCTCCGGGACGTCCGCGAGCCACAGCCCGGGCTCCGCCTTCTCCTTGACCAGCGCCTTCAACGCTACGGCTCCTGAGGGGTGAGTCCCGGCCCCCGGGCACGCCGAAGCGGCCCCGGTCCGGGAGGAGGAGTGGAATCGCACTGCAATCTGCCGTACAACACCCTCACCGGTCCATCGAGGTTTTCTTAAGCGCGGCCACAGCTTTGCTTCACGCCGTCACCCCATCGGCGGCGTCCGCGGTGCTCACGGCGGCAGCCCGTCGTCCTTCCGCCGCTCCAGCCGTACGACGAGGTCCGCGGCCTGCGCCTTGATGGCGGCGAGCCCCGGCTGCCCCCAGGCGCGTGGCCGGACGTCGGTGACCGACACGGTGCCGAGCACCGTGCCGGTGCCGTCGATGAGGGGCGCGCCCAGGTAGGAGCGGACGCCGAACTCGTCCACCACCGGATTGCCCGCGAACCGCGGGTAGTCGCTCACGTCCTCCAGGACCAGTGCCTTGCGGCGGGCCACCACATGGGGGCAGAAGCCGTGCTCGCGGGGCAGTACGCGGCCCGGCAGCACGCCGGTGCCGTCGCGGTGCGCGAGCGGCGCGACGGCCGGGGTGTGCAGGCCGGCGAAGAACTGCCCGTGCCCGCCGGGGAAGTTGACCATGGCGTACGGCGCGCCCGTGAGGTCGGCGAGGCCGTGGGCGAAGGCGTCGAGCCAGGGCTCGGGGTGTTGTCCCAGTCCCAGCAGACGCAGCCGGCGGGTGCGCTCCGGGGCCTCCTTGTCCTCGGGCGTGAGCAGCAGACGACCGGCCGGGCGGGGCGGGTCGTAGCTCATGGGCGGGCTCCCGGGGTGTGGGCGACGGTCATACAGGGGCTCCGAGGGTGTGCGGGGATCACATGTGGGCGCCATACCCCGTGGCGGGCGCCGGGGTGTGGGCGATGAGGTGCCGGACCAGGGTCAGCAGTGTCCGCACGCCGGAGCTGGAGATCCGGGCGTCGCAGGGGACGACGGGGGTGCCCGCGGGGAGGTCGAGGGCGGCGCGCACCTCCCCCGGGTCGTAGCGGAACGCTCCGTCGAACTCGTTGACGGCGACGATGAATCCGACGCCGCGCTGTTCGAAGAAGTCGACCGCCGCGAAGCACTCCTCGAGGCGCCGGGTGTCGGCGAGGACGACGGCGCCGAGCGCGCCCTCACAGAGCTCGTCCCACATGAACCAGAACCGTTCCTGGCCGGGGGTGCCGAACAGGTACAGCACATGCTCCGCGTCGAGGGTGATGCGGCCGAAGTCCATGGCCACGGTCGTCTCGACCTTGTTCTCGACGCCGTCGAGGCTGTCGGTGGCGGCGCCGGCCGTCGTGAGGAGTTCCTCCGTGCTGAGGGGCGCGATCTCGCTGACCGCGCCGACGAAGGTCGTCTTGCCCACGCCGAATCCGCCGGCCACGAGGATCTTCAGCGCGGTCGGGAAGGCGTCGTCTCCGTGGTCCGCTCCGCCGGCGCGGTCAGAGCTGTCGTCGTAGTCCATCGAGCACTGCCTCCAGAAGGGCCCGGTCCGTCGGGGTGTGGTGGAACGCGGGGGGCTTGTCGGTCAGCGCCCCGCAGTCGACGAGGTCCGCCAGCAGCACCTTGGTGACGGCCACCGGCAGCCCGAGATGGGCGGCTACCTCGGCGACCGGGACGGGGGCGCGGCACAGGTCGAGGGCCTGCGCGTGTTCGGGGCCGAGATAGCCGAACGGGGTGGCGCCGGTGGCCCGGACCTGCGACAGCAGGTCGAGGGCGACGGTGGGACGGGTGCGGCCGTTGCTGACGGTGAAGGGGCGCACCAGCCGTCCGGCCGCGTCGTCGAGCCAGGGCCCGTCACCGGCCGCCATCACGCTCAAGGCCTCATCGCCGGCGGTTCGACGCCCTGCTGGCGGGGAGCGGTCACCAGGTACGGCCGTACGGACTTGACCAGCATCGCCATCTCGTAGCCGAGCACCGCCGCGTCGGCCTCGCGGCCGGCCAGCACGGCGAGGCAGGTCCCGGAGCCTGCGGTGGTGACGAACAGCAGGGTCGAGTCGAGTTCGACGACGACCTGCCGGACGTCGCCGCCGTCGCCGAACCGGACGCCGGCGCTGCGGCCGAGGGAGTACAGGCCGGAGGCCAGCGCCGCCATGTGGTCGGCCGCGTCGGGGTCGAGGCCGTGCACGGACTTCACCAGCCCGTCGCAGGAGAGCAGGACGGCGCTGCTGGTGTGCGGCACGCGTTGCACGAGGCCGCTCATCAGCCAGTCGAGGTCGGATACCTGGGCGGTCGGCGCATCGCTCGCCATGGTGGATCGACTCCTTGGGGTACGAAGGTCTGCGGGAGCGCTGAGGTCGGGGGGCGGTGGG
>Ga0247820_10001270_pt1 | contig 14238 bp, 14 predicted proteins | sample 13C_Glucose_Day1_2_FD_192480 | JGI IMG/M metagenome (GOLD analysis project Ga0247820, IMG submission 192480) | Soil microbial communities from agricultural site in Penn Yan, New York, United States - 13C_Glucose_Day14 | ecosystem: Environmental > Terrestrial > Soil > Agricultural land | place...
GCTCTGGAGAACGCAGGCATCGGTACAAACTGTTGGACCGCTGTTCGGCCGGGTTCTAGCGTTGTCGCAAAGCCGTCCGGTGTGACGTGCAGCACGTGGGACACACTGCGACACGTCGGAAATTTGTGGAGGAGCCCAGCATGAGCCTGCAGAACCGTCTGACCGAGAAATTCGGAATCGAACACCCCATCGTCCTTGCGCCGATGGATTACGTCTCCGATTGGCGATTGGCTTCTGCCGTGGCCGTGGCAGGTGGGCTGGGATTGATCGGCGGCGGATACGGCGACGAGTCCTGGCTGCACGATCAGTTCGACCGCGTGACGACCGACGCGGTCGGCTGTGGCTTCATCACCTGGTCCATGGCGCAGCAGCCGCAGCTCCTCGAGAAGGCGATCGGGTACCGGCCGGCGGCCATCTTCCTCTCCTTCAGCGACCCGGCACCGCATGCGCCTGCGATTCGTGCCGCGGGTATCCCGCTGATCTGCCAGGTACACGATCTCGAACATGCGCGCCGTGCGGTGGCGGTAGGTGCGAACGTCATCGCTGCTCAAGGGGGAGAGGCGGGCGGTCATGGAACAGGAACCCGATCGACGTTCACCCTGGTGCCGGAGATCGCCGACTTTCTCGCGCGGGAGGCCCCGGATGTGATGCTGCTGGCAGCCGGTGGAATCGGCGACGGCCGAGGCCTGGCGGCCGCGCTCGCGCTCGGAGCGGACGGTGCCCTGGTCGGGACCAGGTTCTGGGCGGCCGAGGAGGCGGCACTTCCCCGCGCGGCCCAGCACCGTGCCCTACGGGCGAGTGGGGACGACACGATCAGACAGAGCGCCTTCGACATCGTGCGTGAGAAGCCCTGGCCGAGTCGTTACACGGGCCGAGTCCTGCACAACGACTTCATCCGCCGATGGCACGGCGACGAGTCCGGCCTCCGGGGCGTGCTTCCGGAGAAGCAGGAGCAATTCCGGGCGGCAGTGAACGCCGAGGACTACGACGTCGCGAATCTGATCGTCGGTGAGGTCGTCGGACAGATCGATCGTGTCGACACCGTCGCGTCGATCATCGATGACATGGTCGACACCGCCGGCGCCATCCTGGGCCGCACTTCCCACAATCTGGCGGCGATCGGCTCCTAGCGCCCTTCGGTGCGACCTCGCAAACCCCCACTCCGCGCGTCCCCAGAAGGATTCCCCATGACCAGCCAGTCCGTGTCACCACCCGCTCTCACGAGCGGTGTAGCGAAGAGCAGCCTTCGCAAGATCATCACCGCGTCGAGCGTCGGAACGTTGATCGAATGGTACGACTTCTACATCTACGGCAGTCTCGCAGTCGTGTTCTCCGGGATGTTCTTTCCCGAAGGAAACGGAACCGCAGCACTTCTCGTCACGATTGCCGCCTTCGGGACGGGTTTCGTCGTACGCCCCATCGGCGCCATGGTGTTCGGCAGAATGGGCGACCGGGTCGGACGTAAGAAGACGTTCATGACGACCCTGCTCATCATGGGCGGCGCCACCACGATGCTCGGACTGATGCCCACCTATGACCACATCGGAATTCTGGCGCCGATACTGCTGGTGACGTTGCGGCTGCTGCAGGGTCTCGCGATCGGCGGAGAGTACGGGGGTGCAGTCGTCTACATCGCGGAGAATTCGCCGGCGAAGAAACGCGGAGCCCTCACCAGTGTTCTCCAGACCACCGCGACCGGTGGCCTACTCCTGTCGATCGGCGTCATCGTGCTCTGCCGGGTGGGGTTGGGCGAGGAGGCATTCAGTGTGTGGGGCTGGCGGATTCCGTTCCTTCTGTCCGCGGTCCTGGTGCTGTTCTCGCTGAAGATCCGCATGAAGATGCACGAATCACCGGTGTTCGAGGAGATGCGACGGAGCGGAAACCTCTCGCGTTCACCGATCAGGGACGCGGTGGCGAACAAGCCGGCCTTCGCGTTGCTGCTCGTCGTGCTCTTCGGAGTCACGGCGGGGCTGGGAGTTGCCTGGTACACCAGCCAGTTCTACACGCTGTACTTCCTGCAGACGATCTTGAAGATCGACTTCCTCACCGCGAATCTCTCGGTCGGAATCGCCCTGGTCATCGCGACACCGTTCTTCGTCGTCTTCGGCAAGATGTCCGACAAATATGGACGGACTCGGATCATCCTGTGCGGATTGGTACTTTCGGCAGTCGGCTACCTCCCGCTGTTCCAGTGGGTCCGGGACGCCGCGGTCGAGGGCCACCACATCCAGATGATCGTGCCGCTGACGATTCAGGTCATCTTCGTCACCATGGTCTACGGGCCCACCGCGGCATTCCTGTCCGAATTGTTCCCACCCCAGATCCGTTACACCGGACTGTCGCTGGCGTACCACATCGGGACCGGCGTGTTCGGTGGCTTCACCCCTCTGGTGGCGCTCTCGCTCAACTCCGCGACCGGGAACGTCCTCGCCGGGCTGATCTACCCCATCGCGGTAACCGCGGTCACCGCAGTGGTGTTCGTGCTGACGTTGCGTCGGGGAGTGGACAGCCCGATAGTCCGGCGGGCGTGGAAGCACATCGATTCCGAGTACTCGTCATGAGACACCCGACCCGGTACGGCGCGATCGCATTCACTGCTCCGGTGGCCGAGCGGCAGAAGGCGACGGGAAGCATCAACTGGTACAGGAGCATGCGGGCGCAGGAGGACGACCCGGGCCTGCCCGACGAACTGGACACCCGGGTCACTGCCCTGATCCGAGCCACCGATTCGTTCTTCATCGCGACCGTGACACCCTCGGGGTGGCCCTATATCCAACACCGCGGCGGCCCGCCCGGCTTCGTGCACGTGCCGAACCCGGTGACGATTGCGCTGGCGGACTACTCGGGAAATCAGCAGTTCGTCACGGTCGGCAACCTCGACGAGAACGACCGAGTGGCTCTCTTCTTCATCGACTACCCCACCCGCACCAGAGTCAAAGTCTACGGGCGAGCCGAGGTCGTCGAGCGTGCCGACGATCCGGATCTCATCGCCCGGCTCCTCACCGCACCCGGCGGGGTCGGTAAGGCCGGATGCGATCGCGCGTTCGTCATCCACGTCGAGGCCCTCGACCGGAACTGCACGAAGAACATCCCGCCGAAGTACGGCGAGGCGCGGATGCGGGAGTCGCTCACGTTGGCCCGCAAGGGTCTACAGGAAGAAATCGAACGACTGCGATCCCGCAATGCAGAACTGGAGCGGGAAGTCGCCCAGCTTCGCCGGCACACCGACGACGGTCAGTCGTGTTGAGCGACAGTGGCACTGCCGGGTGGCGGAGAGTGCCGGATCGCGGCGTCCCGCAGTACTCGCAGCAGCGGCGTCGCGCGGTTGCGGCGGTACACGAACCTCACGACCGCGGGCGGCGCACCGACCAGCGGGATGAACTGGACGTTCCGATGGGTTACCCGCCTGCGGGCCACTTCGGGAACCGTGCCGACACCCCGATCGGCGGCGATCAATTCGAGCCACTCGTCGAAGTTCGAGCACGTCACCACCGGACCGTCGTGGTTCGGCCACAGATCTTCGGACGTGGTGCCGCTGAGGGTATTGATGACCAGGGGAAGCGTTCCGAACTCGGCCCAGTCGATCGATTCTCGGGTCGCGAGAGGCGACGCGGTCGAGACTGCCGCAATCCGCTGCTCCTCGAACAGCGGATGCTGCACGAACTCGTCGCCGGGAACATCCCGGCGGACGACGGCGGCGTCCACGGTGGCGTTGTTCAGTGCGGCGATGGGGTCGTCGCAGCGACGCGGTACGACGGTGGCGCGGGAGTTCGTCTCGACGTCGTCGATCACCTGCTGCGCCCACGGATCGGGGAGGAGCCAACTGAAGCCGAGGACAAGGGATCGGTTGGTGTACAGCGCAACCGCGGAATCGAGATCGCCGAGAATGACGCGTACCTTCTCGACGAATCCGGCACCGTCCTCGGTGAGGGCGAGTGCCCGCGACGTCCGGTCGAACAACCGAACGCCGAGCGAGGTTTCGAGCTGCTGCACCGTGCGGGTGAGCGCCGGCTGGGTGATGTGGAGTGCGTTCGCCGCGGCGGTGAACGAGCCTGCCTCGGCGATCGCAACCGCCGCCCGCAGATGCCGCAGTTCGATGGACATAACTCCCAAGCATAGATCCAGCCGAATAGGCATTTCCGCTCCGCACTGCGGCGGTGCAGGATCAGGAGCGGAAAGCGTGAAGCGGACGTGAACCCGGTCCGCCACGCACACATCGACCGAAAGGATCCTGGTGTTCGATCTCGAGGACGGCCTCCGAATTCCCATCGTCGGGGCGCCCATGGCAGGAGGACCGAGCACGCCCGAGCTGGTTGCCGCGGTCTCGTCCGCCGGTGGCCTCGGTTTCCTTGCGGCCGGGTACAAGACCGTCGACGCGGTTCGGCGTGAGGTCGACGCGGTCCGCGCGCTGACGAGCGCACCGTTCGGACTCAATATTTTCGTCCCGGGCCGCCCCCTGGCCGACCGTGCAGCGGTGGAGGCCTACCGAGCGCGACTGCAGCCACTCGCCGAACACTGGCAGGTGTCGCTGCCGGAGGTCGTCGACTTCGACGACGACGCATTCGACGCCAAGGTCGACCTCGCGGTCGAGCTTGCCGTTCCGGTGGTGTCGTTCACCTTCGGTCTTCCGCCGCGGGCCGTCGTCGATCGGGTACACGACGCCGGCAGTGCCGTGGTGGCCACGGTGTCCGATATCGGCGAGGCGCTCTCCGCCGCTCGGGTGGGCGTCGACGCGATATGTCTACAAGGAGTCGACGCGGGCGGGCACCGAGCAACGCTCGACCCCGACGCCGAGCCGGATCCACGTTCGACGAGGGAATTGGTCGAGGCGGCCCGCTCGGCGATCGACCTTCCGATCATCGCGGCGGGTGGGATAGCGACCGCAGCAGACGTCGCGGCAACACTCGCGGCCGGTGCCACCGCCGTCCAGATCGGAACCGCGCTCCTCGACGCCGACGAGGCAGGGACCAAACCCGCTCACCGGGCCGCGTTGCACGACGCCCGCTTCACCGACACCGTCGTCACTCGCGCGTTCTCCGGCCGTCCCGCGCGTGGCCTGGTCAATGACTTCATCACCGACTTCGATGCTCACGCGGTGGCGGCATATCCACAGGTGCACCTGCTGACCAGTGGGCTGCGAGCCGCAGCAGGCGCCGCCGGCGACCCGCACGGCCTCGCCCTCTGGGCCGGCATCGGATATCGCAGTGCTCGTTCGGCCCCCGCACGGGAGATCGTTCGGGACCTGTGGGGCGAAACACGGTAATTCTCATGGACATCGGAGATCTGAGCTTCTTCCTGGCCGTGGCCCGCGCCGGCGGAATCTCCCGGGCATCGAAGGAACTTCTGACGGTGCAGTCGAACATCAGCTCACGGATCCGCACGCTCGAGGACGAACTCGGTGTGGAACTGTTCCGCCGCCATGCCCGTGGGGTGACCCTGACGAATTCCGGCGAACGTCTGCTGCCCTATGCCGAACAGATCACTCAGCTCGTGCGGGAGGTGACGCAGGTCGTCAGCGACGATCACGAGCCGGGTGGACGACTGGCGATCGGCTCCATGGAGACCACCGCCGGGTTGCGGCTTCCCGGGGTGCTGGCCGCCTTCAGCGAAGAGTGCCCCCGAGTCGACTTCACCTTGGCGACCGACACCACCGACGCGCTGACCACCCAGGTGCTCGAGCATCGTCTCGACGGCGCTTTCGTCTGCGGCCCGGTGCGCCATCCGGGCCTGGTCTCCGAGCAGGTCTTCATCGAGCAACTTGTGCTGGTGAGCGGCGTTCGCGTGGCAGATCTGGACTCGGCACTGGCCGACGGCGGGCGGCACAAGCTTCTCGTCCTCCGGGCCGGCTGCGCCTACCGGGCCCGCCTGGAGCGGCTCTTCGAGCAGCACGGAGTGCCGAGTCCGAACGTCCTCGAATTCGGAACTCTCGAGGGCATCCTCGGGTGTGCGGCCGCGGGGATGGGCGTGACCCTGCTGCCACTGGGCGTGGTGACCACTTCGCCGTTGGCGGCGGCGTTGAAGGTGCATCACCTCGCGCCGGCCGACTCGCGCGCGGAAACCCTGTTCATCCGCCGCAAGGACTCCACCATGACCGCTGCGATGTCGCGTTTCCTGTTCCACACCCACGACTCCAGCCGCCCGGCCTCCCTGAAATCCGTGGCTCGCTAGAGGGGCCTGCGCGCCGACCGAATGTTGTTGAAAGAGAATGCATGAACGCAGTAGACAGCGCCGACGACCTGATCGCATCCCGCACGCCGACATCGCCGTGGGTCACGGTCGGTCAGGTCGGGGCCGCATTGGCGGCGAGCATGGGCATCGGACGGTTCGTCTACACACCTGTTCTCCCTCTGATGGAGGCCCAGGCAGGATTGACACCGTCGGCGGGCGCCGCCCTGGCGACGGCAAACTATCTCGGATACCTCGTCGGGGCGCTCGCCGGAATCGTCCTTCCCGCCGTGGTGCGCTCGGCGGCAGCCATGCGTGTCTCGCTGCTGATCCTGACCGCCACGCTGGCGTTCATGCCGGTGACATCGAACGACACCGCCTGGGCCGTACTGCGTTGTGTTGCGGGTGCTACCAGTGCGATGGTCTTCGTCATCGCGGTCAGCGCCATGCACTCCAACCTGAGTGGGCACGCGGCACACCTGTCGGGTTGGGCGTTCGGCGGAATCGGAGCAGGTATCGCCCTGTCCGGGCTCGTCGTCCTCATCTTGCGGTCGATGAGCACGTGGGGCTCCGTGTGGTGGGCGGCCGCACTGCTGACCCTGATCTGCACCCTCGCGGCGTGGACTCTCACACCGGAACGTGCTCGGACGGTGCCGACGGCCGAGCGCAGAAGATCGCACGAGCAGGGGCACCGCCGGTTCGGTGCGCTCTTCATCAGCTATTTCCTCGAGGGTGTCGGATACATCATCGCCGGCACTTTTCTCGTCGCAGCGATCGACCACACTGCAGGCAGCTTCGCCGGCAGTGGCGCCTGGGTGCTCGTCGGGCTGGCGGCGCTACCGTCCGGTCCACTCTGGGCGTTGTTCGGCAGACGATGGTCTCGCCCGATCCTGCTGGTGATCGCCCTCGTCATTCAGGCCGCCGGCATCGCGTTGCCCGCGGTGGCAGACGGCATCTGGCCCGCCCTGGTCTCCGCCTTCCTGTTCGGGGGAACATTCCTCGGCATCAGTCAGATGTCGCTGACGATCGGCGCTCACCTCCAGTTCCCACGCGCGGTCGCGATACTGACAACCGGATACAGCCTCGGTCAGATCGCGGGCCCGCTCATCGTCACACCACTGCTTTCCGATGGCTACCACCTCGCATTGCTCGTCGCCTCGGGCATCGTTCTGGCGGCAGCACTCGCCGCCGCGGTACTGACCGTCCGGTTTCGTCAGCGAGCCACGGTCGAATGAGGGTGGCAGCCGAAAAGCAGGTATGCGCACGCGTACTTCGGCCGATGTGGTCACGACGCGTCGCGGCCATGCTGACTTTCACGTCGCCGGCGCCGCGGCACGGTCAAGAGCACACGGAGATCGTCATGGTGAGTCAACGCAGAGGCCGAAGATTTCAACCACTTCACGCGATTCGCGCGAGCGTAGGCGGCGCGGCCTGTCTCGCCGGCCTCGTCATCGGCGCCATGGCGCTGACGATTCTCGCGTTCCCGGCACCCGGCGTGCAGGCTGCGACCGTCACGTCCCAGAGCCGGTACAGCGTGGGGGAGTGGACCCACCCCGCAAGCGTCCACTCACATCAGGTCTGTCGAAACGAGTCGGAGCCACAGCCATAGCCGCGTGGTCGGATTGTCGAAGTCGATCTGGAACTCTTCGGCGAGACGGGTGATTCGGTACCGAATGGTATTGCCGTGGACATGCATTCGGTCCGCCGCTTTGGACACGTTCGCGTTCGAATCGAAGTACGCACGCAGAGTGATCAGAAAGTCGGTGTGATGGGTGGCGTCGTACGCCCGGATCGCATCGACGACGTCGAACTTGTCGAGATGCTTCTCGGCTATGTACCTGCCGATTTCGAGTAGGTTGAGCTCGGTCCAATGGTCTTCGAACACAGCCGCTGCCGGGCGTTGGGGAGTCGGATTCTCTCGCGTGACCGACTGTTGACGCATCAGGTACTGCAATGTGCGCACCGCCTCGGTCCGGGATCGAGGTAGCTCGCTGATCTGCTCGGCGATGCCGCCTACCGCGGCGACAACCGGATGCGCGCTGATCGTCGTCGCATAGGAGCCGATGTCACGAATGACGCGACGGTGGGCTGCCCGGGGAGACTCGCCCGCGCAGGGCAGCAGCGCATACACGACCGAGTCGATCAGGGCGCTGTACGCACTGCGGAACTGGACGTTGCACGTCACGGTCACGAGCTGCAGTAGTCGATGTTGCTCGCGCATGGCGTCGAGGCTGCCGGCGTTCGGGTGGGAGAGGGCGAACGCCGCAATGGCGAATCCGTCGGTGAACTCGAGACCGAGTTGTGCGGCAGCGAAAGAGGCCTGGGCCGGATCGTCCATCAACGTCCGCATGAGGTCGGCGTTGCGGCGCTCGGTGAAGTCGGAAGCGGACCGGGCGTGAAGCATGTGCAGGCCCGCCAGTGGCGCCAGCCTGTCGAGCGCATCGAGGGCCGGTTGGCGGCGGTCACCTCCGGGATCGATGATCCAGATCGATCCGAGCAGTTCCCCGCCCGCCCGGACGGCAAGTGCCAGCCGGTCCGCGATCCCGCTGGGTGACTGCACGAAATGCGCGGCGGCGGAGGAGTAGACGACCTTGAAATCTGCGTCGAGGGCTGGGGGTGTCCGCTCCTGCAGGGTCAGAGTCGTCTCGCGCCGTAGGTCGTCGATCGGCTGGCCCGGCACTGTGGAGTATCCGAGGATGCGGCCCGAAGGGTCGACGATGCTGGCGGCTCCGTTGGCTATCGAGGCTACGGCGTTGGCGAAAGCGAACAGATCGCCCAGACGCACGCCCGATACCGAATCGACCGCAGCACCCGCGACCGCTGTTCGTGCCATCGCGATCAGTCGTGTCCAATCCGCGTCGTCTCCGACGACGAGCACGGGAACGTCGTGACGACTGGACGCGACCCGCAGGTCCTCGATCGGCGTTCCGCGTGCTTTGACGATCACGGCGGCGGCCTCGCCGTCGGCGGCGTGCACGAGTACTCGCTCGAATCCGGCCGACCCGCAGGACACGCCCATCGCAAGGACGACGGTGTTCCTGACGTTCGGCTGGTCGTCGAATGCGTCGTAGAGCTGCACGTCGGCGACGGGGCGGCGGAGATTTTCCGCCGTCGGATTCGCGTGCAGTAGATCTTCCTGCACCAGGTCGGTCCAGGCCGACAGCGCGATCGGCACGGGTGCCGCGTCGCCGTGCCGCGACTCCTCCGATGGGTCCATTGAGAAGATCTTACAAGCGGAACTGTTGAGCTTGGAAACTTCTCCATATCAACCGTGTGAGGTGTGGATCACTATTGGTTCACCCCACGCACCGGGTGTCAGCACCATTTCGAGGAGTCCCGATGAAACTCAGAGATATCAGGTCGTTAGTGAATGTCGAGGGCCCCGCTCGGTCCGTGTCACAGCGGCTGGCACGGCGATGCCACAGCATCGAAGACGTACGAAAGATGGCCGCCGCGCGTCTCCCGCTGAGCATCTTCGACTACATCGAGGGCGGCGGCGAAGACGAAGCGTCGGTCCGCCGTAATCGTTCCTCGTTCGACGACTGGTCCTTCGTGCCACGGTGGGGCGCCGTGGAGAACCTCGACCTGGCGTCGACTCTCCTGGGCAAGCCGGTCGCCATGCCGTTGATGCTCTCTCCCACCGGGGGAACACGACTGTTTCACCCGGAGGGAGAACTCGGTGCGGCGCGGGCCGCTCTCGCCGCGAATGTCCCGTACGGCCTGGCGCACCTGAGCACGACGCCGATGGAACTGGTCAGCGCGCAGACTCCGGGCCTTCGTCGCTGGTTCAACATCGAACCGATGGCGGACAAGGGCATGCTTCAGGCGATGCTCGACCGGACAGCCGACGCGGGATACGAGGCCCTGCTGGTCAACGTCGATTGCCGGGCGATCGGTCATCGCGAACGCGACTACCGCAACGGCTTTACGGCACCCCCGTCCCTGAAACCGCGGACGGTCGTCGAAGGGGCGCTACATCCCGTGTGGGCGTGGAGGTTTCTGCGCAACGACGCGATCGCCTTCCCCAATCTCGACGGGACCGTCGCGGAGGGGCCGCTGGCGAGCACGCCGGATATGTGGCGAACCCTGCTGTCGGGTTCCTACGAACCCACCGACTGGGACACCCTCTGCGACCTACGCTCCCGATGGAGCGGTCCGATCGTCTTCAAGGGGTGCGTCAGCGCCGACGACGCGGCGATCGCCGCTGACATCGGGATCGACGCCATCCAGGTCAGCAACCACGGCGGCCGGCAACTCGATCACATGGCCTCCCCGCTGGACGTTCTGCCGGAGATCGTCGAACGCGTGAACGGACGGGTCGAGATCATCGTCGACGGCGGCATCCGCCGCGGCTCGGACGCGATCAAGGCCCTGGCGCTGGGGGCGAATGCGTGCGCGATCGGCCGCCCGTACCTCTACGGCCTCGCGGCGGCGGGCCAGGAGGGTGTCGCGCACGTGCTGCGGATCTTCGCGGAGGAGATGACCCGGACGATGATGCTGCTGGGGGTCTCGAGCATCAAGGAACTGCAGGACAACGGGCCGTCCTTCGTTCGCAACCGACACGCCGCCTTCGCCCGCTCGACGCACGAATACACCGGAACGCAGACGGCCACGCCCAAGCAGAAGTCCTCGTCATGACAAGTCGCACCGGAGGCTCCTCTCACCGGCTCCTGTGTGCCGGCGCACTCGCCGCCCTCCTCTTCTCCACGGTCGGCTGCGGTCGGCTCGAAGAATTTGCGGACCCGCCGGCCTCGGCTCCCGTCGACGGCGACAAGACGCCGTCACTCGCGGTGAACGAATCGGCCGTCGCATTGCTGCCCGACGCGGTGGCAGCACGGCACACGCTGCGGGTGGCGATCCCGACGAATGAACCGCCCACCCAGTTCTATTCGGCGGGAACCCGGTACATGACGGGCACGAACCCCGACATCGCGAGACTCATCGGAAACGCCCTGAACCTGGACGTCGACATCAAAGTCGTCAATTTCGACTCCATCATTCCCGGGATCGCAGCCGGTCGTTACGACCTGACGGTGTCCTCGATGACGCCCACCACCAAGCGGATGGCGGCAATGGATTTCGTCGACTACATGCAGATGGGAAACGCCATCGTCGTCGCCAAGGGAGGGGAGCCCGTCACGAAGGACACTCTCTGCGGCAAGAAGGTCGGCGTCCTGACGGGCTCGTATCAGCTCACCGTCAACATCCCGGCCTATGAGCAGGAGTGCGCGGCCGCCGGCAAGCCGCCGATCCAGACCGGCCAGTTCCAGGACACGCGGCAGGCGATTTCCGCGCTGACCAGTGGCAGGCAAGACGCCGTCCTGGCAGATTCCCCGATCCTCTCGTACGCCACGGCGAACAATCCCGCGCTCGAGTTGTCGGACACATTCGATTACGCCCCCGTCGCCGTAGGCGTGACCAAGGAACCCGCACTCGTCGACGCCGTGTCCGCTGCACTCGACTCTGTCATCGCCAGTGATGCATACAGGGAAGCACTCGGAAAATACGGTGCGGAGTCCGCGATGATCACTCGAGCTCGCGTCAACGCGGCTCAATAAGGAGACCTACCATGCAGCAATTGGCCTCGCGAGACGCCTTCCCTCCTCCGTCCGCAGTGTCGGCGTCCCCGGACACTTCCATCCCGGTTGTGCCACTCAAACATCCTGTGCGGCAGACGTTCGGACTGGTGCTGCTCATCGTCGCCGTGGCGGTGACGTGGAACGTCGCAACGAACGACCGATTCCACTGGAATGTCGTGTCGTCCTACCTGTTTGCCCCGGAGATACTTCGAGGCGTGGTTCTCACGATCATCCTAACGATCTTCTCGATGACCGCGGGCATTTCGCTCGGAACGCTCCTTGCCGTCATGCGGCTGTCGGACAATCCGATCGTCAGTTCGATCAGCCGGGGCTACATATGGTTCTTCAGGGGCACTCCGCTCCTCGTCCAACTGATCTTCTGGTACAACATCGCTGCCCTGTATCCCACCATCTCGATCGGAATCCCCTTCGGGGGACCAGAATTGATGGTTGGCTCGGTCAACACGCTGATCACGCCCCTCGGGGCCGCTCTCCTCGGACTGTCTCTGAACGAAGCGGCTTACATGGCAGAGATCATCCGCGGTGGCATCGGATCGGTGGACAACGGCCAGTACGACGCGGCTCAGGCGCTGGGAATGAACAAGACTCAGCTGATGCGCCGGGTCATTCTTCCCCAGGCCATGCGCGTGGTGCTTCCGCCGACGGGGAACCAGGTGATCTCGATGCTGAAAGGGACAACCCTCGTCAGCGTTCTGGCGATCTCCGATCTGCTGTACTCCGCGCAGATCATCTATTCGTTGAACTACCAGACGATCCCGCTGCTCATCGTCGCGAGCCTGTGGTATCTCCTGATGACCACCATCCTGAGTTTCTTCCAGGACAAGCTCGAGAAACACTACGCGCGTGGGTTCACCGCGTCGGTAGCACCCACACGTCGTCGACTGGCACTGGGAAGGGCGAAATGAACACCGTCATGGTGAAAGCACAGGGCGTCCGGAAGAGATTCGGTGCCACCGAGATCCTCAAGGGCATCGACCTCAGTGTCGAGCGCGGTTCGGTGACCTGTCTCATCGGACCGTCCGGATCCGGGAAGACCACCTTCCTGCGCTGCATCAATCACCTCGAGAAAGTTGATGCGGGCCGACTGTACGTGGATCGACAACTGATCGGCTACTCGGAACGCAATGGCCGGCTACACGAGATGAAGCCACGTCAGACGGCACGGTCTCGACTCAATGCCGGCATGGTGTTTCAGCGCTTCAACCTGTTTCCGCACATGACCGTTCTCGAGAACATCGTCGAAGCCCCGATTCACGTTCTCGGCAGACCCCGCGACGAGGTGACAGCGGAGGCGCACGTCCTGCTCGATCGTGTCGGACTGGGGAACCGAGGTCAGACATACCCGCGGGAGCTCTCCGGCGGACAGCAACAGCGGATCGCGATTGCCCGCGCACTGGCGATGAAGCCCAAGTTGCTGCTGTTCGACGAACCGACCTCAGCGCTCGACCCGGAACTCGTCGGTGAGGTACTGGACGTGATGAAGTCCCTGGCGGAAGCCGGTATGACCATGGTCGTGGTCACCCACGAGTTGGGGTTTGCCCGCGAGGTCAGCGATCAGATCGTCTTCATGGACCAGGGTGTCGTCGTCGAGGCGGGCCCGCCGTCCGAGGTTCTGGGGAATCCGCAACAGGAGAGGACCCGCGCGTTTCTCTCGAAGGTGCTGTGAACACCTCACCCGCCCGCCCGCGATCGAGAACAACGAACATTCAGGACTGAGGAACCACATGAACAGGCAACAGGTCAGCACAGACGATGCACCCAGCCCTGCAGGGCACTACTCCCAGGCGATCCTTGCCGACGGGGTCCTGTACACGGCAGGTCAGACGCCCCACCACCCGCAGACGTGGGAACTCGTCGGCACCACCATCGAAGAACAAACGGAACAGGCGATGCGCAACCTCGCAGCCGTACTCGAATCGTGCGGCTCGGACTTCTCGCACGTGGTCAAGGCGACCGTCCACCTGCAGAATCCAGCGCGAGACTTCACCGGTTTCAACGAAACCTTCCAGAAGTTCGTCTCGCACCCGTACCCGGCGCGAACCACCGTCGGATCGCATCTCGGTGACTTTCTGGTCGAGATCGACGTCGTCGCTCTGTGCCCCCGCTGACTGGATCGATTGCGCACTCCGACCAGCGGAGTCGCTCGATTCGACATCAAGACCGATAGAGCCCGCACGGCAGAGATCATGTGGCATTCTCACGAGGTGCGACGGTGCAGAGGTGAGAGTGGTGTGGCCGGTTCGCCGGCCGCGACCACGTCAGGGGAAACCCCTGGCTCGACAGTGTTCATCGGAGACACCGTCCGACGCGCGACCGTATGCTCCGCGTGCTTCGGCGCGCCGCAGACGACAGATATCGGTCACCTCGCACCGTCGCACCCATGACAGCCGGCCGGGCTCTGCAGCCTGAGATCGCTCGTCGCCTCGCTGTCGAGGCAACCGTTGGAGCCTGGACCAGGGCCGGCCTCATACTC
>Ga0247820_10001271_pt1 | contig 14238 bp, 13 predicted proteins | sample 13C_Glucose_Day1_2_FD_192480 | JGI IMG/M metagenome (GOLD analysis project Ga0247820, IMG submission 192480) | Soil microbial communities from agricultural site in Penn Yan, New York, United States - 13C_Glucose_Day14 | ecosystem: Environmental > Terrestrial > Soil > Agricultural land | place...
TCAAGCGCTGAGGGAACCAGGAATGCTCAACACCCGATACGCAGCGGCCGCCGGCGCTGCGCTGCTCGTGCTGGCCGGCTGCGCGGCCATGGCGCCCGCGCCCGACTACGACGCGCTCACCGCCGAGATGATGAAGGCCTCGTTTCGCGACCAGGGCATCGCGAAAGTCGACCGGCTCGCCCAGGATGCGTCGAACGCCGAGTGCTCCAAGGCCGAGGGCAGGCCGCTGCCGGAAGCACGCGTGAAGGCGATCGAGAAGGAGAACCTCGCCACCGTGAAGATGCCGTCCGACGGCACGTTCATCGGCGACTGGCGCGAGGGCGAGAAGCTCGCGCAGAACGGGCGCGGCATGACCTGGAGCGACGCGTCTGCCGACACCGCCGCCAACGGCGGCAACTGCTACAACTGCCACCAGATCAGCAAGGCCGAGATCTCCTTCGGCACCATCGGCCCGAGCCTCTACAACTACGGCAAGATCCGCGGCGTCGCCGATCCGGCCCAACCGGCCGCCAAGCCGATCGTCGAGTACACCTGGGGCAAGCTCTACAACGCCAAGGCCTACAACGCGTGCTCCGGCATGCCGCGCTTCGGCCACGCCAGGCTGCTCGACGAGAAGCAGCTCAAGGACATCATGGCGCTGCTCCTCGATCCGAAGTCGCCGGTGAACCAGTAGGTGCCGAGCCTTTCGCGACGCGAGTTCCTGCAGGTGCTGGGCGCCGCCTCGGCCGCGGGGCTCGCGCTCGGCCGGCACGCGCAGGCCGATGCCGCCGGCGCGCAGGCCGCGCTGTACGACATCCCGCGCTTCGGCAACGTGTCGTTCCTGCACATGACCGACTGCCATGCGCAGCTGCTGCCGGTGCGCTTCCGCGAGCCGAGCGTGAACCTCGGCGTGGGGCCGATGCGAGGCCGGCTGCCGCACCTCGTGGGCGAGGCGCTGCTGAAGGCGGCCGGCGTGCCCCCGGGCACCGCGGCCGCCCATGCGTTCACCTTCATCGACTTCGAGCAAGCCTCGCGGCGCTACGGCAAGGTCGGCGGCTTCGCACACCTGGCCACGCTCGTGAAGCAGCTGAGGTCGAGCCGGCCCCATGCCCTGCTGCTCGACGGCGGCGACACCTGGCAAGGGTCGGCCACATCGCTTTGGACGCAGGCGCAGGACATGGTGGATGCGTCCAAGCTGCTCGGCGTCGACGTGATGACCGGCCACTGGGAGTTCACCTACGGCATGGACCGCGTCAAGGCCATCGTCGAGAAGGACTTCGCCGGCCGCATCGAGTTCGTCGCACAGAACGTGAAGACGGCCGACTTCGGTGACGCGGTGTTCAAGCCCTATGTGCTGCGCGAGATCAACGGCGTGCCGTGCGCCATCGTCGGCCAGGCCTTCCCCTACACGCCCATTGCCAACCCGCGCTACTTCGTCGCCGACTGGTCCTTCGGCATTCGCGAGGAGGACATGCAGAAGACGGTGGACGACGCGCGCGCCAAGGGCGCGAAGATCGTCGCGCTGCTCTCGCACAACGGCATGGATGTGGACCTGAAGCTCGCGTCACGCGTGCGCGGAATCGACGCCATCTTCGGCGGCCACACGCACGATGGCGTGCCCGTCGCCGTGCCGGTGGCCAACCCGGGCGGCACCACCCTCGTCACCAACGCCGGCAGCAACGGCAAGTTCCTCGGCGTGATGGACTTCGACGTGAAAGGCGGCCGCGTGGCCGACTTCCGCTATCGCCTGCTGCCGGTGTTCTCGAACCAGCTCGCCGCCGACCCGGCCATGGAGGCGCACATCGCCAAGGTGCGCCGGCCCTTCGAGGCGCGGCTCGCCGAGCCGCTCGCGGTGACCGACGGCCTGCTGTACCGGCGCGGCAACTTCAACGGCTCCTGGGACCAGCTGGTGTGCGATGCCCTGATGGAGACGCAGGACGCCGAAATCGCCTTCTCGCCGGGCTTCCGCTGGGGCACCTCGCTGCTGCCGGGCGAGGTCGTCACGCGCGAGCACATGATGGACCAGCTCGCCATCACGTATCCCTACGCCACCCTCACCGAGATGACCGGCGAGACGATCAAGACCATCCTCGAGGACGTCGCGGACAACCTCTTCAACCCCGATCCTTACTACCAGCAAGGCGGCGACATGGTGCGCGTCGGCGGGCTCGCCTACACCTGCGATCCCGCCGCCGCGATGGGCCGCCGCATCGATGACATGCGCCTCGGCGGCCGGCAGATCGAGGCCGACAGGAAGTACAAGGTCGCGGGCTGGGCGCCCGTGGCCGAGGAGGCGCGACGCGCCCCGAACGTGAAGCCGGTCTGGGAACACGTCGAAGCCTGGCTCAAGGGGCAGGGCGGCCGCGTGGCCCCGCGCCGCATCAACACGCCGCGACTGGTGGGTGTGCAGGGCAACCCCGGCATGGTGGCATGACGATAATCCGCGCTGCGCAAGCTTTCGCGGCTGTGCTGGCCGTCGCCGCGGCCGGCGCGGGCGCTCAGCAGGCCACGTTCAACGCCCGGGTCATGACGCCCGAGACCGCGCTGGCCGCCGCGCGTGGCGCGCTCGAGCATTGCCGCGCCCAGGGCTATCAGGTGGCGGTCGCGGTCGTCGACCGGACCGGGCTCGTCCAGGCGCTGCTGCGCGACCGCTACGCGGGCGCCCATACCCTCGATGCCGCCACCGACAAGGCCTGGACGGCCGCCAGCTTCAAAATCGCCACCGCGACGCTCGCGGCCGAGACGCAACCGGGCATGCCGATGAGCGGGCTGCGCGCCTTGCCACGCGTGCTGGCCGCGGGCGGCGGCCTGCCGATCGAAAGCGCCGGCACGCTCGTCGGTGCGATCGGCGTTTCCGGCGCCCCGGGCGGGGATGCCGACGACGCGTGCGCGAAGGCCGGCATCGCAAAGATCGCGGACGCCCTGGAGTTCCAGTGACGCCCGCGGGCCGGTGAACTCAGCCCAGCATGTCGGCCCAGATGTTGCGCGCCCACGAGTGGGCGTAGTTGGCCTCCTGCGTCGACCTTGCGGCCGACACGCCGCCCGAGCCCGCGACGATCTTGAACGTCTTCTCCGCCGCCACGTATTCGTGAACGCTCGCGACGTGGATCACCTCCGCCGGGCTCACGAAGCTGTAGCAGGTGTTCGTGAGCATCGGGGTCGCGTTCGTGTCCCAGCCTTTCAGCTCCGCCACGATGGCCGCCGCAGCCACCTTGGCGTGGCCGTTCGCCATGTGGCCCGACTTCGGCATCGCCGGTGCGATCTGGATCGCGTCGCCCAGCACGTACACGTCCTTCGCGGCAGTGGACTCGAACGTCTGGTAGTTCACCTGGCACCAGCGTGCGTTGGCGTTTGCGAGGCCGGACTGCACCGCGATCATGCCGGCGCGCATCGGCGGCAGCACGTTGAGCACGTCGGCCTTCACGTCGTCCTGCACGTCGAACTTGATCGTCTTCGCCTTCGCGTCCACGGCGACCGCCTTGTGCTGGGCGCGATACTCCACCATCGAGCCGTAGAGCTCGGTCCACGCCTTCTTGAACAGCGGCCCCTTCGACGTGACATCGGGGTTCGCGTCGAGGATCAGCACCTTGGACTTCGGCTTGTGCGCCTTCAGGTAGGCCGCGACGACGCTGGCGCGCTCGTACGGCCCCGGCGGGCAGCGGTAGGGCGCCTCGGGAATCGTGATCGCATACACGCCGCCGTCCGGCATGGCGACGAGCTGCCGGTGCAGCGCCACCGTCTCGGGCCCGGCTTTCCAGGCCTGCAGCACCATGCCGTCAGCCTGCGCCTGTCGCAGGCCCTCCACGCCGTCGAACATCATGTCCACGCCCGGCGACAGCACCAGCTTGTCGTAGCGGATCTCGGGGCCGCCGGCGAGGCGCACCTTCTTGCCGGCGAGGTCGAACGACGCCACCGTGTCGTGGACGACGGTCACGCCTTGCGTGCGCAGGCCGTCGTACGGCACCGTGATGTCGCCGAGCTGGCGGGCACCGCCCACCACGAGGTTCGAGATCGGGCAAGACACGAAGCTGCGATTGGGCTCGACCAGCACGACGTCGATCGAACGGTCCGAGAAGAGCCGCACGTACCTCGCCGCGGTGGCGCCGCCGTAGCCGCCGCCGACCACCACCACCTTCGCGCTGGACGGCGCGCCGCCCATCGATGCGCAGCCACCGAGGGCGGCGAGCGTGCCGCCGGCGAAGAGCCCTTGCACCAGTTGACGTCGTTGCATGCCTGGCCTCACTTGCTCTGGGCGGCGAAGTACGCCGCGATCGTCTCGATCTGCTCGTCGGTGTAGCCCTTGGCGATCTGGTGCATCACGGTGGCGCTGCGCTTCCCGTCGAGGAAGTCGCGCATCTGCGTCACCAGGTAGGTGCGCGGCATCCCGGCCAGCGACGCGACAGCGCTGTCCGGATGGGCCCGGCCATCGGTGCCGTGGCAGTTCGCACACGTGGCTGCCAGCGCCCGCACGTTCAGGGCCTGGGCGTCCTGCGCCAGTGCGGGCTGCGGGGCCAGCGTGGCAGCCGCAAGCGCGAGGCCTGCCGTCAAGCTTCTCGGGGAGGGCATCGGTGTCGTCTCCTGATCCGCAAGACGCGAAGGGATCGATGCGATCGTTCGATCTCCACTGCGTGGAACGATCGATGTCGTCATGGATCCGCCGGCGTTGCGCATGGTGCTCCCTGATCGTGTGGTTGCTGCTCGCGCACGCCGTCGGGGCGGCCGAGCCGGTGAAGGCCGTCAAGGTAGCCGAGGATGTCTGGTTCGTCCAGGGGCAGCCCTCGGCTCGCGCTGTTCTCCGCGGCCAACCGCATGCACGCCTACAACACCTACCTGCTGATGGAGCAGCAACCGGGGTGCTGAAGCCGGCACAGCGCTTGCCCCGCAGGCGGCATGCGCTACCTCGCCCTGTGTTGCGACTACGACGGCACCATCGCCCACAACGGCGCCGTCGACGACGGCACGATCGGCGCACTCGAGCGGCTCGTGGCGTCGGGGCGCCGCCTGGTCCTCGTCACCGGCCGCGAGCTCGACGACCTGCAGCGCGTGCTGCCCCGGCTCGATCTCTTCGAGCGCATCGTCGCCGAGAACGGTGCCCTGCTGTATACGCCTGCCACGCGCGAGGAACGGCTGCTGGCCGATCCGCCATCGCCGGCGCTGGTGCAGGCGCTGCAGGAGCGCGCCGTCACGCCGCTCTCGGTCGGCCGGTGCATCGTCGCCACCTGGGAGCCGCATGATCCGACGGTGCTGCGGGCCATCCGGGATCTCGGCCTGGAGCTGCAGGTGATCTTCAACAAGGGCGCCGTCATGGTGCTGCCCTCGGGCGTCAACAAGGCCACGGGCCTGGCCGCTGCGCTCGACTCCATGGATCTTTCCCCGCGAAATGCCGTGGGGGTCGGCGACGCCGAGAACGACCATGCCTTCCTGACGCTGTGCGAATGCGCCGTCGCTGTCGCCAACGCGCTGCCCGCCCTGAAGGAAGCCGCAGACGTCGTCACCGAGGCGGACCACGGCGCCGGCGTCGCCGAGCTCATCAACGAGATGCTCCAGGACGACCTCGCCCTGCGCGCCCCCCGGCTCGCGCGCCACCGGATCGCGCTCGGGACGGCGGCCGACGGACAAGCCGTGTCGCTGGATCCGCATGCCACCCGGCTGCTCATCGCCGGCACGTCGGGCAGCGGCAAGTCGACCGTCGCCAAGGGCCTCATCGAGCGCATCTCCGAGCGCGGCTACTCGTTCTGCATCGTGGATCCGGAGGGCGACTACGAAAACCTGCCCGGCGCCGTGACGCTCGGAACGCCCGAGCGGCCGCCGAGCGCGGACGAGGCGATGCAGCTCCTGGAAAAGCGGGAGAACGCCGTGGTCAACCTCGTGGGCCTGCCGTTGGACGACCGCCCTGCATTCTTCCTCGCGCTGCTGCCGCGCATCAACGCCTTGCGCGCGCGCACCGGCCAGCCGCACTGGCTCATCGTCGACGAGGCGCACCATCTCCTGCCCGCCACGCTGCAGTCGGCCGAGCATGCGTTGCCCGAGCGCCTGGGGGGCGTGGCGATGATCAGCGTGCACCCGGACTCGATCGCGCCGCCAGCCCTGCGCGGTGTGAACGCTGCCATCGTGATCGGCAACGACCCGGGGCAGACACTGAGCCAGATCGCCGCCCATGTCGGCATCGCGATCGATGCGCCTGCCGGCGAGCCGCCGCTCGAGGCCGGGGAAGCCCTGGTGTGGGTGCGCGCGGAGGTCGCGCCGCCGCTACGCGTTCGCACGCTGCCCAGCCGCATCGAGCACCGCCGCCACAACCGCAAGTACGCCGAAGGGGAGCTGCCGCCGGACCGCAGCTTCTACTTCCGCGGGCCGGAAGAGAAGCTCAACCTGCGCGCCCGCAACCTGTTCATGTTCCTGCAGTTGGCCGAAGGCGTCGACGACAACACGTGGCAGCACCACCTCCGGCGCGGCGACTATTCCCGCTGGTTCGCCGAGGGCATCAAGGACGAGTCGCTTTCGCTGGAGGCGCGCCGAATCGAGGCCCTGCAAGACGAGCAGCCGCAGCGCACACGCGCGCTCATGCGCGAGGCGATCGAGCGCGAGTACACGATGCCGGCGTGACGGCGCCGGCAGGTCAGCGGGCGACGACCTTGTTGCCGTTCGCCTTGTAGGAGGCGATCGCCTTCTTCAGGTCGCCATGCTCCTCGCACGGCAGCCAGCACAGCTTGTCGAGGATCTTCAGGTGCTCCTCGGCCTTGGGCAGGTTGCCGGCCATCAGGTAGGCCTCGCCGACGTACTCGTGGGCCCCCCGATGCTTCGGATCCAGCTCCAGCGCCCGCCCGTAGTGCTTGAAGGCGCCATCCAGGTCGCCTGTCTTGCGCAGCGAGTAACCGAGCCAGTTCTGCGCATTCGCGTCTTTGGGCGCCTTCGCCGCGTAGGCCTGCAGCAGGGGGATGGCCTCGGCATAGCGATCGCTTTCGATGAGCTGCACGGCCTTCGCGTAGTCCGGGTCGCTGCTGGTGCTGTCGGCACCACCGCCACCGCCACCACCGCCACCGCCGTCGGCAACGGCCAGGGAAGCTGTGAGCAGCGCGGCGAGGAACGCGAGGGATGAGCGACGCAACGTCATGGGAACCTCCTGAGCATCGGGAATGGTGGTTTATCCCCGGCGGCGGCCCTGCGGTTCATCGCCGGGGCACGAGCTCGGGCACGTGGACGCGGCAGACGATGCCCTGTGGCGGGTTCTCGCTCCAGCGCACGTCGCCGCCGAGCTGCTTCACGCGCTTGCGCACGCCCCCCAGCCCGAGACCGTGGGCCCAGGCCTGCGGATTGCGGCCCATGCCGTTGTCCACCACCCGGAGCGTGAAGCCCCCGTCCTCGAAGCTGGCCTCCACGTCCAGGCGCGTGGCCTGGGCATGCGAGATCGCGTTGGTCACCAGCTCGCGCAGCACACGGGTCAGCGCCGACCACTGGACGACGGACAGCATGATGTCGCGGTCGCTCGAGAACGACCAGCCGAGCTCGCAATGCGCAGCGGACAGGCGCTGCGTGATGTCCGCCTTCCATTCGGCGGCCGCATGGGAGAGCCGGTGCGTGGGGGCCGCCAGGCCGCGGGTGAGCGTCTTCAGATCCTGCAGCGTGTGGCGGACGTAGTCTTCCATCTCCGGGTTCGGTGCCTTGTACATGAGCGTCAGCAGGCGCGCCCCGATGTCGTCGTGAAGGTCCTGCGCGATGCGCACGCGCTCTTCGCTGCGCCCCTGCTCGACCGCCCGGTCGTACGCGACCGCCCGCTTGAGCTGCTCGACGACGCGATCGGTCAGGCGCGCATCGTCCTGCGTGAACATGCGCTTGCCGCGATGCGCGAAGCGCAGCACGAGCGAGCCGGCCTGCGCGCCGGCGCCGAGCGCCGGCACGGGCACCACGAGGGCGGAGCCGTCGGCCAGGACCCGCGTGCGGCCGGCGGGCCGTTCGGCGCGCAGCACCTCCAGCGGCTCGAACAGCTCGCGCAGCAGGCGCGACAGCAGCTCGGCGGTCTTTTCCGGCTCCATCTCCACCTCGCGCGCCGCCCGGTAGAGCTGCTCGAACATGCGCTCGGTGGTCAGCATGTTGGTGCCGAGCATCTGGTTGAGGATCCACTGCCGCACGCCCGCGTAGGCGCCCAGCGACAGGAACAGCGACAGCGTCAGCGACGCGAACTGCCCGAGCGAGAACACGGCGACGAACAGCAGGTCGAGCGACGTCGCCACCGTGCTGATGCCGGCCAGCAGCGAGAACTCGCGCATCACCTGCTGCGAGCGCGACAGGAACGGCACCAGCAGCAGCAGCGAGGCGAGAAACACGTACCAGATCATCGACCCCACGGCGGCGATCGAATACTGCATGTTGGCGCGCCCCTCGGCCGCCGCGACGGCGACGGTCAGGAGCGTGAGCGTGCCGATCGCCACGATCGAGAAGCGCCGCACGACCACGGCGAACGGATGCGGCTGCAGCTTGTACGACCAGCTCAGCAGGACGATGCCCAGCACGCCGAACGAGATCGCGGCGCCCTGCGTCCACCACCAGGCCCCGGGAAGGCGATCCGCCGCCGCGAACGACACGATCGCCGCCGCCATGAGCCAGACGAACCCGGAGATCGCGCTGTGCCCCGGCACCTCCCGCGGGTGGATGGTGGTGGCGTGCACGATCGCCGCCGCCGTGAAGACGTCGAAGGCGATGCGGCCGGCGAAGTCCCAATGGGCCAGCCCGTGCGGGAGCCCGAGGTCCGGGATGGTCTCCGCGGCCATGAAGGCCAGGTTGCCCGCCTGGCACACCGACATGACCGCGTACATGAGGTTGCGCATGTTCGGCCGCACCAGCAGCACGACCATGGCCACCAGGTACAGCACGAGCGCTAGCGCGGCGAGCAGCCAGAACATGGCGCCGAGACCGCCCACGCCCCTGGCGCGCGGCTGCACGGACGCCAGGCTGCCGTCGTCGAACACGAGCCTCACGTCGCGGTGCTCGAGCGCTTCGGCGAAGCGGCTCCACTGCGAAATCAGCTTCTCGCGCTCCTGGTCGTTCACCAGCCAGCGCGGCGAGCGCTGCAGCAGCAACGCGTCCAGCGGCTCGACGCGGCCGGCGATCTCGACGCCCGTGAGCGCCTTGCCCTCGAAGCCGCGCAAGCGCGTGTCGCCCGTGGCGGAAAGCTGCAGCTGTCCCTGGGCGTTGCGAGCCCACGACGCATCGATGTGGGGCGCCTGGGCGAGGATGCGGATCCAAAGGAAGAGGCTCAGGCAGCCGACCAGGGCGACGACGACCAGCAGGCGAAGCCGCGTGCCCATCCATCGCGTCGGCTCCAGCGGCGCGGCGAGCGTGCGTTCGAAGGCACGCGTCTCGAAAGACGAGTCAGGAAAGCTCGAACCGAACTCGGTGTCCAGCGGCAGTGAGACAGGGCGCGAAGCCATGGCCGCCGCGGCGTGTCAGACCAGGCCCTGCTTGCTCGCCAGGACCGCAGCCTCGGCACGGCTGGACACGTTCAGCTTCTTGTAGATGGATTTGATGTGGTCGTTCACGGTGAACCACTTGATGCCCATCAGGCTCGCGATCTCCTTGATCGTGAAGCCCTTGCTGAGGTAGGTCAGCACCTCGCTCTCGCGCGGGGTGAGGCGCTCGTGGTCGAGCGGGGTCTCTATCGCCACCGGGCGGCTGGAGGTGAAGCTCGAGGGCGGGGCGAAGCCGAGGTCCGGCGCGGACCCTTCGCCCTGCGAGCCGTGCCGGAAGTGAGTGAGGAGGCGGCGTGCGATGGCCGGCGACAGCGGCGGCTGGCCGCGCACGATCTTCTGCAGTTCTTCCACCAGCACCTCGAAGCGGTCTTCCTTCAGCAGGTAGCCGTCCGCGCCGCGCTGCAGCGCGGGGAAGAGGTGGTCGTCGTCGGAGTACAGCGTGGTGACGATCTTGGTCGACGGGTACTGGGCGAGCTCGGCCAGCAGTTCCATGCCGTTGCCGTCGGGCAGTTCGAGGTCGACGAGGATGAGCTTGAAAGGATCGGCGCCATGCACGCCGCGGGGGCCGCCGGTGAGGCCGATCTGGTGTCGGGCGCTCTCGAGGTCGCCGGCCTCCGTGATGGCGATGGTGTCGCTGAAGCTTTCACGCACGACGCGGCACAGGAAGCTGCGTGCCACGGGGTTGTCTTCGAGTATCAGGACCTTGACGGCCATGTGAGAGTCTCCCTTGGGTGGCAGCGCTGCCTCGAACCGGTCGATGGTAGCGCAAGGGGGGCGATCTCCAGGCCGGGCCCCCGACTTAGGGAGGGGCGTTACGCGTTGACGAGCAGCAGCTTCCCGCGCACGCCGCGCGTGCCCATGCGCGCATACGCCTCGGGCAGCGCGCTCATGGGCAACCGGGCGTCGATCACCGGCTTGACGAGCCCGCGCGCATACCAGCCCGCCAGCTCGGCCATCGCGGCGGCGAACGCCCGCGGTTCCCGGCGCACGAAGTCGCCCCAGAATACGCCCACCACCGAGGCGCCCTTGAGCAGCGCCAGGTTCCACGGCAATGCCGGTATGCCCCCGCCCGCGAAGCCGACCACCAGGTAGCGGCCGCGCCACGCGATCGAGCGGAACGCCGGCTCGGCCAACTCGCCGCCGACGGGGTCGTATACGATGTCCGGACCGCGCCCGTCGGTGAGCGCCTTCAGGCCGTCGCGCAGGCTCTCGCTGCCATAGTCGATCGTCGCGTCGGCGCCGATCTCGCGCAGCAGCGCGCATTTGTGCGGCGTCGATGCCGCGCCGATCACGCGAGCGCCCGCCGCCTTGGCGATCTGCACTGCCGCGGTGCCCACGCCGCCCGCGGCGCCCAGCACCAGCACGGTCTCGCCGGCCTTCAGCGCGCCGCGATCCATCAGCGCGTGGTGCGACGTGCCGTAGGTGAAGGCAAAGGCGGCGCCGTCCTCGATGTCGAAGCCCGCCGGCAGCGGCACGACCGATGCGGCCGGTGCGATGGCGTGCGTCGCGAAGCCGCCGGTGGAGCCGATCGCGGCCACCGCATCGCCGGGCTTCAGGTGCGACACGCCGTCGCCCACCGCCTCCACGAGGCCAGAGAATTCGCTGCCCGGCACGAACGGCAGCGGCGGCTTCACCTGGTACTTGTTCTGCACGATGAGCAGGTCCGGGAAGTTCAGGCTCGCGGCGCGCACCGCGATCAGCACCTCGCCCGCCAACGGCCGCGGCGTGGGCAGTTCCTTCCACGCCAACGCTTCCACTCCGACAGGGTTTTCGCACAGCCACGCTTGCATGATCGACTCCTCGCGATGTGAAGGGACGACTCCCTACAATCGCCCGCATGCGCATTCTGATCGCGAACGACGACGGCTATCTTGCACCCGGCCTCGCAGCGCTGGTGCGTGCGATCGAAGGTCTCGGCGAGGTCGACGTGATCGCCCCCGAGCAGAACGCCAGCGGCACGTCGAACGCCCTCACGCTGAATCGTCCGCTGTCCGTGTTCCACGCCGGCAACGGCTTCCGCTACGTGAACGGCACCCCTTCCGACTGTGTCCACGTCGCGCTCACCGGCCTGCTGCCGAATCGCCCGGACCTCGTGCTCTCGGGAATCAACAACGGCGCCAACATGGGCGACGACACGCTCTACTCGGGCACCGTCGCTGCGGCCATGGAAGGGTTCCTGTTCGGCATCCCGGCCATCGCGTTCTCGCAGGTCGAGAAGGGCTGGGCCCACGTCGATGCCGCCGCGCGTGTCGCGCGGTCCATCGTCGAGCATGTCATCTCGCTGCCCGCACAGAGCCGTCCGTGGCTGCTCAACGTGAACATCCCGAATCGCCCGGATGCCGAGCACGTGCCGCGCCGCGTCACCCGGCTCGGCCGCCGGCACCCCAGCCAGCCGATGATCACGCAGTCCAACCCCCGCGGCGAGCCCATCTACTGGATCGGCCCGGCCGGCGACGCGCGCGAGGCGGGGGAGGGCACCGATTTCCACGCCACCGCCAACGGCGCCGTCTCCATCACGCCGCTGCAGGTGGACCTCACCGATCACGCCGCGCTGCTCGGCTGGCGCGACCTGCTCGCGGCGGGCAGCCCATGACCAAGCCCCCACCCAGGTTTCCGCTCGCCCTCGAGCGCGTGGCTGCGCCGCGCGTCGCCACGGCCCCGGCGGCGCGGCCCGCGCCCGCAGCGCCCACAGGCCACGGCCTCGATTCTGCCGGCGTGCGCGCACGCATGGTGGCGCGCCTGCGCGCCGACGGTGTGCGCCACCCGGCCGTGCTCGCTGCGTTCGGCGAGATCCCGCGCCATCTGTTCGTCGACAGCGCGCTGGTCGCGCAGGCCTACGAAGACACGAGCCTGCCCATCGGCCACGGCCAGACCATCTCCAAGCCGTCGGTCGTTGCGCGCATGCTGGAGCTCCTGTTCGCCGGCGCCAACGCGAGCGAGCGCGCCAGCCTGGGGCGCACGCTCGAGATCGGCACCGGCTGCGGCTACCAGGCCGCGCTGCTGTGCCTGTTGTCGCGCAATGTCGTCTCGCTGGAGCGCTTGCGGCCCCTGCACGACAAGGCGCGCGACCTCCTCGCACCGGTGCGGCGCGACAACCTGCGCCTCGTGTATGGCGACGGCCGGCTCGGCCACGCGCCGAACGCACCCTACGACACGATCGTCGCGGCCGCCGGGGGCGAGGAGATTCCGCCCGCGTGGCTCGAGCAGCTCGCCATCGGCGGCCGCCTCGTCGCGCCGCTGCAGGATGCCGTCGGCACCGGGCAGGCCCTCATCGTCGTCGACCGCACCGAGCGCGAATTCATCCGGACGCTGCACGAGTCCGTGCGTTTCGTCCCTTTAAAATCCGGCGTCTCGGACCCAAGGCAAACCTGATGACCGGTCGCATTTCCCAGATCGCGCTCGTTGTGCTGCTCGGCCTGTGGCTCGCTGGCTGCACGTCGGCGCGCCATCGTGCGCCCGTCGAGGAACGCGCGCACGGTGCCGCACCGCCTGCGCCGGTCGCCTCCGCGCCGGTCGAGGCGCCGCCGCCGCCGGTCGTCGTCGAAACCTTGCCGCAGCCCGGGGGCTACGTCGTCAAGCCGGGCGACACGCTGATCCGCATCGGCCTCGAGACGGGCCAGAACTGGCGTGACATCGCGCGCTGGAACAACATCGAGCCGCCCCACGTCATCGAGGTCGGGCAAAACCTGCGCGTCACCCCGCCGGGCGTCGATCCCACCATCGTCGCGTCGCGCGGCGTGCCAGCGTCGAAGGTCGAGACGCGGCCGCTCGACGCCCCGCCGGTCGCTGCACCTCCCCCGGGCGCCAGCGGGCCGGCAGCGACGCCGCCGGCCGGCAAGCCGCCCGTCGCAGCCGCATCCGGGCCGTCCGGTCCGCGCGAGCCCGATGAAGACATCAATTGGGGCTGGCCCGCCAACGGCGCCGTGGTCGCCACGTTCGACGAAGCGCGCAACAAGGGCGTCGCCATCACGGGCAAGCCCGGCGACCCCGTCGTCGCCGCGGCCGATGGCCGCGTCGTCTACGCCGGCTCGGGGCTGCGGGGCTATGGCAACCTGGTGATCGTGAAGCACAACAACACCTACCTCACCGCGTACGCCCACAACCAGGCGCTGCTCGTCAAGGAAGACCAGGTCGTCCGCCGCGGGCAGAAAATCGCCGAGATGGGCTCCAGCGACGCCGAGCGCGTGCAACTGCACTTCGAGATCCGCAAGCAGGGCAAGCCGATCGATCCCTCGCGGCTCCTCCCGCCCCGCTAGCGCACGAAACTCCCAGGACCAGTGGCATGGCCAGGAAACGCGAGACCACGCGCAACGGACATGCCGCTGATGCGCCGAGCCGGCTGGACACCGGCGATGGCGATGCGCCTCCGATGGTTGCGGAGGAGCCGGGCGACGTCATCAGCGTGGCGGCCGTCGAGTTGCCGCTCGGCGAACCGGACGTCGGCAACACGCTGCAGACCTACCTTCGCGAGATCCGCCGCGCGCCGCTGCTCACCCCGCAGGAGGAGTACGCCACGGCCGTGAGGGCCCGGGCCGGCGACTTCGAGGCCCGGCAGGCCATGATCGAGCGCAACCTCAGGCTGGTGGTCAGCATCGCGAAGAACTACCTCGGGCGCGGGTTGCCGATGACCGACCTCATCGAGGAGGGCAACCTCGGGCTCATGCACGCGATCGGCAAGTTCGAGCCGGAGCGCGGCTTCCGCTTCTCCACCTATGCCTCCTGGTGGATCCGCCAGAACATCGAGCGCGCGATCATGCACCAGGCCCGGTTGGTCCGTCTTCCGGTGCATGTGGTG